>Ga0307508_10001527_pt1 | contig 25858 bp, 23 predicted proteins | sample 9_EM_MG_FD_203089 | JGI IMG/M metagenome (GOLD analysis project Ga0307508, IMG submission 203089) | Populus trichocarpa ectomycorrhiza microbial communities from riparian zone in the Pacific Northwest, United States - 9_EM | ecosystem: Host-associated > Plants > Roots > Unclassified | place... | reverse complement strand
CGGATTGCGGGGCAAAGGATTCTGAAGTATGAGAGACCTTACGTGAAATATGTTTCTACTAGCAATCTCGGGGCAAAGCCCAAAGGAGATGCCATTTACCGTGACTTCCTCGGGTGTTGCTGTGTCGTCGCGATAGATTCCGCGCAACCATTGCTGACTGCCTGCTCCGGATCACCTACCACCCGCCGGTATGCCTCATCCGCTCTGTAAGCCGAATTGAGTTCCTTATCGCCCATCACTTTGCCATAGTTTCCAAATATATGCTCGCGACTGCACCCCCGGCATCCAGCATTCTGAATTCTGGACGGAGAACCGACCCGCCCCCCAGTGTTGGGGGTGCCTGTCACGGTACGACTGTGGACGCCAGAGACCTAGCGGATTTGTTCCTTCAAAATGTTTTCCGATTACATGGCCTTCCGTTGACAATCACTTCGGACCGAGGACCGCAGTTTGCCTCCGCATTTTGGCACTGGCTTTGCGCACGTCTGGGTATTGAACCGCGTCTCTCCACCGCCTTCCACCCGCAGACAGACGGTCAGACCGAACGAATAAACTCAGTAATGGAGCAATACTTGCGGTCTTATGTGAACTACCTTCAGGATGACTGGTCTGAATGGTTACCTCTTGCCGAGTTCGCGTCAAATAACCATACGTCGGAGACCACCGCAACTTCCCCGTTCTTTGCCAATCTTGGATATGATCCCCGCTGGCAATTCGATCTCACCGCCGCAGCCCACCATCAACCGGATGACCAAGGGGCCCGTTCAGCGGTAGAAGCCTTATCCGAAACCCACGACCACCTGAGGGTTGAGATGTACCGCGCCCAACTGCGTCACCAGGAAAGTGCCGATGAGCATCGCCTTCCGGCCCCGTACTACCGGATGGGGGGCTTCGTGTGGCTCGACGCTCGGAATTGGAAAACGCGGCGACCCTCTGCGAAACTGGACTCCACACCTTCGACACTGAACTCATCGCTAAAAAACGCCAAGACTTTCAGCCACACACCAAAACCCAGCTCGACTTTAGCTTCACCGGCCTCACGATGCCTGGTGACACAGGCGAATCTATCGATATATGTGTATCGGTATAAGGTATATTCAGTACAGAACGAATGTCCCGGCGCGGGACGCCCCATTATATCGGTCTCCGTGGCTATTCCACCGGAGGCCGGTATGCCGGCGCTATCGGTCTCGGTGGCTAGTCCACCAGACAATGCGCTGCCGCTATCAGTCTCATCTCCGAGAATGTGCCCGGTCCCCGTCCGAGCCCCATCTCATGACACTTCCCCTCTTGCTGCGTACCGTCGAAGACAGAGCAGCAAGTAAGCAACAAAGAGCAGCACGACAGTAAAGTCAACCTCATAAAACAAATATCCCCGCTGGCCTCATTAAAACCTCTGCAGTGGAAAAAAACCTCGTGGGAAAAAGACCAGCTGCTAGAGGACAAAAGAGTACCAGCTCAACTTTATTAAACAAAGCATGACAAAAACAAACAGCAACCTTGCTAACGCCGTAGCCCAATACCCTCCGTAAAGCCCCTATGCTTCTCAGGTCCCTGCGCCTTCGTCATGATGTCTGCCAAGTTGTCGTTGGTGGAAACATAGGAGAATTCCAATTCTCGAGTGGCGTGAAGGTCCCGGCAGTGGTGGAACTTCACGTCGATGTGCTTGTTCCTGCTTTTCCATATCCAGCTGCCTGGATGTTTTTCAATGCGCCATTGGAATCGGTGCAGATAGGGAGAGGACATCCGAATTTCCCGACAACGTCCGTGTGAAGCTTGGCAAGCCACTGGGCTTCTCGAGCGGCTTCCGAGCAAGTGACGTATTTGACTTCCGTGGCGGAGAGTGCTACCATCGACTGCTTGTAGGATTTCCACGAGACTGGTCCATTGTAGACTTGGAAGACATAGCCTCCCTGCGACTTTCTTCCATTGATATCCCCTGCAAAGTCGGAGTCTGTGAATCCGAGTATCGGTGACGGAGTGTTGGGTATGCGAGGGAACATGAGTTTGAGGTCGGCGGTTCCTTTGATGTATCGGAGGACTCGTTTGGCGGCTGTTAGGTGCGATGTGATGGGTCTGTTGCTGTAGTTGAGTGTCGATACGGCAAAGGCTATATCAGGACGCGTCGCTGTGGCTGCGTATAACAAGCTGCCGACGATACTCTGGTAGTGTCCAGCACCTACATCAGGAAAAAAAAATTTGCGTCCTTAGCGTCCGGACGCACTAGACGCACTGGACGTTTCAGACGCAACCTGCTTAACTCGGATGCAGATCGCCACGGCACCGTGCGTCCGGACGTAGTACGCCATGGCATTTGCGGGATCGGTTGCTGGATGCATGCAGGGATATCGATTTCTACCCTATTCGGCAACCACTCCAGGCACAGCCACATATTAAAAAATAAACAAAAAATACTTTGATGTTGGTGTTTGTTGTGGAAAAGGGGCATACGGCACGCGGTAAACTATCACCAGATACTCGAACTTTCATCCCCATTACTACATACAACCAAAATTACATCTATTTCGCGTCTACTTTGCCATGACTTCTACCTCGATTCCTATTCCCAAGAGCGCCGAATTTTGTGTAACACTCGGGTGTTTCACCAACGGCACAATCGCCCAGGTGGTCACCAACAGTCTATCACCCTTGAGCGGGCAACTTTTGTATGATGGCAGCGGAGCGACCGTGTAGTTCCGAAGGATTCGCACGGGAGCGGTTGGGAAAATTCACTAAGAGATTCTGTTACACCCAGTGCGCTGGTGACACCCCAAGACATGCAATTAGTATGACTAGCCGGACTCAATCTGAGGATTGAGACCGAGTGAGATTTCATGAGTGAAAGTCACAGGCTGGGGCGAGCTCTGAAAGAGAGGAGTATTACCGACCCAACAGCAGCCAGGTGGTAACTCAAGGTTACCAATGGGAAAGGGGATGAGTGGCAGCCTCAGGCGAGGGTCTGGTCACATCCCTGGGAGGTGTCAAGGTTATCCTCCGCGAGACCCATACTAAAAGCTACTAGTTGCCGTATACCAGCAAAAATGTCAACTTTTTCTGGGTACAATATAACTCACGAGCGGTCGTGCAGGACGCGCGAGGCGGAACGGGTCCGGTGGGCATTGGAGGGGAGCCAGACCATCTGTCAGTTGTTTGAAGAAGATCGGACCTTAACTTGCCAAGTTACAGAGACGTATTCTTCAGTTAACTGCGATTGCAGCAGCACTTGTACCGACGTCACCAGACATTCCTGGAAGCATCTAGACTCATAGATTGCGACCCCAAATACACCTGAGAAGCATTTAGCCAGTAAGGGCTGCAGACAGGAGCACGAGGGTGACGACGCCTAAAAGGGGGTGCAAACGAAGATTGTTCGCAAGCACCCGGATCGAAGATCTTCTGGGTCCATACCTATCAATCAGATTGCGGGGCAAAGGATTCTGAAGTATGAGAGACCTTACGTGAAATATGTTTCTACTAGCAATCTCAGGGCAAAGCCCAAAGGAGATGCCATTTACCATGACTTCCTCGGGTGTTGCTGTGTCGTCGCGATAGATTCCGCGCAACCATTGCTGACTGCCTGCTCCGGATCACCTACCACCCGCCGGTATGCCTCACCCTCTCTGTAACCCGAATTGAGTTCCTCATCGCCCATCATTTTGCTATAGTTTCTAAATATATGCTTGCGACTGCGCCCTCGGCATCCAGCATTCTGAATTCTGGACGGAGAACCGACCCGCCCCCCAGTGTTGGTGGTGCCTGTCACGGTACGACTGTGGACGCCAGAGACCTAGCGGATTTGTTCCTTCAAAATGTTTTCCGATTACATGGCCTTCCGTTGACAATCACTTCGGACCGAGGACCGCAGTTTGCCTCCGCATTTTGGCACTGGCTTTGCGCACGTCTGGGTATTGAACCGCGTCTCTCCACCGCCTTCCACCTGCAGACAGACGGTCAGACCGAACGAATAAACTCAGTAATGGAGCAATACTTGCGGTCTTATGTGAACTACCTTCAGGATGACTGGTCTGAATGGTTACCCCTTGCCGAGTTCGCGTCAAATAACCATACGTCGGAGACCACTGCAACTTCCCCGTTCTTTGCCAATCTTGGATATGATCCCCGCTGGCAATTCGATCTCACCGCCGCAGCCCACCATCAACCGGATGACCAAGGGGCCCGTAGAAGCCTTATCCGAAATCCACGGCCACCTGAGGGTTGAGATGTACCGCGCCCAACTGCGTCACCAGGAAAGTGCCGATGAGCATCGCCTTCCAGCCCCGGACTACCGGGTGAGGGGCTTCGTGTAGCTCGACGCTCGGAATTGGAAAACGCGGCGACCCTCTGCGAAACTGGACTCCACACCTTCGACACTGAAACTCATCGCTAAAAACGCCAAGACTTTCTGCCACACACCAAAACTCAGCTCGACTTTAGCTTCACCGGCCTCACGATGCGCGGTGACACAGGCGAATCGACCGAGGCAGCCCCGGTGGTGGCTGCCAACATCGACCAAAGCGAGAGCGCCCTCCTGAGGGAGCTCGTGGGAGATTCGGGGAGCTATAGGGAGGTGGAGATGGAGGATGCCAGCAGCGAGCTTTCTGAGCTGGAGAGCAGCGCGGAGGAAGAGGAGGAAAAGAAGGGAAGCGGGTGACCCAACTTCGTCAGGGCGGCCACGGGAGCGGACAGGAGGGTGGAGAGCACCCAGGACTTTTTCCGGCGCGGCAACAAGAACCGCAGCGAGCCCAGCGGTATGGAGACCGACCACGACTTTTTCGCGACTCCGGGGAAATCGGCCATCGGTGGAGCGCTTGCGCGCTCGCTCTCTTCGCGCTAATTCTCACATTCTGCTAGTTTTCATGATCGGGGGTGTGGTTTAGTGGTATACAATTACCACACCCAGCGACAAAAACTAGCAGAATATCATAATTAAGTAGCGTGTAACTAAATTCCTTCAATGGGGTTAGAGAGTATGGATGCATGTTGAATGTGTCGGTCTGTCGAATGCCAAGCCGCTAGCTGTATTAGTACGAGTTTCTTTTTTTTCTTCTTTTTTTTTTCAGGGGGACGGTGGAAACACTGGTGTAATTTTTTTTTAAATTTTTTTTTTTTGTTTATTGATACTCGCGTGCGACCTATATAGATCATGGCGGCGTGCATTTTGCCCAGTTTGAAACACCGGTGTAAGTGAGCTCTAGTACTGCTTCCGCTTCCAAGAACTTTCCAGCAGCACGAAAATGCCAACTTCCACTTCCAGCGAGATTCCAAGAAGTGAACATGCGGTTAGTACCAGCGAACAACAAGCCAGTAGCAGAGCGGCTATGCAGGCAGTAACAACCGACAGCGATGAGGTTATGATCCGCAACCAGAGAGGAGACTGATAGCTACCAAGCTATCCCTAGCAAGCAGGATCAATTACCCTTCGGCGGAAATATTCCAGAATCTGTTCGGTTCCAAGATGGTCTCAAGATGTACAGAGAGGGTGTTGTGCCGAGAAAGAGCGATGCTGCGGTCGTTGCAGAAAAGAAAGAATCGACATTCGTACATCGGAGCTTAGGAAGACGGTCAGCGGAAGACCATTACAAATTACGGCGTTTACTCAACGTAGCAGGGAAACACACGTGGGTACAATGATTTATATTGGATATAGATTTGAGTCCTTGCCGGAATCATTTGGACTGAGAGCGGGTGATTTCTAGCCTACGATATCGGCGACGTCGCTAACGCCAAGAGGTGCTAGTAGCACTTGCGTCAACCTCATACTGCTTAGCGTCTTGGTATTCGACATACCGACACATTCGACATGCATCCATACTCTCTATTTTGCAAAACAATTTGATTCACGCGCATTCATGCAGCCTCCACAGGCGACAGCACCGAAGGCACGTCATGGGGAGCTGACCCCGGTAGCCAACGCCAAGACACCAACCAGGCATCCTTCCTGTATCGTATATGCACTCTTGTCTTGAGGCTCCGTCACCTTGGCTTCCTCTCGCGTTCGCGCCCCCATTGAAGAATCGAGGCTGGTGGCTCTGATTGGCGGGATCGCTACATACCCCTGTTCATCCGGGTCCAATTATAACTCTACTGACTGGCATCGCAGACAGCCGTGGTCATCGGCGGGGGTGCGGTAAACGAGAATCTCCAACCCCCGCTTCGACTGGACCCCGCCGCGTCCCCAGCTGGCAGCGGGTGGGGGAACAAGCAGTTCGATTTTTATTTTTTTTGTGTTTAATCATACTCGCATGAAGTCCAGTTCAAGTGTAGCGTATGCAATCCCGCTCGTTGACTTCATGGGGGCGGGGTCATCGCAATCACAGCCCAGGTAACCCTCCCCAAAAACCAACCGCTACGGAGCAAATGCCTCGGGGCATTATTGACGGCGCACAGCAGATGCAGAAGAAGCGGCCAAGCTACTGACAACACAATATTCACTTCCAAGCGTTCCCCTACCCACCACCCTCCCCTTTCCACTGCTGACCTCACGGCCCCTGCGCCCTGCCACAAGTCCGGGCGCACCGTGCTGCGTTGCTGCGAACACCTCTCAGGGCCGCTCTCGACGGCCTGATTGTCTAATCGATTACTTCGTGTTGTACATGAACCCTGCTGATAAATAATTAGGTGACTACAAAAAGGCAGAGGCGGCGATGACGACCCTTGGAAACGACGTAAGGTCTGGACGGCCGGGCGAAGTAGGAGGAGAACACCGGAGCTCCGGCAATGGATGTTACGTACATAGCGGCACGATGGTCGGCCTTGGGACAGGTGGCGGCAAGTTTGCGGAGGCCGGGATTTTTGACCAGGGGTAGTAGCCGGGTAACCCATATGGTACTGTAAACTACAAGTGCCGATAATGCACGCGGTAATGAAACTTTGTAGCGTGCTCTTGAATCCCTCCAAGTACAATCCTCATCACGGTCGCCACCCAACCCAACCTCCACCTCGACGCCAACCTCCACCTCGACGCCAACCTCCACCTCGACGCCAACCTCCACCTCCACCTCCACACCAACCTCCACCTCGACCCGAGTTGTGTTGGGGATGGAGTTGTGGTGAATGGGGTTGTGTTGGGGCTGGGGTTGTGGCGCTTGATTGCTAATATGAGGGACATCGCTCAGGAACAAATCGGGGTGGGTGGGTCGAATGTTATAACAGTGGGTTGAGAGTTATGTAAGTGGGCCAAATGTTGTGTTATGCGCAGTCTACTCAACTGTTCTATTTGGTGGGTGGGATGCAGTTACTTTCCTATTTCCTGGGTGGTCTGGTCGGCCAGGCAAATGAGCCTGCCGGCCCATTTAGGAAAAACCCAATTTGCCCGCCAGGCTAGAATTGTCTCGCACCAGACCCAATCCAGTCGTACGTAATATTAGCCTCGTTCCTCGGCAATATTACTACTCAGTAGTGGGTCTGGAAGAACTGGCTAACGAGTAAAGGCGTCAGTACCTACTTAAGTAGACTACACCAATTATTTTTTTGTACCCGTACCAAAAAAAAAATCGCAGCACCTAACAAAATTTCCATTTGCCATCACAGTACAGACACGCTGCATACTTACTCACGTATTTGTCAGCTGAAAGAGAAAGCATCTTCCGATCGAGTGGCTCCCGCAAACGAATTCCAGGTCTTCCCGATGGTAGTATGCTGGGACAACCCGGTGAGGTTCGACCGTAAGGCCGAGGAGACGGTTCTCAACCAAGGGTGGTGATGAATACGCTACTCCGAGAAAAGATCCTTACGCCGCAACCGGGAAGGTAATTCGTCGGCCCAGGCGGTGCGAAAGTTGGTGTGAGGGAGACTGTGGATATATTCGACATTGGGAATGAGAAGGTCATATACGGTGGCGTCGTTGAGGCCATTCTCGCTTCAAGGCAGAGAAGTCCGATTGCTCCCTATGTACATGATATGGACTAGGACAGGTGGATAGAGGAGTTGGAGCGGGCTGTCAATGAGTGGAACACTGAAGTGGCTGTTCAAAGGGATGATAGTTTGGAAAAGGATGTGGATGGCAATGACAACGACGAGTGTGGTAGCTAGCCTTTCAACGATACTGGTTCTGGCGGTCAATCTCGGAGTAGAGTAATCAAACAGAGGCAGGTTTCTTGAAGCACGTCAATATTTTGCTTTCACAGTTGCTCTCCACAAAATTTGCCTAAGCCGCGCACTCACGACGTCGGGCACGCAGTGGCTACTGCGAGCACTCGACGAACTCAGCCACTCAGTAGCTACTGTTAAGCCGCTCGAAGTCTTCCGGCGTCTAGTGGTTGCGGCGGGCGCACTTGACGAAATCCGGGGTCTATTGGCTGTGGCTAGTGCTCGACGAAGTCAATCACCGGCGTCTAGTGGTTGCAGCAAGCCCGATCGACGCAGTCTGACACCCATTAGCAGCAGCGAGCGCTCGACGACTTCAGTCACCCACTAGCTACAGCGAGCGCTCGACGACTTCAGTCACCCAGTACTTACAGCGACGCCGCTCGACGAAGTCGGGCGTCTAGTGGTTAAGGCAAGCCCGCTCGACAGAGTCTGACACCCAGTAGCTACAGCGAGCGCTTGACGACTTCAGTTACCCAGTAGCTACAGCGAGCGCTAGAGGACTTCAGTCACCCAGTACCTACAGCGAGGCCGCTCGATGAAGTACGGCATCTAGTGGTTCCGTCGAGCGCAGTCGACGAAATCCGGCCTCTAGTGGTTGCGGCAAGGCCGCCCGACGCAGTCTGACACCCAGTAGCTACAGCGAGCGCTTGACGACTTCAGTTACCCAGTAGCTACAGCGAGCGCACGGTGACTTCAGTCACCTAGTAGCTACAGCGAGGCCGCTCGAGGATGTCCGGCGTCTAGTGGTTGCGGCAAGCCCGCTCCACGAAGTCTGACACCCAGTAGCTACAGCGAGCGCTCGACGACTTCAGTTACTCAGTAGCTACAGCGAGCGCTCGACGACTTCAGTCACCCAGTAGCTACAGCGAGGCCGCTCGATAAAGTCTGGCATCTAGTGGTTGCGTCGAGCGCAGTCGACGAAATCCGGCGTCTAGTGGTTGCGGCAAGCCCGCTCGACGCAGTCTGACACCCAGTAGCTACAGCGAGCGCTTGACGACTTCAGTCACCCAGTAGCTACAGCGAGGCCGCACGATGAAGTGCGGCATCTAGTGGTTGCGTCGAGCGCAGTCGACGAAATTCGGCGTCTAGTGGTTGTGGCAAGCCCGCTCGACGCAGTCTGACACCCAGTAGCTACAGCGAGCGCTCTACGACTTCAATCACCCAGTAGCTACAGCGAGGCCGCTCGACGAAGTCCGGCGTCCAGTGGTTGCGTCGAGCTTCAGTTACCCAGTAGCTACAGCGAGGCCGCACGATGAAGTGCGGCATCAAGTTGTTGCGTTGAGCGCAGTCGGCGAAGTGGTCAAGTGGTTGCGGCTATCCCGCTCGACGCAGTCTGATACCCAGTAGCTACAGCGAGCGCTTGACGACTTCAGTTACCCAGTAGCTACAGCCAGCGCTATAGGACTTCAGTCACCCAGTAGCTACAGCGAGGCCGCTCGATGAAGTCCGGCGTCTAGTGGTTACGTCAAGGGTAGTCGACGAAATCCGGCGTCTAGTGGTTGCGGCAAGCCCGCTCGACGCAGTCTGACACCCAGTCGCTACAGCGAGCGCTTGACGATTTCAGTTACCCAGTAGCTACAGCGAGCGCTCGACGACTTCAGTCACCTAGTAGCTACAGCGAGGCCGCGCGAGGATGTCCGGCGTCTAGTGGTTGCGGCAAGCCCGCGCGACGCAGTCTGACACACAGTAGCTACAGCGAGGCCGCTCGATGAAGTCCGGCGTCTAGTGGTTACGTCGAGGGTAGTCGATGAAATCCGGCGTCTAGTGGTTGCGGCAAGCCCGCTCGACGAAGTCTGATACTCAGTAGGTACAGCGAGCGCTCGACGACTTCAGTCACCCAGTAGCTAAAGCGAGGCCGCTAGACGACATCCGACGTCTAGTTGTTGCGGCGAACCCGGCGTCAGACTGCGTCGAGCAGGCTTGCCGCAACCACTAGACGCCGGATTTCGTCGACTGCGCTCGACGCAACCACTAGATGCCGCATTTCATCGTGCGGCCTCGCTGTAGCTACTGGGTAACTGAAGTCATCGAGCGCTCGCTGTAGCTACTGGGTGACTGAAGTCGTCGAGCGCTCGCTGTAGCTACTGGGTAACTGAAGTCGTCAAGCGCTCGCTGTAGCTACTGGGTGTCAGACTGCGTCGAGCGGGCTTGCCGCAATCACTTGGCCACTTCGCCGACTGCGCTCGACGCAACAACTAGATGCCGCACTTCTTCGTGCGGCCTCGCTGTAGCTACTGGGTAACTGAAGCTCGACGCAACCACTGGACGCCGGACTTCGTCGAGCGGCCTCGCTGTGGCTACTGGGTGACTGAAGTCGTAGAGCGCTCGCTGTAGCTACTGGTTTGACGAAGTCTGTCACTGTGTAGCTACTGCGAACCAGCTCGACGGCGTCCGGCGTCTAGTGGCTATAGCAAGCGCTCGACGAAGTCAGTCACCCAGAAGCTACTGCGAACCCGCTCGAGGATGTCCAGTGTCAAGTGGTTGCGACAGGCCCGCTGGACGACGTCCGGCGTCAGCTGACTACAGCAAGCCCTCGACGAAGTCAGTCACAGAGTAGCTACTGCGAACCAGCTCGACGACGTTCAGCGTCGAATGGCTACAGCAAGCGCTCGACGAAGTCAGTCAGCGAGTAGCTACTGCGAACCAGCTCGACGACGTCCGGCGTCAAGTGGTTGCAGCGAGTGCAGAGGAGCCACCCAGTAGCTACAGCGGGCGCTCATCGAAGTCTGGCATCTAGTGACTACCGCGAGTACACAGCATGAAGCCAACCACCGAGCAGCTACTGTAGGTGCTCAACGAAGTCTGGTGATGTCGACCAGATCGTTAACCGTAGCCACCAAAGGCCGGATATCGATGGGAGCGTCAACCGTAGCCACCAAACGCTGGGCTTCGATGAGAGCGCCAACCATAGCCACCAAACGCCGGATGTCGACAACAGCGTCAGCCGTGGCCACTAGGCGCCGGACTTCGTTGAGTGGCGTCACTGCAGCTCCTGGGTGACTGACTTCTTCCTGTGCGCTCGCCATAGCCATTTGACGCCAGACTTCGTCGAGTGGCCTCGCTGCAGCTACTGGGTGGCTGACTTTGTCCTGTGCGCTCGCCGTAGCCGCTAGACGACGGACTTCGTCGAGTGGCCTCGCTGTAGCTACTGGTGGCTGGCTTCGTCAAGCGCTCACCACAACCATTAGACGCCCAACGTCTTCGTGCTCACTGGGCGTAGCTACTAGTCACTGGACTTCATGCTTTGCTCTGCGTAACCACTGGACATCAGGTGTCATCGAGCGCAGTTGCCATAGCTACTGTATACTCCGGGTATCTTCGAGCGCGCTCGTCACAACCATGAGACCCCCGATGTCGCCGAGCTCATTGGGCGTAGTTGCTGGTCACTGGGCTTCATCCTGCGCTCTGCGTAACAACTGGACATCGGGTGTCGTCAAGCGCATTTGCCATAGCTGCTGTACACTCCAGGTATCTTCGAGCATGCTTGCCACAACCATTAGAACCCCGACGTCTTCGAGCTCACTGGGCATAGCTGCTGGTCACTGGACTTCATCCTGCGCTCCGCGTAACCACAAGACGTCGGGTGTTGCTGAGCCTGCTTTCCGTTGCCGCACAACTTCAAGAGTGCATGCCGTAGCCAGACGTCGATAAAGAGTGTCAGCCATAGCCGGACGGCATCACTTTGTAAGCCGTAGCCACTGGATGCCAGACATGGACGAGAGTGCCAGTCGTATCCTGACATCGTAGTGGGCACTCACCACAGCCACAGAACGCTGGACGTCGAGAGTACTGGCCCGCTCAGTGCCAGGGCCTCAGTAGCAAGCTCAACTTCGACCGCGGAGAGCATCTCACGACCTTTAATAGCCCCAACTACAACACCAACAGTAGAATATTCTGGAGAATCTGCAGCCCGCCATACTGTTTCACGCGGTGTTCAGGCTCGCACTTGTCTGACCAGTGCTAGCCATTGCTAGTCATACTCATACGGATCGGGTTCCATTCGCTACGTATCTGACCTCAAACAGCACCGACTCAAACGTGTCCCGACCACCACTGCTGGTACTGCCAATATGGGAAGGAAGCTACGTGAGTCTATGAGGTTATAGGCTTACAGCTGAGTTCTCCTGTTGGTCGTCTTTTGATAGTTTAGTCTCGTTGCAGTGTTCTATTCCCGAGCTTTTTCTAGGCTCCGATTTCCTGCATAAATTGTGATCTTACTGCTTTTTCAGGAGTACTTCTTTAGGTCTATCGAGGTTTTGTAAAGTCGTTGATGTTACTTTGTGGAGTTCTTCAATTTTGAAGAGAATAAAAAATTACGACCGGCCCGCCGCCGCCCCTAATTTAGGTGGGAATTTGGTGCGTTGACAACACCCCCCCTTTCGAGAGCCAGTTCTTCCAGACGTTAGTGCCAAAGGCATAAATTAAATAGACTGCCAAGGCACTAACGTCTGGTGCGAGACAAGGCTAGAACATATACATATTCCTCCACCGTCAGTATTCGTCGCCGTATCTTCACCGCATTGCATCACCGTTTCAATCAAACCCGCGCCACCGTTTTAAGCAACCAGCATCATGTCTTCCTATAAGCTTCAGAGGCAGAAGGAAGCTGAACAGCGACGATTGGAAGCTTGAGGATACGCCAAGTGTCAATCTGTTGCCGAGCCCGTGACGTTGAAAAAGCTGCAACCAGCCAGTGAAAAGAACCTGCAAAGGGCGCTGCTATATCTCGAGGACTTCTACAGACATGAACAACGTGCAGTACCCGTCATCGAGCAAGTTCACTCGCTCCCCCCGGTGGAGGACATAGCCCAATGGGTCAGGTATGTGGTTTGCACGAGACAAGGTCGCGCAATGGATATCATCCAGGGCGAAACAATGCTACAAATATGGCACGATTTGAGAGGAGTGCCCTAGGGCCGCAAGACGCTCCAATATTACAGCAAGGCAGAGATCAAACGAATATCTACGGTTAGAGCACACAATCGTTCAACCCACCTGTACTGACCAAGAGGTAGTTTATCACCGATGGTGACCTCGGTTCCCTCGGTGAACCCTTGTATCTTCAGTTCGGACAACTTTAATATTCGATTTCGATCTATCGCGCTTTAACACTACAGGTTTTGTGCGCTCCTCCTTTTAATAGATTGCATGGAGAAGTCATCCCCACCACTCTATCCCCACCACTCCATCCCCACCACAGCTCGATCACAAATATACCTACATCACCAACACTTTACACTGTCTCAGAACGTTCGGTATTCGCACCCACCATTTACTGCCATGCAAGCAGTTATCCCTGATGTCAGAATAAGGGGCGTCCGGAGATGACGGACCGGAGACGGCGTCCGGAGATGACGGACCAGAGGCAACATGTCCGGAGATGACAGCAGCCTTAGTCTCCGAGCACCGGCTCGGGAGACAGTCTTCCGTCTTTTCCCCTTGGCGAGTCCCTGAGGCGCGTTGTATATAGAGAGAATGTTTTTCCTTCGACCTTGTATCAATCAATTAGTTCACTATCTTCGTCTCTATCGATCCCTATATTCCAACACCTGAAAACGATAAACCTGAGAAGAATCCTTATGCTCCCTTTCTTCGTGAAATGAGTTTCAAAATTGGATGCAGAAAGATGAGAGTCGGGTAAGTCTGTGGCGAGCCGCTTTGGCGTTTGCACAAGTGTCTCGTACTAACAGTCTGTGATATTTAGTGGCTATTTACTCGAACGTAGCGGGTCTCAGCAGCCTACACAGAGGGTAGGAGATGCTACCTCAGAAGAACCAGAGCCGTCAGATATCGAAAGCCCAGCAGCATCTCCAGCCAAAGCTGGGGCACCAGCACCAGCACCGGCACGAGCACCATTCCACTCCAGGAAATGGCAATGTCCCACTATTGCTAAACGAGTGGAAACCGAGTAGCTCCGACGCTAGTGGGAGGAGAGGAAACAGCAGGATGGGTGTTAAGACCCAGAAAGCGGGTGAAGGGGAACTGAATGGTATGGAAACCGGCTAGATAAAATAAGTTGTCAGTACAATAATAGCAGACGAACTGAGGCTGTAGTCTACCACGCCGCTATTCTACTTGTATATGTTTTCCTCAGGGGCCCGGTCTATTTGCTATTTGCTATTTGCTAGGTGGTCCAGTGCCGACAAAATCCAGCGTTCTATTTGGTTGGGGGGCCAGCCTCCTTGCAAAAGCAGACAGTTGACTGAACAGCACGCCTGTCCATAAACAGGCCAGCCCATTTAGTAAACTAGAAAATTTGCCCAACAGGCTAGAACATATACGTTCGACTGGAGGTGGTAGGAATACACCAGAGGGAGTGGGAGAAGATACGGCGACGAATACTGATGGCGGAGGGAAAATGTATACGTTCGACTGGAGGTGGTAGGAAGGTGTGCAAGGTGCTGAAGGCACTCTCGGACGCCGGACTCCACCTGAAATCAGGGAAGTGTCGCTTCCGGAGAAGGTGTCCTGCGTCCTCGAGTGGCACCGGAGGGAGTGGGAGAGGTATGTGTCACTACCCCAGAGCGGACAGGAAACGAACAGTGTGTACATCGCCGTGATCCATATAGGTCGCATGCGATTAATAATAAAAAGTCAAATTCTAGTACGATGCTCTGAGGTGCGTCCCGGATTCTGCACGGCAACTCATCCCGCTGCTCATAAGTGGCTGGGTTCTTCCCGACTGTGTTAAGCACCGTGCATGGGTAGGCACAACCTTAGGCGCATACTATTTTGCAAAATACCCTCTTTGAAGGAATTTAGTTACACGCTAATTCGGACATTCTGATAGTTTTCGTCGCTGGTGTGGTAATTGTATACCACTAAACCACACCCTCGATCGTGAAAACTAGCAGAATGTGAGAATTAGCGCGAAGAGAGCAAGCGCGCAAGCGCTCCACTCATAGCCAATTTCCCCGGAGTCGCGAAAAAGTCGTGGTCGGTCTCCATACCGCTGGGCTCGCTGCGGTTCTTGTTGCCGCGCCGGAAAAAGCCCTGGGTGCTCTCCACCCTCCTGTCCGCTCCCGTGGCCGCCCTGACGAAGTTGGGTCACCCGCTTCCCTTCTTTTCCTCCTCTTCCTCCGCGCTGCTCTCCAGCTCAGAAAGCTCGCTGCTGGCATCCTCCATCTCCACCTCCCTATAGCTCCCCGAATCTCCCACGAGCTCCCTCAGGAGGGCGCTCTCGCTTTGGTCGATGTTGGCAGCCACCACCGGGGCTGCCTCGGTCGATTCGCCTGTGTCACCGCGCATCGTGAGGCCGGTGAAGCTAAAGTCGAGCTGAGTTTTGGTGTGTGGCAGAAAGTCTTGGCGTTTTTAGCGATGAGTTTCAGTGTCGAAGGTGTGGAGTCCAGTTTCGCAGAGGGTCGCCGCGTTTTCCAATTCCGAGCGTCGAGCTACACGAAGCCCCTCACCCGGTAGTCCGGGGCTGGAAGGCGATGCTCATCGGCACTTTCCTGGTGACGCAGTTGGGCGCGGTACATCTCAACCCTCAGGTGGCCGTGGATTTCGGATAAGGCTTCTACGGGCCCCTTGGTCATCCGGTTGATGGTGGGCTGCGGCGGTGAGATCGAATTGCCAGCGGGGATCATATCCAAGATTGGCAAAGAACGGGGAAGTTGCAGTGGTCTCCGACGTATGGTTATTTGACGCGAACTCGGCAAGGGGTAACCATTCAGACCAGTCATCCTGAAGGTAGTTCACATAAGACCGCAAGTATTGCTCCATTACTGAGTTTATTCGTTCGGTCTGACCGTCTGTCTGCGGGTGGAAGGCGGTGGAGAGACGCGGTTCAATACCCAGACGTGCGCAAAGCCAGTGCCAAAATGCGGAGGCAAACTGCGGTCCTCGGTCCGAAGTGATTGTCAACGGAAGGCCATGTAATCGGAAAACATTTTGAAGGAACAAATCCGCTAGGTCTCTGGCGCCCACAGTCGTACCGTGACAGGCACCAACACTGGGGGGCGGGTCGGTTCTCCGTCCAGAATTCAGAATGCTGGATGCCGGGGGCGCAGTCGCGAGCATATATTTGGAAACTATAGCAAAATGATGGGCGATGAGGAACTCAATTCGGGTTACAGAGAGGGTGAGGCATACCGGCGGGTGGTAGGTGATCCGGAGTAGGCAGTCAGCAATGGTTGCGCGGAACCTATCGCGACGACACAGCAACACCCGAGGAAGTCACGGTAAATGGCATCTCCTTTGGGCTTTGCCCTGAGATTGCTAGTAGAAACATATTTCACGTAAGGTCTCTCATACTTCAGAATCCTTTGCCCCGCAATCCGTTGCTCCTCCTTCTACCTTCCACATCCCATTTCGTCTATGAGTTGCCCCTCACCAGTCCATTTGCCGGAGCGGTTCATCTCGCGGATAAGGATTTGGCGCGACCCAATGATGACCACCGCATATGCACGGAATATTTTGTCAGCGCCGCCTGACCTCACGGCGGCGCCCGTAACATACGAGCGAAGTTGCTGGTAGATGTCTTTCTCAAGCCACTTCTTGATGGTTCCTGCAAGGAACTTGCTCTTGATCGCAAGCTTGAGGATTTGCGGCAAAGTCATGGCGACAAGTTGCTCCGCTTTGTCGGTGCGGCTATTACCGTTGAGATCCAGGAACTCGATGGGGATGTTCTTAAACTCCACCACCGTGTAATATTCATCGGATTCAATAAGCAAGTCGACCAACCCTGGCTGTCCGGAGCCCTGCATAAATGTCGGCCGCGGCCAGCGGGAGCTGGTGGGTGGTACGTACCTTCTCAACCTTGAATTCGGCGCTCGCGGCAAGGGCGGGATTGTCAAACATCACCGTCCACAGACGATCTCGGTGGTCCGCTTCTGATTTTTCAAATGCGTGGTCGCCGACATCGTGTTGTCGCATCAGGCGAAGATATCCCGAGAGAACCCGATCCAGCGCGCCGGTTGCTGAAAGGGTTCTGAGAGCGGTTGACATGGAATCATAAATATCCAATCGATCAAGTACAGTCTTTCCGAATCGACAAGCAGCAACATAGTTGGGTATCTTTAAAAACCGAGACGGTTGCTCGGAATCGAAGGTGAGGCCACCCGCGTAGATCATGAGCGACCGCCATGCAGAAGAAGAACATTCGTTTCCAGCCGCCTGATTGCTCTAAGCAGAACGAGAGCGTTAGAACCAGATTATCTACCAACATAAGTACGACTTACCAATTCTTCTAGCTTGAAGTTTTCGAGTATCTCGTCATATCTTAACTTCCGGTAGCCATCTCCGTCTTTTTGGAGCGCCAGCTGAATATCGTTTATAGCCGCAGGTGCACCAGCACAGCTCATCAAGATATTCTCGGAGAATTCAGAATTCGGAGGATTGGCGAGGTTGGGCGTTTCACCCCCGGTTTCTTGTACATACTTATCCTAATTAGCACTGGGCTCAACTTTCAATACGAGCTGTTTTAAGAACATTACCTGAAGATACCACATGACTGTGTCTGTGTTGAAGACCTTTGGCACAGATTTCGTGTTGGAGAAGTGGTAACCGTTGGTGTAGTACTGTAGCTTCGCGAGATGCTCTTTTACCATTTCCTCGTCCTCCTTGTATTAGAGCTTCACAGCTGCCACGACATCGTCTGTTGTCAAACCGCATATGGTTGCAAAATTTAGATGGAAGGAAATGTTCTGAGCGATGTTGAAACCACTATACATGTCGCTCAACAGAAGTGGTGTGATTCCAGTAATAAACACTTTCTTTATGCGGTAGTTACCGGTGGTGGCTGACTTGACTGTGCTCCAGAAGGCTCTCAGAGTATTTGCAATCCCACTTCCCCTCCAAGCATTGTAGTCATGTGGATCCATACACCGATTCGCGAAAACATCGTATTCATCCGCCAGCAGGTAGATCTTTGGGTGTTAGAAGCATGACAGCGGAATAAGCAGCCAACTAGAATGAACTTACTCCCTCCACGTCAGCGAGCGGGTTATCGCTTTCCTTCGCATCCTCTTTGATCCTCGTAAGCTCCAAGGAAATTCCATCAACAAGAAGTCGGAAATTATCAACAGGATTGTCGGTAAAATTCGATATAATCCGAGTCATCGCATTGGGTAGGTATGGGGTGTAAACAGGAATGAACCGGCCTAGCGTCCTGTTTATATTCTCGTGAAAGTGCTTCAAAATATTATCAATCCCGATTGGTGGATCGCTGGAGAAGTCGATCTTCATAACGAGATATTTTCCAGATTGGATTTCCCCATTTCGAACGGCCTTGTCAACCTCTAGGCCCTAAGTCAGGCATCAGTGGTGAACACGCAGATAAGCGCTAATTAACCAGTCCACATACCTTAAATAGTCTCTCGTATTGGCCACGGAATTCGACACCATGGAACTGCTGAAGCATCCCAACAGTAAGAGTCTTCCCGAACCGCCTAGGACGGCACAATAGAACAAAGCGCTTCGCTAAAATTGGAGCGATGAATTGCGTCTTGTCGATGTAGACTTCCTTGCGGATCTCTGCAAATTCTGCTCCTCCTGATGGAAAAGTATAAGTCCCTGTGGGGACCACCAACTTCGATCCCTGAGGCGCGGGTGTCGCCAGTTTTGATCCCAGAGGCTTTCCGGACTCGGAGTTCACTGGTGTGGTATACGTGCGCAATCCTCCAAACGCAACCCGTCCACGACACAGATGCCAACCGCGAGTGCCTGAATGGAGTGAATGTCGCATTGATGCTACACACAGCCGGGATCGAGCAAGCCGGGCAATCGCCGCCATGTCGGAGGCTGGAATGGAGGTTTGGATGAACGCGGCAATGGAGTTTGGCGTCGAGGTGGAGGTTGGCGTCGAGGTGGAGGTTGGCGTCGAGGTGGAGGTTGGGTTGGGTGGCAACCGTGATGAGGATTGTACTGGGAGGGATTCAAGAGCATGCTGCAAAGTTTCATTACCACGTGCACTATCGGCACTTGTAGTTTACAGTACCATATGGGTTACTCGGCTACTACCCCTGGTCAAAAATCCCGGCCTCCGCAAACTTGCCGCCACCTGTCCCAAGGCCGACCATCGTGCCGCTACGTAACATTCATTGCCGGAGCTCCGGTGTTCTCCTCCTACTCCACCCGGCCGTCCAGACCTTACGTCGTTTCCAAGGGTCGTCATCGCCGCCTCTGCCTTTTTGTAGTCATCTAATTATCTGTCAGCAGGGTTCATGTACAACACGAAGTAAACGATTAGAGAAGCAGGCCGTCGAGAGCGGCCCTGAGAGGTGTTCGCAGCAGCGCAGCACGGTGCGCCCGGACTTGTGGGAGGTGGAGGGGCCGGGAGGACAACTGTGGAAAGGGGTGGGTGGGTAGGGGAACGTTTGGAAGTGAATATTGTGTTGTCAGTAGCTTGGCCGCTTCTTCTGCATCTGCTGTGCGCCGTCAATAATGCCCCGAGGCATTTGCTCCGTAGCGGTTGGTTTTTGGGGAGGGTTACCTGGGCTCTGATTGCGATGACCCCGCCCCCATGAAGTCAACGAGCGGGATTGCATCCGCTACACTCGAACTGGGCTTCATGCGAGTATGATTAAACACAAAAAAATAATAATCGAACTGCTTGTTCCCCCACCCGCTGCCAGCTGGGGACGCGGCGGGGTCCGGTCGAAGTGGGGATTGGAGATTCTCGTTTACCGCACCCCCGCCGATGACCACGTGTTGCACCCTAATTACGACGGTCAGAATCCGGATACGAACCGAGCAGGAAAGTATCGGAAACTCGTCACACGGTCTTAGGACGGCATACCGAGACCGGGCAACCGACAACGTCGGGGCTCGACTCGGGTCGACCGACTCTGCGGCACCAGGAAACCCCTGGGCCAAGTACCGGCACCGACCGGGAAAGCGCAAGCGCTGCCGCAGCGAAAGGCAACCTTGGTGGTCATCATAAGAAGGACAAACAATCGGAAGGGAAATGGGAACGCAAGGAGTTGCGGGTCTAGATCGCGGAATAGGAGCGGGGTTGTTTCCAGAGGCACGGCCCAGAGGAACAACACCACGAGTCGGGAATCGCGGTATCGTTGCAGACGGCCAGAGGCCCGAGGCGATACTGCTGCACCCCGTTGTCAGGAGACACGAGGGATCATGCTACCACTCGCATCCTCGTCATTGGCACCGGATTATGGCGATGAACTCTGGGCTTTGCCAGCGCTCGACAGCTTGAGCGTATCCCCACCCCTTATCCGAGACGCTTACAACGATTGTGATGCAGGGCATATGCCGCACCAAGGTGAGGGACAATGAGTCGAGCCGAATACTGAAGCGGAGGCTTGACTTCAAGCCAATCCTGTTTTTTTTTTTTTTTTTTTTTTTTTTTTTTTTTTTTGGGTTTATTCATACTCGCGTGCGACCTATATAGATCATGGCGGGCGTACATTTTGCACGGTTTTCCTGTCCGCGGCTGCAGTCACTTAATACCAAAGTCCAAATAGAAAAAATGGTGTGGCATCCTGCAATCTGCGAGTGATAACTTGGGATACTGTCGTACAACTAGCGATGCAAAACCAATTAAGTTTTATAATGTCGCGCACAGATGATTGATAACATCTGGGGCATCACCTCCTTTCGTCTGATTATCGATTGGAGCATTGGTTGTTAAGTTATTCACAAAACTCTGGTAACGGTAGTGGTTCGCTACACGAAGCAAATTGTCAGCCCGATGGCTAGTTCTGTCTTCAAAATTTAGCGACTCGTGTCATTGTATAAATTGACTCGAGCCATAACAAAAAATTTCTGTATTCACTCAAGTCACTCTACTCAGACCCGTGTAAGTCTATTTTGACTCGTGCCTTTCTCTTTATTGACTCGTCACTCTTTTCAGGCTCGCGCCATTCTATTTATTGACTCGACTAATTTCTAATCCTTGATTCGAGCCATTCTTTTTATTGTCAGGGCAACCCGAGTGAGAAATTGTGCTGGGCGTCAGTTATGATCATTTCTTACGCCACCACGACACCATACATTTAGCCCAAATTAGCAGAGAAGCCAACCTAAGGAATGCTAAACGACCTCGGTTGTCTTGGAACCGATGCAAGAAGGTTTCGTTGTAGGTTGATCTTTGTGTTCGCAAAATGTTGCATAGTAAGATAGCTGGTGACCCCTTTCACCATCGAACCGCCATCTTCAACTAAAATCTCTTCTTCTCACACCAACACTTCAAATGCTCCATTGATGCGCCCCTCTGCGAGTTTGAGCGATATAGACGATATGGTGGTGGAGTAAGAAATGATTATAACGGTCGCCCAGCACACTTTCCCACTCGGGGTGCCCTTACAATAAGCAGAATGACTCGAATGAATGGATGAATTTACTCGAGTCAATAAATAGAAAAAGTCGAGTGAATCGATGGAATGGTTCGAGTCGATAAATGGAATGGCTCGAGTCAATAGATGCAATGACATGAGTCGCTAAATTTTGAAGACAGAACTAGCCATCGGGCTGACAATTCGCTCCGCGTAGCGAACTACCACCGCTAGCAGAGTTTTGTGAATAACTTAACAACCAATGCTCCAATCGATAATCAGAGAAAGGAGGTGATGCCCCAAGGTGTTATCTATCATTTGTGAGCGACATTCAAACTTAATTGGTTTTGCATAGCTGGTTGTGCGACAGTATCCCAAGTTATCACTTGCAGATTGCAGGATGCCACACCATTTTTTCTATTTGGACTTTGGTATTAACTGACTCCCGCCTCCGCTGTCCGCGCGAGGCGGCTCATTGCAAGCTCCCCTTGTGCCCTCCGCCCGGCCCTGTCCCCGAAAAAATAAATGCGCACCAAGGAAAATGATAAAAGAAAAGACAAAGGAGAGACATAACCTCCCCCCTACTCCTCCCCCGCCGATGCCATGAGGGGTGGGGTGGGTAGGAACAGCGGTGGTTCCTCCCCAGTGCCCAGCGCCTCCGCCTCCGCCCTCCATTCCCCTTCCCGCTCCGCCCTCTCCCGGAGCTCCCACTCCGACGCCTCACTCCCTGCGTCTTCTTCCGTGACCGGCACTGTTTTCCCCACTTCCGTAGTGATGAGGAAGTCCAGCACCGCCCGGCTGCACCTCCCGTCGGCCAGGAGGTCCCGCACCTTCAACCTGTCCTTCCACCTCCCGGTCTCCTTCTTCACCTCCGCCCACAGGATCTTCTGCTGCGGCTTCCACTCCGGGCACTCCTTGAAGAGGTGGTCCCGGGTCTGCGTCCGGTACTGGCACCACCAGCATTGCGGGGTGGGTCGGCTCTTCGTCCAGTTGAGGTACTGCCCGGTCAGGCAGTGCCCCGTCTTGATCTGGTAGAACCGCGAGGCAAGTCTCTTGGAACTGCCAGCTACCGCGCCGTCGGGTCTCTGGCTCTTCGGCATGCGCTACTTCTTCTTGGAGGTCCGGCCTCCAGCCCACTGTCGGGCCTCCGCCCACTTCGTCGCGGCGATCTCCCGCTTGATGTTTGCGAGTGATCTGGGCAGCGGCATCGAGCGCGCCTCCGGCCGGTCCGAGTAGGAGAACTACTCCAGCCCTTCCACCCCTCGAGCATCCGGCTCCTCCGCCGCGAGCTTGGCCCACTCGTCCGCCTTCTCGTTTCCTTCCACGCCTTCATGCGCCGGGGACCACCTGATCTCAACGGTGATTCTCGGCACCGCCCTCCGGAGCGACAAGCCAATCCTGTAGTGCTGGGTAGCCCCGGGACCAAGTACCGGCTCGTGTTCGGGAAAGTGCAAACGCCGCTACAAGACCGCACCTCAGGAACAGTTCGAGAGTCTGATGGGAGCGATATGGGGCGGAGCTATCTCGACGCCGTTGCGGCCGAGAAGGATTAGCTGGTACGGTTGAGGGTTCGTTGCTCCGGCTCTGGTCAAGGGACGTAATCAACCCCGCACACAGCCCAATCGCGCAACCCAATCACGACGAGAGAACTGAGGCACCTGTTCTGGCCACTCTCGGGAGGATACGTGGAAGCCCTACTTTCCGATCCAATCGAGAGTTGTCCTTGTTACGCTGATGAAGTCTAGTGCCAAGGCGAAGAGTTTTCACGTCGCGGCGCGGGGTAATCGCCCGCAGCACGTGACTTTGCCGAGCCGGATACCTATACGACGACCGGCCGGAATCATCATCGGAATCATCAGCGGAACCATCAACCACAAAACGGTCAATGATCAACGGACCACCTACCGGTCACCAAGACATCGAGTCAATGACCATCGCCCCTACGAGCGATCTGACGAGCGAGTCGTCGTCACGGAACCACGAGCGATCCGTCGAGCGTGTCGTCGCCACGGAGCCGCAAATGATCAACACACAAGCTGCACCGGTGAGGTGCGCAAGCCGTCGGGCCACCGCCGGGCTTGCGTCGAACGAACCGCCGCCGCGATACCGGCAAGCCGCCGGGCCTGTGCATCGAATCGACGATACGCCTAAGCGCCGCAAGCGGGACGACAGTTGATCGGGAAGGAGACGGAAGGATACGTGAGGAGCTCGAGAGTCTAGGCGGGAGATAGGATCTGGAGTTAAGAGCTCTTGGCCGAGAACTTAACTCTGGCGTGGACCAGGAGGCAAACCACAAGGGTACGACGGACCACGGAGGTCACGTCGTCAATCCGCGTGGGACCACGTTAGGAAACCCTGTCTAGAAATGATCTAGCGCGGGGCGGAATACGAGGTCGCCGACTTACGGGGCCCATCCTCATCGTCAGTACCGACCAGGACGAGTAGCTCCGGGCTTTGGCCCACGCCCCTTGGCTGGTGCGCGCGTGCGCGTATTCCTTACCTTATCTTACCCATGAGGCAGTTGTCGCGCGAGCCGTCGGGCAAGACGCCGGGCCCGTCTCGAACCACCCGCCGAAGCGACACGAGCGAGTCGTCGGGCAAGCTGCTGGGCCCGCCTCGAAGCGAACCATCCGCCAAAGCGATACACGCAAGCCGCCGGGCATGCGTTGAGCAACCCACCGAATACGATCCGTCGAGCGAGCCGTCGCCGCGGAACCAAGAACGATCTTTCGAGCGATCCGCCGCGCGAGCCATCGGGCAAGTTACTGAGTGCGCGAGCCGGCGGGCAATTCCAATATCGAAGCGAACCCCTTAGATTATTCACTGTGAATCCCTTAACGGAGGGCGATCTTGGAAGGACTGCCATGTGGGATTTTATTCTTGTTTAATAGATGAACGCCGGCGAAGACTGCGCGCTCTCCACCTCCTTTGTGATTATTGAGAAACCTGACTAGTCCGATATCACCGTGACGCCGACGTTGACCGGACGTCCCAGTCTCGCACTCTACATCACTGCCGTTGTACGATTACAACCCCGGTGTCACACACACGAAGTCCCCCACCCGGTAGTCCGGGGCCGGAAGGCGATGCTCATCGGCACTTTCCTGGTGACGCGGTTGGGCGCGGTGCATCTCAGCCCTCAGGTGGTCGTGGATTTCGGATAAGGCTTCTACCGCTGAACGGGTCCCTTGGTCATCCGGTTGATGGTGGGCTGCGGCGGTGAGATCGAATTGCCAGCGGGGATCATATCCAAGATTGGCAAAGAACGGGGAAGTTGCAGTGGTCTCCGACGTATGGTTATTTGACGCGAACTCGGCAAGGGGTAACCATTCAGACCAGTCATCCTGAAGGTAGTTCACATAAGACCGCAAGTATTGCTCCATTACTGAGTTTATTCGTTCGGTCTGACCGTCTGTCTGCAGGTGGAAGGCGGTGGAGAGACGCGGTTAAATACCCAGACGTGCGCAAAGCCAGTGCCAAAATGCGGAGGCAAACTGCGGACCTCGGTCCGAAGTGATTGTCAACGGAAGGCCATGTAATCGGAACACATTTTGTAGGAACAAATCCGCTAGGTCTCTGGCGTCCACAGTCGTACCGTGACAGGCACCACCAACACTGGGGGGCGGGTCGGTTCTCCGTCCAGAATTCAGAATGCTGGATGCCGAGGGCGCAGTCGCGAGCATATATTTAGAAACTATAGCAAAATGATGGGCGATGAGGAACTCAATTCGGGTTACAGAGAGGGTGAGGCATACCGGCGGGTGGTAGGTGATCCGGAGCAGGCAGTCAGCAATGGTTGCGCGGAATCTATCGCGACGACACAGCAACACCCGAGGAAGTCATGGTAAATGGCATCTGCTTTGGGCTTTGCCCTGAGATTGCTAGTAGAAACATATTTCACGTAAGGTCTCTCATACTTCAGAATCCTTTGCCCCGCAATCCGTTGCTCCTCCTTCTACCTTCCACATCCCATTTCGTCTATGAGTTGCCCCTCACCAGTCCATTTGCCGGAGCGGTTCATCTCGCTTTTCACCGCTCTGGCGTAGGTGCGTTAACGGCAGTGACGCCGACGGGAGAGATGCCATGGCAATGGCAGGGAGGCACTGTGCAACGGCTTGGCATTCTTCCATAGCAGTGTCTTTCCCTTTGATCTCCTAGACACTCAGTTATTAAGAAATAAGCCACTCAATACGTCTTCATCGAGAACGTTTCCATCACCCGTCATCGATAAAACATCTCTCTCTGTCTCTCCCTCTCCTTCTCTCTCATCAGTGATCGGGCAACCTCCAACAAAAGGCTGTGAGTACGATACAGCATACGCTCACGGCTGAAATCCAGTCCCAAACGGCAGCTGACGAATCGATACTGTAACGGCACGCCGCCGCCGTCACCACCTATCCCGAACGACTAAAGTCTGGAACGTTCTGGATGGCGCGGCGCAAGGAAGGTTCGGGTTCTGGATTGCAAAGGTTCGGGTTCTGGATTGCACGGCGCGAGAAGGTTTTGGGTTTTGGGGTTCTAGATGCGCGGCGAGGAAA
>Ga0307508_10001526_pt1 | contig 25871 bp, 39 predicted proteins | sample 9_EM_MG_FD_203089 | JGI IMG/M metagenome (GOLD analysis project Ga0307508, IMG submission 203089) | Populus trichocarpa ectomycorrhiza microbial communities from riparian zone in the Pacific Northwest, United States - 9_EM | ecosystem: Host-associated > Plants > Roots > Unclassified | place... | reverse complement strand
CGGGAGGGATTAGGGATTTCAATCGCTCATAGTCTGGAGGCTCTGCCTGCTCAGTGTCTTGCGGGTTCGGTGTAGGCGTTTCAAGAGCTTTGTTGATGTCGTACAAGCTCATAGCAAAGATTTGAACTGATTCCTTTCGTCGGATTAGTTTCTTCAAGGAACCTGAAGAGATTACGCAAATCACAGGAGACTTAGATTTGAGGTTCGATGCCACATCTGGTGGCTTCGGTGCCACGCCCAGGCGTGGCATTGTAGTTCCTTTTGGCGTTTCTGTTGCCATGTTTGTCATCTTCGGTGCCACGCCTATTGTCTGTAATGCCACTCGAGGTGCTGCCGGTGGATTTCGGTGGTCGGTGCACTGAAATCGGACCGAATTACTGACAAAATCGGTAATGACGGCATGTCTTCGGAGCCAAGGAATACCGAGAACCAGCGAGAAGTGTCCTAACTTGGTGATAAAAGCGGATAACATTTCGGTGTGATCCTGTATTTGACAGGAAATCTTGGTGAGATGGGTGATTTGGCCGGATTCGATGGGTCGTCCATCGATTACTTCTAGATCTCGGGGAGGGTTTAGTCTATAGCAGGGAAATTTGTGTTGGCGTACAAAGTTTTCGTCGATGAATGCAAAGCCTGTTGCGCCTCCATCAATCATTGCAGGAGTTTGGATAGAATGGTCACCATTACGGAGAGTAGCTGCAACAAAAAGATGCTCTCCTTCTAATTCACATTCTTCCACCTCTCGACCAACTACAGCAGGCAATTGCAAATGGGGAAATGACGAAACCAATGGGGAATGTCCCATACCGGTGCCAACCGGTTGGCATGGGACAGCTAGTTTTCCGACTGCTCGTTCGGAACGGCAGTGTCAGGTTCGGCAGTCGTATTGACGGTGGCTGCTATAGCCAGACGGCGGTTCCGAGAGGCAGTGTGTTCGGGGCATTCGCGGAGGAAGTGACCAACAGTTCCGCAATACAGGCATTTGCTCTGGGCCATGCGTTCTTGTCTGACACGATTTTTCTCAGCAGTCCTCTGCGTGGCCGATAAGTCCATAGGTGCCACACCATAATGTCCGCTGTTGGTACCCGTCGGATTCGCTGGAGCCAGGGTGGGGGTGCTGGCTGAGGACGGCCCGGAGCGGGACAGTCGCTGGGTACGGCTAGGCTGGACCCGTTCCGCAGCACGAGTACGAATCCAGTTGTCCAACTCCTGACAGATCTGGATCAAATGACCCAGACTATCGGATTGGGGACGGGAGGTGACCAAGACATCTTTTATTTCATCCAAGAGGCCTTCGTACAATTGTTCTCTCTGGGCCTCTTCGTTCTAGTTTAGGTCTCCCATGATTCGACCAAACTTCTCGGCGAAATAGGTGGCAAAAGTGCCGCTCTTTTGCTTGAGTTTTCGAATCTCATGGTTGGCGGTGCGGGATCTGTTGGGGTCGTCGAATACCTGGCGGAGGAGGTTGAGAAGTGCATTCAGGGATTCGAGCCGGATTCGTCCAGTATTCTCAGATACATAGCCGCGAATCAGGCAGAGGGCGGCCCCCGAGAGGCGGTTAACCGCATATCGGAGGCACGCTTGGTCGTCAGGGTAATGATGGGGTTGTGCGGCTACCTTGTTGTGCAGCTGGATAATCTAGGTGTACAATTCTTTGGCCTTACCACCGTCAAAAATTGGCGCATCAGGAAACCCCTTCTGGGCGGCGTTGGCACCACCCTGAGCTGAAGCCATGGCCACCACCTGAGCCTGCAGCTGGGTGAACTGCTGTTCAAGGGTGGAGCTGGAAGTGTTCGTGTCCATGGGTTCCGAACTCATTACGAATAGGTTAGAAGAAAAGATGCAACCTAGTGTAACGGCGGTGGTTCTGATCAGGAAAAAAAAAAATTGCATCCTTAGCATCCAGATGCACTAGACGCTCAGGACGTTTCAGACGCAACCTGCTTAACTCGGACGCCAATCACCACAGCACCATGCATCCGGACGCAGTATGCCATGGCATTTGCTTACTGGATGGAGCATGGCAGGGTATTTTCGTTCTGAACGCACGGTGTCAGGGCATTTTCCTTCTGGACACAGCCATGTCAGGGCATTTTCCTTCTAGACGTAGCCGTGTCAGGGCATTTTCTTTCTGGACGCAGCCGTGTCAGGGTATTTTCCTTCTGGACACAGCCGTGTCAGGGCAAATGGCATCTGGACGACGCGTGTCATGGCACCGTGGTTACGCTGGCTGTCAAGGCACGGAACATCGCAGCAAATACTTGCGTCGCATTCACAAACACACAGCGGGTTCCAGACATAGTGACTCAGTCCAGTTCTATTCTCTATATCTAATGTACATCTTTATATGCTACTACCACACTTCGCGTTTCCAGCACAAGCACCCAGCGTCACATCCATCGCCGCTGTTTTTGACATGCATAGCATTGCTGAGTGTCGGAAACAAAGGAAAGTTGGCAAATACAACACGACACGATGAGCCCAACGCGATGAGCACGACGCGATGAACACGATGCGGTGAGCACAACACGATGAGCATGATGACTATGAGGAGGATGGCAATAAGGATGCTGGTGGTGTGGACGATAGCGAGTAGGACACGGTGAGTATGAGAGCGAGAAAGGCGTGACGAGTATGGGAGCGAGTAGGACGCGACGAGTATGAGAGCGAGTAGGATGCGGCGAGGACGATAGCGAGTAAGACGCAGCGAGGACGATAGCGAGTACGACGTGGCGAGTATGATGGCGAGCTTTATGGTATGGTTAGCACAGCTCTCAGAGTGACAGAGACACCGGGAAGTTGTAGAATACACAGTGATGAGTCGATGTCAATGAGGGTGCTGGCGGCGAGGATGATAGCTAGTAGGAGTCGGCGAGCACGACAGCGAGCTTTGTGGCATGGTTAGCACAGCTCTCCGAGTGACAGGAACAGCGGTGGGAGCTGGTACAATACGATGTGACGAGTATGATGTCGTTGAGGAGGATGTCGATGTGTTTGAGGGAGTGAGAATGGCGGCGAGTAACGTAGCAAGAATGGCGCAACGAGTAAGATGTTGATGAGGAAAATGTTGATGAGGAAAATGTTGATGAGGAAAATGTCAATGAGGAAAATGTCAATGAATAAGATATCATTAGTTTGATGGCGGCGAGTATGATGGCAATGCGAAGGACGACGACGAGTATCTAGGACGAGGTGAAAGGAGAAGAAAAAAGGGGTCTAGGAGCGATGAGGACGCTGAACCTTGCGCAAGCGCAAGTGTTGGTAATGGCTTGGCACTTTGCATTGACATCATACACGCTGCGTCCTGCTCGCTATCTATCGTTCTTGCTGCCAGCAATCTCATTGACATCGTACTCCTCACCTCGTATTGTACCACTCCCTGCTGCTGTTCCTGTCACTCGGAGAGCTGTGCTAACCATGCCACAAAGCTCGCCATCATGCTCACCGCCTCCTACTAGCTATCGTCCTTGCCGCTGGCACCCTCATTGACATCAACTCGTCACTGTGTATTCTACAACTTCCCGGTGTCTCTGTCACTCTGAGAGCTGTACTAACCATGCCATAAAGCTCGCCATCATACTCGCCGCGTCCTACTCGCTATCATCCTCACCGTGTCTTACTCACTATCGTCCTCGCCGCGGCCTACTTGCTATCGTCCTCGCCGCATCTTACTCGCTATCGTCCTCGCCGTGTCCTACTCGCTCCCATACTCGTCACGTCTTACTCGCTCTCATACTCACCGCGTCCTACTCGCTATCGTCCACGCCACCGGCGTCCTCATTGCCATTCTCCTCATAGTCGTCGTGCTCATCGCGTCATGCTCATCGTGTTGGGCTCATCACGTCGTGTCGTATTTGCCAACTTTCCTTTGTTTCCGACACTCAGAGCGATACTATGCGTGTCAAAAACTGCGGCGATGGATGTGACGCTGGGTGCTTGTGCTGGAAACGCGAAGTGTGGTAGTAGCATATATAGATGTGCATTAGATATAAAGAATAGAACTGGACTGAGTCACTATGCCTGGAACCCACTATGTGTTTGTGAATGCGACGCGAGTATTTGCTGCGATTTTCCGTGCCTTCACAGCCAGCGTAACCACGGTGCCATGACACACATCGTCCAGATGCCATTTGCCCTAATACGGCTACGTCCAGAAGGAAACTGCCCTGACACGGCTGCGTCCAGAAGGAAAATGCCCTGACATGGCTGCGTCCAGAAGGAAAATGCCCTGACACCGTGTGTCCAGAAGGAAAATGCCCTGACACCGTGCGTCTAGAACGAAAATGCCCTGCCACGCTCCGTCCGGTAAGCAGATGCCGTGGCGAGCTGCGTCCGAATTCACATTGCCTGTGCGTTTTGCGTTGGGAGCGATATGTGCGCTGCCAGGGTGCGTCCAGAGCGTCCTGAGTGCCTGGTACGTCAGGACGCAGCCTGTGCGTCCGGACGCACATTTTTTTTCCTGATGCTCCAAGGTACATGAGTGAGTTCGAGTGATGCCGAAAGAGCGGGAGCGGAAGCGGGGCGTGAACGGGAACAGGAACGGGAATGGGAACGGGGATGGGAATGTCAACAGACGTTTCCAACAGCAACGGGAACAGGAACGGACAGCGTCAAACGGACGTGTCGACAGAGACGGACAGTGTCAGACGGATGTGTCGGACAGGAAGACGGACAGCATCAGACGAACGTGTCGAACAGGGAGACGGACAGCATCAGATGGACGTGTCGAACAGGGAGACGGACAGCATCAGACGGACGTGTCTGACAGAGACGGAGGGCGCTAGACGAGCGTTGACGAAACGAAGGAATCAGAGGAAACAGAGGAAACGGAAGCAAGGTTGATATTCCGAATAGAATAGAAGAGGTTGCATGAAGAGAAGAAGAAGACAAAACATGGGAGACACTCTCCTTATATACACAGTTCTCGCAACTCCCATACGTCCTCCTACTCATACCCGCGCAACTCACATATGTACTGATACTCACATATGTGCTCATAACCACGCAACTCATACAACCTTCACTTATGCAACTGGGGCCCGTAACCGATACCCTTTCCAAGATCGAGACATCCGGAGCGAGGTGACGACACTCTTTCCAAGATCGAGACATCTGGAGTGAGGTGACGACACTCTTTCCAAGATCGAGACATCCGGAGTGAGGTGCCGACATCAACAACGAAATCAAACAACCAAACCCAAATCGAGCACTGGGACCTACGCCGTAACACAGATGCAGTAAGGGCCATTCTAATCGGCTACTCCCGCTTGAGGGGCATCTCCCTTGTCAGTCGTATGCGTATTTGGTTTGTTGATATCCCATATCTTAATGCATTCCGGGTAGTTAGGATCACTGGCTGTGTGGGGTGCGTCACAGTTCACGCAGTGTATGGGAGGATGGGTGCATATGGGACCCTTTTTGCAAATTGGAAGAGTGCAGGGGTGCTCTTTTGTCTCATGGGGCTCTGCACAGGCTGTGCAGTGGGAGTCATTCCAGCATAGGGCAGCAGGGTGTAGATGTCCACGGCCATCAGAGGTAGACTCTGATGGCCGTGGGGAGAAGTTGTTGTTGTTGCGCTCGTGGAAGGTTGGGGGTGTTGGAGTGGATAATAGATTGCGTGGAGAAGAATCTCCAGACTAGCTACCTCGTCCTTTCTTTATACTTTTCCTTCCCTCTGTGGAATCACAGCTTGCCCGCAAGACTGACACAGTTCCTCTATACAACCTCATGACTCAATCATCGTACCCAAGGAAACACCTGATCGCACTCGGCTGCCGCACGGCCACCACTCTACTCACAGCAACAGGATAAAGGACACGCAACCAAGAACAGTACCAAAAGAGAAGAAGAACGCGCAAGCATAATCAAAGGGAAACAACATACGTAAGAAGACAGGAGAAAGGACACGCAAGCTCAATCAATGGGAAACGGCAAAGATGGGAAGGACGCGTAGGCAACATAGAAGAAACAAAGGAGAGAGGTCTAGACCGGCCAGCGGTCGGGGAATATCGCTACCGGCGCGATATGGCGGAGATCGGTCGAGGCGCCTAAGCATGGAGGATGGCCGTAGCTGCAGCAGCGGTGATGAGGGTAAGTCACAGGGTGGCAAGGGTGACGGCGGACCCAGCAGCGCCACTTACGAGCCTGCCGCGCTAGATTCGTGACACTAGCGCAATCTTTCCATTGTGGGTGGTCCCGTTCGCCTTTTTCCTCTGGATTTCTTGGGTCTCTTTATCTGCGGCACTTAGTGTCCGGATTTCGCTCAGGAGCTCTTTGTCTATTTCAAGACTGATGGTTTCTGTTGTATTGGCTTGGAGTACTTTGATATGGTTATCGATTCGGGGCACCTCGAAAGCTTCCTCGGGTAACAGGGTTCGGCCATGGTTCTGCCAATGTTTCATATCTCCTTCCCAGGGAGAGTCTCCTGACTCTCTAAACAGGATGTCCGGCTTGCCGGCCAATTTCCCGAGTCGGTATTTGATCATGAAGTCATAGTTGGCTAGTCGTTCGCCCCACCGGGCTTGCCATAGGTTAAGGTCTTTCTTCATTTTCCAATATTCGAGGTTCTTATGGTCCGTGAGAATCGTGATTTTGGGTCCCATTGTTTTGCAATAAGTCTCCCATTTTCGTAGTGCGTCTATGATCGCTAGTAGTTTCTTGTCGTGAATATCGTAGTTGCACTCTAGATCCTTGAGCTTTCTTGAGTAGTATGCCATGGGGTGCAAGATCCCTTTTCATCGGGTTGTGAGCAGATTGCTCCTATGGTGTAATCTGAGGCATCTGTTTCGATGGTAACAGGGCTTTCCAGATCGAAGTGTTGTAGTATAGGTTCCGTGATCATTGCTTTCTTGAGCATCTCAAATGCCTATTGTTGTTTATCACTCCATTCCCATCCTTTTTCCATCCTTGTAAGGGAGGATAGGGGTGTTGTGATTTTGCTGTAGTCTCTGATAAAGCACGGGTAAAAGTTGGCAAAGCCGAGGAAGCTCTGGATCCCTTTGACGTGTGTTGGTTCCTTCTATTCTTTGATGGTCTGGATTTTTTCTTCATCCATTCGCAGTCCCTGTGGTGATATGACGTATCCCAAGTATTCTATTTCCATTGTATGGAATTCGCATTTGGATGCTTTCAGCGTGAGCCCGGTTTCCTCAACACGTCTCAAGATTGTCCAGACGTGCCTTTGGTGGTCTGCCAGATTTTGCGAGAAGATGAGGATGTCGTCCAGATATGCCACACAGAAGATATCAAGGTATTCGCTTAGAATCTCGTTCATCCATCGTTGAAACGACGCCGGTGCATTGGTCAACCCGAAAGGTATAACGCAGTACTCATATAGTCTGTACCGGGTTTGGAAGGCTGTTTTCCATTCGTCTCCTGCTGCGATTCGGAGGTTGTAGTAGGCGTCTCGCATATCGAGTTTGGTGTAGATGGTGGCACTGGATAGTTGATCCAGGGACTCTCCGATTAATGGCAATGGTGTCCAGTTTTTGATTGTGATCTCATTCAGTTGTCGATAATCCACATATAGGTGTAGTCCCCCGTCCTTCTTCTTGACAAAGTGTATTGGTGCCCCAGCCGGAGAGGTGGGTGCCCGGATCCATCCCCACTTCTCATTGACTTCTAGGTATTCCTTGAGAGCCTTCATTTTTTCTTCGTTCAGGGGTCGCAGGGGCTCGTACAGGGGCGTCTTTCCTTCCTCCAGTGGAATGTGGTGGTCATGAGTACAGTGGGGCGGAGGTGCTGTAGTTTCTTTTTCGGTGAATACTTCGAGGAACTTGTGATATTCCAGCGGAATTGGATTTTCGCTGGTCTTGGAGTTTTCCTTGATTTTGTTGATGACGGTCTGGCATACTTCCCATGGGTCTGTTTCGCCAATCTTCCAATTTTCCGGTGTTTTCCTGTAGTATTGCTCCGTGGCCTTTTCCTCCATGACCATGTTCGCTCTTGGTGAGCTAGGTAAGCATTTTTCGGCGCAGTGGTCTGAGTGGAATTTCACAGTATGATTTTTCCACCCTATCACCGGGTTATGGAGCTTGAGCCATGGAAGTCCTAGGATGATTGGCGCATTTCTGATTGTGATGCAGTGTAGCCGGATGTCTTCCTCGTAATGATTAATTGTGAGGTGGACTTCGGCATCATGGGTTACTGGCCCGCCGGTGAGCTCGCTCCCGTCCACAGTCAGGACCCGTCTTGGTGTCACTTTTTGCTGCATTGGGATTCTGCTTGCTTCGGCGTAAGCCTTGTCAACAAAGTTCTCGGATGTCCCGCTGTCCACTAGGGTGGTGGTGATGTATTCATTTCCATCGGTTTCTATGATTCGTACTTTGATCATGATCTTTTCTTTGCGGTCGTACCTAGTTGTTCGTATTCTGTAGGGTGGGTCTGATTCTGCAATGGGTTTCTCTCTCGGGTGGCTGTTGCCTAGGCCTATTCCCGGGGGCTGTCATTTCCCACCGGTTCGGGTTCTTTCCCTACTTCATTGTTTATAGTGTCTTCTTCGTACGTAGCTTTTACTGCCCAATATGGCCTCCTCCATGGGACTCGTGCTTTCTTGGGCTGGGGGCATTCCTTCGAAAAGTGCCCCTTTTTCCCTCAATTGTAGCATTCGTCTGTTTGTGGTCGTTGGGGAAACCAGTTCGGCATTCTTGGTGCGAACTTGAACTGCCAGGTGGCTTCTAGGTCCATCGGGTCCCCTGGAGGTACTGATGGCGGTTCTTTCGTGTGGACATGGAAGCGCGCTTCTGGGCTAGCTGCAGGTCGTAGATTAATGACTCCGAGGTTGTATAGGTGGCTATCCGTTTTGATGGCCATGGTGGCATAGTCCACCAGAACGGTGGCCGGTACTTCGCTCATGACCAAGTGCCTTTTTACTTCTGGGTGTAATCTATCTCGAAATCGAGCAATGCATACGTTGTCCACGTATGGGAGATCTGCTTTGATTCACTGGAATTCCGCCCAATAGGTTGCTACTGTTTGGTTTCCCTGCTGGATTTTCTGGAATTTCTCGAACGCTATTTCCTTGGTGTCTAATTGGCCGAAAGCATGCCTCATGTTGGTTTTCAGTTCTTCCCATGTTAGGTTGCTTCCTCCTTCCTGGTTGAGAAAAGTTTCCACCCAGTTCCATGCCACCCCTCGGAGTAAGGAGGATGCATATCCCATCTTTTTCTCATCATTGTCGAATCGGTTCCCCTCTGTCCTGAACTTCAGCTCACACCGAGCCAGGAATGTTTTGAATTTTGCTTTTTCTCCTTCGAACGGTTTGGGGTTCTGGAGCTTTGGGTACTGTTTTGTGGCGGTCTGTCGCATGCTGCTAAGAGTGTTTGCAGCATCTCTGTAGTTAGCAAGTGGGGTCTGCTTCCCCCCGTGCCTGATCCTTCTGCCATTCTTCTAGGTTGTTCTGGTGACTCGGGTGTCTGTGGTCTTGATTGTGGTTCTGCTGTTACAGGGCTTGGGGTACGCTGGTCGTCGGGGACTTCTCTGAATTCTCGGAGGTTGAGGGGGTCCTCGCAGTCCTCATTATGGGACTCCACTATGGGTGTTGTCTTGCTACATCAGGTGTCGATTTGGAGATGCAATCTAGTGTCAAGATCCTGCCTTGACTACTCCGTGCTACTTGACAGGTAACATAGGCTCGGTTTCTTCGGGGCAAGCTCGTAGTCACACTTCCGGCGTACTCACGCGCCGTTCGTAGTCTTGCGGTATCCATTACGCCCGGCGTGGTCTCGTCGCGGTCTTCTCACACACCATGCGTGGACTCGTTGTTCTCGCGGTATCCGTCATGCCTGGCGTGGTCTCATTGCGGTCTTCTCACACACCTTGCGTGGGCTCGTTGTTCTCGCGGTATCCGTCATGCCTAGCGTGGTCTCGTCGCGGTCTTCATACACGTCTTGTGTGGGCTCGTTGTTCTTGCGGTATCCATCACGCCTAGCGTGGTCTCGTCGCGGTCTTCTCACATGCCTTGCGTGGGTTCGTTGTTCTTCTCGTGGGTGGCGGTCACAGCACCGGTTCACGGGTAGAGAGAGGTAGGTCTGTGGAGAGAGATAATAGATTACGTGGAGAAGTATCTCCAGACTAGCTACTGTGCCCTTCTTTTATACTTTTTCTTCCCTCTGTGGAATCACAGCTTGCCCACAAGACTGACACAGTTCCTCCGTCTAACATCATGATTCGATCGCCGCGCCCAAGGAAAACACATGATCGCACTCGGCCACCGCACAGCCAACACTCTACTTGCGGCAACAGGAGAAAGGACACGCAAGCAGTAACAGTAAAGGAAAGGAAGACTGATGTACAACTTAATCAAGGGAAAACAATACTCGTAATGAACATGGGAGAAGGACGCGTAAGCAACATAGAAGAAACAAAGGAGAGAGGTCTAGACTGGCCAGCAGTTAGGGATATCGCTACCGGAGCGATATGGCAGAGATCGGTCGAGGCGCCTAAGCGCGGAGGATGACCGCGGCTGTGGTAGCGGAAACTAGGACGAGCCACAGGGCGACAAGGGTGAGAGTGGCACCGGCGCTGGCGCCAAGGAGCCTGTCGTGCCAGGTTCGTGACACAGCCTGACAGTGTGGCGAAGGTGGACTCGGAAGGCAGCCGTATATTAGCTAATAGATGGGGTCAATCACTATCTGTTGTTGACGTACCAGGAGCGGAATGGATGGCAATCTTGGTGTGTCCAGAAGGTTGATGTCAACAAGGCCCTGTTTTGGGCTCATGACTGCCACGGGCATTACTCTGCTGACCTGATGTTGAAGAAGCTTATGGGACACTACTATTGGCTGATCCGGACGAAGGATACTCATGTATTTTGTCGAAGTTGCCAGAGTTGTCAGTTGATGGGACGACAGTGCCCTTCTCAGGTACCACGACTGGTTGTTCAGCTGCAGCCATTGGATATAATTGGGATTGATGGCCTTCATCCTATATCACCAGCCTCCGATGGATATAAATACATCCTCATTGTGGTTGATTATTTCACTCGATATGCATGGGTCTAGACATTCCCAGCCATCAATGGATCTGTCATTTCCGGAATGATTACAGGCATCTGACGGACGTTTGGATTACCCCGCAGCGTTTATACGAACAATACTACCTACTTTGTGGAAGGAGTTTTCCCTGACTTCCTGACGATTCGAGGCGTTCGACAGTTCCCAGCACCGAAAACTCACCCATCTTCTGTTGGCCTACTGGAGAGGTATGTCCAGCTGGTTCTCTATGGAATCCAGAAGATAGTTGTAAGTGGAGATCCTGTGATGGAGCAAGTACCTCGATCAAGTGGTTCATTCTATGAATACCAGGAAGGTGCGGGTTCATGGATTTACGCTGGCTGAATTGCTCTTTCGGTATAATCCAGTTCGACATCAGTACGAGTTTACGGTTTGAGATCATCAAGCAGCATAGGACTTGCAGGACTGACATCATTCCTGGGGTCATCGGGGAGATGAAGACTTTCTGGGTCCCCAGCAGGATGTTCATCTGGCTGGATGGGATGAGTGCATGGAAAATGCCAGACAGCGATACTTGACACGGTTCGCAGAACATCGAGGTAGGAAAGGACGGTTCCCAGCTCTGAAGGAAGGTGATCTCGTCTTACTGCGGCGTGCTGCCCTCGATAATCGCTATGACAAGAAACTGGAAGCTCGTTGGGAAGAGCCATTCTGCCTGGGTGATCTGGCTCATCACGGACGAAGCAGCCAACTCTACAATATCACCACTGGGGCACTCGTCGAGACCAAACCTTTTGGATTGAAAGACCAGATTCATCTAGACGATCTGAAAGTCTACATACCACAAGCGGAGTAGCGGAGTAAAGAGGGAGAAGCTGGCAGTGTGCTGGAGTGCATTAGAATGGGCTGGAAAGGCGGAGGAGCTGTTGGATGGGAGAGTGTAGGTTTTGGAGGAGGAGTTGATTTGCATGCGTTGATTTTGGAAGAAGTGTTTCTTTGCAGCTTAGAGTGACGAGGGGTCCTCGTCTTAGAGAAAATGGGGATAGATGAGGGGGGTAATGGCAGCGAAGCGGCAAAAACGAGGGATTGGTGGACAAAAGGGGTTAGCGTGGATGGGGGATGAGTTAGTCATCCTGAGGTGTTCTTTAGCTCGTCTCCGAGGGATTTTGCTCCTTATCCTGTACATGCCACACACCTGCAGGATCGCAACCTATTTCTTCTCCACACCACCCATTTCTTCGTTCCATCCGTGACCCATCTCCTTATTGCTCGCCCCCTTAGGGTTTAGTCTTCAGTAGCAAGCCTCCCACTCTTAGACAGAATCACATAACTTTCTTCTTCTCCTTCGTTCTTCTTCTTGTCTGCTATCGTCATGACAATTGGTAGCAAAACGCTCCGCACCAGTGTCCAAGGCCCGCCTCGACCGCCAGGACCATAGAATCCCACTAAGAACCTCCAATATTTTTTTCCCGCTCTCCCTGCTTCCGTTGCTTCTCCTCCCCCGCAACCCTTTCTTTCTACCCCATCTTTCGAAACCGTCATTCGACCCCATTGTTCGACCCTGTCGCTTGACCCGGTAGTTGTACCCCGTTGCTCGACCCTGTCGTTCAACCCTGTCGCTCGACCTCCTCTTACGCTCTCCCCTTTCACCTCTTTCTCTCCCTCTCGTTCTCGACCCCGTATCTCCTTTCGAGCGATAGCTACTCATGGCACATGAGCGATCAGTGGCAGCGGCAGCAGGAGCAGTGTCGCCCACGCCCATCCTGCTCAGAACGGGAACAGAGACGTATTTCCACCCAAGTGAATTAGCTTGCTAACCGGTTTCCGCATGTATACCAGAACTTCCTGAATCTCGCCCGGACGCAGCTGGAGGCTTCAATTTGCTACAGCGAGAAAGCCGCAGCAGCTACACCTCTCCACGGGAGCCGCTCCCTCGCCTTCAAGGGTTGCAGCCAGTTACAGACGGAGACCAACCCTCGGTCATTGGAATGCTGCCAGCTGGGACGGCGCATAGGCCTGTGCAAAGGAAGGTTTGCCGGCTGGCACGGCACAACGCTCCGGATGTCTCGAGACATAGGAAAGTTCACCGGCTGGAGCGGCATATCTCTCTGGACGTCTCGATCTCGGAAGGCATGTCACTTCTGGGCTTGGTTGCATGAGAGAAGTTCGTACAAGCACGTATGTGACTTGTGTGGGTACGAGTGTATATGTGAGTACGAAGACACATGTGAGTTGCGTGAGTGTGGGTGCACATGTGACTGGGAGGATCTTGTATATAAGGAGGGCTTTCTGCTGCGTATTGTCTTCTTCTCCTTTCACTTTCATGCAACCTCTTGTATCCTATTCGGTCAATAAACCTACTCGCTGCTTCCTCCGTTTCTTCCCTTTCCTCCGTTTCTCTTGTAATCGGTGATGCTCATCCAGCGTTGTCCCTATCCGGCACTAGTCCCGTCGATGTTTGCTCGTCACTGTCCGGCACTCGTCACGTCAACTTTTGCGCGTCCCGTTCACGTTGCTCACTTCCGTTCCCTTTTCGCCGCTTCCGCTCGCGTTTCTCCGCTCGCGTTTCTCCGCTCCCGTTTCCCGCTGACACTCCCGTTTCCCGCTCCCGCTCCCGCTTCTGTTCCCGCTCCTGCTTTGAAGCCATCCAAGTACTTTAGAACTGTGTTCCGCCCGCCACCATTACAATAGGTTGCATCCTTTTCCATCTAACCTGCTCGTGATGGGTTCGAACCCGATGGATATGGATCCAGAAATCCGGACACCCGCCACTCTACAGCAGCAGGTGACCCAGCTACAGGCCCAGCTCGTCACCGTCGCCACGGCTAGAGAAATCCTCAGGGTAAGGGATTCCCTGATGCCCCAGTGTTCGACGGAGGTAAGGCTAAGGACGTGAACGTGAATCATCCAATACAAAACAAGTTGGCCATGGAACCCAAACACTATTCCAACGACCAAGCGGGTCACTGATATGAGGTGAATCGTCTTTCTGGGTTCACCCTCAATATGATCCGTTCATAGGTTTCCGAGAATACAGGCCGCATCACCTGGCTCGACTTTCTAAATGTGCTCCTCGAGTTGCTTCATGAGGTATATGATGACCCCGACAGGACACACAGCAAACCACAAAATCGGTAGGTTTTGGCAGAAGAATAGTACCTTCTCTGTCTACCGTGAGGCAATGGTTTCGTCAAGAGTGAGAGAGAAGTCTGCCGTTTCGTACTTGGTGAATTTTTCGAGGTAGCCTTAGCTGCTGAACCTCATTTCGTCCGAGTCCAAAGCCCCTTTGCGGTGGCTGCTTGGCCATCCACCAGACCGGAATTAACACATCAACTCCAGGCTCCAGAGGCGCTGCTTCAAAGATCTCTCGCATGTAGTTGTAACGGGCAAGGCCGGCTGGGCTCCCGGCAGCGGGACAGAGGACGAGGACCGAGGACAGCAGAGGAGGACCAGAGACGAGTACGAGGACCGAGGACAGAGGACGAGCGAGGCAGAGGCTGCCGGCGAGCGAACGGCACGCGTGGCGAGTGAGACAAGGTACGGGAGGAAGGTGATAGAAAGAACATTATTCTGCTAGCGAGACTAAGGAAACAAACTGACACGAGGACAGGTAAACAAGTTGTTGCATGAGGAAGGGAAAGAAGGGGAAAAAAAGAGAGAGAGAAAGGTGGATAATGGCTCCTTATAAGGATATCCATCGCCCCGCAATGACGTCCCATTCCATCCTCCCACATTCCCGGTTTCGTCCTTCTGCACTGCTGCATTCCCCATTTCGTCCCTCCACATTCCGAAATGTACCAAATTGCCCTTCCGGACTGAGCTGGCGCACGCTGCGAGAGTGATCCCACTCTTGGACTCGAGTTCCTACGAAAGCAGCCCGTACGGGTGATGGGCATTCTGGATATCGTCCATGGTATATGTCATCAGCTTCCATCTCGGTCAGGTTTTCCTCAGGTTCCCACATTGGGTCCGTAAATCCCCTCCACTTGACCCAATATTGTAACCGTTCCCTCCCCCTCTGACTATCCAGAATCCCCTCCTCCTCCCATTCCTCTTCTCCCTCGACGACCACTGGAAGTGGTGGTTGGATTATTTGCCCCGGAAGCGGATCTTTGGTGGCAGGATGTAGGAGTGAGACTGGGAATATGCGGTATTTCTGAATTGTGGCCGGTATGTCCAATTCGTAGATATGTGTTCCTATAGTTCGAATAATGTGGTACGGATCCTGGAGCTCTAACAAGAGGGTTGAGTTTGGCTTTTAGAATATTTTTGATAAGAATAGATAGAGATTCAATGATGTTGTACAACAAGGACTCATAACCTGTCAGAATATGTGATGTGTAGAAGAGATGGTTGATTGTTCTAGGACTGATTGCCACTGCTCAGTTGCACTCGAGGCTCGTCACGTGCTCTGACTAAGCATAACCTTGGGGTGAGCGCCCATCGAGTGCTGATGTGTGAACGGCGACCAACACCCCTACAGCCAAGGATCCGTACTATGTCGCGGCAGCTTTATCTACCCTATATCTAGACGCCCACCAGGCTCCGTACCTTGCGTCAAGCCATCTGTCCTCCGCACCACCACCACCACCTGCACCGCCACGAACTTGCTACTCCACATGTCTCTCGACCTCTCGCTCACGCCGGTCATTCCCTCCGCACTCACGGAATCCGCGCTCGAGGATCTGATCAGGCTCGGCATCGCGCTGGTGGACACGCTCCCATCACGGACGCGCGCGTCCAGCGCGCCCGCGGACACCAAGATATCGTGGACGGCGGGCAAGGGCGACGGCGAGACCAAGATCTGGAAGGCGACGCACAACAGCGAGCCGTGGATCGCGCGCGTGACGGATCTGGCCGGCATCGGATACGCGGAGCTGTGGCGGCATCTGGTGGTCGAGAAGAGCGCTACCGAGAAGGCAGCGCTGATGCAGCCGCACGACGAGATCGAGGCGCTCGGACCCGAGCGCACGATCGGCGACACCAAAGTCTCCGGTATGTTGATACCCCTGTCCCATGCTCGTGCCCCGTCGAATGCTCACACCCGCCGCCGCGCAGATGTCCACAAGCTCCTCCACGTCCAGGCCTTCTCTGCCAGAGAGTTCATCGAGACCGTCGTGTACAAGGACCTGCCGCAGCCCGACGGCACCAAGTGCTGCATCGTGATAACGCTGCCCTTGCAGGGCGCGATCAGGAACCCCGCACACGCGCACGGCGCGTACACTTCGGTCGAGACCATACGCGAGGTCGGCGACGGCGTGGTGGAAGTGGTCACCGCCCTCACGGTGCGGTTTTGTCCTTACCCCGCTCCGCTCGATGTGCAGGCACTGACGATGCGGTGTGCAGAGCAATGCGGGCGGGAACATACCACGCTGGATGCAGAACATGGCCATGCCGGGCCAGATACTGAGTGACGGACAGAGGTACTACAAGTTCGTGCGGGACCAGCTGCCGCAGTCGCAGCAAGCCCGGGCCTAAAGTATAGAGCATCGCGGAGCGCGTGTCGATTCAGTAGTGTAGGGGTATCGTGGGCGCTTGCCAACCAGCATTCGACGCGGGTTCAAATCCCGGCTGAATCAGGTATCATTCTTCCTTCCACCCGCAGATGATCTTTTGCTGCCTGTGCCGGATCGCCGCGGCGGTCGGCCGATCCGCTGTGACTCGGCGTGGTCGAAACGCCAGGCCGCGATCGTGACGCTGTGAAGTGGGACTCGCAGCACGCGAGCGATGTCCCGGTAACTGGCGATGCTACCCATCAGAGGTCCGCAGATGGACGAGCAGCGAAAAAAAAGAATATGTACCAATAGCCGGCGGGCAGGTTCGTACACAGCCATGGTTCCCAGCCCAGCCCAGGCCGGCCAGGTCCAGTCGGCATTTGCTCCCCACAGGACCGTCCTTGCCGCGATTACGACGCAAGCCATCGCCCCCGCAAGGCGCTGGCCCGGCCACCTTTCCTGCAGCAGCGATGGCAGGGGGGAGACAGTGCGCGATCGCCGCAGTGTGTTTGGACTTCCCGGGGAAGGCGAGCGCTCGGAATGTCGGCCCGGCGGGTCGCCAGTCTGGCTGCCGGTACTAGTAGTGCACCTGGGCGACGTGGGTATGCAGTCCGTGTTTTTGTTTTTCTCTTATTTAATTTATTTATATGTATTTTCCGTTTTAAACAGGCTTAGGGACCATTCGGACCGTCGCGATACATCCATCCACACGGTACATAACATTTTTCCGGAAGGATGGGGGGGGCATCAAAGGAGCGTGCGTCCGCTGGGTTGGGGGCACTCACTTGCCTACGACCCACCTGCTTACTTACATGCGCATGAAACCGTATCGTACATATGTACGGCGCCGCACCGTATTGTTGATATCGTAGAGTCGAGCGCAAGCCGCAGCCATCCATCCATCCATCCATCCATCCATCCATCCATCCATCCGCGTACAGTCAGCGATCGCTCCGCCGTCCGCAGCGTGTCTGTGTAGCGCAGAGTACGGAAGTTCGCTGCTGCAGGGCACATGTGATCGAGGCGAGTCCCTAGAGTACATACGCGGCAGCTGATCCCTCCGGATCGATCGTTCGTCCGTGAACCCAGGCTTACGGCGGCAGCTGCTGCCGGGCTCGATCCATCCATCCATCCACCCATCCATCCATCCCATTCCATCCCATCCCATCCACCCATCCGCTCGGAAACAATCCGCTCCCTCCACTGCGCTCCGCACAAGCACACCTCATCACTCGTCACTCGTCACTCGTCACTTGCTCGCTCGCTGCTGCCACCAGCCCCGATTATCTATCTATCTATTGGCCGATGGAGAAGGCTACAATACTACTAACTACTTGACGACTCCCCCTGCCGCCGCGGCAAAAAATGCGGTCCGGATAGCCTGGATAGGGCATTGGCCGGCTGTCCGTCCGCCAGCCAACCGGCCAGTCAAGTTCAATCCGCTGACGGATGATGCCAGCCATCCGACTGGTCGATTCGGCGGCGTGCGCGCGCGTGGGGCCCCCTTGTCGGCGACGCACCTGACGAGCGCTCGAGCGCAGCCCAATGGGGTGCCCGCGAATCCAATCTCACTCCTCCTCCTCCATCGAGATCTTCTCGTTATGTGCGCCCGCCACGGTTGGAAGCGAAATCGCCGTCGCTCCTCATCTCGTGCTGGTATGTCCATCTTCAGCCCCGTTCTGCATCGGGAATTCGCCTCCCCCCCCCCCCCCCCCCACATGACAGGTGGCTTGGCCGGCTTGGCGCCGAGACAAGAAAAAAAAAATGAATTTCTTCGCGTAGCGCGGTTCCAGAATAATAAAGTAGTCGTCCCCAGCAAGTCCATACCTAGTGTGACCCCTCCTAGTGGCGAAATTTAGAATAGATAGGCATCTCGAGTCGAGCAGCTATCGTAGTTTCACTATCTATTGCGCACCTAACGCCCGTGGTAGACCTCCGTCCAACAGCCTTCCGTGAAGCAACAGCTTGTACGTGGAGAAATGGAAGGAGAAAGAAACAGCCCACCTCTTCCCCGGATGGCATCTCTTCCGTACCGTTGACAATTCTATCGATCCGTGGTACCGTGCGTGGATATGCTCCGAACATTGAGGAAATAACGGTGCCATGTGTGCCATTCCTGTTTTTGCGCTTGCTCCGCATTTCTGTCCCTCCGCGTCGACCAAGCGCCTCAGTGCGTGCTGTACCGAACTCGGACTCAGTGCAACGACACCGCGAGTCGAAATCGGCCCTGATCGAGATGGAGCTTGCCTTCCGACCGCGAGTAGAGCAAGTGCAGCCGTGAACACATGTGCAGTGCCTTACAAGAGGAAGATATCCATCCAATCAGCACCGACAGCGACAGCTCTTCAAGGCCGGGGGTTTGTTTCCTTTTTTCTTCTTCACTTTGGCAGACAGCTGCACGCCGTCCGATCGATTATCTTCGCTGCGGATCAGACCGGAGCGCCATACGTACGCACGCAGGGGCATCGATCCGACCTTGGTAAGCCGGAAAGCCATGTGCGTTCTCCGCGCGGCGTTTCTCGCGATCCTGCTGCTGCTCCGGATCCGGCCAGACGCGCACGACGGGGCGTTGTTTGGGCTGCGCTGGCTGGCCCATTGGCTGGCGCTGGCGGGACCGGACCTGCTGACACTCGATCGGCGTCACGACGACGACGACGGGAGCGACGACCGCCGCAGTCGACTTCGACATCCGTTTCCGTACCGTCACATTCGTCTCCCCTGGTTGGGGGTGTTGCGGGAATTCGCCACCGGCCCGCGCAACGTCACCTGCCTGCCAGCCTGGCTGGGGAAGTCCTATCTGGGAATGCCGTCGGTCGGTCCGTCCGCCGGTTCTGCTTGTCGGGGGTCCGCGTTTAGTGTTTTTTCTTTTCTTTTCTTTTCTTTCTTTTTCTTTCTACTTTCTTTCCCCATCGTGCTTCTTTTCCCCGGGTTGAGCTGTGCTTCCTTTTTTTTCTTTTTCTTTTTCTTTTTCTTTTTCTCCCTCGACTCTCGCCAGATTTCCCTGGTCCCCCACACGAGCGAGGTAACGGCGAAGAGAGTAGCGGTGTCTCTCTGCTCGAATCTGGTATTTGATGCGTAATCGGGATAGGGGCACGGTACTGCGCTGTGCAGTGCGTGGATGGCTGGAGGTATGTATGCATGTATTGTTGTGTTGTCAGGGTCGGATGCGCCTGTGTGTGTGTGTGTGTATATGTAGGCAGAAATGTCCCGCAAGAGACCCCACACTACCGCCGCGCTGCGCTGCAGAGCGTAGATATGTATGTACAGGCCCACTGCGGGGGGTTGTCCGTCTGCGTGTACGTATCGCCATGAGCTGCCTGGCGCTGCTCGGTGTGGGGACGCACCATAGCCGACGGCCCCCGATCCGCATTCGAGATCGATGGATGGAGACGGCATGGTTTCTTTTTCCGTCGTCTTGTGCTCGACAGCTGCCATCGCTGATCGACTCCTGCGCCTCAGCCACACCCTGCGCCTCGCGCGTGGCTGGCCAATCCGGACAGCGAGATGTTCCGGCCTCGCGACTGCGTGTGACCCTCTGCTTGGCTGGCGCCTTTCGAGCGGGACCGCCCTACCACTGCTCGCGATCGCACAGGTGCCGCACGAATCGTACGCGCATCCCGTTCGCGTCGGTATCATCGATTTAGGAGCCGCGGTCGAGAATGCAATCTGCGTGCTTGCCCGGCCGGATTGGTGTGGGGCCCAGCCGGAGCCGGGCTATTCTAGCTGTTATGCACTATTTGCTGTCATCAACCATATCCGTCCGATGCGGCGACTATCGTTGGCTGTGCGGTCTTCTCCACTCCGCAATATCGCGCGAACGGTCAATATGGATATCGCTATAGCTATGCATTGTTACCGGCATATACCTTCGTGCCCCCCGTCCGACGTGTTTCTTTCTCTCCGGGAGATCAACCTGGGAATACATGACGCCGTGCCGGAATGCGTTCTCGCAGGGGTGGTGATGCGACCGTGATGGTTGATCAATCCGACAGGACGATGGGCGGGATGGTGCCAGCAACCCGCGCATGCGCAGTGCATAGCGTGCGGCGGACACGACCAGCCGCCGTCGCTCCCGCTGTCCCGCCCGGCGTCGGCGGAACGGGCCACGCGCACTGCACATCCGGAGTTGCGTCCGCGGACAGCGGGAGGCGGGAGGCGCATATCTGATCGCCGTCCTCCTCCCCACTCCGCGCACCGAGGAGATATCTAGATGTCGATGAATTCTGCGAGTCGTGGCTGGCTGGATTTGCTTTTTCTTCTTTTTTTTCCTTCTCGGGCGTTCGATCGTGGCGTGACCGGAATCTGCGGAAGGATGGCTGGACGGATGGCTGGATGGATGGTTGGGACGCGGAGCAACATCGAGGCTTGCAAATGGAAAGCTGCCACGAGAATGCGTGCGTGCGCTCGTGCGTCCGGTCGTGCACGCACTCACCTCGGAAGCGTTCTCCCGTCGGTCCGTCCTCGCTCGCGCGGGCGCCTGTGCGGTGCGAGTAGGGATGCCAGCTGCCGACCGACGCCGACCTTGCGCCCCGGCCCGACGGAAAGCGGCACTGCGGCGGCGTCATCTCCCGCCGCCGTTCCTCCGTCCATCCGTCCCCCACACAGGTGTAGCCTGGAGCGTACGCACGTGATCGAGCTCACAGTGGGCGGCTGCGCTGGCGATGCATGCACCGTGCTGCTGCTGTGCTGCCTCCACTAGGCCGCCGATCGATGGGCGCTCCGAATATGCTTCCCGGCCGAAGAGTGGCGTCTCTAGTGGGTTCCGAAGTGAGGGCTTGCTACAGACACCCACTACCTGGGTACGCAGGCGACAGTCCCCAGTCGCCAGTCCCCAGCCCCCCCGGACTCCCGGAACCCGCCGTGGCGGCGTGCAAATCGGAACAATTCTTGCCACCCTGGCAGGCGTGTCGTGTGTATGTATGTATTTATGTGTGTGTGTGTGTGTGTATGTGGGGGGATGGTAAATCAGTCCGGCGCGGGCACATGCAAGGGAGACGAGGGAATATACACATGCCTCCAGAACGAGTGGAACGTATCTAGAAGGAAATATAGAGAAAAAAAGAGAAAAAAAAACAGTGAGATGATTGTAGCGTGAGCACCCACGCAGTTGTGTGGAGATTTCTCGACGGATGGACGGATTGAAGGATGGAGGATGGAGGATGGTGGATGGAGGATGGTGGATGGAGTGATGAAGGAAGGAGGGTGTTGATGGAAGGATGGGCGCCTGCATGCTGGACGTATGTATGTATGTGCTCGACGCAGCGCGATGCAGCCATCTACGTATGCATCCATCTATGCATCTGATGCATGTCAGCATGTGCTCGGTGTATCTACATAGATACTAGGTATGTATGTATGTATGTATGTACCTACCTTTATCTCCGTCGTCTGCATGGGGTGGGGTACTGCAATCTGTAGTAGCACACCGTCTTGGCGCGGAAACAAAGAAAAAGAAAAAGAAAAAAACGTTATGTAGATAGCCCGATGCAGACAAGTTCGTACATAAGAAGGATGTATTTGCCTTTACCGCTCGGCCAGGGACCCGAGCCACGACGACGAGCCACCCGAAACCATGCTCAGGCCCCTTTCTGACGGCGGGCATCGCGTTGCATGCACGCGGCGCACGCTATGCACGGTGCGTGTCTCCAGGCCGCGGATGCATAACCAAACCACACCAACCAGGTATATATCAGCGGTGGAGAGGACAGCCGCGTGCGTTGCATATGTGGGCTGACTGGGGCCGTGTCCGCCAGGGCAACATGGCCGCGCTCTCCGCACTGGCTGTTTTCGGGCGGCATCCCGTCCGCATGGGTCGGGCCCGCGGTGGGTGTGGCTGGCCGGGCTGAAGAGTTTGTGTATCTGTCGCCCTCGTGAGTGTGTCCGCCGGCAACGTGCGCTGGAGAGGCGGAGAGCGGCGAGGGAAGCGATGCGAGTCACGCCCCGTGAGCGCCGTGCCCGCTTGCCGTGCGGTCGAAGCAACCGGAGCCGCAGACGACGCAAGTCCACTCGCCTCGCCTCGCGTCGCCTCACCATGCCTTTTTTGCCTAGTCTCGTCCGGGCTTGCCGGATCGGGCGTGGTGGTCGCTCGGGTGCAGTTCGTCCCCTTTCCTTTCCGCAGTTCCCTCCCCCCTGCGAACTGGCCGGGCTTCCGTGGGCAACGCTTGCGGCGGCTGGCGAGGGTGTGTATGTAGGCTGCGAAATCTTCCGCACGCACGGCTATCGGGGGCCCACGTTTAGTGCCGGCTGCCTCGCACGGAGGCAGGTGTCCTGCCCCTGCTGTGTGCATTACAGATATCAGCCTCCGTCAATTGGGAGATTCTGCAAATTCCGTGCTCTATCTGTCCATGTAGAGTAGAGCTCGCTTTATCTGGGGGGTATATACAATAGGGGTCTAGCTTGCTCACGAAAATTGACACGTTTTGCCCGCCGTGAGCGTGAGCCAGAACTATGATATACATACAATATCTACAATACAAGGTGTGCACGAGTTACAATGCTTAATAATAGGGGCGGTATCATAATAATCGCCAAAACACAAACCCTGCATCAACAAACTAGGATCATATGTCTATGTCGACACCATAGAGAAAGACGAACTCCTCAGCCGCATACATAAAGTCGCTTCGGAACGGAGAATGTCCCGGTGATATGAATTTTCGCTTGGCTGCATAGTCCTTTACCAACTCGAGTAAGTCCATGAAGGCATGGAGGCGAGTTGCAATATGTTTTAGCATCATTCGGTAGCTAGATACAAGTGGATATATCAATCGCTTCGAGAATCCCAGCGGCGAGAGTCGCCACAGAGGCGGTGATAGATAGATATCTACGAGAGTCCTATACTCCTATCCCTGTGCCTCTCGTCCAATCACCGCCTTTGTTTACAATGAGCTTCGGTAAATCACGGCGTTGACCAGGGGGCCCTGGTCTGCTCTCTGGGTACATACTCTATCTTACTCTATATACTCTGCATAGCGTATATATCTGCTTGCCTCTTTGAGTTAGGGCCGCTGTCCGTTGCTGTGGCGATAAATCCAAAACTGGAGCACGGAGGGTTGCAGAACCTCCCTGATGTCCCAGGCCTGTCCTTGTGCGCTGCTCGTGTCCGGAGGAAACCTCCCCGCATACATGTGAATCTCTCCGAAACCGGAGTGCGAAGAAGAAGCTGGACAGGAAAAAGAAAAAGAAAAGAAAAAGAAAAAGAAAAAGAAAAACAACCGGCGAACTGCGAACATGCGTGCGTACACTTGGAGTGGGGCTGGTACGATGTGCCACTCGGGTACGCAGGTGGACTGGGTCCGGAGTCCGCGCGAATTGTGGATAAAGATGACCAGGCGGGCCACTGACGGCGAGTGGAGTCGGTCCGCACGCTCTCCCCGGCGGATGCGCCCGGCAGAAGTCCGGTTGAAAATCGGGGCAGTCGGGCGGCAGCAGTGCCGGCAGGATGGCGATGCATGCGAGAAGGCACGATGTTGATATGTCAGCATGTATTCATGGCCCGCGGCTTCTGCCGATATGCGGTGCCAGCCCTTCCAACGCCGTGGATGTCTAGTTGCCTTGTGCGCTGTAACTATCGGCATCGTAACCGCTGTAACACCTCGTGGGCCGCAACCAACACGGTCACGATCCACCCCCGTCCAACTCGGATGTCCCATAACGGCCTAGCACCACGGGCGGGGCTGAATGGCGGCGCGGAATCGAAAAAACAGAATATCCATATACAAAAATATCTAGCAAAATAAGGCAGATGATAAATACGATATAGTGGGGGGGGCAGTCTCAACTTGGCATCCCCTTGTGCGATCCGCACCACGGATCTCTTGCTCTCGTCCAGATGGATATCCACAGGAAGTGCTCCCGGAACAGTTGCCAGCTACATTCGCGGTGGACCGGATCGAAAATGGATGATCGCGTTGCGGCGCTGTGATTGGCTGCCACTTTCTCTCCCTCGCTCTTGCCGTGCAACCCACCCTGCCCTATGTTAGTACTGCCAAAAATATCCTCATCGCGCTCGGAACGACCGTTTCCACAGCAGCCAACCGAACTGCCCACCAAACAAAATCCTCCCAGCCCGAGCACCCGCACCGGCTAGCCGGAACCGCCGTTTTGGCTGCTTACCCCTCATCTCGCGGGAAACGCCACTAGCAGTGACAGGGCGAGCTACCACACTCCGCACTCCACATCACACCCCACACTCCGCACGGCGGACGCCACACATCGCGCTGCGAGCGCCATTCTCCAGTGTGGCTCGACTCCTACCCTGCGAACCGACTCGCTGACTGGTCCTGGCTGGAGCCGTGCAGTAGAGCAGATACATATCCAGACGGCCCACTCCACGTACACCCAACACTTGCACCCACCTTGCAGCCAGCGGATCTTGGAAGACCAACGGCGTGCAGCAATATCGTGAACATCTTAATGGCGCTCGAACCCCAGCCATCCACCGGCATCTGTGCGTAGTCATGTACGTACGTGGAGTGGGTGTGGCTCTCCTCTGGACGTACCGCGAATATACCGTAGATATACATACCCTCCCTCCCTCCCCCGGGCGGAGACATTCTCGGATTCCGGCATTTACCAAAAAGCAGGCATCCGTCCCCGCCGTGCGCTGCGTCCGCCTGCCTACATACATATGTACGAAGAGTGTGTATATGCCGTGCACTTCGCGAACTCGATAACCTACGGTTGCACGGCGGCGCCAGATCGGATCCCATCATACAACCGCACTGGATGCAGAGAAACTGTCGCTGTCATTCCCGTTGTGCTGAGCACGAGCGGTCTTGCTTTCTTTTTCCCCTCGTCGCCTGCTTGTAATTGCCTTATGTATACACTATCACTGTCCCACTCCCTGCTGAGGCTATGTTTAAAAAGGAAAAGGAAAAAATTCAAAAGGAAAAAAAAAAAAAAGACTAGGTAGGCCCTGCCTGGCCTGGCCAAGCCACGTGCGCCTCTCCACGGTTGGTTGCGTTCGGCTTGGGAACTTTTTGGTTGGTGGAACACTGGGACAACCACACCACCCACACGCACTACGTACCCGGTACGTTCATCCCAGTCCGACTATCCATCTCGTCTTTTCCCTTCTCGTCTTCTAATTCATTTTCTTTCTTTTCTTTCTTTTTTCATTTTCCCAATTTCTTACCCTTCCGAACTACGTATGTAGAGTGCTCCTTTTGCTTCTTGTGCTCACCTGCCCCCCCCTCCCTCTTTTGCTGCCTGGTGCCACCACCACCACCACCACCACCACCACCACCACCACCACTACCACCACCACCACCACCACCACCACCACTACCACCACCACCACTGCGCAGTCCCCCGCGCGTCACAATTATTGGCCAATTCAAGGCCCTTTCTTCTTCACCGGCGATCGACCCACGCTCAGCTCACGCTCCATAATTCGTCATGGATGCCCTCGAGTTCCCCGCGT
>Ga0307508_10001525_pt1 | contig 25877 bp, 41 predicted proteins | sample 9_EM_MG_FD_203089 | JGI IMG/M metagenome (GOLD analysis project Ga0307508, IMG submission 203089) | Populus trichocarpa ectomycorrhiza microbial communities from riparian zone in the Pacific Northwest, United States - 9_EM | ecosystem: Host-associated > Plants > Roots > Unclassified | place... | reverse complement strand
TTCTCCCAATCGCCTATGAACTGGTAAATTTACTTGGATTCGAATGGGAGGAATTAGAAAAATGAAAGGAGGCTGCCAGAATTCGCTGGCTTAATTCACTGCTGGCACCAGCACTTAATTTGCCAGGTCTCTGGAACTAAATATTAATAATGGCGAACCGTACTTATACTTTCGGAATCGGCCTGTAGCTACCATAATTCTCATTGCCTGAATGCATTGTTCTGGCTATTGTTCTATTGCCTTTTCTATTTTGTGGAGCTAAGGTATACTAAGGTCTTGCCAGAGTCGCAAGCTTAAGGTGCTGCAGCACCGTTGCACCCACGCTCAGCCTGCGGAATACCAATTCAGAGCACAAGATCTAATGTACAGTTACACGAGGATTACATGATGATGCCGAGAAACAGATGTCCCATCGGAAGGGGGGTATTAGTTTGATTGTGTTTGTGCTTTTAGTCGCGCAAGGTTCGTTGACCCAAACCGAGACGGGGATGACCGGGTGTCTGATCAAATACAGCGTAAACGCGCTTCAAAAATATCTTCCAGACGTGCTAATTAGAGCCCGAACAACGACGTTGTGCAGCATCAATTTACATCACCAAAAATATCTTGCTTGTTCTGTCCTCGGCTTTGGATGGCACCAAAGCTCATGCCACGGCCAGCGTCAGCGAATTTGAGGTCCTCGCCTGATATCATATAGAAGGTCCTGCCGACGGCAAAGGAAATATTGGTGGGCCGAGAAGATGTTGGTAAAATCCACCCAGTGCGATCCATTCGCGCGCCACGAATGACGCCATATATTTCATCAAGCGCGGCATCGTCCAGCAGAATCAGCTGGGAATCGAGGAATTGAGAAGAGGTGACTAAGGGGAAAATGGGCATCATACCGTTGTTCCGGTGTCGGCGATAGCGGTGTTACCAGCGCGCCGACGCACGACCTTGTTCCCAATTTTCATCTGGGAACTAGGAAATTCCCAAAAGCCGTTTGTGCTGTCCACATCAACATACGATATGCGGTTTTCAGATGGCAACACAGTGTGGTCGATGTAACCGAAAGTGTAAAAACTTTCTTGATCACCATACTTGTCCAACGACACAGTGAATATAGGGTAGTGGATGAGCTGCTGTTCGATGAGTTGTTCCATTGGTGTTTTCTGACGTTGCGGCTTTACAGTGTTTATCCTGCGATCCAAATGAGAACGTCGGGATACAGAATGTAGATCTGCCCCCTACTGAGGAAATGCGAGGCCAAGTAGACCATCAGACCCATGCTCTCCCACAAAACTTTTATCAAGATGCGTAGCAACCTCGACAGCTTGACCGTGGATTGAGATTTGATTAAATCGGACCGTGTCGTAATAAATATCGCCGCCTTGTGAGTGGGTTTCAGGGTGCTTACGCATTAGAACTCCAGAGTAAACAACTAACGAGCTGACGATCCATCGCCATAAGTGATGTCCCACGTGAGTCCGGTTCCATGGTGAGCGGATGTGCTTTGACGTGGGTGATAGATTCCATGGCCCTTCCGGTCGGTAGCGGAGACCTTTAGGAATGAACTCCAGACCCATAAGTCTGCGCTGCCCTAAAACTTTTATGAGCCAGAATCACGGAGAGACGAATTCAAACCCCCACAGTATCAAAATCCAGGTGCACAGTTTGTGGGGGTGTGCCCACCGTGACAGGAACAACATATTCGAGATCTGTCCGGTGGTCAGCGGGCTTTCATATTAGACATGTTCATGGGGCTAAACTCGCCATTCTGAATGTCATCGGCGGTAAGTCTTGCTCCTTGCGCGGGTGCACCTTTGGCACGGTCAAGATATAAGCCTCCCCGCGCACCAATGGACATATCACGGTGGAATAATTGCGCATCGTGACAAAAAAAGGGTGTATACATTGTAGGTGATATGTTCCATTTCCTGACGGAACGCGCATACTGAACCACATCGAAAGTCCAACGCAAATAAAGGCATAGATATCACAATTAAACTTGGCGCATCAGGATGAATTCGCCGCTCAGAACATGCACTTACATCTTTTGGTCCGTTGGGCTTCCACATCATATTCTTCCGCGGCTTCATCATGAACCTACTTGCAAGGTGGGCAAGCTCACCGTGGAGGCTGAATGACGGAGGGCGCGACGTACTTCGTGTGGGAGAAGGAATGGACAATGCTGACGGATGTTGTTGTTGCGGAGTATATAAATCATCGTCTGAGCCCTCAGGTTCGCGATGGTAAGATCCACGGGCATGAGGATCAAAAGAGTGAACGCTCGGCTGGATGAAACTGGGCTCAGGCGACTGCTGCCTCAGGCTTCCGCTTCCTCCAGGAATTGTGCGAACATCACCTGAGCCCGATTCGCGTTGGCGGATGGAGCCACTACCAAAAGGATCCGATGGAATCGTGGGCTGTACAAAACTCGGTTGGGGTGAATGCGGACTATAGCCCTCATGGGCTCCGGGCGCTTCAGGGTGAACACTTCCTTGTGGCCTAGCCGATGCCGCGCTCCAGCGAACCTGTGATGGATCAAGGAGCCCTCCGCCACGTAAGGAGCCTGGAGGTCCATCAGTCTGCGAATGCATGAATCATGCCAACGAAAAAGAGTATTGCGTCCCAGTCGCAAAACGAATAGGTAAGTAATCCGATAGCCTGTACAAAGGATGCGCTGGTGGAGAAAACCATACATGTATAACATAACTGCCATCGGCCATATATTCTCCCCGCATCCCCCCGCCCAGGTCATGCATGACCCCGACCTGACGGTCAGAACGAGGCGCACCAGACCTAATGGCGTCGTCGATGAGCAAAAGGTTCTCTAACTAGACTCCAACAAGGCTTAGAGGAGACATGCCGGTAGACCAAGCGATTGTTTTGATCCCGAAACTCGACAATCTTCCCGGCTGGGATATAATAGGTTTCTTCGTAAGCAGTCTTGCGCCGTGCTTGTTGGTCTGTAATATATGCGGCATCGTATGGCATAAATTGCCCTGTCTCAGGATCCCCGACCTGGTTCAATAGAAGGAAAGAAAGCGTGGTCATCGAATGCTCTGCGAAACCCTTTACCTCAAGTTGAATGCCTTCATCGACAACGAATACAACGTTCTTATCTCGCGGGAGTTGATACATCTGAAACGGCGTCAGGTGAGCGAGAATTGTTCCTCACGCAGAAACGTGTCATACATCTCCAGGCTTTAAGTTAACTTGTGCTCCAGAGTCAGGTTGGTCGGGAGCTCCAGCGGACGGATATGGCAATGGAAGGTTTTCGTAAGTGCCGTTTCCATGAACTGAGACTCGATAATTCCCCACAACTACAGGGTTTCCGGGAGAGGCAAGACGCGGCGGTGGTTGCGGACCGTTTTCAGAGTAAACCCAATATGCCGGTTGACTCCCTGCGTCAGGAGGATCTGCCTGGAGGACATGGGTGATGCCGGGTTGACGGTGTGCCTCACCTCCAGCAGGAAACGTGGGCGAAGCCTAGCAAAAGCGTTGACATGACGTGCCAGAATGCGAGAACTAAAATGCATACCGGGCGATACGCCTGTGCAGTTCGGGGCTGCGGAGCAGCGATCTGCCGTGAAGCAAACTGTGCAATTTGTGAGTCTCAGAAGGTGGCTCGGGATTCTAGAACTAACGCCGGGGGAAGTAGGACGTGGTGTTACAAGGTCAACTACACGAGGGGGATGGTCATGGGGACCCTGGAAGGAGCGTCATGAGAAATAGCCAGTGAAAATGTGTTGCAGACGTACGGGTTGCTCAGCAGCACGTTCTTCATGCGGCCCCTCGTGATGATATGGATCAATAGAGAGCTTGTATGGGTTAAGTCAGCATGAATGAATGAGGCAACCTGAATATGGTGATCACATCTATTGTGGGTGAAGTTGCCCTCGGTTCAAGATGCCCAGGCTCTGGCGATTCGATGCGACCCCGCTAATGGTTGACAATAAGATACCTGAATTATGGAGAAGTGATTTGACATCGACATACCCCCTTCTTCGTAATCCGACCAGAGGGACCAACGCCTTTCGACGACACGGGACTGAGTTCGCGTGACCCTGCCACAAAACCTGTTTCTTCTGCCTTCACTTTCTTCGATTTTCTTCGTAGAATGCTAAAGAGACCACGGCGAGCTTTGGTTGGCTTCTGAGACTCAACAGGCGACAGCTGAGGTTGCGGTATGACAATAGGTTCATCTGCAAAGGCAACTTCATGTTCTTCATGGGCTAGAGGTGAAGGTGATTGATGTCGTTCCGGTACGGACGAAGCAGTTGGAGATAGACCGTGCTGTGGAGGACCTTTATATTTCACGTTACGGCCAAAAGGAGCACGCCGAGGCACGTCGTACATGCGCATTGGGGTAGGTTGAGCAGGCGGTAGAATCTCCTGACTTACTGATCTCTCACCATCAGAAGACAGCTGGCGAGAATGTGCGCTTCGTACGGAGCCATAATCCAATTGAGGACTTGGGGGTTCTACGTGCTCTGCTGATATCGCTCGGCCAGATTTGCGCCTCTTAAACGGGTTCCACGACGGCATGGCCGCGGGGGGGAGACAGCTGGCCTAGCCAAATGGAGGGAAAGGCTCAAGGATAGGAGTAACGGAGTTGGCGTGTGGTCAGTGTCCCCAGCCTCGCGGCCAACACTTGTTTCTGAAACACACATAAGCAATCACAAACTCGCGAGGACACGTGGCTGCTGCACATGGCAGATATTCTCGTGCATTAATTTCATTGTTTGTCGTGCTCAAGCGCACGCTCGCCGTGCAAATCGCCTCACACTCAGGAACTGCTAAATGCAAGTGCCGAAGCCTCCTGTTGGCGCGTGGTTTCACAACGTTGGATCCCTTCACTGTCCCTTTCTGTTTATTGGGATCTCGGCTTCCACCTTGACGCACCTGCAGAGGATCCACAAATTCGGTTTCCCGACCCATCCATAACCAACCTAGTGATTCTCCTGCGACCAAGTCGTTTCACCCATTTTTGAGTGTCGAAATTAATGGACCCGGCCCAGATAATATCTTTTTGCGAAACAATCCCCTGTGCGAGGTGTCTGGATGACAAGGGAGCCGCACTTGCCATTCAGAGCGTCCAGAGAACAAGCGAGCCATCGAACGCCAGCGGCCAACGTCGCCATCTCCACAACTCACTGACTCATCATGTTTCGCGGGCAGCAAGAGAGGCGGTTTCGTGGTACACACTGCACATTTGCTGCGGGTTGGTGTGCGCTGCCCACAAGCAATCTTGAAATAGAACCCGGATCGGGTTGACATACAATAAAATGCACGAGCTGCACTGTCCTGCGGTAGTCTTCAATGCGGTAATAAACGAGACATCAACAACTACGGTATCTCAATTCATCAAATCCGTCGCCGCATCAAGCGTGGCAGCCTGTCTGTTCTTGCCATTGCCCTGAAGAACACGACCATTGCAAGTGTCTTTTGACAAGCCGTCCGTCCCGCACCCGCACTTGACATAAATCAAGCTGCTGATGCCCTAAATGAAATCGAACAAACATCAATGGGCATCCACACCCCAATCCCCCTGTTGCTCACCTGCTTATGGGTCCAGCTCACGAGGAGGGCAGGGCCGCCTAGCCTCAATCTTCGATTCCCACTTGCACCCAAAGCATATGCTTCCGCAGAATTCCCATTGCGATCATAGAGCGAAGCGCGTTCTACTGATTCTCAACTGCTGGCATGTATCAACACCAACACTGGCTGTTATGTTTTCGCCCAGCAACACTACAGCACAACCGCCAGCACCCTACAAAATGCAATATGTGGTCGCCCATCTTGTATTAGGTTATGTTAGGCTTGCGAGGATCTCGGGAGCTGTGGGCGGACGTTTTTTTAGCTGCTTAAGACCTGCACGTACGGTGTTCACCTTGTGGGGGCGTGCCGATAATTTGCGGCACTGGTTACTAGGAAAGGTCTTTTTGTTATCGCTGCATTTATGTTATTGTTAATCGGGGCACGAAGCTAGGGTGTGCCGTTCAAGTTTGCCGCCGGGAAGTGGGCAGGGCACCTTTGTCGCAGAACGTACCCCTGACTGTCTGATGTGATCCAGGCCATCAAAGCGTTCTGTTCATCAGACTTGTAATGAATCCACAAACATATTACATATACCTTGTGCGAATTGCGGCGGGTGATGGGTTCCACACTGCTCCAACCCATCATTGTAGGAGAATGAGGGAGAACAGTAGGTGTCAAGGATTCATTGCAATCTTCGTTCAAGGCAGTCTCGCTAGTTCCACCGCCGAAAATAAGGCAGGTGCATCAGACGCATTCGCGTAAAACGATCCAACAACCGTGCAGACCACTGGAAAGTCCGCCGGGAAGCCAATCGAGTGTAGTGGCGTGGGAACGTCACGCAGAAGAACAGCCGGCTCGCTCGCAGACACGAGAGGCGGTGCGGAGAATATGGGAACTACGCTGACGTTGGTCGGAATGTCTAAAAGGCGGAAATAACCATTTGTCCTCATGTATCGAATCAGCAATGTAGCAACAAGTGTGCTCGCGACAGTCCGACGCATAGTTTTGATATGCATGAAATTGTGCAACCACACGGGCTCACGTTCCAGCTTTGGCGATCACCACTGCAACAGCTGCATCGACGTGTTTCCAGAAAGCCACCATTTGAACTTGTCATGAAGCCTCTATCATAACTTACGTCTCATTGCTGGATGTACGGGGAACAAATTTGTGAGCGACTGCCATTGATCTCCGTCTTAGACAGTAGGATGGACTCTGGAGACTCGATCTCTCGATGACAGGCTGCGGAGGAGCCTTCGGGAGGAACCTGTTTGTATTCCCGCATACGCGCTCATCACCGTGATCCCAGTAGATAGATACTAGATAGAATCCTCTAGTTGCCAGGAAGGAGCACGCCGGGAATCGCAAGTTTGACAGTTATCCATGAAGGCGAGTAAGGCATCCCCAGGCGCCCCTTCAGCCCACGTCTCGCGAGTCGACTCATAACATAGTGACAACAATGATGCTGAGAGCACCCCGTCGATCGCTGAGCAACAAACAGTCCATAACAGAGCACCATTTACGATGGTTCGTCTTACCTTTCACCACGTCAGGGGCCAGACACTCATCAGAATTATAGTCGCGGCACCGCTATGTCCGAAACATGGACATCGCAGATGAGATGATGTCGGATCCCCCTTCATCTGACGATCGTGGTGACGCGAGGGGTCCTGAGTTCTATCCGGATATCACGCCAGAACAAAGGGCTCAAATGGAAAGCGGTCTCACACATATAAGGTCCCTTCTTGGCCGTGACCTTGCGTCCGATCGCGAAATTCGCGAGGCGTTATGGGATAGCTACTTTGACGTTGAAGCCACAGTCCAGTGGTTTCTGGACCGCAGAGATGAAGAAGAAAAGGCCAGAAAAGCCAAAGAAAAACAAAAAGGTATGGGGTCTGACCGTCTGCTATCCTTAGTTCCTCTTTCAATACATCTCTTCTGTGAAACCCCGCTCCTGCTTATCGCCAACTCGGACGATTCCCGTGCCCCTGCTGTTTCACATGCTGTTTAATGAGCCAGTGGATGTATCACAGCTTTCTGCACTGCAACGACTGTCCTTGGCGAACCAGGCCAAAAAGTCGTCCTCTGGCGAAGGCTCACTGGCTTCGTTCGCTCGGAAACACGGCAGCCACCCCACGCTGGCTAATTTAGGTCCGAGGGCCGCTGCAAATAAACCCAGCTCACTCGTAGCTCTCGCTTCCAAACGTCGTTCTAGTGAAGGCGCTGGAAATGCGACTATTTCGTCACTAGAAGCGTCAACGGTGCAAGTTAAAGGGGATTCGCCGTCGTCTGATGTAAAATCCTCGAAACTTGCCCGAAAAATAAAATTGGCACACTCGATGTCTGAAAACCGCAATAGTGTCGCCGGGGTCAATTCAGTGAACGAAGGGTTTCAAACTCAATACCCAAGTCTTGGGCCACCTCCCAACCAAGGAGAAGTCGACTCTATTAATGCTTTTTTCCACACGCGTGGCTCTACTTCGACGCACCCCGCACTGTTGACCGCTTTTGCAAATCCTTCCTCTTTCGGATCCCTCCTTGTTGCTGGATGGCACACGCCGGTCAGCATACGATCCATACCACCCATCCACACTAGCCGCAGCGATGCCCAATTCCTGTTTGATTCGCCTAGTCCCGACGATCTCGTAGAGGTGAAGCGAGTGGGCACCCGGTTGGCGAAAGTGGCAAAGGAGCGGGAGAGGCATTGAAGGCCTCCTTGATGTGGGGTCTGCCATTCATTATCGACACTTACACCTTTCATAGATTTGTCCATGGCCTTCATACCCGTCTTTGAGATTAAGTTATACTGATTTCGTGCGCTTGAACCCCGTTCAATCTCCAGCTTCCAGCACAAAGAAAAAGCATGCGTCTACTCCTCCAAAGTCAAAATCAGCGATTCAACGTACAAAGGGGGCGGCCACCGTACCAATTAATCCTGTGGCCGTCGGCAAGGGGTCATCGTCGATTCGCACAGGCACCCAGGACCCATCCGAGCCACCCGGCCTATACCCCGGAACTCCCACTTTACCCCCCGCTGCACCATTCGATTTCAGTGAGGTGTCTACATCTCTTGAATTATCTCAACCAGTATCTTCCGAAGAACCCATCGAAATCCATTATCCACACGCCAAGCTTCTGGAACAGGTTCGGCTCGCGATGTCAGCAGAAAGTGCCAAGGACAAGGCAAGCATCATTGTTATAGGTACTCCCTACTTGTTGTGACTTCAAGCCGACAGCCAAGTTCATGATTTATACTAGGTCACGTAGATGCTGGCAAGTCCACGCTGATGGGTCGGCTGCTTTACGAGCTGGGGGAAATGGCAGAAAAACAACGAATTACTAATGAACGTGCCAGCGAGAAGCTGGGGAAATCGAGCTTTAGCTGGGCGTGGGGCCTTGATTCACTTGTTGAAGAGCGCGAACGGTTAGTTTCCTTGTATCTCCCGAAGCAGGCATGGCGGATTGCTCACTCGCTGCAGGGGTGTGACGATGGACATCACACAGACAATGCTCCCGCTGCCGAACATCGACCTCACTATTCTGGATGCACCTGGGCATCGTGATTTCGTGCCGAACTTGATATCGGGTGCATCACAGGCCGACACTGCGCTGCTTGTGATTGATGCTGGTCGCGGTGAGTTTGAAGCGGGTTTCGGTGGAGGGGGCCAGAGTCGCGAACATGTATTACTCGTGCGAAGCCTGGGTGTGTCTACACTCATAGTTGCAGTTAACAAATTAGACACGGTACGTGCTCAGCTCCTTATATACGATATATATTCTAATATCTTCCAGGTGGGATGGTCAAGACAACGTTTTAACGAGATATGCGCGATTTTACAGCCATTCCTTGTCCAATCGGGATATCAGCCTTCCAAACTGTCCTTCATTCCTTGCGCTGCCATGAAAGGCGTCAACTTGACAAAAAATGAAAGCCCAGAGCTGAAGGCATGGTATGACGGGCCCACGATTGCCGACCAACTGGGTACGTCTTGTAAACCCTAACGACGAGTATTCACAAGTCCGACTTACTTCATAGACAAAATCTCGCCTCCTACACGAGACATTGAAGCAGCCCTGAGGATACCAGTTTCCAACGTCTTCAGAGGCGGTACCGGAGGTCTTTCAGCTAGGCTCGGCGTCTCAGGACGAATTCTCACAGGCGTAGTGCAAGTGGGTGAACGAGTTCGCGTGCTTCCCGGAGATGAGACGGCGACCGTACGCAGTATGTCAAATCGTTGGTGGATTGTCTTCCCTCGAAACCAACAGCTTTTCTTCGGCAGAAATCGAAGTTGAAGAGAATTCCGTCCCATGGGTATCCGCTGGTACGAACATCACACTCTATCTCTCTGGGATTGAGCGCGTCAATATTGGGTATGCTGGAATCACGCCGCCCTCGGGTTCTCCTGATGTCATTGCTTCTCAGCGTCGGCAGTGTCGTGTGCCCACCAGCAAATCTCGTGCCTCTCGCCTCCAAGTTCGTCGCACAAATAATACTATTTGATCTCAGTTTGCCAATAACATCTGGGGCTTCGGTACGATGAGTGGTCGTCGAGCATTTAAGATTCAAACCACTCATTGGTGCCTGCAGATTGAACTATTCCACCACTCGCGTGACACGCCGGCGATGATCAGCAAATTGATTGAGACGATCGATCGTGCTTCAGGTGCGGTGATTAAGATAAAGCCGCGTGTTTTGTCGAAGAACTCCTCGGCGCGGGTCGAAATACAGCTCCGATCGACTTCCACTTCTGTCTCGCCAACTGCCAAGCCCATTTCTATTCCACTTGAGACATTTTCTGCTAACAAGGACATGGGTCGCGTCCTATTGCGTCGGAATGGAGAAACCATTGGTGCTGGTGTGTGAACTGTTTTCGACCCTGTTCGTCCGCTTTTAACCGTTTTGCCATCTCTTGCAGGAATTGTGATTGAATTACTCGCTTAGCAATTGGCGAGCAGTGTGCTGAAAGAAAAATGGATATATGGAGCACTCGAAGCGAATATTAAAGCTACAACGTAAAGGAGTGTATGTGGTTGAACGGAAAGATGTGGCATTAGATATATTTGCAAAAAAAAATCGGCATCGGGAGACGAAAGCACGACGAATTAATCCAGGAAAGCGGAGAAAAATGGTGCCTGTGCAAACAAAATGGCCTGAAGCTCTCACTTCTTCGAATGGCCCTCGCCGTTGTGACTGTGAAAGAATATGTTTTTCACCTTCCCGAAGAAGCTACGACAACACCCCCTCAGTAAGCAATGTATGGAACGCATGAACTTGATGAAGCAATGCCCACCTTGGCCGCTTCTGACGAGTACTGCCTTCTTTTGATGGGGTAGAATGCGAGCTACCAACCGTTGGGAATGACTTCGTGCTTGTTGGACGCGGTGACGAGTCACGCTTAGAGCCTTCTTTACCCTTTGTCGGGGTGACAGGTGCATTTGCTGGCGTTGGTTCGGCAACTGATTGTGATGCAACAGGCTCGGCGTCTTTTACTGTGGGGGCCGCGGCGGTAGAACCTTGGATCGCAACTGGTGCTTGTGGAGATGCGGTATCCGGAGGGATTGGGATCTAAGAGATGCGTAATGAAACGGAAGGTATCAGCCACATGAAAGAACGGCAATGTGACGTCCGGAGAGGGGAAGAGCATCAAAGTGGTTCACTTTGTTAGAATTGATTGGATCGATCCCTGTGAGGGACTTGAGGGCGAGACCCACGTTGCTCGCCACATTGCTTGCGACCGAGGTCAACAGGGAAGGCTCTTTAAATGGGGGTGGTTGTTCGGCAACTTCTTTGATGCCTGGCGTCGGAATTTCCGCGATGGCTTCTTCCGTAGGCGAGACAACCGGATTAATGGCAAGAGGACTTACGGAAGATTTCTCGCCTGGGGCCACATCTCCGGACGGAGGAAGCGCGGATTCAGGTGGACGTTCAGCATCAGGCGTCATGGTGGGCGAAGGTCCATTGATGCCATTGACAAATACGTGTGCGGCATTCACGACGTCCTTTGCGGTATCCACGGATGCAGATATGGCCGGCACGGGGGCAGTTACTTCAGCAGGTTCCTTGAGTGGTCGAGGCACTGAAGCAAGCCCGCTGGGCTTTGGTGCGATAACCTCCTGTGCCACGGTCACAATGACAGGGGCGCCAGTGACGTCCGGAGTAGCACCTTGGCTGATCTCATTCGCAGACTCAGGCATCCACGGAGTTTGAATTACGTTGTTCACAATCCCGACGTCGTTGGCTTCTTGGGGCAAGTCGTCGCGCAGGCGCCATTCGCCGTCTACGACAAACCTTGGAGGAGGACAATTACTACTGAGATCTCGGATCAAGCTGGCAGCTCACTTGTAGTGGACGGTGCTATTGTAAGGAACTTTGACTGTTTAGGGATGCATTGCATTAGATATGTGGCACAGCGAAGGCCCTGGTAGACGCACCGGTCCCCGTAAAGCCACTGCCACTCCGTGTGAGATGCATTGACTTTGCCCACTGATGAAACAATGAGCGTAAGTTTACCAATGAATGCAAATGTCGAACATATGACGAACGTTATCGAAGTCACCGGTCAAAATGACATCTCCTGCAGGATACGGCCTTACTTAACAGTATTAGAACAAGAGCGCGATGTTGACGTGTCTCTGCCCACCAATCAAAGGCAGCTTCGTACTGTGCCATAAGATGAGAGTGCAAAAACCTGGTGAGTCAATCTATTCCCACGCTTCGAGATGCCCCGCAAATGGACAAAGGAGTCGCTCGCCACCTTTGAGGCCTATAGGCGACGCTATATGACTGGTAATGATATGGTATGTGATATTAGGGCAAGTTTTCTGACGTTTATTCTGGCAGAGGTTGACGATTCGGCGTCAGGACCTTGGGAGACCCTTTCGGATGAAGGGAAGGCTAAATACCTTTCGTCTCTCCCTAAGAAAGTAAAGGCAGACGAGTTCAAGAGGCTGACAAGCCAGGCCTGGGACATCGGCAAGCGGCCAATATCAAAGTTCTACGCCCCACGAAACGGCGCGCTGCAACTTCCCAAAGGCATGAACGGGAGGACGGGTTATGAATCTGTATGTCCATGAATATTATATTGTGCTCCCGTCTACATTCAAGCTATTTGGTTGTCTATCTCACTTATGATGAGTCTTAGGTGCGATTCAAAAAGGGTGACGAACTGAACTACATCGTCTACAACCACTACAACACCCGTGTAGACCCAAACACGTTTCCGGGGGTAAACTACGTTAGCTCGCACGGTATCCTGGCCAAAAAGTGAGTCCAGGCGTCACATCAACATACCACGCAGCCTCCCCTGGACGATTCCATCGGAACGTTGGGTGTATGAACCTCACCCGCCGCTCATCTCCCCATCTCCTAGGCGTGAATATCTTGGCCCCGATCCTCGCGTCGCTGGCTACCGTTTCTCGAGGGGCAAATGTAACATCGAATTCTGGGAGGCCTATCTTCAAAACGCATGGTCCTGCGATACTGATTGGTCTGTTGACGTGGAGTTCGACGCGGAAGTGCAATGGTGGTTCCCTGTGGATAGGAACGTGTATTAGATTATACGGCTCTGGCTGGGCTACGTCCCTGCACCTACGGAGTTAATTTGCTGCAGTACCGTTGCCCTGACCGCTTGATTTTGTGTTCCGCCTTCAAGGCGGGCGATTATCCGCAAGCATCTTTACTTATGATATGACCGCCCTCCGTTCAGCCTTCGTGTGAGGGTTTGTCTGTGACATTCCGAATAACGTTCTGGAGGGGCAGCGTACGCGTGGAACGAGTCCTTTATGCTGAGGAACTAACTAGCTCACGCAACGGAGAATAATCAAATCATTGCATATAACCAATCCATGACAAGATGATCCATAAAAATTGTGGTATTAGATCCATGAAAACACGTAGGGAACCAAGCATCCGAATTGGATCGTTTTGCGCAAGAGAACTTTTCGAGCGTGTAAATTCGAGACAACGAGGGGGAATGCAGCCGCCAAATGGCCCAGCAATAAAACTCAGAGCCTCTGAGGTGCGTATCTCGCGCCATCTCGATCCCAGGAGTGACGGCTAGGCGATGCAGAGCGAGGGTATACCTCCGCAGGACGATAGGACGACGACGGCGGAGCAGGAGATCTTGGTCGAGGAGGTGGGTACTCTACCTCTCGCATAGGAGATGATGAACGTTGGGATGTTCGGCGTGAATCTCGCCCACCATCGTACGCAGGAGTGCTACTTGTTCGTGTCGGAGGGTGATAATCTGGGCCTTGTCGAGCTAGGTGGGGGGGTTGATTCGACGAAGGGACCTGTCTGCCTTGCTGAAGTGCCTCCATCATACGGGCGCGTTTAGCGTTGCGCGCCACTTCGCTCTCAGGATGTGTTGGGCGGTTCGGGGCAATATAGCCAACAGGGTTGGTGCGATATGGCGCCGGACTTGGGCTCCGAGGACGAACACGCGAAACAGGTGGCATCTCCGGAGGGTACCGATCTGCGGTGGAAGTATACGAAGACGAAGGGTAAGGTGGCTTGACGGGGTCAACAGTTCGATAGTAATCTGCACTGGGTGGATCAGAGGAGGAAGGAGGCCAATCTCTGGGATCAGGCCGAGACGAGGCAGGCGGATATGGTGGTCGCCGGTCGTAATCCTCGCGTCGCACTGCATCCAAAGGGGCTCTGTCTCGTTCGTATTCTCTACGGCGCTCTTCTTCTGGCCACATTGCCCGGCGAGATTCATAGGTCGCTGCATCCTCTCGAGACCAGTCTTGTGGTGTTGGTTCATAAGATCGTGGGGAGTAAGCTGTTGATGATCTATAATCCGGTTCGCGGCGCACTGAACGCACAGGCGATGGAGCACGCCGAGGTGGCGACAGAGGCACTCTATACAGAGGTTCGCGAAGTGATTCACGATCGGGGCCTCGCAAATTCCTATTATCGTAGACGTCACGAGAACGGTAGCTGTCTGTGGCTGGGGGTCGAACATCGCGCAGATCCAGACGTTCTGCCAGACTACGAGGCGGGGGAGAGGCTAAGCGGAGAGCACGTGCATCTGAAGGCTTTGCATCCACAGTGGAAGGTAAAGCGCGACTTGCATTCAGGTAGCTTCGGTCGTCAGAGCGCGCACGAGTGTCTCTCATATCTTCATATCTGTCTCCACGGCGATCATGATCCCGGTACTCAGGACGACGGACGTCAATCGTGTCGGCACCACGTTCACGATCGCGATCGCGCCCGCGATCACGGTCCCTGTCCCGCTCTTGTTCTCGCTCACTTTCCGGTCGATAGGTCTCTCCTCGATCGAGCCGGCTGTCGTAGCGAGCAGTAGTATCGAGACGAGCTCGTAGTTCACGCTCTCTACTAGGACTTGGAGGTGGAACGTAGACGTCGCGGGATCCGCCCTTCGGTCGTGCCATATCGGGATCACGAATGGTGGCGGGTGGCGTTGGAGGAGGCACATAAACATCATGCTGCACACCTCGCGGACGCGCTTCTGCAGCTAGCAAGGCGTCACTGGTACGGTGCGGGGATGGTGACCGTTCAGGGATATAGACGTCGTGTTGGAGACCGCGTGATCGGACTGGATCGCCTTCTTGACCCGGTTTTGCAGAGCGAGATGTCTCATCATGATCCGTGGCGGGCTTCTGGACCATCCTATCCTTCTCTTTTTCCATTGCCTCAAACTCTGAACGCTTCAACAGTACGGGCTCTGGTCGTCCACCAAGTGATGAGGTAGTTCGTGAGCCATTGAGTGGATTTGTGTCACGCGAGCCTGCTGACAGTGGAATGGATACACCGAGAGGGCCACCAGGGTTAGGACGCGGAGGGATCTTGTGCGCAGGCAGGCTGTTGAGTTCATCCTTGATGGAAGGAGACGAGGGTGCATTCTCCGCAAATGCGGTGGACATCTCAGGCTTCATTCCATGTTCTTTGACACCTGCCGGTGCTAACGCCAAAGCTGCTGCAGATTGCTTAGTACTAGCCATTGATTGTGTAGTCGGCAATCCATTTCGTCCACTCGCAAGAGCTGATACGGTAGGGGTAAGAGGGCGTTTGCCGTTGAGAGAACCGTTGGTGATGGTATAGTTTGATGAGCTTGTGTTTGGAAACATACGCTCGGCGTCTGTGGTGGTAGGCTCGGGACGGGCTTCTTGATCATCTTGACGAATAGCTCGTGAGGAATCGGCGGTCTGAGAGAGTTGGCGGGGTTGCTTGGGCGCTGAAGCTTCTGGGGCGATAGAATTTTGATCAGAACGGTGGGGAGCACTGGATTGCCGCGGAAGTTGATCAGTATGAGTGCGTGAACCATCGTTTGCACTGGAGATCATCGGTTCATGTGTGGTTTGATCAGTGACAGAAGGTGACGATATGACTGCTGGATTGTGTCTCAAAGATAGTGCCTCCAGCGCATCTGGACGTGGATGTGCATAAAAATGAGGGTCATGTCCCTTCAAGATCTCTTCCTTGAGTTTGCGCAGCCTCTCCAAGTCGGCTTGATGATTCGAGGATGCTCTGTGTCCTGTTCGCTGCGAGACATGGCTGTGTGGAACTGGCGAGATTGGCGCGCCAGAGCTTGCCGCCACAGAAGAGGGCATGCTTTGAGCCGCTGGGTCAGTGCCTAACGAAGTGCTGGTCGTCTGCGGGATTGTAACCCAGGCTTCGCGAGATTGGTTGCCGTTCGACCGTTCGATCCTCTTTTCCATCCAGAAAGTACGCGCTACGGAATGTTAGGATCGAGATCAAGCGAAAAACGATAAAATATATCCACCTGAAGCACGTTGGGATCGTGCGCACAGACAGCAATAAGCGACAGTCGAAGCGTGAGCGAGAACGGGCAAAGGCCGAGGTGCGTCACACGTCACGAATTCACACGCCTGGTTCTTAATATTATTCGCTCTACAGTGCAGTTTTGTCCCTTCCTGACCAAGGTCGTCCTCCATTCACCTGAGATTCCCACTTCATAAGCTTTTCTTCATCCCAGATCTTCTCGCTCGTATCTCCTGCCTCGGACAAGAACTTTGAGCCTGCGATTTGTGTAGGCAGGTAATTATTCATCACTGGATGCGCATATGCCGGGTTGTACGCATACTCGACACCATAGCCTAAATCTTTCATCAAGCGCGTTGGTGCGTTCCGGACGTCGAGGGGAACCGGCAAGGTGGCATCTCGCTTTGCAGCCTCTTCCGCCTAATACATGGTTTGATAACAGACAGGGCGGGATGAGAATCGAGCGTTGAAATACCTTGTTATATGCCTCATATGCTCGGGTCGACTTCGGGGCTTCAGCCAAGTATGCTACACAATGTGCAAGATTTATGCGACACTCAGGCATCCCTGGTCGGAACCAATGATATCACCACCTTTGCGTCAACGAAACAGACTGGCCAACGTACCGATCTCCCGGCAAGCTGTGTATGTTGACGTCGCAATTGGTAAAGCATGCTGATCCGCCAACCCTACGTCTTCACTTGCCACGACAACCAGTCTGCGGGCGATGTACAGTGGATCCTCTCCAGCCGTCAGCATTCTCTACGTCGCGGATTAGTTGTCAGTGTAAAATTGCGGAATGGCACCACTTCGACTTGCAGCTAGCCAGTACATTGCAGCAGAGCCATCACTTCCGCGAAGGCTTTTATGCAGCGCGCTGATCATATCGTATCGGTCGTCGCCAGAGCGATCATACCTAAGTAATGTGCCGTCAGCGCCAATCTAACTCGTTTCCCGCGATGTGCTTACCTGGACACAGTAGTATTCTTGAGCATGGCATATATTTTCTGGGGGGTAGTTCCCAGTGGAGCTTTCAACACCAGCTCTAAGAGATTGAGCGCAGTACGAGCATCACCGTTAGAGAGATTTGTGATGTATTCTACGACATCATCCGTCGCCAGTGAATTGCCAGACTTTACGTGTGAATGGTCCGGCGTAGAGACTGCCACGCGAACTAGGGCATCTCGCTGAATTTGCGATATATCAACGTCGCTCAATCTCTCAAGCACCAGTATCCTTCATGGCGGGAAGTTAGAGACTGAGGACTCGGAAGTCATTCGTCTAACATACCTGCACCGACTCAAAAGAGCTCCGACGACCTGGAACGCAACGTCAGTAACACTTTGTGAACCAGTAATGCAGCGGCCAAACCTTGAACGAGGGATTCTCAGTGGTGGCGGCTATGAGCTGGATCCATCCTTTCTCTACGTATGGCAAGAATATGTCCTATGTATGAATCTCATTGGCGGCATTCTCCTCAGTGGCTGAAAAACCGGACCTGCTGCGCTTTATTAAAGCGTTGCACCTCATCTGAGCCAGTATGAGTTGCGACATAAGGGGAAATGAGCAACAGCTTGCCTATGAAAAGCACAGTTCGTCTCCCTGTCAACTGCAGTAGATTCTTGGCTTCTTCAAATATGCTCCGCACATCAGCAGAACCTGACGACGTTGCATTGAGCTCTTTGATTGTCGAGCCCGTCATTCGTGCCATGATGCGAGCAAGTGTAGTTTTCCCTGTTTATTCCCTCAGCACGCTTGGCATTAGCTACGGCAAAGCAAAGAGTTCCCACCAGAGCCGGGTGGGCCCCACTATGCAGGCAGCAAGCGTTAGCGGAATCGAGGAAGCCGCTAGGGAGGTCTTACAAGAACAAAGCTGCATGCCGAACCGCTTTCCAGGAGACCACGGAGTAATGAATCCTTTCCTACCACAGATTCTTGGCCAACGAAATCATCCAATGTTTGTGGTCGCATACGGTCAGCGAGCGGTGCGACTGACGCAATGTTTCCGGACATGCCAGTCCGAGCCCGTTTCGGCTGGGACGCGGTAGACAGGATTGCTGAAGGAGAGCTTACGAGGTGCAAAGGTAATGTTGAAGGTTCTGGGGACAGAAACAGCTCATCCGCATCTCGGGTTTTTCGCTTCTGGCTGGCAAATATGGGGGCAAGGGTTTTGTTACCCGGTAGACCTGCCTGAGATAAAGCTGTGCTGGCGCTTTTAGGACGCCAGGTACACTTGTCGTTGAGTGCACGCTTACATTCTGGAATGGACTGGTCGCGTTTTGAGGAAGACGCCGCGAGAGGCTGAGCACATCCATTGTCAATGTGTTGATTGATATACTTTTCCGGTACATCAGACGAGCAAATGGGACTGGAGGGTGGAAATTCAGTGCTGAGTGAATCCAGTATAGGTCGGGCGTCCGAGTTCAGCGGCGCACGCACCAGGAGACTATGAGTGCGTTCAGCTCGTGCAAGGTGACTTTAAGAGGCCACCGCACCATTAAAGGTACCTTGCCCAGGCATCTCCAAGGGGTGCCGGAAAGGGGAGTAGCGCCAGATTGGATTGTTTGAAGTCACGAGGAAGTTGCCGGTCACAATTCGACCCAATTCTGACAAGTTGTGCAGTGTCCAGCTCAAAAATGAGCTCGGATGCTGTCGCAACCCTTTTGGCAAAACTAAAGTCTAACGGCAAGCGACTGCAATTACGGCGCTTGACGAATGCTCACCTCGGTATCCTAGACATCGACGTCAAGACGGATACGGTGGTTAGGCTTCAGCATGAGTTCGAATCCGGCGCGCAGGTTCGCCTTGCCTTCTTTCCGCACGCATGGAAAGCCTTAATTTACCCATATTGCATAGATTCCGGACATTGACGCAATCACGAACGCTCTCAAAAGCTGTCTTCGAACACCGAACCCACATCTGGTTACGGCCACCATATCTGCTATTCGTACCTTCATACCCCGAATTGCAACAAATGAAAGTTCTGGCTCGCAAGAGGCTTTGTCTTCTTCAACTTCATCTACAACTCGCTCTAGTCAAGATCTTCGACTCGCGATGATTGCTTTCCTAGCTAGTGGTGGCATCATTGATCGTCTCGGGGAACAGCGCGAACCTGTCCGAAAAACTGCCCGAGAAACCCTTGTCTCGATAGGCGTCGCTGCAGTTAAGCACAGTATTCCCTCTGGTGGCGGTGGTGTCCGAAGAGGGGAAAGGCTAGAATCACCATACGTCTTATTCGAGAAGTACATCAAGGCGGCGGGGTTTGGTGGCAAAGTGTGGAGAGTCAGAGAACAAGTTGGTGTGTTAAACTGTATGCGCACAAATACTCATACAATGTTCTCTAGACGCTGAAGGTAATCGTTGACATTCGAGGAATCACTTCTTCTTTTCCTCTGCGCCCCTACATGTCCCCTATCGTTGATGCGCTTGAGGACTCCGATCCCACTGTTCGTGAATGCGCGCGAGAGTCCGCCGTCACTCTATTCTCTGCTCCAGGCGTATCAGATGTTGCGCGAACAGATCTCAAGGAGCAGATGGCCAAGAAACACGTGCGAAAGGCCATTCTAGATCAAGTCCTTGCTGGCTTAATGGGCTCTTCTTCAAGCGCTGTGAGCAGTGTGGGAGATCAATCTGATATCGATTGTGCCCCTCGAGCGCCATCGCGCATGCTCTCTCGCAACCCTTCTACGCAGGATTCACTTCAAGGTGTGAGTCACCTCGGCATTGACGCTCCGAACCCCGAGTTGTTGGGGGTTGGGACATCCTCGTCCACTGATATACCTGTCGTCTATGTGAGCGGACGCATTTTGGACTCGGATGCGCACGGCATGATAACGTTCCTTCAGATTGCTTCGGCTCGCGACCTAGAACACGAATTTGCGCGAATGATGCCACATTTCGAGGTCAGCGACCAAAAATATGACGTTTTGGTGCATGCTGACAAAGTCTCAGGGCAAGGAGACGGAGCATAATTGGGGTCCTCGCGAACAGGACATCATCCGCATTCGCGGGATGTTGAAGGGAGAGGCCCATATCAATTATCATGAAGCTTTCATTCATGGTCTTCGTGCCAGCGTGTTGGACGATAGTTTCAAGGCAGTGAGTAATTATCGAGTCATTTACCCGAGCATGTATCAGGGTTGACTTTCTCGAAGCTTGCAAGTCTACGCACCACACTGTCCACTCACACTTCGTCCCTATACTCGGAGCTTGCTGAGGCTCTGGGCTCATCTCTTGATCCCTTTGTGGATTCTCTTGTCTCCCATCTCATTCGAATGGCGGGATTTACAAAGAAAATTATTGCCCAGAATAGTCAAGCTTCCGTCGCTGCGATAATATCTCACACATCGTGCCAGCCGAAATTACTCCATCATCTTGCATCCGCCGCTCAGGACAAGACTGTGGCTGCGCGTCAGTATGCAATTGCTCATGTGGCGGAATTTATTCGGACACACGGTGATCACTCCAAGGGCATAATCGAATCCCACCGCGGGCTAGATCAGCTAGTTAAAGTTATTCGAAAAGGTCTTGGCGATGCAAATCCCGGGGTTAAAGCTAAGTCTCGCGATGCTTATTGGCTCCTCCAGCCCATCTGGCCTGTCCAAGCGCAACAGATTTCAGCGACGCTAGATCCAACGGCTCTTAAACAGCTTGAGAAAGCGAAGCCAGCGGATGCAAACGTCGTCCTAGCTTCAGCAAGGTCAACTCCTGCACCGAAGAAGCCATCGACCTCCGCCATTATTGCGGCAACTAGAGCGAAGGCAAAAGCGAATGCCGCGGCTCCCCCCACTCTTCGGCATGCGGCTACGTCAGGAGCTTCGGCCGCAAATCGGCTCAACACATCCCCCGTTGCGTCATTAGGACGTTCCAACGGATCAAGGCATAATTTGTCAGAAACACCACAGCGGCGAAGTCTGTCGCCATCTCTCGTTTCTCCACACGCATCCTCATCCAATGCTCCATCTCGTTCGGTTTCTGCCTCATCCACCCTCCGTAGCCCCCCCTCTTCCTACAGGACTGTTTCAACGAGTCCTTCTCCTCCATCGTCGCCCACCACTGAGCTCGCGGCACGGCGAAAGATATCTCCTCTCGTTTCTGCTAACCGAAGGCAGCCAATTGCCCGGGTCCCCTCACAAGTCGTGCGGCCGATATCGCCTCCCGATTTCACAAAAGCACATGCTCAAGTGGACTCTGCGAGACACTCTGTCTCATCGCTGCATCGTCTCCTGGAAAGTGAGAAGCTGGGGCTCCCCCGTGAATCGTTGGATCTCGGCGGTGCCAGCGTTGATAATTCACTATTAATGGCAATGGAGAACCCCCTCCCTCCTGACTCGGAGTTAAGTGATGATGATGCTGCCATGGAAGCTACAATGCGACTCCCCCCCATTCGCCACGGAGGATCCCAAGTTCCTGTCCCCCCACACCCACAATCACCCCCTCGTTCGCAATCTTCCGTTCATACGCTCTTCCCCGGTGACTCTGCCAGCCAAAGCGCGAGTACCCGCGTTCGACCTGCCTCGCCACATTCGCCGAACCAGGATGTGATGGAGGATGCTCTAAGGGCAAATGCAGAGCACGCTGAGAGCTCTGCCGAGCGACTCACGGAAATGCTGGAACCCGACAATCCCCAGGCATCTCTTGTTCCGCCTTCCCTCCTTCGTAACGGCTCAAGCTCCGGAAAGACAACGCCCAGGCCAGCGCTGCATCCACCAGTGACGCCAGCAAATCCTCAGAAGACCAAGGCGTTGCTAACGCAACTCGCATTGTTCCAAAATAGTCCCGCCGTGAAACAAGCACCAAGTGTGATGGACCGCCTATATGAGAATAAAGCTGTCAGTGGATGGTGGCTCAAGCGCAAATCACGTAAGCTTGTCATAACCCAGCAACACTAATACCGCTGCATTGATAACGCATATCATTCAGTCTTAAACACCGGGACTCCATTGAAGACAGCGGGTAGTTACCAACAGGACGAACTTATACCCTATATCACTGCGCTGCAAGATAACACAGCAACTGTGTGGACGCTGCAAAAGCTTATTCTCATATGCAATTCAAATCCAGCCGAGAAATCCGATGACTGTCTTGACATTCGGCTTGAACACTCGCTTTCTCCGTCACACTCTGCTTGTGTACCCTCTGACATCTGGGACGGAGGTAAACTATTCGACAGCCTTGCTAGCGCGTTGCTTGCCTTCTTGAGGTCTTCTACTGTAAGTATTACGTTATTTTCGTGGAGCACAGCGACTTATTAGGCTTCAGGACGAGGAAATCCTTGAGTACGGTCTCTGTGTTATATGGGAAATGGTGGAGCATCAGGCTGTTTTCGTGGACGAGAACGAAATTCTCTCACTCCTCTTCTTTGTTCGGTATACCAACACGCATAATGTGAGCTTTGAATGTTTTGCATTGTTACATCCTCATGGACTCATTCAGATCAACGTAGATTCTTGAGGCAACTAGCACAATTCGCGATAATCTTGTTGGACGCCAAGAACCAGTTTGGTGTCTCAAAACGCTGCATGGCTGCCTTCTGCAGTACCTAGCTCAGTCCAATGCACCCCGCGGGCGTACCATTGAAGATCAAGTACTAGTCCGAATTCGCGCAGGCACTCATGCTTTTGGAATAGTCGGCTTGGGGAAACTTATCATGCGGTTGCCTCCGGAAGTCCTTGAGGATGAGCTTCCCATCCTGAAACACAGCTTAACCTCTGTCAGTTTTTTTGCTCACTCTCGATCGTGAAAGCCTCGCTGACTGTGAATGAAATAATGTATAGGTACTTGACGAGCGCGATCCATCTCGCACCACAGTCCGGGAAGCGGCGTATGCTACGATCGTTGCCGCTCAAGCGGTCCTCAGAGACGAAACTCACCTGTTTCAGCTTCTGGATGGTCTCGACGCTTCCAAGAAGAACCTATTAACATACTATTTCGACAAATATGGCGCCCGAGGATCGATGGATGGCGCGAAGACTCCTAGCGCTACGACCTCGTGTGAGGAGCCTGGAGCAGAAGACGACAAGGTGGTGAAAGAGTTGCTGCGTCTCGACGCGAAGATCAGTACTCCTGTGAAAACACGGGATCTGGAATAGGAATGTTTTGGAATCCGCGACCCCAATATTTGCACGGGACAGACGCAGGGAATCCAGTTATAGTATGCAAATATTATATGTTCATTTTTAAGCTCATGCTATCCCGTTGGCCTGTATTGAAATGTTTATGATTATGCGCATTGTCGTAGTATCCAAACCACTACACTTGTGTCGACACATGCTTGTGATTTGTATCAAATATCTGGATCAGGGAAGTCTCCTTCATCCATATCCTTGGGCTGCAACACCGTATAAGTGAATAATCAGGTAAATCTAACACTATGCCATTCACGTACCTCGCGCGGCTCTTCATCTTCCCCGTACTGCATCGTAAAGTCTATATGACTGATGATCGTCTCCAGCGAATTGGTGGAAGTCAGATTAAGTGGAAGGAATTGAACAAGGGGGTGATCCTCAATCTGCACAAAATGGGGGGGGTGGCTGAACCCCCGATAAATGGGCGAACGGTGAATTCACGTACCAACTGGGCAATAGCTTGATTGAGCTGGTGGAAACGTGGGTTGGACTTAGAGCCACCCGTTGGCTCCGATGCGAGCAACATCGTGGGATCCGGGTCAAGAAATCTAGCTTCAGGGATCAGCAAAGAAAAAAAAAAACCCTTAGTTTGCGTCATGCGCAAGTGCGTGCCCACTTTGCTACATTACGTCTCCCTCTTCGACCGTTCAGGGCTCCGGGATCAAGCCGTTTCTCATCGTCATCGTCATCATCGTCATCAGTTCTCTTTGTTGGCTCCACCAGGTCCATTTTGCTGAGGATGTTAATCCAAGGAATCTCGAGGTTTACCATGGCAGACATGGCAGAGAGGACTCCACTGTTCTATCGAATGAGCAATCGTAGCGTAAGCTTCGATCTACCAATAAAATAATCGTACCTGAAGTACTTATATCGATCTTCCATAAATTGGGACTCTAAAAGGTATACTGCAGACACGCGATAACCTGTCTGGGTCATATGTTTCATTAAATTGGGAAGGATAGCGTGGTGAGTGTAGAGTTCGATCTGCCCTGAAGTGTGCAATCAACCATGAGCTTCAGCTTGGTATTTTCGACTTGGACAGATGCGTGCCTGGGCAGTCGATTATAAGGTAGTCGTTTTCAAATTCCCCCAATTCCTCGTCAAGCCAGTCCAAATTTTGAAGGAGGTATCTGAAGATGAGGAACGACGAAAAAGCAGGCAAAATACATTTTAGAGGTTGGAAATCCAACAACATCGTTCGAATGAGCGAATGATTCCGAGACATCGTTTGGCTTTACAGTGGAGCCGTGCCCATCCGAATGAACTCACTCGAAACAGTATACAAGCCCTCCATTGGGTCCATAGTGCAGTTCTGTCATGACGTCGTCCAAGCTGATTAGGTCGCGAATGTCAACAGAAGGCTCATATTCAAATGACGTGGTTTCCACAGCAGGGTCCAAATTAAAGAGGTGTGCGGTGCGCTTTTGCGCTTGAAGATTCGTCAGCATCGAGGAGCAAAATGTCGATTTACCCGACCCAGCAGGACCTAGCCAACATTCGTATGTGCAATTTTGATAAGGTGATTTTTAGGAAGCGTTCCAGGGAAGCGACAGTATAAGCAAGCTCAGAAAACGGCGGTCAAGGACCTAGCACATTCTCTCACCGCACACGAGCACAGCGTATCGCATCGTTGTTGTCGTCGAGGGAAGTTTCAATAGTCGCACGTGACTCGTCCAAGTGGTCAGGCGCCTCACGAAGACGGTTTGAGAGGGAGGACGTAGAGTTCTCTTATAATTATATCCCCGGATTGACTCTGCGCTTGGTTACTCGCCAAATTCGCTAAAATAATGCCGACTTTGCCGCCTATTGTCCCTGAACGGACGACAGCAGGCATTGCAGTCGATCCAAGGACACTCGAACGTGTAGTACCCCAGACCAAGCGAGCTGATGGGAGGTACGAGGATGACGTGCGGTGTTTGTGGATTCTTAACTAACCGATCTCCTTCAACGACTATGTGTGGATCTCTGCTCTCCCTGTTCGCTTCGTCTTGGTTGTTCTCCGCTCCGCTCGAACGTCCCCCTTGCTTATTGACTTCAATGCGGGCGAAAATACGATTGGGGAAACATGGTGGCATGTTTGATCTACGATATTCATCACTTGATTGGAATCGTGAACATTACACACGGGGACCGCACGGGATCGGGCGAACACAGCGTACGAAAAGAACTCAAAATTCGTCCTGGATTCACTCCACAAGAGGACGTAGGGCGTTTCAAGACCTCGCGAAAACAAACCGCCGAAATGAATGCCCTACCAAAAGGCCATATCGTCGGTTGGGTACCACCCTCTTCCTCTTCCCAATCCAAATCACAGGTCGGCTCCAGTGGTGGCGGCAGTGGCAGTGGAGGCGGCGGCGGCGGCGGCGGTGGTGCGAAAGTTCCTACGACAGATGCCAATGGTCAACCGTTATCAAAAGCAGCGTTGAAGAACGCAAAGAGAAAAGCCAAGAAAATCGCGGAGAAAGCGAATGCCGCCGCTG
>Ga0307508_10001524_pt1 | contig 25879 bp, 29 predicted proteins | sample 9_EM_MG_FD_203089 | JGI IMG/M metagenome (GOLD analysis project Ga0307508, IMG submission 203089) | Populus trichocarpa ectomycorrhiza microbial communities from riparian zone in the Pacific Northwest, United States - 9_EM | ecosystem: Host-associated > Plants > Roots > Unclassified | place... | reverse complement strand
AAACATGCGGTCTGCAAAATTTTGTGTCTCTCCGATCTATGGTTGTTGAGTATCGTCGTTTTTTCTCATTTCTGATAGTGTCCGACTAATGGGTAGTAGCCGGGTAACCCCTACAGTACGTTAAGCCTCAATTGTTTGGTTAAGGCGTTCCGTCTGTCCATCCATTTGCGGGTGGAAAGCCGTCGACATTCGCGGGCAGATCCCTGATAATTGGAGAAATTCCTTCAATACTTCTGAGGTGAATCAGTAGTCTCAGTTGCAGACAATGTCCATAGAAAGCCCGTGATGTTGCCAGATTTCCCTTGCAAAAGTGATTGCAAGGTCTGCTGCCATTTTCCCGTTCTTCTTCAAGAGGAGTAAGTACACCATTTTCGTGAATCGGTCAATGATTATCCACAATTGGTCGTATTCTTCCGACATAGGTAACTCCGTGATAAAGCCATTGCAATTGATTGCCATGGCGCGTAGGGGAGTTCCAGTGGGGAACTCAGAGCCTAAGGTTGGTGCCAGAACACCTTGATTTGCTGGCACTCTGGGCAGCTTCTGACGAAGGCGATAATTCGTTCGTTCATTTTTGGCCAGCAAAAGTTTCTGCTGATTAACTCGATTGTCTTGTTCTGGCCCATGTGTCCAGCAACCTTGGTGTCGTGCTCCGATAGGAGGACAGCCTGGGTACTATTCTCCGGGATCCAAAACATACCCTTTCTGTAGAGCAACCCTTCCTTGATCTTGAAAATCTCCTTAATCCTGACCTTTTGGTCTTTCTGCGTGACCTCACTGGGGTCTGCAGCTGCCTCCTCAGCCTTTCGGCTGTCCAGTACTGAGTTTATCTGCACTGCCTCCCATGCTTGTCGATACCCTGGGTCCTCCCATCCTTCCCTTTTGATTATTTCCACAAATTTCCCCAGTCACCTCTTTACCAGTAGTGATGCCAATCTAGCGGAAGAGCCGATAAAGGACCGGTTTTGTTGGTCTGCGAAGTGGTTTTTGTTCAGAATTGTCATTATTGGCTGGTTTTCCACCCCCCCTTTTTCAGGGCGGTACTCCGAACGCCATTACAACGCATCTGGTTTTTCATTTTTTTCTCCTGGCTGGTAGTAGATTCGGATGTTGATGCCAGCTACCTCTTGGGCCTATCGTGCCTGCTGTCGGTTGAGGATCTTGGTTGGTATGAAATATTCCAAGTTCCAATGGTCCGAGTAAACCTCTATTTGGTGGACCACTCCCTCACAGTAGCGTCTCCAGTGTTTGAAGGCATCTACAATTGTGAGTAACTCCCTGTCGTAGATTTTGTAATTGATTTCCACTGCCTGGAATTTTTGTGAGTGAAAGGTTATCGGATGGAGTCTGTTTCCCTCATCCTTCTGTGATAGGACTGTCCCCAGCATGAAATCTGACACATCCGTCTCTATTATTACTGGTCACTGTGGGTCAAAGTGGGCTAAGATGGGTGCTGTAGTGAATCGTTGCTTTAGTTCTTTGAACGATGCTTCCGCTTCTGGGTTCCAGTGCCAGTCTTTTTTCTCCGTCTTTTTTATTAATTCCGTCAGAGGTCAAGCCACCCATGAGTAGTCCTGGATGAACTTTAGGTAGAAATTAGCGAACGGCAGGAACGACTGAACTTCTGTTAGTGAGGTCGACCTTTTCCACTGTAGTACTGCTTAGACCGTTGTGGGTGACATGCTGACTCTGCTTCGCCTGATGACCTATCCTAGGAATTCCACCTCTTGTACTTGCCATTCACATTTTTTGGATGTGATGGCAAGTCCATTCGTTCGTAAGCATTTTAGGACTTCCTGAACCATTGCATCATGCTCTTCTTGGGTTTTCCCATATACCAAGATATCGTCCATATAAGCCAGGAGGCCCACATCCAGCATATCCGAAAAGATGTGGTTCATCATATCTTGGATCATGGATGGTGTGTTTGATAGCCCAAATGGCATGACCTGGAACTCGTATAGCCCATAACGGGTTTGCAAAGCCATCTTCCATTCGTCTCCTTCCTTTATTTGGATTAGGTTGAATCTATTTTTTAGGTCCATCTTGGTGAACCATTGGACTTCTTGCACACGGTCCTGCAGTTTCTGCATCAGTGGAAGCGGGTATCTGTTCGGGATCATGATCTGATTTAACGCTTGGTAGTCAACACATTGCCTCAGCCCTCGTCCATTTGGTTTGGGTACGAATAGGATGGGGGATCCCGCTGGTGACATTGATCGGTGTATTTTCCCTGTTTTCAACATTTCCTTGATCTATTCCCTGAGGACCTCCAGTTCTTTTTCTGACAGAGGATAGATTGGTCCCCATGGGGCCATTTCCCCTTTTCTTAGCTAGATTTTGCAGTCGTATTCCTTATGTTCTGGTAAGGCGTCGGCTACAGCTTTTCCCATGAGGTCTAGGTATTCCTGAAATTCCTCGGGCACTTTTGCCAAAGGATCCTGATCGGGGGTTGCGAATACATACCCAATGGTTTGGGCTCCTGTTTCCAAGCATACAGACTTGTCCCAGGTGAGGGAGAGTTCTCCGGTTTCGTGTTTCGTACATTTTTCGAAGTAGTTCAGGCTGTTGAACCTGACCTCCTCGGATTCCCAGACTCCTTAAGGTGGGTGTTTAATTATCCACCAGAAGGACAGAAACACGTCGATTTCGGGCTCTATCGGTGTCACCTTGAATATTTCCTTTGAAAAGTATCACCTGTGTTGTAGGAGCAGTTGTTCCGTGTAAAACATTCCTGCATTCTCCACAGTTTGTCCTGTGAAGTTCTCGATACGGATTGCTGGGCTGTGCCTATATGTGGGGAGTTGTAGCCTTTGGGCTATTTCTGTGCTGACCAGAGGTACCGAGCATCCTGTGTCCAATAGTACTTGGACCAGGTGTTTTTGTTGGCCCATGTGTAGCAGTATGGTTATGATCGGTTGGGGCGCGCATTGTGGTTTCTTGGCTTTTGTCCCTTCAAGGTGGCCTTGAGTTCTTCTTTTTTGCCCAGTTTCACACGCAATGTAAGAGGTCCTGGGGCCCGGCCTGGTCCACTGACCCTTCAAAAATCCTCCTTAGAGTCATTTTCCCACAGGGGGGGCTGGTTGACCGGGTCCAGGTTCATTACCTCCACTACTGAAATTTTTTATACCTTGGCTGCCAGTATCGGTTCTTCCTCCTGTTCCCGTTGCTGTTTGTGTCCTGCTGATACCTTCCAGGGGGTTTGGGGAAGTGTTGTCCCACTTTTCGTGCATGTCGCATAGCACTTAGATGATCGATGACCCGTTCTTCCACATCGGTGATATCCCTTCAGGTGGGTGTACTTGGCGCATTCTTGTCCGGGAACGCCTTCCATCACTGCTTGGTATGACGCCCATCTTCCTGTTCCTCTGTATTCCTCGGTGTTTCCTTCTAAGGCCGCTTTCTCCCCTGCTCTGGGATCCTTTTCTGTTTCTCTTCTTCTGTGGGTATCGCCTGAGCTCCCTCGGTGCTGACTGTCGTTTTTGCCTTCCCTGAATGGTGCCGCAGCTCCGGCCCTCATGGCTTCCTAGGCTTGTTTAAGGGTCTTCTTCTTTTCCACTTGTAGCCCCGCCCTGAAGGTAGCCTACAGAAAGGGTTCGTTGTCCACTGGATCATCCGGGTTTTGGTTGAACTGCATGTCCAGTATGCTGTCCGGCATTGCTAGGTCTATTTTTTCCCTGAATCCTTCTCTGGTGGCCCGTACGAAGTTGTTGAGGGCCTGAAATTCCGTCATTTATGTCCGGATGGAGCCTTGGTACTTTCATTGCCCCAGTTTTTGCTAAGCATCAGCAGCCTCTCATTCGTTATGGTACTCGGCCCTTATGGCCGCCGCGTAGTTGGTCCATTTATGTTGGTCCCTCAGTTCCCGGTATCGGTGCAGGTGCCATGCCAGCACTGTATCTGTGAGGAGTGTTCCCATCCAGGCAATTTTCTGTTGATTGTTGGTTTCTGGGTAGAACCCCAGATACATGGTGATGGATTCCCACTACTGGTTGAATGCCGTGGTATTTTTTCCATCGAAATTCTCTGGGTTTTTCATTTTCAGCCACGAGGTGTTGATTCAGGCTTCATTCTGAGGCTGTTCTTGCGTTCGGGCAGCCGTAATCCCTGCTCCAACCAGTCTCGCTATTTCTTCTGGTGTGAGCATGGCTACCAGCCTTTCCTCTGTTGGCTCTCTTGCCCGTGGGGGCCGCCGGCCCATTGGTGAAAGTTCCCTTACATATAGGTCGTCATCGTCGTCTTCGTTGTTGCACAGTGGTGGTGGCAATGGGAATACCACTGCTCTTCGGGGTCGTCTCTGTGGACCTCCTCCTACCATACCCTGATTTCCCGTTGCTAGACCGGGTATGGCGGGTGTTGGTACATGTGGCCAGCGTGGCATAACTGGCAGGCGAATCGGCGTAGGAGCCAGCATTGCCGGGGCGGGTCCAGCGTCCAGTCTTGGGAAGTCGGATAACAGGACCTGGATTGCTACCTTCGCGAGGTCTTCCTGTGTTCTGGCTAGCGCCTGCTCTTGTAACACTGGAGTTGAGTTGTAACCGGAGTGTGGAGAGAATCAAAGGTAACCAGGCTACTTTCGATAATTCACAACGGAATAATCTTAGATCTTGTTTGTGGGGTTTCTTTTTGCTGAGTGGGTGTTCAGTGCTTGTCCTCTTTCCTTCCACCGAGCGGAATCTTGCCTAGCTATATAGCCTTCCTGTGGCGTCATGTGGTTCCTCTAGAGAACCCGTACTTCCTATCCTATCTCAGGAGATTCGTCCACTAGCCAAGGCCCCGGAACCCCACGGGCTCAGTCCTTACAACTTCATTGGTCCTGGTCAGTCTAACAATAAGCCGACTGATCCCCGCACCGCGTAATCCCCTCAAGCCCTGCGGGTGAGTGGTTTACCGGCCTATCAGAGAAAGAGAAGATATCGGTTCCATGACCTCACTCCTTGTATCCCGTATCTAGTTGCATTTGCAGTTCGTCCGGAGATTAGCCCCTCAGGTCCGTTTTACCGCCGTAAGGTCTAATTCCGAGGCTATCTCCCGCCTAGACTCTCTGAAGCCGACTGAGCTCGACTTCCCCTTACCGAGCAGTATTAGGTAAAGTCTCCCGTGCCCTGACTACGTAGCTATCTGCTCCTCCTGGTGTTCTGGACTGAGGTGTAACAGCTCTAGATTGGCCACTTTTCGTTGATACGCCTCAGCCCATTTTTCCAAGTTTCTCTGAAACACTGTCAGGTGTTGGTTTCGGGCCATGTTGGCTTCGGTGAGGAAGGCAAAGGTGTCATGCATTTGTGTTACCTGGATGGCTTGGTGTAGGCGTTACACCTTTGCTTCCCCGGTTCACTTGATTATTGCCTCCCAAACTTGTCATGTGAAAGTCTGATATACTTTAGCGGTCACCATGAGCTCGTTCCTTACCCATTCTTCAGCCACCATTTCGTTTGCCTCCAGTTGTTCGTACAGGTATTGAAACCCTTGCACTAGTTTGCCGTAGGCTCATTCGACTGTCCTGATTCGTCGGTCTGTTCGGTCCACGGTGTTGCCGCCGATGTGCAGGAGCTGGCGCAAGTCCTGTTCCGCTTGTTCTTGCCAGTTGACGATGGTTCTCATCCATCCCGCTGGGTTGGATACTTCCAGGCTGCATCAGCAAAAAATTTAATTCTTACCGGAGCTACCGGAGCTAGCGAAGCTTACCAGAGCACTGGGAGTGAAATATAACTTTGTCCTTCGATAGGCTAGGGAAGCTATGGACGCTACTACCACCTTACCGACACGCCCACCACCTTAGGGGAGCTAGGAAGGCTTGAAATGCTAGGAAAGCTAGGAAAGCTACCGACGCAACCATCAACCTTACCGATGCAACCACCAATCTTACCGACGCGCCCGCCACCTTAGGGGAGCTAGGGAGGCTAGAAACACTAGGAAAGCTAGGAAAGCTATGGAGGCAACCACCCCTCTTAGGGGAGCAAGGGAAGCTTACAGGAGCAACGAGTGTGCTCTGGGAGCAGATTCGTACCCACAATTACTACAGTTACAAGGCTACTACACGCAGTTGACTATGCTCTTTGATCACAAAATAATAATTATATTTAAAATCTATAAAATACCACGAAGTCCAACGTCTCAAATGCCGTCGGCTACAGTGACGAATAAGGGCAGACGACGCAACACAAATGAAGGTAAACCATCAATATGTAACAGTGCGGTTTTGATATGTGTGCGAACGTATGTCAGCGATGGCTACAGCACATGAGTAGTGCATACGAATGTAGACTGCGGTAATGGCAGCAGACGCGCAGCATGTAGGAATATAGGACAAAAGTGCATACCAACGAGGTTCTGCAATGAGTACGAACACAGGCCAGCGGTGTTGACGGCAGATGTGGAGCACGTTCAAATGTAGCCAGCGGCAATGGCAGCAGACACGCAGTGTGTACGAATGAAGGACAGTGGTGTGTACCAACGAGGTTCTGCAATGCATACAAACACAGGTCAGCAGTGTTGACTGCATACAAGCAGCATGTACGAATGTAGGACAGCAGTGCGTACCAACGTGCTTCTGCAACGCGTACGAACGCAGGTCAATGATGTTGACGGCAGACGAGCAGCGCATACGAATGTAGGACAGCAGTGGGTAGTAGTGAGGTTCTGCAACACGTATGAACGCAGGTTGACAATGTTGACGGTAGACGAGTAGCGCGTACGAATGTAGCCAGTGGTAATGGTGGCAGACACGAAGCATAAACGAATGTAGGACAGCAGTGTGTACCAGTGAGGTTCTGCAACGCGTACGAACACAGGTCGACGATGTTGACAGCAGACGAGGAGCACTTACCAATGTAGCCGGCGGTAATGGCAGCAGACGCGTAGCATGTACGAATGTAGGACAGCCGTGCATACCGACGAGGTTCTGCAACAAGTACGAACGCAGGTCAGCGGTGTTGACTGCATACGAGCAGCGCGTACGAATGTAGGACACCGGTGTGTCCCAACGAGGTTGTGCAACGCGTACGAACGCAGGTCGACGATGTTAACGGCAGATGAGCAGCACGTTCGAATGTAGCCAGCGGTAATGGTGGCAGACGCGCAGCATGTACGAATGTAGGGCAGCCGTGCGTACCGATGAGGTTCTGCAATGCGTACGAATGCAGGTCAGCGGTGTTGATTGCATACGAGCAGTGCGTACGAATGTAGGAGAGCAGTGCGTACCAACGAGCTTCTGCAACACGTACAAATGCAGGTCGACGATGTCGACGGCAGACAAGCAGCACGTACGAATGTATGATAGCAGTGGGTAGCAACGAGGTTTTGAAATGCCTACGAACGCAGGGAGACGATGTTGATGGCAGACGAGTAGCACGTACGAATGTAGCCAGCGGTAATAGTGGCAGACACGCAGCATGTACGAATGTAGGACAGCCGTGTGTACCGATGAGGTTCTGCAACGCGTACGAACGCAGTTCAGCGGTGTTGACGGCAGACGTGGAGCACGTACATATGTAGCAAGTGGCAATGGCGGCAGACGCACAGCGGGTACGAATGTAAGACAACGGTGTGTACCAACGAGGTTCTGTAACACGTACAAACACAGGTCAGCGGTGTTGACTGCATACGAGCAGCGTGTATGAATGTAGGAGAGCAGTGCATACCAACGAGCTTCTGCAATGCGTACGAACGCAGGTCGACGATGTTGATGGCAGACGAGTAGTGTGTATGAATGTAGCCAGTGGTAATGGTGGTAGATACGTAGTGTGTACGAATATTGGACAGCGGTGTCTACCAACGAGGTTCTGCAACGTGTATGAACGTAGGTCTACGATGTTGACAGCAGACGAGGAGCACCTGTGAATGGCCAGCGGTGTTGACTGCATATGAGCAGCGTGTACGAATGTAGGAGAGCAGTGCGTACCAACGAGCTTCTGCAAAGTGTACGAACACTGGTCGACGATGTAGACGGCAGACGAGTAGCATGTACGAATGTAGCCAGCGGTAATGGCGGCAGTCATGCAGCATGTACGAATGTAGGACCGTGGTGTGTACCAACGAGGTTCTGCAAAGTGTACGAATGCAGGTCAGCGGTGTGGACAGCATACGAGCAGTGCGTACGAATGTTGGACAGCAGTGCGTACCAACAAGTTTCTGCAACGCGTACGAACACAGGTCGACGATGTAGACGGCAGATGAGCAGTGCGTACAAATGTAGGACCGCAGTGCGTATTAATGAAGCTCTGCAATGTGTACAAACGCAGGTCACCGATGTTGACGGTAGTTGAGTAGCACGTATGAATGTAGGACAGCAGTGCGTACCAATGAGGTTCTGCAACGCGTACGAACACAGGTCGATGATGTTGACGGCAGACGAGCATTGCATATAAATGCAGTCAGTGGTAATGGCGGCAGTTGCCTAGCATGTGGAGTGTAGGTCGCAGGTGTGTAGCAGCGCGGTTTTGCAAAGCGTAAGATTGTTGGTCGTTTGTGTTGGCGGCAGACTAGCCACGTGTACGAATGTAATACAGCGGGGTGTGGCAATGAGGTTCTGCAACGCGTACGAATGTAGGTCAGCAGTGCGTTCTACCACTAGGCCAGCGAGGAGGATTAAGGCAAACTGGGCACCGTCTATGAATGTAGGTCAGGTGCCGTTGTAATTGAGAAGATCGCTATTGGGATGTATGGTTGTGATTGTGAGAAATATGGAGTTTATTCGCTATATAACTCCAACACAACTGCCGACTACCTCTCGGGCTGAGGATCGCGCTCTTCATCCTAAGATACCAGCTTTCACCAACGACCCGAGTCCCCCTCCGACTCCAGCTCCAACTCCGACCCCAACTCCGACTCCAAAGGCACCCGTTCCTTCTGGTAGTACCGCTCGCTACTCGGTAAATCACCATCACGTGACTCTCTGGTACCGTCTTGACACCGCTGATTGATGGCGACTTCACTGTCCAGAATGGGTGCATCCGAAACCTGCATTCTTGCCGTTCGACTGCGTTTTTATCGAACTGGAGTCTCTGAAACCTTGCGTCTCTGCCGGCGGTGTACAACTATAGGGGAAGATCCACTCTCTGGGTTGTTCTGCCCAAGCTGAGAGCTGCTGGGCCGTCTGCGGGCTTGGGCTGGCAGCGGCGGTGGAAGGTTCTTGCCGGCGGTAAACTGGCTAGCATCTATCCTTTCGTTGGGGTCCCAACTGTCAGGGTTGGCAGCCTGACCATCAGGGCTGACTGCGCCTCTGTTTCTGCGCTTGTCGGTCCTTCCAGATCGACTACTTTCCTCATCATCGGAAGACAGCGTATCGATAGCGGCACTATACCGCACGAGATCCTGCGGCCCAAAGACAATGCTGGATACTGGCAGTTTCCCCTTGACCATGGAAATCTTCGCCGCAATAGCCTTCCGAATTTTCAAGAGGATGGTGTCTGTTCCATACAGTGTCTCCCACAGCACAGACAATTTTTCATAATCCGCTGCCAGTAATTAGCTCAGTTCTAGAGATGGTATATGCAATTCTGAGGGTGGCAGGTAAGGCTTGTCAGTTCTAACATACCTCTGATAGCATCTCAGGTAAAGTTGACCTTAACCCCTTGGTCATGCTCTAGCAACCATGATTGCAATGCAAACAACATCACAGTAACCACAAGCAGCATGCCGGCGTTCCCAAGATTCCCAAGCAGGAGGTCTATGTGGTTTACCTTGGATGGCCTCCTGCGCAGGCGTAGAAACAGCGATTGGTATAGAATGTCAATGATCACAGCATTCAAGAATGGGAGATCCCACTTTCAGAGTCATATTAGCGACCGTTGGGGTTGTAGCCACAGTACGTACCACCCAATCTTGAAGCATGAACCGAAAATCATGAAGCAGCCATGTAATGACTGATTTGATCTCCTGGGCATCCATCCTTGCAGGATCCAAGCTGTACGATTTCAGCATGATGCTCTTAGCCTTCCCGAGTACATGGCTATGCTTGTTGCCAATGGTGTTTTTCATCTGCACTAATGGTCAGCACAACTCTGAGGGTTGGATATACACCTGCATACCACAAATGTTGACACCGAGCCTGGGATCGGTAGCGCCACCAGTCTCGCTGCAATAGGGTCTTCTAAAGCAGCCATCCAGAGCTTCTTCGCTAACATCTTCCAGCTTTTAGGGTCTAGAGGTGGCCAAGCGCCGTACCTCAACATATAGAATTCCACCTGCTACGATCAGCATGATCACTATAGGAGCAGGGGCTCCCAAAAAAATCAATTAAAAAAAATTAAAAACCTGATTCTGAGCAAGTTGACAAATCACCCTCTCATCATCAGTCGGAATGTGCTTCACAGAAAATCCTGAGTCTACAAGAAGAAGGGATGGGGTTATTGATGACTACTCCGACAACGATGCCAATTGCGAGGACAACTGTGACAGCTGTGAAGACAGCTTAGGTGGCTACGGCTCGAGGGGCGGCGGTGACAGCTTCGACAACAGTGATTGTATACGCGATGGCTGAGTTGGCCGTTGCAAAGTCCGCGTGTTCATCTGGACAGTCTCAGAAGTTCTCGCAGGAACCTGCCGGGAATGCCTAGGTTACGCCTGTGGAAGCTGCTTTGACTGTGATTGGAATTCTGGTGTCAACACACTGAACCCCTCTGTAGTGTCTTTCCCCACGGCAGTGTTGTCCAGAGCTCCTTGAAGGCTGCAATTGGGACTCTGACAGTTGGACATCTCGCCGAGTGCTTACTGGTGGATTTTCACGGGATTTCTTCGTCACCTTCACAATGGGCATTTGAGTTTCTGTAAAGCGGAAGGGTGTATCAGATCTCATTCTTTTGGTAAACTGGGCAACTTTCAGTAACTCAGTGATGCTCGAATGGCTAGATTGGGACATGTTGATGTCTAGTGTTGAGTCTGATGGTTCTTTGAAAGTGGGAGTTGGATTGATCGTAGGATTTGAAGGCGTAGTTGTGAGGGTTGTAAAGACAGCTTGCAGAAAGGAAAGAGTATGACTCAAATACATATCATTTTCCGTTCGAAAAGAAAGGGGACGGCTATTAGCATTGTGGGTCCTACAGCTTTGGCCCCACCCATCAGCACTATGATCTCGTCCAGCAAGACACGAGTGGGCCTTGCTCAACAAAGCCATGGCTTCGTCTCGTTGGATTGCAACCACAACTCTAGGAGCTGGAGAGAACATCGCCAGAGTACACAACGAGATACCCGGAACTGAAAATAGCGAATGATACCATACAAAAAACTCCGAAATCCAGAAAGATCGCCCAACTGTAAATCACCCAAAACCCCAAAAGAAAGAAGCCAAAAAGAAATCCTGAGAACCGAGACACCCAACCCAAAACTAAAAAAAAACAGTACCAATATAAGTGTACGGGCAACCCTCCGAGATGGTGGGGCAGCTCACGCACAGAGCTCTCGGGCAAAAGATCCACCGGATACGAGAAAGCCAACCACCCTAACACAAGACGGTATCCACTAGCCATCCTGGGGGGGGAGGGGGCGGGGGCTTATGTGGAGTGCTCTTCGTCGAAAGCTACTTCCCGTGGGAATGGTGGGTTCCCGAATATCGCTGCATTTGCAGGATCCGCGACGAATGCTCTGTACACAGCATCGTTACGCCCTATGGTAATATATCGAGTTTTCTCCTGGATGTGCTGGCTCACATTCATCTGTGACCGCCAGCAAGCTTCTGTTGGGAAGCATATGTGGTCTGCCATTGATATCCCTCCCCGATAATTGACCCCATTCGCCCATACCAGGACCTTCCGGAGCATCCACCAACTGTGGCGTATCCGGTGGCCAAACCGGTTCAGGTCACGGATGTACCCCTCGATTGTGCGCGGCTTACCAACCCGTTTACACCTCTTGGAGACAACCTCATAAGCTTTGGAATCGTAGTGGTATTCCTCTACTTCGGGATGTGCATCATAAACCAGTGCTTGCTGGTTCAAATCAGGCATAAGTCCCTGTGTAGGAGAATCAGGGATCCTACTGGCCGGCTGCCACCGGAGGTAAACACCAATGCCCAGAGGGCGGTCAAGGTGCCCAGTCATGGCCATCCAAGCCTTGAGTTGGTCATCGTTGGAAAGATTTTGCATACCCCCCTCAGTAAGCCCCGGATCAAAAAATATGATAGGGAATTTATCTGTGCTCAAAAGGTTGCACGTTGCTCTGTACATAACCCTAACTTCTCGCCGGGGGGGAACCTTCTGGAGAATCTTCTCTACTAGAACTCACAGAGACATTATCTCCTTGTTTTGCACGCTTTCTAGCTACTGGGTGTTGTTGGCGTTCCACCATACGTACATATCTGTTGGTTTGTTGGTGCTCTCGTCGTCGTCGGAGTTAGGATTGTAGTCCATAGGGTTGCGCGCCGTCTCCGGGTCAACGATAAAGAATTGGAATACTGTACTCCCTTTCGGGTCTAGCCGACCTGTGCGGGGGGCGGCAGCTACCGGAGCTGCTGGTTGCGATGGGCGTGCAACTGTACGGGCAGGAATTGCAACTCCTAGTGGCGTAGAAGGCCAAGTCATGCCGGCCTTCTTCCAAGTTTGAACGAGCTTGTCTTGGGTATCAGCGACAAAGGTTGTGAACATTGTCCATCCTTCCCTGGGCTTGCGGGCAGTCAGTTTCGTGGGCGAAGTAAGGTCTAGGGGAAGCGAGAGGTTGTTCAGCTTGTCAAAATACCTGGTGAGATATTCATGCTAGTTGATGGTGGCGTCCGCCAATGCCATCATTGCTGGGTTTCCCCAGGTGGTATTGAAGGTGCCGTGGACTTGGATAAATAAGCCGATTCGGCATTGCACGAATGGTTCTACATTCGCGGCTGTGATGTTGAAATACGTTTGGTATTGTCCCGCACTGACTCTGGTGCGGTTGCCAGCAGCCTGTGCCATTGTGGAAATCGGAGTGACAACTGTAGCGGTTGGCAAATCGTCAGGGTAGGTATTCTGGTGACTATGTGAAAGAGAATCAAGTGGAGAGTGAGGACAAGACTGAAATGGTGAAAGGCAGTGGTGCTTTGAAAGTTGCGAGGAATAGCAAATAGAAGGCACGTCCGAACAACATATAGGATACGATGGAGTGGGTAGTACACGCTGGAGGGGAGTAGGCGAGGGTGTTCTGACTGGCAAATGGAATGAATAAGCCGCCTGTTCCCTCGCCGTCGCCTACGTATCATGGGATGCAAGCAGACGGGACTTGTGACATTTCGGTAGTCCTTGAGCTTTGTGGTGGCGGAGCAATACACTCTCCCGGTTGTACTGCACATCCTCCGGGTTGACAGCGATGACAAAGGAACTGGATACGCTGCTGGTTCTATCGTCGTCACCCGCATATCCTGGGATGCAAGCAAACAGGACTTGTGACGTTTCGGGGTCCTTGAGCTTTGTGGTGGCGGTGGAATACACTCTCCTAGTTGTACTCCACATCCTCCAGGTTGACAGGAGCAACAAAGGGACTGGATATGCTGCTGGTTCTCATCATCGCCCGCGTATCATCGGAAGCATGCAGATGGGGACTTGTGATGGTTTGGGGGTCCTTGCGCTTTGTGGTGACGGTTTAATACACTCTCCCGGTTGTACTGCATATACTCTGGGTTGATAGGAGCGACAAAGGGACTGGATACGCTGCTGGTTCTCTAGTCATCGCCCGTATATTATGGGAAGCAAGCAGATGGGAACTTGTGACGGTTTGGAGGTCCTTGCGCTTTGTGGTGAAGGTGGAATACACTCTCCCGGTTGTACTGCACATCCTCCGGGTTAACAGCGATGACAAAGGAACTGGATATGCTGCTGGTTCTATCGTCGTCGCCTGCTCATCATGGGATGCAAGCAGACGGGACTTGTGACGTTTCGGGGGTCCTCGAGCTTTATGGTGGTGGTGCAATACACTCTCCCGGTTGTACTGCACATTCTCCGTGTTGACAGCTACGACAAAAAGAAGTGTTACGGACAAAGGAACTCTTTGTTTGTGGCTTGTTGTTCGCCTCTCAACAGCATCCACGTACGCCTAAAAGAGAGTTGTGATCCACTTCGGGTCTTGTGTGGTTTCCAGCTGCTCTTTCCTCCCATTGTCGTGATGGATATACTATACAAGTATATGTAGCTTTGAGTCATACAGATTTCATCGCCAGTCTGGGTGGTTTAGTTGGTAGCACACCTCATGACAAAGCAGGTAATGACTGGTTAGTCTAACCTTGGGGTAGTGAGGAAAGTGGAGGTTCGAATCCTATCCCACTGGCGACTGTTTTTTTCCCTTTCCCCATTGCCGATATGCTGTACGTACGCCTTCCGTGTCTGTCAACGTGGAGGATGTTCGATTCAACCACAACCACCTAAATGAAATGAAAAGTTCGATGTATATTTTTCCACGTGCGGTGTGCAGTATACCCAGGAGAGTGTATTGCACTGCCACTACAAAGCTCGAGGACCACCAAAATGTCACAAGTTCTGTCTGCTTGCATCCCATGATATGCTGGCGACAACGATAGAACCAGCAGCGTATCCAGTCCCTTTGTCGTCGCTGTTAACCCGGAGGATGTGCAGTTCAACCGGGAGAGTGTATTGCACTGCCACCACAAAGCTCGAGGACCCCCGAAACGTCACAAGTCCCATCTGCTTGCATCTCATGATGAGCGGGTGACGACGATAGAACCAGCAGCATATCCAGTCCCTTTGTCGTCGGTGTCAACCCGGAGAATGTGCCCTTTGTCATGGCTGTCAACCCGGAGGATGTGCCCTTTGTCGTCACAGTCAACCCAAAGGATGTACAGTACAACCGGGAGAGTGTATTACTCTGCCACCACAAAGCTCAAGGACCACCGAAATGTCACAAGTCCTGTCTGCTTGCATCCCATGATACGCAGGCGATGGCGAGGGAACAGGCAGCTTATTCATTCCATTTGCCAGTCAGAACACCCTTGCCTACTCCCCTCCAGTGTGTACTACCCACTCCATCGTGTCCTATAAGTTGTTCGGACGTGCCTTCTATCTGCTATTCCTCGCAACTTTCAAAGCACCACCGCCTTTCACCACTTCAGTCTTGTCCTCACTCTCCACTTGATTCTCTTTCACATAGTCACCAGAATACCTACCCTGACGATTTGCCAACCACTACAGTTGTCACTCCGATTTCTACGATGGCACAGGCTGCTGGCAACCGTACCAGAGTCATTACGGGACAATACCAAGCGTATTTCAACATGACAGCCGCGAATGTAGAACCATTCATTCGACGCCGAATCGGCTTTCTTATCCAAGTTCACGGTACCTTCAATACCACCTGGGGAAACCCAGCAATGATGGTGCTGGCGGATGCCCGCCATCAACCAGGACGAATATCTCACCAGGTATTTCGACAAGCTGAATAACCTCTCCCCTCCCCTATACCTTACTTCGCCCACGAAACCGACTGCTCGCAAGCCCAGTGAAGGATGGACGATGTTCACGACCTTTGTCGCTGATATCCGAGACAAGCTCGTTCAAATTTGGAAGAAGGCCAGCATGACTTGACCTCCTACGCCACTGGGAGTTGCAACTCCTGCCCACACTGTTGCACGCCCATCGCAACCAGCAGCTCCGGTAGCTGCCGCCCCCCGTACAGGCCAGCTAGACCCGAAAGGGACCACAGTATTCCAATTCTTTATCGTTGACCCGGAGAAGGCGCGCAACCCTATGGACTACAATTCTGACTCTGACAAGGACAGGAGCACCAACAAACCGACCGATATGTACACATGGTGGAACGCCAACAACACCCAGTGGCTGAAAAGTGTACGAAACGAGGAGATAAGGTCTCTGTGGGTTCTGGTGGAGAAGGTTCTCTGGAAGGTTCTCCCCCAGTGAGAAATTAGGGTCATGGATGGAGCAACGTACAACCTTTCGAGCACAGATAAATTCCCTACCATATTTTTGGATCCGGGGCTCACAGAGGGGGGTATGCAAAATCTTTCCAACGATGACCAACTCAAGGCTTGGATGGCCATGACTGCGTACCTTGACCACCCTCTGGGTGTTGGCGTTTACCTCCGGCCGCAGCCAGCCAGTAGGATCCCCGATTCTCCTACGCAGGGACTTATGCCTCATTTGAACCAGTAAGTGCTGGTTTACGATGCACATCCCGAAGTAGAGGAATACCCCTACGATTCTGAAGCTTATGAGGTCGTCTCCAAGAGCCGTAAACGGGTTGGTAAGCCGCACACAATCAAGGGGTACATCTACGGCCTAAACCAGTTTGGCCGCCGGATACGCCACAGTCGGTGGATGCTCCGGAAGTTCCTGGCATGGGCAAATGGGGTCAACTATCGGCGAGGGATATCAATGGCGGACCACATATGCTTCCCAACAGAAGCTTGCTGGCGGCCACAGATGAATGTGAGCCAGCACTTCCAGGAAAAATCTCGATATATCGCCATGGGGCATAACGACGCTGTGTACAAAGCGTTCGTCGTGGATCCTGCGAATGCAGCAATATTCGCGAACCCACTGTTCCCACATCCGCAAAAAAATGGAAAGTTGAAGTATATTGCTTTTTTTACAGGTGAGACATAAATTTGAACTAATATTTCTCGAGGTTTCAGCTAAAAATAAACCACATATTTTTTTTTAAATCCTTACGGGAGCAAAATATAACTTCTCCTCTTACGGGAGTTAGCGATACTTCCGGGAGCTACGGGAGCTCGCTAGGAATTCTCAAATTTTTTGCTGATGCACGGGAAGTGGCTTCCGATGAAGAGCACACCACATGAGCCAAACCCCCCCCCCCCCCCCCCCTGGGATGGCTAGTGGATACCATCTTGTGTTAGGGTTATTGGCTTTCTCGAATCCGGCGGATCTTTCGCCTGAGAGCTCTGTGTGTAAGCTGCCCTACCATCTCTCAGGGTTGCCCGTACACTTATATTGGTACTGTCTTTTTTTTGGTTTTAGGTTGGGTTTTTCGGTTCTCAGGATTTCTTTTTGGCTTCTTTCTTTTGGGGTTTTGGGTGATTTACAGTTGGGTGATCTTTCTGGGTTTCGGAGTTTTTTGAATGGTATCTTTCCCTATTTTCAGTTCCGGGTATCTTGTTGTATTCTCTGGCGACGTTCTCTCCAGCTCCTAAAGTTGTGGTTGCAATCTGGTGGATGGGGCTATTGCTTGTAGGGTCTCGTGTGGGCTTGTGGGTGTTGGACGAAGTGCCGGTATGGCTTACAGCGGGTTTTTTCACTCCACAGTCCATGTGGTTGCGGCTCGCCACTATCTGCTCCCCTTCAGCCTCTCTCCAGACCTCGTGGGTTTCTTGCTGGTGTACTTAGGCGACATTTCCCTGTCCCTTGAATTGTAGGTGCAGTCTTACAAGACAGTGCTGTAGCTTATCAGGGTCTGGTATGGACTTGTGGGCATTGGGCCTTTGGTAGAATATCTACATATATATCTTTTTTCCGGTCAAAAAGAAAAGGGGATGGGCCTTTAGCATTGTGGGTCCAAGTTACAGCTTTGGCCCCTCCCACCAAAGCTATGATCCACCCATCAGTGCTATGATCTTGTCCACCAAGGTACGAGTAGGGCGTGTCTTGCTCAACGAAGCCATGGCTTCGTCTTGTAGGATTGCAACCACAACTCTAGGTGCTGGGAGAACGTCGCCGGAGCACACAAGATACCATTCAAAAACTCCGAAAGATCAGAGTCGCCCGCTTAAAATCCCAAAAGAAAGAAGCCAAAAAGAAATCCCGAGAACCGAACAACCCCAACCCAAAACCCCCCAAAAAAATGGTACCAATAAAAGTGTACAGGCAACCCTCAGAGACGGTGGGGGCCAGGGCTACTAGGTCGCACACAAGTAATGAATAAACCGAAGAAAAAAAAAAAAAGTGACGGTGGGGCTGCTCACGCACATTTTCCTCTGGCAAAACCAGACCTGCGTGAACACTCCGGTGCAGTGCAATGCGGCAACGCTACAACCCCCAGAGTTGTCATCACCGCTCGCCCAACCACACAAAAGAAAAACAATCTAAATCCAATGAAAGCATAGAATAAACACTGATAGAAACCCAAACGTATGGAACAGATCAAGCTTCAAGCAGCAACCCGAAAAATCGTTCAACGCACTCCCTAGTTTGACAATTCCTCGTCGCTACCGACTAGCTGTGGCTAATTGGGAGGGCATGGATTGGCAGCTTCCCACTTGCAGTATTCTTGGTCGTCGCGATCTAAAGCGATGTACTGCTGCTGCGCAGCGAAGTGTTGACCCTGGTTCATTCAGGGGCGGTAATAGGCTTCACCCGGAAAGCCGATAGCCTGCTCCATTGTGATGGGTGCTTCCAGTGGTGCAGGCTGCAGCCCGTAAGCCTGGGTGCTTGCCTACTCTCTTAGCTGTCTCAGCACCCATCGGTTTTACTGAACCCGGCGGCCATACTTGTTGATGGCTTTAATCCAAACATCAGTGGATCGTAGCTTCCAAAACCTCTTGCGACTCTTGGAGTTGGCGTCAGGACCTTCAGAGTCGTAAGACTAGTCTGTGATTTCGTCCAAAAGGTCCTGCGCCAACAGGCCTGCTTGATCCAAGTGCGCATCCTGCCCCTGGGTGGGCGAGTCTGGTGGGCAGTTCCGATGCAGGATGATTGCAATCCCGAGTAGCTGCCGCTAGTACTTGGTGATTGATAGCCATGCACTAAACCCGTCATTGTCGTTCAATCCCACGATTGATCCGGAGGGGCTGATCCCAGGGTCCACAAAGTTGCCTGAACCACTGCTAAGATTGCTTAAAGCGCCATAAAGAGCTTGGATAGTCCGGCCCCCAGGGATTTTTGGAAGGAATTTCGCAACGAATCGACCCAGTGTGAAGCGCCCGTGTTTCGAAAGATCGTGATGTTGGAACTCCTGGATCCATTTCAGGTTCACTGGAAAATGCCATTCGTACGAGTCCGGTTCATCGCTGAAGGGGCCAGTATCATCCTCAAGATCACTATCGTCCCCATTGGCACCTTTCCGCGGTTGCGCAGTACTGCTGTTGCCTTCGTGCGAGCAAGACCGACTACGCCGGGAGTTGGAGCCACTGCTCTGAGGATCGGCAAATTGCTGTTGAGGCCTCTGCACGTCAGGGTCGATGACGAAGAACTGGAAGACAGTTGCCGTTGACTCGACTCGTGGGGTTGGAGCAACAATGGGTGTAGCGGCGAGGGCAGCGTGAGTAGTGGTGAGGGCAGCGGGAGTGGTCGCACCGCCAACCATCCATGGCCCGGGCGGCCAGTTCTAACTAGCATTCCGAAAGGTGTTTGCCAGCTTGTCGCGAATGTCCCCGCTGTAGGTGGTTACGAGCTTCCATGCCTTCTTTCCTGTGGCATGGCCGGGCTTCACCGGGGATGCCCAATCAATATTGGCGGTATTAAGGACGCTAAAAAAGGGCATGAGAAATGGGTTGTGGTTCGTGATCGCATCCAAAAGTATTCGGAACGGTTGGTGGTTCCAAGCAATTAAGTGCATGCTGGTAATCTGGATATGCATCGCGATTCGTTTCCTGACAAAAGCTTCTTCTTTCCTTGGATTAATACCAAAGTATCTCAGATATTCATCCGCCTTGGGCTTTGCCCCCCGCTCCGGCAGCATTCATGGTAGATGGAATCACAACTGCAGCAGTTGTACATTAATGAGTTTTGCAGCAATACTTGAAGGAGAAAGAAGTTGGACCTACATGAGAACAGTGATTTAAACAGTAAATCGCACAATAAATTGCACAATCGCGGAAGGTTGACAACTATGAGGGTGGTTAGTATTAATTAAAATGCAAAGCAGCGATCGAGTAGTAGACCCAAATAGATGGGAGGCTGTACCGAGGAGAGGATAGTCGTTCGTGAGAATTGTAATCGCAATCTGTTAGGCACAGTGTCGACGTAGATAGTTGTTCCAGTGCTCGAAGAACTCAAGAGCCAGCACAGGTTGTCACAGTGGCACTTCTTATGGAAAACGGTGACTGTATTCCCTGTTCGCCTAACCTAGGATCATATTAATTGGCTGCAGTAGCAATCGATACAACTGTACTTATCAGACTTCATGGATGGCCTTCAGAATTGTGCAGAAGCCTGGCTCATGTCAAACATGAGGACCCTGAAAATCACAAGTCGTGTCTGCTTCCATCCGATGATGATTGATACGTGGGTCCTGTCAACCCAGAGGATGTCTAGGCCGCATACGAGTAATGAATAAGGTAGCTAGGTACGCCACTGAGGCGCAATCACTGGGCGGGTGCTTGTGGCGGTGGGGGTAGGATTGATGACTGCATGCACATTCTTCACTCACACAAACTATAGATATATTGCAAGTGCAGGACCAGGTTTGCGTACAGGTCGTTTTTTCAATTTCGGTTGCCGCAGTATCTAGCCCTGAGTGGTATTAGTGCCGGTGGTCGATGCCGCATCTAGCATTATTGATGCCTGCTTCTGGTGTAGACTAGATAGAGTACCTTCGGTAAGAGTGGGTGGCGGAATGTGGTAGATAGATATCCAGAGTATAACGCTAGACATCATGATGCAGCTTCGTATCTGGCTGCTGAAGTGGGAATCGGTATACTTACTCTAGTGTGGTACCCGCCTCTAGAATCTGATGACAAGGCTCATGTATGCACACTTCTTCATAGCCTCATGCTTGAGGTTCACATCCCAGCTGTCCTACTTCCTTCCCAGGTCCACTGGATAATCGCTAAGGTTGGTAACAGAACTTCTACAATTGCACTGGATGCTCAGGGCATGTACTCTACGTTTGCCACAGTTGCGCTTTGGGGACAGGCCTAGGCGGAGGGCAAAGGGGCTTGCAACATGCCGCCACCGTGCGGACAATGGACTGTAAGTACCTAATCTTGCCATAATCTAGATTGGTCGCATGCGAGTAATGACCAAACAAAAAAAAAGCTGCACTTGCGCTTGATCTTGTGGTTCTGACGCTGCCATCGCAGTCCAACGCACTTCCCAGTCATACGGCAATCCCTAAGGTTGGTAACAGAACTCCTACAATTGTATCAGACGCTCACGGCAGTTACTCTAGGTTCCTCGCAGCGGCGCTCACGCTCGTTGTTCCATTGCTGCCGTCGCCATCCATCGCTGCCGGCACCGTCCATCGCTGCCGTCGCCGTCCAACGCACTTTCCAGTCATTCGGGAATCCCTAAGGTTGGTAGCAGAACTCCTACAATTGTACCAGACGTTCGCGCTCATTGTTCCATCGCTGCGGTCGCCGTCGAACGCACTTCCCAGTCATTTGGCAATCCCTATGGTTGGTAGCAGAACTCTTACAATTGTACCAGACACTCATGGCAGTTACTCTAGGCTCCCCACAGCGGCGCTCATGCTCGTTGTTCAATCGCTGCCGTCGCCGTCCAACCCACTTCCCAGTCACTCGGCAATCCCTAAGGTTGGTAATGGAACTCCTACAGTTTAAACTGCCAGGCTCACAGTTGTGTAGAATGTCACATCTTCCAATCTGCCAAGTTTGCAGGAAGCCCTTCAAGGTGTCAGGATGGTTGAAGGTGCATTACCAGAAGGAGTATCCAGGGTTCCTTGATATGGATGACAATCGCGATGGCAATGTGTCCCCCAACCCCTATGAGTATCATATTGCTGGACGGCCCCCATTTTATAACCGGGATGATTCTGTTTTGCTAAACTTCCTTGAGGATGGAGATCCTGTCATAGTTACGCGGGACGGCGATATGCGTTTTTTCCCGACTGATACGATCCGATGTGCATCTCCTGGAGATGCAGTTCCCATTGCCGAAATTACCATCATGTACCCGCACGCTGGACTACATATCCACTATGTTCCGGACCCGACAGAAATGATGTATGTCCGCGAACAAAATGACTTGATATCCAACTGGGGCGATCCTGCGTATGCATATCACCCATTTTAGGATGAAAGGTCTTTCGAATTTGTCAATTGGTGCCTATCGAACAACGTCACCCAAACCGCAGTGGATCAACTACTAAAAGGACAGCATTCTCCACTCCAGGAGAGTGTACAGCAATCGATAAAGTCCACTGCCTCAAAATACTGATCAAGAAAATGGAGGATGGACTTGGCATGAACTTGTGGACGGAAGCCAAGATTGACATGACACGGAATGCTAACCACCGTGACCCAATAAAGTTCTGGTATTGCGATGCGATCGAAACAGCAAAGTGGCTACTTCGGCAGACCTACAACTCTGATAATTTGGTATTCAGCCCTGAGAAGTCCTTCACCAACGGTATTCGACAATACGGGGAAATGCATACAGGGGACTGGTAGTGGAATGAGCAAGACAAGCTCCCTGCCGGCGCATCTCTCGTTCCATTTATATTCCTCTCCGACTCAACCCACCTTACGGCTTATGTAGGAGATAAGAAAATCTGGCCTGTTTACATGACAATTGGGAATCTATCTTCAGTCATCAGGATGAAACCGACAACTCACTCGGTTGTCATGATTGCAGTTCTGCTGGAGAAGGCCAAGTATTCTGCACAGAGTGATATCTCAAGGCAAAAGCAAGCAACCTGGGATCATCAGATTGTCGATGAGGTGCTGAAAGTTATCCTGCAACCATTGTTTGACCACTCGAGAAATTGTGATCCCAACGATACGCATCTGAGCCTGTACTTTCATGCTCTGTGTGGCGATGGCAACTGGCGTCATTGCTTTGTCCGAATTGGTGCATGGCTTGCCGACTATCCAGAACACATGGCTCTACAATCCTTAAGCGCAAATTCTTGTCCTTGGTGTGAGGTTCCCACTTCGAAATACGGAGATTATCCTTCAGTATTCCCACGCCGTGATCACCAAGTATACATGCACGTGTCTGAGGAGCTTGATATGGTGCCAATAGCGGTATACAAATCCATTGCGGTTCACGTCCTAAAGTATGGAACCGCTATCTGGGAGAAGTAAATACTCCGATATACATTGGAGACTCACAGGCATGGGGGTCCGCCGCGCCATGACTGGGCTTGGTGGTGAGCTTGCAGACAGTCCAGGGTGATGAGCCGGCTGTAACACTCCGGTGTTTCACCAACGGCACAATCGCCCAGGTGGTCACCAACAGTCTATCACCCTTGAGTGGGCAACACAGGTATGATGGCAGCAGAGCGACTGTGCAGTTCCGAAGGATTCGCAAGGGAGCAGATGGGAAAATTCACTCATAGATTCGCGGTCAAAATATCACTAGAGAGGTGATCCCAGAAACAATGTAATATTGTTAAGGCTGAACTTCCGACTGATCGTTGCTGATACCTCTCTACGTAGGAAACTGGTGCTCTTTAAATGTCGTGCTGACTCTTTGGCCGTCCGCCTTCGGGCTGACTCGGGAAGCGCAATACCTTGGTATTACACAGCAGCGTCTCTCCTCGTCCGAGGGAGATAGGGTTGATTGGGATGTGGCACTGATTGATAGGTATGGACCCAGAAGATCTTCGATCCGAGCACCTGCGAACAATCTTCGTTTGCACCCCCTTGTAGGCGTCGTCACCCTCGTGCTCCTGAATGCAGCCCTAACTGGCTAAATACTTCTCAGGTGCATTCGGGGTCGCAATCTATGAGTCTAGATGCTTCCAGGAATGTTTGGTGACGTCGGTACAAGTGCCGCAGCAATCGCAGTTAACTGAAGAATACATCTCTGTAACTTAACAAGTTAAGGTCTGATCTTCTTCAAACAACTGACAGATGATCTGGCTCCCCTCATATACCCACCGGACCCGTTCCGCCTCGCGCGTGCTACACGACCGCTCATGAGTTATATTGTACCCAGAAAAAGTTGACATTTTTGCAGGTATACAGCAACTAGTAGCTTTTAGTATGGGTCTTGTGGAGGATAACCTTGACACCTCCCAGGGATGTGACCAGACCCCCGCCTGAGGCTGCCACTCATCCCCTTTCCCTTTGGTAACCTTGAGTTACCACCTGGCTGCTGTTGGGTCGGTAATACTCCTCTCTTTCAGAGCTCGCCCCAGCCTGTGACTTTCACTCATGAAATCTCACTCGGCCTCAATCCTCAGATTGAGTCCGGCTAGTCATACTAATTGCATGTCTTGGGGTGTCACCAGCGCACTGGGTGTAACACTACCCCCTCCCTCACAAGGGTTCGTCCTCGGACCAAAGTTCATCAACCCTGACTGTTATTCCCTCCTTGTTAAAAACCAAAAAACCTCACATGTAGGAAAAAAGGAAAACCTCCTCGCAGATAAAACCAAAAAACCTTTAACCAAGGAAAACACCATTATCTGCTACATCACACCATGTCCTCGGTGTCTTGTCAGCCATTAAAAACCTGGATCCCCTTATAGCTTCACCAGGAAAAGGTACTGACTCAACCTCGCAGTCTGACCCTCGGATCCTTCGCCGCGTTGGGGTGCTTCCTGTGGAAGGCCCTAATCATCCCTTCCCCTGAGCCTAGAAAATGCTCCAAGGGTTCCTCCGTCCAATTTTCCTCCTCGGGAAACCCCACCCACTTCGTGAGGTACTTCACGTTGCCGTCCTGATCATAGGAACTTCCCATGATCTCGTCAATCTCCCATTGACCTTCCTCGACATCAACATCCATCTCATCAGCCTCATTCCTAACCCTCTCAGGGTCAGGTGGAGCACGGCTTGCCTTGCTCGAAACACGATATGGTTCCAGCAACGAGACGTGAAATACGTTGTGGAGTCTCCACCGCCTTGGCAGCTTAAGCATTACCGCGTTCGGAGACACAACCTTTTCAATCTCGAATGGACCTTGCATCTTGTGATCGAGTTTCTTTGACGGACGCCGGGTTCTCAGGTTCTTGCTGCTGAGCATCACGAGATCTCCGACCTTCATTTTGGGAGCCTCCTTGGACCTCTTGTCATAGTGACGACTCATTCGTTCCCGAGTACGCTCTAATGTCTTTTTGCAAAACGCATGGACACTGACCATCCAATGCGCATAGTTCCTGCCTGCCGGGTTCATTGCCTCTATCTCTACTGGCCATGATGTTCGTGGATGAAAACCATAGTTCGCGTAGAAAGGCGACAGCCCCGTGGCCGTAGTCACCGAGTTGTTGTAGGCGTATTCACCCATTGGCAACATCTCACTCCAGTTGTTCTGTTCATAGTTGCAGAACGTATGGAGGTAGGGTTCAATTGACTGATTGACCCTCTCGGTTTGGCCATCTGTTTGGGGATGGAATGCAGTTGACATGCCTCTTTTTATTTTCAGGATACCGGTGATAGTCTCCCAAAACTTAGAGGTGAATCGCGCATCTCTGTCTGAGACGATGGTACTGGGCAACCCATGTAGCCGCCAGACTTCCCTAAGGAATATCCGTGCTAGGTCGGGTGCCTTTTTTGCATCACTCTTCAGGGGTACAAAGTGAGCCATCTTTGTAAACCTATCAACAATTACCCAGATACTATCATGTCCGTCGGACAATGGTAGGTCTGTGATGAAATCCATTGAGATTGAGTCCCATGGTGCATACGGCACCTCTAGTGGCTGCAGGAGGCCATACCGGGCGTGGCGAATTGCCTTGTCTTTTTGGCAGTCTTCACACGACCCAACGTAGTCTCGTATCCAGCTGTCCATCTGGGGCCAGAAAAAGTTCCTTCGAACAAGTTCGACAGTCTTGTCCTGCCCCATATGTCCTGCCACCAGTGTGTCATGCTCCTTGCTCACGATCGTTCTCTTCAGCTCCAGGCTATCTGGAATATATAGACGTCCTTTGTAGTAAAGAGACCCATCCACATATTCCACGTGATCGCTTGGGCTTTTGCTCATAGCTTTTTCGTATTCTACCATCCACTCTGGGTCATCTTGACCATAGGAGAAGACTTCCTCCAGCAGGCTTTGGTGAAATACAACCTTGGGAATTGTTTGCACGCTGAGAGAAGACAGCACTACCTGGGCTCCGTCAACCGTAACAAGTTGATCGGGTCTTAACAGGC
>Ga0307508_10001523_pt1 | contig 25883 bp, 34 predicted proteins | sample 9_EM_MG_FD_203089 | JGI IMG/M metagenome (GOLD analysis project Ga0307508, IMG submission 203089) | Populus trichocarpa ectomycorrhiza microbial communities from riparian zone in the Pacific Northwest, United States - 9_EM | ecosystem: Host-associated > Plants > Roots > Unclassified | place... | reverse complement strand
CTATCCGCACGCCCCACCCCCACCACCGCCCCTGCAGCTCCTAGAGCTACACCGGTACCACCACAACAACGCCCGAAGCCGTCTGCCACCAAGAAGCCCACCCCGCCAACCGCACCAACCTATGCACAGGTAGCGGAGAAGCAGCCAGGGGAGTTTACGGAGGTCAGGAGCAAGAAGAAGGCCAGGAAGGAGACGGTCCTCCCAAAGCCTTATCCGACAGCGGACAGGCTGATAATCTTCAGCCTCACAACTGCACCCAAGGACCGCAAGGAAGCTGCCGACCGGGCACTCCAAGTCGTCAACAAAGTCATCACTACCCACACCGACATCGAACACCCACCCCTTATCCTGGCAAACATCACTGCCACCAACAACCTCGTCTTTACGGTTGCTCCTCAATACTTGAGCACCAGCTACGAACCATACTTGGGCATCTTCGAGGAAGCCCTACACGAATTCCCAATCGCCTCGTCCAGGATCAGCCAACGATGGACCCGCTTCATCGTCAACAGCATCCCCACCGCCGTCACCCCCGAAACCGTCCGTACCGAGGCCAACTACCCCGCCCTCCTAATGGGGACAAACACCACGATGGCTCACCAGCCCTGAACGCCGCCAGGGTAAGGAGGCTTCCTCCATGATCGTCACCTTTATCAGGGAGATGACCAAGAAGTCCCTTGGTGCTACCAGCCTCGCGATGTTCAACCGAGAATGCACCATCGCCGAATACATCACATTCAGCCCCTCCACCCAATGCAACAAATGCTAGACCTTTGGGCACCCGACACAGCGCTGCACTGCCAGCAACTACACCTGCGCCGTGTGCGCCCAGCCCCACCCCAAGAAGAACCACCCATGCGCGATCGCGAACTGCAGAGCAGGACACTCATGCAACCACCCACCGATCCGCTGCTCCAACTGCCACCAACCACATAAAGCTAGCGACCGAAACTGCCCCACCTACGTAAAAATCACATTGGGAATGCGGCGCGACAACACCGCCCCCACGGATACGATAATGGCTGTCTAGAGGGCCCCCAGAAGGTATTGGTACTGCACTACTTCCTTTACCGACTGTTCACACAACAAGTCATTTTCTCACGATGTATCTACAAACTGCTGGGACTCTGGGCCGAGGGAGGAGGACCTTTGTCAGGAGCCATCTCCGTACGGTCACACTTTGTTACGGGTTTTTGTTTTTGTTTTGTTTGTGCGTTTTTCTTTTTCCTTTTCTTATTCTTTTTCTTTTTCTCTTTCCTTTTCTTTCGGCGGTACCAGGGAAAGATGGGAGCCCCACGGGGGTGGTACAGCGAGGAGGAGTGCATAAGACCTGTAGAGTCACGCACATTAGAACGAAATCGAATATTATCTCTCTCCACAGACCTAACTCTCTCTACCCGTGAACCGGCGCTGCGACCACCACCCCCGATAAGAACAACGAACCCATGCAAGGTGTGTGAGAAGACCGCGACGAGACCACGCCAGGCGTGGCGGATACCGCGAGAACAACGAACCCACGCAAGGCGTGTGTGAAGACTGTGATGAGACCACGACAGGCGTGACGGATACCGCGAGAACAATGAGCCCACACAAGGCATGTGTAAAGACCGCGACGAGACCATGCCAGGCGTGGCGGATACCGCGAGAGCAACGAGCTCACGTAAGGTGTGTGAGAAGACCGCGACAAGACCACACCGGGCGTGACCAATACCGCGAGAGTACGAGCGGCACGTCAGTATTCCGGAAGTGTGACTACGAGCGGCACATGAGTATGTCAGAAGTGTGACGACGAGTGGCGCGTGAGTACTCCGGAAGTGTGACTACGAGCTTGCCCCAAAGAAACCGAGCCTAGGTTACCTGTCAAGCAGCACAGAGTAGTCAAGGCAGGATCTTGACACTAGATTGTGTCTCCAAATCGACACCTGACGTAGCAAGACAACACCCATAGTGGAGTCCCACAATGAAGACTCCAAGGACCCTCTCAACCTCTGAGAATTCAGGGAAGTCCCCGACGACCAGCGGGCCCCGAGCCCTGTGACACTGGAACCACAATCAAGCCCACAGATACCCGAGTCACCAGAACAACCTAGAAGAATGGCAGAAGGATCAGGCACGGGGGGAAGCGGACCCCACTTGCTAACTACGGAGATACGGCAAACACTCTTAGCAGCACGCGACAGACCGCCGTAGAACAGTTACCCAAAGCTCTGGGACCCCGAACCGTTCGAAGGAGAAATAGCAAAATTCAAAACATTCCTAGCTCACGGTGAGCTGAAGTTCAGGACAGAGGGGAACCGATTCGACGACGATGAGAAAAAGATGGGATGTGCATCCTCCTTACTCCGAGGGGTGACATGGAACTGGGTGGAAACTTTTCTCAACCAGGAAGGAGGAATCAACCTAACATGGAAAGAACTGAAAACCAACAGGAGGCATGCTTTCGGCCAAGTAGACGCCGAGGTAATAGCGTTCGAGAAATTCCAGAAAATCCAAAAGGGAAACCGAACAGCAGCAACCTATTGGGCGGAATTCCAGCGAATCAAAGCAGATCTCCCATACACGGACAATGTATGCATCGCACGATTTCGAGATGGATTACACCCAGAAGTAAAAAGGCACTTGGTCATGAGCGAAGTACTGGCCACCGTTCTGGTGGACTATGCCACCGCGGCCATCAAAACGGATAGCCGCCTATGCAACCTCAGAGTCCTTAATCGACGACCTGCAGCTAGCCAACAAGCGCGCTTCTATGTCCACACGAAAGAACCGCCGTCAGTACCTCCGGGGGACCCGATGGACCTAGACGCCACCCGACGATTCAAGTTCACACCAAGAACGCCGAACCGGTTTCCCCGACGACCACAAACGGACGAATGCTACAATTGCGGGAAAAAGGGGCACTTTTCGAAGGAATGCCCCCAGCCCAAGAAAGCACGAGTCCCATGGAGGAGGCCATACCGGGCAGCAGAAGCCACGTACGAAAAAGACACCATAAACAATGAAGCAGGGAAAGAACCCGAACTGGCGGGAAACGACAGCCCTCGGGAATAGGCCTAGGCAACAGCCACCCGAGCGAGAAACCTGTTGCAGAACCAGACCCACCGAACAGAATACGAACAACCAGGTATGACCGCGAAGAAAAGATCAAGATCAAAGTACGAATCATAGGAACCGACAGAAAAGAATACAACACCACCGCCCTAGTGGACAGTGGGGTATCCGAGAACTTTGTCGACAAGGCTTATGCCGAAGCAAGCGGAATCCCAATGCAGCAAAAAGTGACACCAAGACGGGTCCTGACTGTGGACGGGAGCGAGGTCAACGGCGGGCCGGTAACCCACGACGCCCAAGTCCACCTCTTAATCAATCATCATGAGGAAGACATCCGGCTACACTGCATCACAGTCGGAAATGCACCAATCATCCTAGGACTTCCATGGCTCAAGCTCCATGACCCAGTGATAGGGTGGAAAAATCATACTGTGAAATTCCACTCGGACCACTGCATCGAAAAATGCTTACCTAGCTCACCAAGAGCGAACACGGTCCCGGACGAAAAGGCCACAGAGCAATACTACAGGAAAACACTGGAAAATTGGGAGATTGGCGAAACGGACCCATGGGAAGTATGCCAGACCGTCATCAACAAAATCAAGGAAAACTCCAAGACATGCAAAAATCCAATTCCACTGGAATATCACAAGTTCCTCAAAGTATTCACCGAAAAAGAACCTACAGCACCTCCACCCCACCGTACTCACGACCACCACATTCCACTGGAGGAAGGAAAGATGCCCCCGTATGAGCCCCTGCGACCCCGGAACGAAGAAAAAAAGAAGGCTCTCAAGGAATACCTAGAAGTCAATGAGACGCGGGGATGGATCCGGGCATCCACCTCTCCGGCTGGGGCGCCAATACACTTTCTCAAGAAGAATGACGGGGGACTACGCCTATGTGTGGATTATCAACAACTGAATGAGATCACAATCAAAGACCGGACACCATTGCCATTAATCGGAGAGTCCCTGGATCAAATATCCAGTGCCACCATCTACACCAAACTCGATATCCAAGACGCCTACTACAACCTCCAAATCACAGCAGGAGATGAATGGAAAACAGCCTTCTGAACCTGTTACGGACTATACGAGTACTGCGTCATGACTTTCGGGTTGACCAATGCACCGGCATCGTTCCAACAATGGATGAACGAGATTCTGAGCGAATACCTTGATATCTTCTGTGTGGCATATCTGGAGGACATCCTCATCTTCTCGCAAAATCTGGAAGACCACCGAAGGCACGTCCGGACAATCTTGAGACGAGCTGAAGAAACCGGACTCACGCTGAAAGCATCCAAATACGAATTCTATACAACGGAAATAGAATACTTGGGATATGTCATATCACCACAGGGACTGGGAATAGACGAAGAAAAAATCCGGACCATCAAAGAATGGAAGGAACCAACAAACGTCAAAGGAATCCAGAGCTTGCTCGGCTTTGCCAACTTTTACGGGCACTTTATCAGAAACTACAGCAAAATCACGACACCCCTATCCTCCCTTACAAGGAAGGAAAAAGGATGGGAAAGGAGTGATAAACAACAAGAGGCATTTGAGACGTTCAAGAAAGCAATGATCACGGAACCTATACTACAACACTACGATCCAGAAAGACCTGTTACCATCGAAACAGACCCCTCAGATTACGCCATAGGAGCAATCTGCTCACAACCCGACGAAAAAGAGATCTTGCACCCCGTGGTATACTACTCAAGAAAGCTGAAGGATCCAGAGCGCAACTACAATATTCACGACAAGGAACTAACTACTAGCGATCATAGACGCACTACGAAAATGGGATACTTATTGCAAAACAACGGGACCCAAAATCACGATTCTCACGGACCACAAGAACCTCGAATATTGGAAAACAAAGAAAGACCTTTTTCTACGGCAAGCCTGGTGGGGCGAACAACTAGCCAACTATGACTTCATGATCAAATACCGACCTGGAAAATTGGCCGGCAAGCCGGACATCCTGTCTAGAGAGTCAGGAGACTCTATCTGGGAAGGGATATGAAACATCGGCAGAACCACGGCCTAATCCTGTTACCCGAGGAAGTTTTTAAGGCGCCCCGAATCGATAACCACGCCAAAGTACTCCAAGCCAATACAACAGAAACCATCAGCCTTGAAATAGACAAAGGGCTCCTGAGCGAAATCCAGACACTAAGCGCCGCAGATAAAGAGATCCAAGAAATCCGCAGGAAAAAGGCAAACGGGACCAGCCATGACGGAAAGATCGTGCTAGGGCTATACGAGGAAAACAGCGGGTTGCTAATGTACGACGGCCTCATATGGATCCCTGACTATGACACACTGCGACTTTGCAGATTAAGAGACCACTATGACGCGCAAGCCGCAGGACACCCATGCCGAGCAAGAACCCTGGAACTCGTTAGCCGAAATTTCTACTTGCCAAGACAACGAAAGTACATTCACAGATACGTCGACCACTGTGACACCTGCCATCGCATCAAGCCAATCCGACATGCGCCATTTGGACTGCTAAAGCTACTCAAACTCCCACACCGGCCATGGGACCCAATATCAATGGACTTTATCACCGCGCTGCCAACAAACAACAGAAAAGACACGTTATGGGTAATAATAGATCGCCTCACGAAAATGGGACACTTCGTCGCCTGCCATGGCACCATGAACCCCGAAGACCTAGCAGACCACTTCCTCCGTCAGATAATCAGACCCCATGGATTACCAAGCAGTAGTATATCAGACAGAGGGTCCCTGTTTACCTCAGACTTTTGGAAACGAGTAACGGAAGGACTTGGGATGTCACGCAACCTCAGTACAGCCTTCCACCCGCAAACAGACGGACAAACAGAAAGGGCCAATGCTACCCTGGAGCAGTATCTCCGGGCATACTGCAACTATCAACAGGACGACTGGGAAAGACTACTGCCAATTGCCGAATTCTGCTACAACAACACCCAAACTGGAACCACAAAAATAACCCCCTTCTTCGCCAACTGTGGATACCACCCGCGATTTCTCCCAGACCTTGGCACCAGGAACGACGAAACACCAGAAGTATCAGAATACGTTGAGGCATTAAGGAAGCTGCATGAGGACCTCGGAGCAGAAATAAAAGAAGCGCAAGTGACTCAAACGGAGCAGGCCAACAAAGCACGACATCTGGACCCGGTATTAATCCCAGGCAACAAAGTCTGGCTGCGGCGAAAACACATCCAAACAACCTGACCATTGAACAAGCTGGACCACAAGCAAATAGGCCCGTATACCATCTTGGAGAAAGTAGGCTGACGCGCCTATAAGTTGGACCTGCCAGCCACTGTCAAAATCGACCCAGTTTTCCATATCAGCCTCCTCGAACCAACAGCCAGTACAGAACCTATCCCCGGACATCACCTGCCGCCACCACCTCCCATTATCATCCAAGAACAGCAAGAGTGGGAAGTGGAGAAAATCCTTGACTCGCGACACCACAGAAACCAGATCCAGTATCGAGTCAAGTCGACCGGTTTCTACGACCCAGATCGTACCTGGTATCCTGCCCGCAACTTCGAAAACTAGTACGACATTGTCCTGCAATTCCACAAGGAATACCCGGAGAAACCATCCCCTCCAAACTAAAAATATGTCTATTACCGCCACTGTCGACACCAACGAAGGCTGGACCTTCACCAACGCCAAGCAAGCCAACACCAAAACCGAACACAATAACAATTGGAGCATCTCCGCCAATTTTACCACCACGGACAGATGGAATGCCCCTCCACCAGCACCTTCACCCCCACTGTCCACTGGGGGACAGCCCCGTGCCAACAGCCATGCCTCCATACACTGGACCGCCTGCTACGACGATTACTGTGGCACTCACAGCCAGATGTAAGATGACAACTACTACCTGCAACGAGGAAACGACCGTCGCCGGCGCAACCACTGGCCCTGCAGCTGACCCCACGTCCATCCATTCGAATTAGCGGAGGTAATCCGCAACCAACACCTAAACCCACGCAAAGTCTGTACAGACTGGCAAAAGGGAAAGCGGCATCAGCAAAAACTAGAAAAATGCTCCTGGTACTCCCGGTGCTCCTATAAGCTTTATTAAGCTTTATTAAGCTTTATTAAGCTTCTGGAAGAGAGAAGTTATATTTTGCTCCTGTAAGGATTTGGAAAAAAATAATATCTTTTATTTGAACTAAAACACCGAGAAAGGAAATTTAAAATTTGTGTCTCACTTGGAAAAAAAGCAATATACTTCAACTTTTCATTTTTTTGCTGATGGGGTCTGCCCCGAATGCCGGTTCCTTGTCAACATGGAAAACCACCACCTCCGCTGCAGTGCCACTGCCCCGCGGAACCCCCTGGCCAATATCACGCCACCACTGGAAGATCAGAAGCCATTCCGACAGGGCATGCTCCCGACCCGGCTACCGATCCCATCGCTGCGGCAACCAGACCGCCGCACTACAGGATGAACAACTCACCCTCCTGGGAGAAATCGTCACCATGATACATCAAACAACCACCCGGGACGCCCACCGCAATCACATCGTACACCGGACACTCGCCCAGTGGATGAACGAGTTCCACGACGCGGACCAACAGCAACTACAGCAGATGACCAACACCCTGAGAGTCATCATCACCGAACAACAGCGAATGAACGAACAACTCCAAGCCCGGCAGCAGACTAGCCGGCCCGTCCGCATCTACCGCACCCACATCCGCCGCCGGACCCTGACAACCCGACATGACCTCACTAGAGCTTCGGTCTGGACAGCGGACGTACTGTCACGAACCTGGCGAAACAGGCTCCTTGGTGCCAGTGCCGGTGCCACTCTCACCCTTGTCGCCCAGTTGCTGATCCTTGTTTCCGCTGCCACACCCACGGTCATCCTCCGTGCTTAGGCGCCTCGACCAATCTCCGACATATCGCTACGGTAGCAATATCCCCGACCGCTGGCCGGTCTAGACCTCTCTCCTTTGTTTCTTCTATGTTGCTTGCGCATCCTTCTCCTGTCCACTAGGTTTGTTGTCTCCAATTGATTGAGCTTGCGCGTCCTTCTCCCATGTTCGTTACGAGTATTGTTTTCCCTTGATTAAGTTGTACCTCAGTCTTCCTTTCCTTTACTGTTACTGCTTGCGCGTCCTTTCTCCTGTTGCCGCAAGTAGAGTGTTGGCCGCGCAGCGGCTGAGTGCGATCATGTGTTCTTCTTGGGCTCGGGGATCGAGTCAGGATGTTAGACGGAGGAACTGTGTCAGTCTTGCGGGCAAGCTGTGATTCCACAGAGGGAAGGAAAAGACTAAAGGAAGGGTGCAGTAGCTAGTCTAGAGATTCTTCTCCACGCAATCGGCGGACGGGAAAGATGGAAGCCCCATGGGGGTGGTACGGCGAGGAGGAGAGCACAAAACCTGTAGTGTTAAAGCGCAATAGATCGAAATCGAATATTATCCTCACAACACCGCCCAAAAACTTCACTGTTTTCGTGACACCAAAAAATCCTCTCTTCCAATTAAGTTTTCAACAACCCCGGAAAGTCACCTCAGGAGTCGGTCAATAGTTAATTAAATAGAGGCCACACCCCTCCGGAACCCTCCTGGGAATTTTCCCTCCTGTCGCCACCTGCTTTTCGTGATTTTGGCTCCTGTCGCCACACTATCACCACCTCGCTAAAAGGCTTCATGTCTACCAACAACCCCAGTCAAGGATCCCTCGACGCCTTTCTCTGCCCGAACACACTGGCCACCACCGTAATCTCTGCGCACAGTACCCCAAGAGCCCGCTCCCAGCAGCACCCCTCCCAACACCACCTTCAACCTCCTACAGTCGCGGCCTCACGGTCACCCTCCCCCGCAAAGCGAGCGCGCGAGGAAAACGACACCGACTCTGACTCTGACTCTGACTCCGACGACTCCGAAGACGAAGGAAGAGAAGAAGACAATGACAACGCTATGGACTTCGAACATACAGAACACGTCACCACAATGCAGGCGATCGGAGGCGACATGGACGAGCCCACCAGTACTGCCCCCCAGATGGCAGCCCCACTCAGCCCAGAGCACGCTGCACTCGGTGCCGACATCGAAATCATCACCAGCAACCTGCTAAACCAATTTGCCAGAACCATTAGCGCCGAAATCTCCGTGCTTTTTGCCCAAAACAACACCACCTTTCAAATCGCCACGAACAGCCTGACCAAGCAAATCGCCACGCTGGGCACCCGAGTCACCCAAATGCAACAACAACTCCTCTCGGCCGCACAGGGCCCTGCTGCCACCGCTAAGCCAACCGGGGGCCCAAGCAACATCGGCTCCAACCCAAAGAAAGAGAGAAAGAGAAAGGGGAAGGGAGCCACCGAGAACAAATACAATGCCAACAACCCTCCGACCAATAACGGCACCAGCACCTGCACATACGCCGACGCCGCCAAAGCACCCATCGCCCAACCACACCCACCAACCGAACACACCACACATGCCACCAACGTCGAAGGATGGGAGAACTTGAAGAAGAAAACCCAAGGAAGGAAGCCTGCCACACCCAAGCTTATCCCGACTATGTACCCCCAAGCCGAGGAAGAGGTCACGTGCCACTTTCCGGTCGCGTCCCCCACTGAAGCCGCCACCCACGCTGAACAAGACTACAACGCCTGCCAAGTCATTGCGGACGCAGCCCTCCACCGAGTCAACAAAGCCCTGGTCGACAACCAGTATGTAACCGCCCCCCCCTTCCTCCGCGCCCGGGTAACCATGCGTGGATCCATTATCTTCACCACCACCAACACCCAAAACAACATCATCTCTGAAGACTACACAACGATCATCGCCGACGCCCTTTCCTACTACGGCAAGTGCGAGAAGGTCAAAATCGGGAAGTGCTTCAGCCAGTTCCTGCTCCACAGAGTCCCGACCTACCTCTCCCTGCCCGATATCTCCGACAGCATTGCCACCAACTACCCCCAGCTGATCCAGTGCCAGCACCACGCTGGCTCACCCCGGCAGACTGACGTGAACAAAAAGCAACCTCGACGATAGTCATGACCCTCAGCGGCAGCACCAAGAAGGCTGACATTGGACGACACTACCTCACCATCTGTAACCGCGAATGCCAACTTGATGACTACATCTCATACAGAAGAAGCACCCAGTGTCGGAACTGCCAGGGCTACGGGCACCCCGCCATCGTGTGCAAAAATCCATCCCGCTGCGCTGTCTGTACGGATGTCCACGAAACGAAAGACCACCCATGCACCATCCCGGCCTGCAAGAGAGGCCCTACCTGCACCCACCCACCAATCTGCTGTGCCAACTGTGACACACCCCACAAGGCCAGTGACCTTAACTGCCCCACACATATCAAGATCCGATCGTTCAACAACAACACGAATACGATGGCCACGACCACCCCGGGAGACGCCCCCATGGCAGGAATGACCGAATAAAATGCCCCCACACACCGTTGGGTCCGTTCAGCTGTTGAACTGTGCGAGAGGCCATGCGACTACGATTTCAACACTCCGAGATTTTGCGAGAAAAACAGAATACCTTATCTGCTTTATCCGAGAACCATGGTGCGATAGACATGGAAACCCACCACTCCTACCGAACTTCAACCTCTTCCTCCCAACACCTACGAAGCCTAGATGTGCCACATAGGTACGCCAACTCCCTGGGCTCAGCGCCACCACCACCTTCACAGCCCAGGACTCCTTCCTAGGTACCACCATCACACTGCAACAAGAACAACACACCACTAGCTTCACCATCTTCAACCTGTACTCACCCGGAAGACCAGAACCCCTGGCAGCCCTCCTCCCCTCGTTCAACATCCCAGCAAACTGCCTAATAATGGGCGACCTCAACGCTTACCACCCATGGTGGCAGGACCCCCTACCCCACACAGCTGGCACCTCCCCCACAAGCCATGCCATCGCACACTGACTCGAACACAACAACTTCCACCTCCAATACAAACCAGCAATCCCCACCCACCACCCCAGGAATGGAAGCAACCCCTCCACCATCGACCTATGCGTCACCCACGGGGACACAACTAGGTCTGCCCTCTCACTAGCAATCGACGATGATACCACCTCAGACCACAGCTCCCTGACCCTCACCTTGTTATTGCCATATACCACCCCACCACCTAAACCCTACTGATGCTGGGCAAAAGCCGACTGGAACAGCTTCGGCAGCTACATACAAGCCACACGAATGGACCTCTCAGACCTCCAAGGCCCGGAACCTACCCTTCGCGCAATCAGCAACATCACCCTCCTCATCCACCAGGCCACAGAAGCCACCGTCCCGTACAAATGCCACAGGAAGGCTGAGGCACCCTGGTGGAATCACAGCCTCACACTGGCAAAAGAAGCCACCAAACGGGCAGATAGAAGAGCCCGTCTCACCCCCACCGACACCAACAGACAAGACAGCCAATACAAATGCCGGAAATGGACGACAATGGTACGCAACGCAAAAATGACATACCATGTCCACCGACCGCAAAACGCAACAACCAGAACCATCTGGAAAACAATCCAACGCCACAGCACCCACAACAAACCCATCCCCTCACGCGAGGGACAATTCGATTTCGGAGACAAGTGCAAAGCCCTATGGAATGCACTCTTCCCCCCAGTCAACATGGCTCCATGGATACCCCTCCCCCCCGACCTTCTCACCCATATGAGAGACATGTGCCACCACACAAGACCAGTCACAACACACAAAACACACCTGGCTATCCCACACCTGAAATACAGTACATCGGTAGGACCAGACGACATCTCCTACACCACCCTCCGGCACTTCAACGAAGCAGCCCCACTCCTCCTCCCCTTCCTCTTTACAGCTTGCCTCACCTAAAGTGTCCACCCCCTGGAATGGAAAACGGCCAACTACGTGGTCATCCCCAAGCCTGGCAAGAAATCCTACTTACAACCCAAATCGTACTGGCCAATCTCACTTCTATCATGCTTCGGCAAACTGCTAGAAACCATAATCGCGAAACGACTAGCCCACGCCGCACAAATGTGCGGGGCCACACACCCCTCACAGATGGGTGCCCAGGCAGAGAACTCCGCAGTTGACGTCCTCCTCCGAACAATCAACCCGATTGCCAAGCCAATCAGCCAGAAGAAAGCATCAAATAATTTCCCACTACGACCGGCGGTACTCACCCACGACATGGAAGGCGCATTTAACCAGGTCCACCCGGCAACACTCCGAGAAGTCATGCTGCAATGGCGGATGCCACTCTACCTCACGAACTGGGTCACAGCATTCAACACGGACCGGAAACTTGCATTTGGATTTGATCAACACACCGAGCAACCCCAACCATACGAGTGTGGCCTACCACAAGGATCCCCCATCTCACCAATTCTCTTCCTCATCTACAGCAACCCAATGCTAGAAAAACAACATCACCCCTCCGACACAACCGACACCTCCTACGTAGACGACGTCTGCATGGTCCAAATGTCACCCACTGTGTCCAGAGCCAACACCCTACTCGAAGAAAGGACAGACCAACACCTACAGAGGGGATCCCACCTGGGACTCACCTTTGCCCCCCCAAAAACGGAACTCCTGTACTGCCTCCCCCTCACCAGTAAGGATAAAAACAAAAGCCTTGCCTCACACCCCCCCTCCGAATCGGAAACAACACCATCATGGCAACACGCCAGATTAAATACCTGGGAGTGTTCATCGACGAATCACTCAGCTTCCTCCACCATGCCACAATAGCCGCGGCCAAAGGAAACAAAACACTTGGCAGCCTAGGCTTCCTACGCCACCGGTCACGTGGCATCCCCGCACACATCACCCACCATTTGGCAATGATGGTGATACTGCCAACCATTTCTGGGCGTCACCAGCATGGTGGACAGGCACCCCAATGGTAACAGCTACCCTCAGCACCACTTATAACTCGATCGCCCGATGGATCACAGGCCTCCCACTCAATACCAGAACCTCCAACCTCCTCACACTCGCCCAATTACCACCCCTGGAAGCATACCTGGACTACCTGTCACTACGATACACCATACACCTCCACTTCCTCCCATCCCATCATGCACTGGGCCCCCCGCGGGCCGCACCAAATACCTCCCCCAGCCTCCCGGGGCTCCACCACCTATACAATCTAAGCAAACACCTGGTAATGGGCAAACTGGAAAACCGGACAAGTATATCCTCAGCGGAAGGGGTCCCCATCACCCCATCTCCAACCCAGACAAAACAACCCGACCTCAAAAACTCCACGAACAATGGCTCGAATCACAAGAAAACCACACCATAATCATCTACACGGACGGCTCCTAACTCGACAATGGGTCAACTGGATGTGGGTGGGCAATCTATCACTGTGGCGACCAACACTTATACCAACTGGACGAGGGCAGCTGTCACCTAGGCAGCCGGGCCGAGGTGTACAACGCCGAACTACACGCAGTCCAAGAAGCAGTCTCCACTCTCCTCACCACCACAGCCCCACGGGGCACAGTCTTCATCTGCATTGACAACCAAGCGGCAATGGCCACACTAAACTTTAACAAATACAACCACGAATATGCCTGACGGGCCCTCAACTCTATCGAAGACCTGCGCACCCTTGGCTGGCAAATCTCAATCACCTGGTGCCCGTCTCATTGCAACATTAGAGGCAACGAGAGGGCCGACACACTCGCCAAGCAAGGGGCCGGCAGCTCGGTTCCGTGCCGCTTTGCACTTACAACAAAAACCTGGCTACTCGTGCAAGCACGAGCACAGTTCATAGAACGATGGAAGACTCAGCTTCCCCTCTCCACGCCATCCTTCACCTTTCCCAAACACCTCCAAGAGGTGGAATGGGCCGACACACGAGCTCTCTGGTGGGTTTTCTGCAACCGAGCACCAACCGACCCACCCCCCAACATCACCGCTAACCCCTGCCCATACGGCATGGACCGCGCCACCTCACACCACCTCCTCCGGGAATGCCAACTGCTGAGTACGCGCAGTGAACAATCCTCCAACGCGCCACCACAGGGGACAATCACACCCCACAATTCATCACGTCACCAGAAAATGCCCTCCCGCTTCGCAAGTTCCTCCGCGCAACTGGCCTGGGCCACTCCACGCACCTCCTCTTCGCGGAGAACCAACCTACAACACAAGGCACCGAAGACTCAGGTTCAGACGCGCCTGAACCAGACTTCGGCGCCTTCGAAAATTAAAAACAATCACACGAATGAAACGACGAAGCTCGAAGAAGCACGGACCGGGACGAATTTCCTTCGTACTGTCGGAGTGTTTCCTTGCTCGAACATTTCTGTAGCGTGTCTTTCATAGTGTTGGAATTCTGTTTCCTTGGTGCGAATACATTCTCGGGGGAAGGGAAAGATGGAAGCCCCATCGGGGTGGTACGGCGAGGAGGAGCGTATATTACCTGTAGTGTAAAAGCGCAATAGATCGAAGTCGTATATTATCTCTCTCCACAGACCTACCTCTCTCTACCCGTGAACCGGCGCTGCGACCACCACCCCCGATAAGAACAACGAACCCATGCAAGGCGTGTGAGAAGACCGCGACAAGACCACGCCAGGCATGACGGATACCGCGAGAACAACGAGCCCATGCAAGGCGCGTAAGAAGACCGCGACGAGACGATGCCAGGCGTCACGGATACCGCGAGAACAACGAGCCCACGCAAGGCGTGTGAGCAAACCGCGGCGAGACCACGCCGGGCGTGACGGATACCGCGAGACTACAAGCGGCGCGTGAGTACGCCGGAAGTGTGACTACGAGTGGCGCATGAGTATACCGGAAGTGTGACTACGAGCTTGCCCCTAAGAAACCGAGCCTACGTTACCTGTCGAGCAGCACGGAGTAGTCAAGGCAGGATCTTGACAGTTGGGACTCCAGGCAGATGGGAATGGGATTCGTCCTGGCAACGATAAGTTGAGAGCGTTCAGAAACTACCTGACACCAACCTGTGAGAAAGAGTTACACCAGTTTGTGTATATGACAACCTATCTGAGGAAGTTCATTCCGGGCCGAGCAGATCAATTCCGGATTATGCGCAAATCAGTCATCAAGATTCCGGAATTGGCAGCAATGAGCGCTGCCGAGAACGTCAAGGAAAACGCTGCCAAGAACTTCGCCGAGGAGAATGCTGCTGAGAACGTCGCCGAGAAGAACACTGCTGAGAACGCCGAAACGAACGTCACCGAGACCAATGCTGCAGAAAACTGGAATAAGGCTGTGGGCAACCAGAGGAGAGCGGATAAGCGGAAGGTCAAGATGAAAGAAATCGGGTTCCAGTGGTCGGGAGAAGCGGAGGAGTCATTTCAAGGGGTCAAGCGCTCAGTGTTGGAAAACGCTTGTCACGGTGGTGATCTGGACAGGCAATATCACCTTGCTTGTGACGCTTCAGGATTTGCCTACGGTGGAGTGCTATTTCAGCTCGCCGTTGAGTATTGGGTTAGAATGATCATGTCGCCAAAAATCGTCGGATCAATGCGAATCATCTAATTTATCTTGAAGAGGTTTTTGGACGCCGAAACTTGATATCATACCACAGAGCGAGAAGCCTTGTCCATTGTCTGATGTCTAGAGGAAACCAGGTGGCTTGTCAACGAAAATCGTCACCTGGTTTTGATTTACACCGATCATGAATTTGAAAACGGCCTTAGAGAACTCGGACAAAGGACGGATCGTTGGATGGCAGGTGAGATTGAGTGAGTAAGATTTCCGGATAATTCACATTAAAGGCAAGGTACACCCTCTTGCAAACGGAATGCCAAGATTACCGGTGGAAGCCATCGATTTCAGAAGGCTGGTAAAGGAGGAAAGCGCTCTGGAGATTATGGACACCGAGAAAATTGCTTTTCAATCGAACGCCGAGGACATCGCTTTTCGATCGAATGCCGAGGCGTAGCCAGTGCTGAACGATGTGGCTATTGCGTCAGACGAGGAAGGAGCGGACAAGAGGTGGGAATACTGGTTGGCGGATGAGTGGTATGCAGGAGTGGATTTTTGAAGTTGTTTGGGAAGTTGCGAGAAAAGGATGGAGGGGAGGATAGATTGATGGTATGGAGGTGGTGGATTCGGAAGGCAGCCGCCCATCAGCTTATCGAGGAACCGGATGACTACCCACTCTTGGCTTATAAGGAGCGCAATGGACAACGATCCTGGTGTGTCCGGGAGTCGGAAGTCAGCAAGGTTCTTGAGTGGACTCATGATTGCCATGGCCATTATGCAGCAGACCTGACGGTGAAACAACTGATTGGCCACTATTAATGGCCTACTCGAATCAAGGATATGCATGTCTATTGCCGGAGTTGCCGGAGTTGCCAGTTGACCGGAGGGAGACGACCGTCCCAGATTCCAAGACCAATCATTCAGCTGCAGCCGATGGACATGATCAGGATTGATGGCCTTGGTCCGATTTCTCCTGAGTCGAATCCAGGAGGACACCGATACATTCTCATTTTAGTGGACTACTTTACAAGATACACTTGGACGCAGGCTTTGCCGGCCATCAACGGACCAGCAGTCATCGACCTTGTGGCAAATATAGCCAGAACCTTTGGATTACCCAGAAGCGTTTATACCGACAATGCAACTTATTTTGTCAACGGCGCGTTTCCGAATTTCTTGGCCTCTCGAGGAGTACAACAATTTCCAGCACCAAAAACACATACTTTGTCAGTTGGCCTCCTCAAACGGTACATCCAACTGGTTCTTTACGGGACCCGGAGGATTGTAGTCGGAGGAGGAAATATCCAGGGTTGGAGTGTCTACTTGAATCAGGTGGTTCATTCGATGAATACATGGAAAGTCCGAGTCCATGGGTATTCGCCTGCGGAATTGCTCTTTGGATATAATCTGGTTATACATCATCATGATTTCACTGTTCGGGATTGGCAAGCGGCACATGACCTTTAAAAGCGACAACAGATTTGGGAGGACTCGGACAACGATCGAAATGTGCAGCTTGACAATCATCTGGTTACCCGAGACAAAGCTCTCGAGTTGACACGCCAACGGTACTTGAGTTGATCCGTCGCACAGCAAGGGAAGGATGGTAGATTTCCCGCACCAGAGGAAGGCGATCTAGTTTTGCTCCGATGGGCTGCACTCGATAACCGATACGACAAGAAGTTAGAAGTCCGTTGGGAAGGCCCTTTCCGGTTGAGCAATCTTGCACACCATGGCCGCAGTGGATGCCTCTACTATTTTACTACTGGCAAATTGGTCAAGATCAAGCAAGCGGGGTTAAAAGATCGAATTCACCTGGATGATCTACGGGTCTATGTGTCAAGGGAGCGGACAGGAGCAGAAGGCACGGAGGTTGGAGGTGTTTTGTGTGACCGACTAGATTGGAAGGGCGAAGGGGCAGCAGAGTGGAAAGAAATTGGGAAAGGAGGAGTGGTTGAATTGGGCAGATTGATTAAGATGGAATTGGGTATTTTTCAGATTGGGTGACAAGAGGGACCTCGTCTTAGAGAAAATGGGGACAGATGTGGGAGGATTCGGAGGATCTAGGCTCAGGGCGAAATTTTTTGGGTTACGTTGTTGTATTGCCTTCGGCTCTGTCGCTTCATTTCCTTCGGCTCCGTTTCTACATTTTATTGGGTTCGGACGCTGCATTTGCTTAGGTTCGGTGGGTATATTGCAGTCGGTTCGGACGGACCATTGAAGGATTGGGATCCGTGGGTTTAAGGAAGATTGACCACCCCGGTCGGTATATAGATAGAGGGGTGGAGCGGAGTTGGTTCTACATCCTTGTCAATCACCGCATCCTATCGTTGTCAATTATCCTCTCTTTTCTCCCTCCCTCTTTTCGTCGTTTGTGACATCGGGCCTGGCATAGGTCCTTCACTAGGTACAACACTTACCCCCCTTTCTGCTTTTGCGGTACACCCGAAAACAAATAAACAGCGAAACCAACTGAACGGGTTGTCTCGTGACCAGACCGTATATCCTTAGCGCCGCCAGGGCGTCACCGTGGTATAGCCAGTGGCGCCCTGGCGGCGCTAAGGATATACCGGATGGTCACGAGACAACTGAACGGGAAAGCAATCATCAAAAGCAATACATAACCGTGTCCCCGTCAGCCTCGCTAAAACCTACGAAGTAAAACCCAGTGAGCAAAACTGCTAGGAAAGAGTACCGACGGCTTGAACGCTAAAGCATCACCCAAAAATTTAGCAACTCCTTCGTCGACTCATATTCGAAACGAGATGCTATGGCATTCTGGCACAAGTGCCTTCGTCATAATATCTGTTAAATTGTCGTCGGTAGAAACGTAGTCGAATTTGACAATTCCTTGAGCATGGAGCTCTCGGCTATCGTGGAATCAAATATCAATGTGCTTCGTCTTTGCACTCGAGACGCCGGAGCAGATGTTCTTCAATGCGCCGTTGTTGTCGCAGTTTATCGGTGGTACAACTGATTCGCCGGTAACGCCTTTATGGAGTTGTATAAGGCATCGAGCCTTTCGTATGGCTTCAGAGCAAGCTACATATTCTGCTTCAGGAGTCGAGGTTGTCGATGTAGGTCTTCTGACTAAGTACAATCGACCATCGGGTAATCGAGCAATGTCTGGGTGTTTCGAAGAACCAAGATTCGAAATCTGATACTGTGTCATGGAACATTTCTGGCCTCTATAGCTCTTTCGGAAGAACCGTCGGCATAGGCAACCAGCATATCGTCGACGTAAAGGAGCAGTAATACACCGACTGCGCGTATATAAAGATTCGGGTCGGCATTCGATCGATGGAATCCGATGGTGAGAAGAAAAGTATCAATCGTTTGATGGCATAGTCGAGATGCTTGACGAAGAATATACTGCTCGGAGGTTCGGAGTCGCTCGCTGCATGGCAAAGACGACAATGAGGCAACATGGCCACATGTAGAGCATAGGATCAGCGGTTGGCGAGATCTCGTCACGATGGCTGGCGCCACTGTAGTTTCCCGAGCGGACAGTAGTACATATCCTCCTCCCACGGGCCACTAGCGCGACAGCGCACCCAACCCCCACCGTCCTCAAATGTTTCTCCAATTGTAGAAGTCACCTAGGTTTAGGGGCTGGTTTAGCCTTTAGCCAAGGTGAACACTCAACAACTATCGCGAACAAGATGGTTGGGACCATACCTGATTAGATTCCAGCTGAGAATGGTTGTTCCTGAGTCGATTTACGATGCATGCGAGTTCAGCTGCCGGCTCAACTAATAAGAGGCTCTCGAGCCAGGCACTGTTGGCCCCTTTCCTCATGAGAACTTTTCGTGCAGCGCGGACTGGGAAATACCTGCTCGGACGGCGGGAGCAGTGGCGTATGCGGGCAGGTACCCGATTCTCTCCAGCCATTCGATTACCTCCTGTGGATTGTACTGGCAGATTTCGGCGTATGTCGGAACTTCACTGGGCCCAGGCGGAGCATCGTGTAGGATAGATAGGTCGTGGCCTTCGACGGAGGGATTCCATAAGTTTCACCGTTGTTGCCGACAAGCTGCACAGACTGGGCAGGACGATGAATTTGACGTCCTTGCCGTCGACGATAACGGTTCGCTGGTTGTTGAGGAGGATTAGGTGGCTGCTACTAGCTCTGTCGCTATTGATGCCATGCGGCAGACCAGAGCACCGCGGAGGGGAATTGGCGAGGTTCCACATCGGCGACAGTCTCAACTTGCAGATCTCTCAGGTATGGAAAGAGATATGGAGGGACGACGAACGTGGATATTTAGTGGGACGAAAGCGCGGTTTGAGATGGCTTCGTGACATTGTTAGCATAGCTCGCAGAGGGGCTGAGACAGTGGTTAGTTGTACAATTCGTTGAGACAGGTATGATTTCAATGAGGACACCGGCGGTGTGGATGACCTGAAGTATGACCCGAGGCATACGATGGCAATGAGGATAACGGTGGCGTAGATAATACCAAGTAAGACGCGACGAGGTCGATGTCGGTGAGGAAACCGGCGGTGTGAATGCTATGACGTGGGTCGCGACGAGTACGGTGTAGATGTGACGCTGGTGGCTAGGACGATCGCGGTTTAGACGCGTCGAGTTGATCCGGGAGCTTCGTGACATTGTTGGCACAACCCTCGGAGTGACTGAGACCGGCGGAAGCTGTGTATTACGACGTGACGATTAAGTTGTCAATGGTAAAACCGGCGGCGTTGATGATTGTCGATCAGTAAGGGCGCGGCTGGTGCGGTGGCTGTGAGGACTCCGGTGGCGTGGCTGGTGTGGCGGGTGGGGGTCCTCAATTTTACTCAGATAAGCCCGTCCAAGACTACGGCAGACACCACTGTCCGCGGTGCTTCCTTTGGCCACTGGCACTGGGATTGGTGACCGTTGGCACGTGCGCGGCTGCGACCCGCCGATAGGGAACTCCCCCGGACAAACCAACACAACATCTGAAACTACAAGAGAGAATGTGTGGGTGTTGACGCGGCCATTATGATTGGCTGATTCCGTCCGGCGTGGATGATGTATCTACAGGATACGAAACAAACCGCTTCCAACAACTCACTTAGTACACAGAATAGGTTGAATAATCCCCAACAGAACCTGAATCCTCCCACACTAGGCACTGTACACAGAAAACAATTCCAGCAGCTTTAAAGGATCGATCATCATCCCAGACAGTCCCACCATTTGCGGTTCAGCCAACCTCGTCCAACAATTCTCCAAACGCCGTCCACCCATATTTATCCACTAAGCCATAAGAGCAGAAACTATGAAGCACTCACTTCATAGTATTTCCCACAATGCTTTGTCGCTGACCGGCAGAACGTATTGTTCCCACGTTTCGAAATCGGGGGGGGTTGCTGGCCGAACGTCTGCTGGCCGAGGTTTGGTTCGCCGAGCCCGAAATACTTTGCCTCTTGGAAGCAAACGTGCTTGCGACATCGGCCGGAACGACAAAAACGAGTATGGGCGGGGCCTCCCTAAACTTTTGGGGTATTACCGCCCAAATACTCGCAAGCCCTTCTGCCTTGACAGGGTGCTCTGTGCTCACTGTGATTTGGAATAACACCAATACCGGGTCTCCGGTTGTGGCGCATTTGGTGATGGCAAACCAGTCCAACGAGGGGAGATTGCAGCGCTGGGGCTTGAAATAACGCCCGATGATATCGGGATTGATGCTTTGGGATCCAGGCTCCTTCCGAAGCAGGCTACCGAGTTCCGACACCCGGGAGAAATCTTCGCAAGACTCGATAGTAATGGTTGCCGATCCACCTTGCTTGGTTGCTACGAAAGGCCCGCCACGCTGGAAGATTTGGTGCATGTGGGCCTTGAAAACCCAACCGGCAGAGGTTTTAGTCGCGCCCTGACGCAAAAGAAAGTCGTGCAACCTCTGGGCATCCTTCAGGGAAATGGTAATCGTTGCCCCTGCAATCCTACGGCCGATGTCCGCGGTGGCAAAGCCGAAAGCTGGACGATCAGACACGTACTTGTAGTCATCTATTTTCCAAGGACGCATCGTATAAATAGTGTGACTGCAATTAACCACAAACTCTGTGGACAGCGCAATATTGGGGCTCAGTTTCACCGCCTCAACGATTTTTCCCTGCAGAAGATCGCCATACTCGTCCATTCGGCGCTCTAGGACCCCACTGACAGTTAGGCCGTCGTATGTGAAAGGTGGGAGGAGAGTCTCGAAAAGCAAGCGCGGAATTGGACCGTAAACGTCGAAGAGTGTGAACAGCGTATCCCACATCTTCTGCGCGACGCCCTTGAGAGCCCTAAGTTGAACATTAGTATATAGAACAAGCTGGCGCAACTGCCAACACACAACTTGTACGCAAATGGGGAGGCAAGACTTACGCGGCTGCCACAACTTCGTCCCAGTCCCAGGCAGGGAGGTAGAACTTCTGGGGCGAGTAATCTTTGACTAAGTATCTGCTTATAATTTTCTTTTCGGGGCGAGGACGTCACCACGACTAGCCATTTGTGATATTTCGCCTTTTGGGCGACTCTGAAGGGCTTCTGGACGGCCAAAACCCATATGTCCGCCTTATGTAACTCGGAGTTGATTTGTTCTTGGTCCATTTTGCAGACACCATTCCCGTTGATGAGGTAATGAGCTGCGGTGGTGAACACGGTGTCGCCGCCGGAGTTTTCGCCTTCCTGGAAAATAGTGGGCTTCCCCCCAAAAGCCTCCGCACGAGGACATACGAGAGGAACCAAGTCTTTCCGATACCCGGCTGGCCAAGAATCAGGATGATCTTCTCGCTATTGGGTTTAGGACTGTCTTCAGAGTACTTCAGCCGGTCTTTCTAAGCTTCAAGAAGGATATCGTACATCTCCTGATAGGCATTACGGACGAGTAGCTCATTCGCCCCGCATGGCAGACGTTGAGCCCTGCTAGCAATGCGACTTAGCGTCAGCTTTACCGCGGTCCGCGTATCACCACTATTTATGTGTGGGTCCGTATCGCGGTTCCACGACAGATGCTGAAAGTCGCAAAAAACGGTGTTGAGTAGGCTCTCCTCCTTCCCCCATAATAGCCCGTGGAGAAACTTGAGCGTCGTTTCAATCGAGTCTATTGAAGGTGACTGAGCTGTGAAGGGTTAGCCGGTTCGTCAGAGCCCAAATGGAAGCATTACCTGGCCCCTTGATACTTCTCACCAGACGAGAGAGCTTTGAGCGCGGACCGGCCGGCAAACCACATTCACCACGCCAGAAATTGGAGCGGTCGCCCTCGGTCAAGAACATGTCGCCGTCGATCAGGGCCTTCTCGAATGTCTTCCTGCACTCGTCATTCCGCAAGATGTCTCGTAAGTAATTGTTTGAAGCTCAGCAACTCCGCTTTTGTCCACTCTTTGACAACAGCAGCTAACGGAAGTTGTTTGGAGTCGGTTGGAGGTTGTTCTCCGTGTGCGTCAACAGGTGCAGCATCTACCATCGGAATATCTGTGGCCATGATGTTGCTTCTCTGGTAGGCGGAGCGGGGAACACGAGATAGTTAGTTGTTAGGTAGTATGCCAGCGGCAGACGTCGCGGAAGAGATGGCAGTGGCAGCTGAGGTGGCAGTTCTAGGAGGTGTGGGGTTGCGGAGATGTTGTGAACCTGATTGTGGAAAGTGGTAGGTAATGCGGCTCTGCAGCTTAGCCTCGGGTCTTGGTGCCGCGTGCGGAGCTGCAAACTCCACATCCTAGCCCAGCCGACGCCTGCCGAGCCGGCGCCTACGGAAGGCCATCCCATAACATATGTAAGCGTGTGTCCGTATTGTGTGGGGTCATGTCGGAATGTACGTGTACGCTGTAGAAATGTACAAATGTACGTGCAAATCCAGTTTTTTTTTGGTTTATTCGTTACTCGCATGCGACTTGTCTCGCACCAGTCGTGTCGTACCTTAAATCTATTCGAAATTGGAGACCTCCATATAACTAGTGACATCAATGACTTCACGAAACTTCAATAAGCCTAAAGAGGTACACCGGGAAATAGCTGTAAGATCACAATGTGCGTGGGAAAAAAGAGCCTAGCAAAACCGTGGGAATAGAACACTGCAAGGACGAAGAAACGTTATGCAACAAGAATACACTAGCGAAGTCGATCAACAGAGCTCGGCTGTAAGCCTACAAACCCATAGACTCACGCAGTTTGCTTCCCATATCGGCAGGACCAGCAGCGGTCGTATGGGCAGGTTTGCGAGATGAGTTAGTGCTGTTCGAAGCGGTCGTTGGAGTGCCATTGGTGCGGGCCGGAGACTTGACGAATGGATCCGAATCTGTGCGAGCACGGCTGGCATCATGTGTAGCTGATAGGCAAGTACGAGCCGGAGCGCCACGCGAAACAGGGCGAAGCCCTGCATTCCAACCGAAAAAAACCTGCAGATTCGCCAGAAGCCCTCTATCGCCGCCACTGCCATTCGCGCCACCTAGCCTCATGAGATGCTGTCCGCGCTTGAAGTCGAGCTTGCTACGGACACCCTGGGGGACAGTGGGGTTGATTGGGAAGCCTCGTAGTTCAAGGATGAAGGGCGCTACGAGGATTGTGTCAAGTGGGAGGGAGAGAGGTGTCGAGACGGAGCGTGGGCTTATACGCTGGGTGTTTGGTGGGCAACGATGAGGGATAGCGACGACCACCTCCTTCCCTTTGTTTTGGTGCTCGTTTCTTTGTGTGTTTGGAAAGATTGGTGGCTGTGGGGGGCATTCCCCCGTGGATCGACTGGCATCTATTGTGGTTACTTACCTTGTGATGGATTGGTTTACATCTGGTACATAGTAAAAGGGTGGGGTAGCAAGGCAAACTGTAGCGGCCAGTGTGGGCGGGTAAGCAGCATGTACGATATGTAGGCAGCTGGCTCTTAAATCGGCCGAATTGATGGACTCGATTTTAACTGTTATAACTGTGGTTAAGTGCTACCGACATACAAATGAGGTACTTGATTGCTTCTGCTAAGCGGGCTACTTTCGACATGTCGCCCTAAACCGCACCTGGACAAGTACAGAGCAGACAGTCCTGCTCGAAGACCCGGAGCCCTTCGACGCGGCACTGATCCTGGAGGAACGGGAGGAGGCGAAGAAGGAAGCGGAGAAGGAGAGACCGGGGCTCGTCATGTTCACGGACGGGTCACGGTTGGAGGAGGGGGCCGCCGGGTACGCGGTAGCATGGAAGAACGGCCAATCCTGGGATGGCATCAAGACCCACATGGGATTCAACCAGGAGGCCTACGACGCGGAGTGCGCAGCGCTAGCGCGTGCCCTCGGGACGGCAGCCAAGGCCAACCCGACCCCGGAATGCATCACCATCTTCACCGATGCCCAGGCGGCAATCCGGAGAATGAACACCGACGATCCGGGACCGGGACAGAAGTACGCGCTAGAGTCTAGGCAGCATATCGCCGAGCTACGAGGAAGAAGGCCAAGTATCACCATCGAGATCAGGTGGTGCCCGGCGCACGAAGGGGTGGAAGGGAATGAGCTGGTTGACAGATGGGCCAAACTCGCGGCAGACGAACCAGACACCCCGGGGGTGGAATCGTTGGAAGGGGTGCAACCGCTGCCACTCCCCACGCTCTCTCGCCAACATCAAGCGGGAGATCGGCGAGAAGAAGTGGGCAGAGGCGCGACAGTGGGCGGGAGGCCGGACCTCCAAGAAGAAGTACAAGATGCCGAAAAGCCAGAGGCCGGACGGCACGGTTGCGGGGAGCACCAAGCGGCTTGCTGCAAGGTTCTACCAGCTGAAGACGGGGCACTGCCTCACAGGCGAATACCTGCACTGGACGAAATCGCGCGCGACTCCCCAGTGTTGGTGGTGCCAGTGCCCCAAGCAGACGAGGGACCACCTTTTGAAGAGGTGCCCGAGATGGAAGGAGGAGCAGAGGACCTTGTGGGAGGAGGTATACAAGGAGACGGGCAGGGGGAGGTGGCGGTGGAAAGCGCACGAGCTGTTCGCCGAGAGTGGGTGCAGCCGAGCGGTGCTGGACTTCCTCTCCTCGACAGACGTAGAGAAGATAGTGCCGGCTGTGGAAACAGACGCCGAGGGGAGTGAGGCGTCGGAATGGGAGCTCCGGGAGAGGAGGGAGCGGGAAGAGGAAATGGAGACGGAGGTGCAAGTGCTGGGTGCCGAGGAGGAGGCTGACGCCGGGGATGAACAGCAACTGTTCCTCCCTACCCCCCCGTTCATGGTATCGGCGGGAGAGGAGTAGCGGGCGGTCGCGGCTCTCTTTTTCTTTTGTCATTTCCTTTGCCATTTCAGTTTGGTGCGCCATACTTCTTCTTGGGACAGGCCTGGGCGGAGGGCAAAAAGGGAAGCTTGCACCGTGCCGCTACACGCGGACTGCAGCGGGGAGCCGGACTGTACATATGGGCTCACGC
>Ga0307508_10001522_pt1 | contig 25884 bp, 40 predicted proteins | sample 9_EM_MG_FD_203089 | JGI IMG/M metagenome (GOLD analysis project Ga0307508, IMG submission 203089) | Populus trichocarpa ectomycorrhiza microbial communities from riparian zone in the Pacific Northwest, United States - 9_EM | ecosystem: Host-associated > Plants > Roots > Unclassified | place... | reverse complement strand
TTGCTGACGCACGATGCCTTTATACACGGCAAAACCTGGACGACGGCATGTTTCTGAGTCTCAATCCCTAGCTCTTCTATTTGCTGATAATAGACAAATTCAGTTCATCGACGATACCCCAGATCTCTTCAAACTCGTTCAGAGCCAAAACCGAGCGCAAAAGGTTTTAGCGTATCTTGGAGACCTTGCTGTTAACGGGAGCAGCATCAAGGGCCAAATTGTAAGCTTGCATCATTGTCATCTGCAACAGCGAGGTGAAATGCTCTAAATTTTCACCCTCAGGGAGAGCCTGGTCTCACCGAAGCAATTGTCATTCCAAAATTCGTTAATCGAGAAGTTCCTGATGGCCCGCCACTGGATGCCTCCTTACCCTGCGAGCAAGGATGGCGTCAAATCATTCTTGAACATGGTCCGGCTGCTTTCGCTCAGGCAGTACGGTCGTATCCTGGTGTCCTCATCATGGACACAACATGGCGTGATGCCCACCAATCTTTGCTCGCAACCCGTATGAGGACAATCGACATGCTGAATATTGCGAAGGAGACTAGTTACGTGCTTGCTAATGCTTACAGTATCGAGTGTTGGGGAGGTGCAACCTTTGATGTCGCTATGCGCTTCCTGTACGAGGACCCTTGGGACCGCTTGGTAAGTGCGCGTGCCATATTGACAGCATAGAGCGAAAGACTTACAATCTTGCTTTGTGCGTTGCAGAGACAACTTAGAAAAGCCGTGCCGAATGTGCCGTTCCAGGCACTGGTTCGTGGTGCTAATGCGGTAGGCTATACCAGCTATCCGTGCGTTCTATCGTCACTTTAGATCCACCGCACTGATTATGATTGGCGTAGCGATAATGCCATCTACGACTTTTCGAAGAAAGCAGTAGAGAATGGGTTGGACATTTTCCGGGTGTTCGATGCGCTAAATTATATTGGTAAGCGCTCGCAATTGCACAGTGTTGCCTGCCTACTCCTGATGACAACGATTTTACAGAAAATGTTCGTGGCAAACGGAAAATTATCTGCTGATCAGAACTGAATATCCTGCCAACCAATAGATGAAAGTTGGTATTGATGCCGCGAAGAAAGCTGGCGGTGTTGTGGAGGCTGTTGTTTGCTACAGCGGTGATGTCGCAAATCCCAAGAAGACCAAGTACACGCTAGAGTACTACCTGGGCTTCGTCGACCAGTTGGTCGCGGAAGGTATCCACGTGCTAGGTATCAAGGATATGGCTGGTCTCCTCAAACCTCAAGCGGCAACAGTGTACGATCACTCTTCATTGTCATGGACATTCTTGCTGATTTTTTTCCTCTGCTAGGCTCATAGGAGGGATTCGCAAGAAATACCCCGATCTCCCTATTCATGTTCACTCACACGATACTGCAGGGATCGCTGTCTCTAGCATGCTTGCTGCTGCCGCTGCTGGTGCTGACGTCGTCGATGTCGCCATTGATTGTGAGAGGATTTCTGTTCTATCATACTGAACCCCCATTTTAACTCCTTACGTAGGCATGTCTGGCCTTACATCTCAGCCCTCCATGGGCGCTATATGTGCGGCTTTAGATCAAACGGGCTTAGGGACAGGCATCAAGTATGAAGATATTCAAGCCCTCAACTTGTACTGGACGCAAGTGCGCCAAATGTATTCGTGCTTCGAGGCGCCGGTTCGCGCGTCGGATTCCAGTGTGTTCGATCATGAAATGCCTGGCGGGCAATACACAAATCTCATGGTACGAAGATTATCATACACGAACCATCCTGAACTTTTAATAAACCATTGCACCTAGTTCCAAGCCTCGCAACTCGGCCTCGGTACTCAATGGGCGGTTGTTAAAAAGAAATACATCGAAGCCAATCAACTCGTATGTGCACGTTGAAATAAGCAAACAAGTTAGACGCTGAGTATCTAATCCGTCCAGTGTGGGGACATTATCAAAGTATGCGAGCCGAATCAGCTTAGGCTCTTAAGTTTTTATCTTCCTTCCCATATGACAGGTCACGCCATCGTCCAAAGTTGTTGGCGATTTCGCCCAATGGATGACTTCCAATTCGCTATCCAAAGAGGATGTGATCGCTCAAGCTGAACACCTTGATTTCCCGGCTTCCGTCATAGAATTCTTCCAGGGGTATCTGGGCCAACCCGTGGGCGGGTTTCCCGAACCTCTGCGAACGCACGTCATTCGCAACAAGCCAAGAATCGATGAGCGTCCTGGCGCTACGATGGCGCCGATCGACTTCCGTAAGGTTAAGGGCGATTTGCGTGCTAAGTTCGGCAAGCACATTACGGATGTCGACGTCTCTTCGTACATCATGTTCCCTAAGGCATGTGATATCCCGTCCCGCTTTTTGCGCGTCGGAACATCAGAAGCAGGCCACTGACACGCTTAAGTAGGTATTTGAAGAATATCAGGGCTTCGTTCAAAAATATGGCGACCTCAGGTAGGCGGATTCTTCGCGAGACGGGGAGCAGGATTATGATAAACAATATACATAGCGTTCTCCCTACTCGTTATTTCCTGGGCAAACCGGAAATTGGAGAGGAGATGCACGTCGCTATTGAGAAGGGCAAGATGCTCATTATCAAGGTTCTCGCTGTAGGCAGCGTGAACGAGCACACCGGAACGCGCGACGTGTGGTTTGAAGTGAACGGCGAGGTCAGTTTGCTACTACATTCTGAGACTAGTACTCGATGGGCTCTCACCTGATTTAACACGACATTCTCATTTGCATAGTCACGCGCCGTGGCAGTTGAAGATAAGTCTGCTGCCATCGAAACTGTCCAGCGCGAGAGAGCCACTGCAGATCCCGGCTCTGTCGGCGCACCGATGTCTGGCGTTGTAGTAGAGGTTCGCGTTAAGGAAGGTCAAGAGGTGAAGAAAGGTGACGTTCTTTGTGTGCAGAGCGCTATGAAGGTGGGTGGGACTGTTCCATACATATCCCTTGCCCAGTAAACCCTGATTTTTCTTCCCCTGCCTATTCTCCCCTCCGCCTTCAATAGATGGAAAGCGCCGTGTCCGCACCAGTATCTGGCCATGTGAGGCGGGTGCTTGTCAAAGAAGGCGACAGTTTAAACCAAGGCGATTTGCTCGTTGAGCTTTCTAACTAGACGCGTGTTTTCTGCGATTTTTCGACTTCTTTCTTGGAATCGACCAGTATTTGGTGAATCCGTGCTCTCGTGAATATCTTGTACCTGCACTTGTATTAAAAATTACCGCGTTCAAGCAGACAAATCACAGCTAATGCGCCCCTATGATCGCACAGGCTCAGATCTCGGTTAAATGCACGACAATAAATGCATAAGAGTAACACCGACCACTTGTAACTGCAAAAATACATACAGAACAACTACATGAAAGTGAATGGGCAAACGGCGAACAAACTCATCGCGCAAAATTGACACAGAATGAATGCGGCAGCTAACAAACAACATGAGGACTGACGGGGGACAAAATTCGAGGCCAAAAAGGCTGTGTTAGTAATGATAATATCAGAGCTCAATAATAGTGATTGATGCCTGGGGGGTTATTGAACAAGGGCGCCGGCAAAGGGTAAGGCAGGGGATGCGCCAGCCGGGTCACGTTAAAGAAGAGAGGGATGAAAAGCGGATCGGATCGAAAACAAAGACAGTAAGCGAACATCGAACATCGAAGATAGAACCAAGCTGAGAATCCACACAGTGGAATTAAATTTTTACGGTCGTCGGGAACCATCGCAGCCAAACTGGTAGTAATCGATGCGAGTCGACCTTAACAGAGGATGGTATAGGGTGGGAGCCAAAAAGCAGCAGAGTCAGAAGGCGAGAAGCGGAAGCCGGGGGAGGCACGAGTCCAATCATCGAGTATTCTTTGGCGATGAGTTTGAGTGGCGACTCACGAGGCACATGTGAGATTAGCAATCGAGATCCATCCCGACGGCGTCATCATGGCCACGCTTCGTTCGCTTTCCGCTCCTTAAACTTCTACGGTTCGCGCCTTCATCTCCACTCGCAGTGGACATGCGTTCGTCGCCAGCCTCTGTTTCTGTGTCATCTTCGCTCTCGCTCGCAGCTCTTGTGGACGGCGGCGGCGATGTGGAGGCGTCTTCGGATGGCGTAAGATCGCGCATGTACCGCTGTTGAGGAGTGATTGTCCCATCAAATTGCGTACTGCGATGGGCAGACGTCTCGAAAGAGGAACGCGTAGACGGCCGCTCCGGCGCTGTATCTAGCTCCGGAAGTGCAGCTCGGCGCTGTTGCTGTTGACGCTGCAAGCCGAGTTGTTGAAGCCTGGTATAACAGGTCATGGCATCATCAGGGAGTCGTCCTCATTTACAACCAGGAAGGAACGTACCGATCGACCCATGCCTCAGCACGATCCAAACTCTCTCTGAATACGCTCGTAACACTCCTCATCATATCCAGACTTTCAGTTGCAAGAGTAAGGACTCTGGTCGAAGCAGCCATTGCCATGTTCCCTGACACCCCTCGTCCGTTCGCGGATGGGTCATTTCCGCGCAGTGATGCATCAGCGTCAGCCCGCGCAGCGAGGGACCACCGCTCGGGCAACATAAGAATAAAAGAACGGACACTGTTTCTCGCTTGCTCTGGTAGAGCGCCTCCTGCATATTTCGAGACAACCTCTACCACCTGTCTGATTGTGTTGACTAGCTCCCGCTTCACCTGGGATAGAATCTCAAGCGATTCCAAGGGAACTACGGCTGTCGAATTGGATGTGGAGCCAAGGTTGTTGGGAGATATAGATACTATGAAGGACCGGAGAAGAACGATCTGCTGGTCGATATGGTGGTTCGCATACTACGAGTTTGACAGATGATGAATCTCTGGTCGATGACTTGACACCTAAATACAGACAACGCACCTGGAGCCACTGTAGGCAATACTTCAAACGCTTCATGCTTTCTTCACTGACGGCGGCACCGATACCGCCAGCTTCGAGCAGTACTGCCTGCCATTTGCTACGGCTTACCACTTGAACTTCTTGACTGGAGGACGCCTGCGACAATGTCCGACTGTTGTCCTCCTGACTTTGACGTGACTGATCCTGAGAATGTATGATTGCGCGCCACTGCGAGTCGCCTTGATAACGCGTCTGGGATCCCGAAGATACAGAGAATGCCGTTTCACTGGCAGGTTGGTCTGAGCTCAATGCAGAATCCCGGCTTGCGCTCCTGCGCGTTGCTGCATTGTCGTCGTCCAGCCATAAGTGTTTGCGCCCACGAGCATTATGGGACGGCAAACCATCGGCGCCTCTCGGCCACGTCGAGTCACTCTCGGGGGTTGATCCACTTGTACCAGGGGTATCATCGGCTCTGACGCTGCCACCGAGCCGACCACCTCCGAACCGGTCCAACTGCCTTGTCGCAAACGCATCCAGCTGGTTCACCGGCAGGCGGTCAATCACCGGTTTCGTCATCGTTTTAACAGTGCCCTCCATCATCTCTGCGCCATACTTGACGACCCGCGAGCTGTTCTTCCCCTGCTCGTACAGAGATATGGCCGTGCCAAAGAAGGGCATGTTCGAGACTCTGGTCATGAACTTATCATCATCCTCGGGCGGCGAGAACATCGCTGGTTCTGATGCCATGGACCTCTCGGACGAAGAGGCTCCAAGTGACAAGGGCGGGGTGGTGCTCGATGACACTGTAAGTGCCAACACGGAGCATGAGTACGGGCTCAACTGATTTATCCGGACGCATCTCACCTGTCTGTGAGTTATATCCTCTCATGCGAGTGTCATGGGAGGCGTTGAGGTCAACACCATCAAATGCAGGCTCCTTGGATGAGGTGCCCACATTGCGCATGGACCCTAGAGCACGGGCCGCGTTGAGAACGTCATCATCCGCAACGCCATCCATTGTTGCCGCTGGCTGATCGCTGTCTTTGCCCAGTGCGGCAGGTGAGGGACGGAAAACTTACGAGCTAGACTGTCGCGTGAAGACGGACTGTTGACGCATGTTTCCATGCTCCCCAGTGGTTATGAGCGACGCAGGCAACGAAAGCCGGCTCGCCCACCGCGCCTGACGTTGCGGCGTGCCCTATTCCTTCTATGCGTTCTGGCGTCCTTCTTTTTTATCGTCCGTTGGACCAATCCCACCCAAGCTGGCCTTGAATGCATCGCTTCTAGCCATCTCCAACGACTACTTGCAACTGATGCAATCTTTGTCCATCCTTCCTCTCGCCTCACATATCTTCCATTTGACGGCCTTGTTTCCAAAAATAAGCATCAATCAAATGCTGGTCTCTCCATCACTGCTGGAGATCCTTTGCCGAATGACTGTTTAGAAAAGCATTTCGCGCTCGGCATTACATGTCGCACAAAACAGTCTCCTCACCTCGACTTTGTCTGGACTTGGATAAATAGCTCTGATCCCCTCGTTCATCATGCGATTAACATGATGGCCTACGACCTCAAGCATGACGCACAACTCGGTCGGCCTTTCCAAGGCTCGTTAAAGCCGAAGGAATACAGGTAAGCTACTCCCAGTGGCGACCGGTGTAGACTTTTGAATTGGATTGTATCGGAGGGATCACGATGAACTGCGATATTCGATGCGCTCCGTCTTGAAGCATTACACGACCACGAGTCCAAACTTCCACTTGGTCGTCTCCGATATCCCAGCCAAGCAATGTAAGAAGGCAGCGCCCCTTCGACTTGCACAATTGCCTCAGTGGCTCAACGCCTCCCAGGTGGGCAACTGGCATCATGCCCAGGTGGCGCTAAAAGTGTGGTATCACGCGCAATTGTTTCCATCATACGTCGGCTCTATCTTTCATAGCTATGCGATCGGTATGTCGGCAAATGATCGTGCCCTCCCTATGCCTGAAGCCATTTCCTTTGACATCAGAATCAGTGCTTGGGAGAATTCCTACCCTTTCTGAACATTTGTAAGCGCGTATCCGAATTGTGTGAGAATGCCGATACTCACTCAGCGGCTTGATTACGTTCCCAGTATATACATGGCAAGTTTGTCGCTAAATTGGTCCGGTTTTGGATTTAATGTCTGCTCCGCACACCATTAAGAACGACGACTTCTTCCTCACCTCGTCGCTTCGAGCTGCCGACTTCTATACAAACGGTCGGGTGGTATTCCTTACTATTGGATTTCCGCCGTTTTCTGACAATGATGGTATTGTGTCCAGCATTTGGACCAGTGTTGAGGCTACAATCTGATTTGCTCGTCGCTCCCCATCGTGGAGGCTTGCGGGCGTCGGAGGAGTGGCAGGCTTTGGAGCATACCAATGGTCTTCTCAGTAAGAGGCATCCGCCGGCTGCTGATTCGTCTACTGAGGGTTTCCGCAAAACCTGCACCATTTGTTCAGGTGACCGTTTTGGAGCGCGTTGGCGCCCGTACGCTACTCACCAAGCGAAGATTCTCGGTAAATCCATCCTTGCTGAAGTGACCAACATCTGGGCCCAAAACATTGCTACGACCGCTGGTCGGCCATTCCGAGGCCTGTCTGTTGGCGAGGGAGAGACATACATTGTATTCTTATATACCCAGTCAGTTCCCTCGCATTGATTTTCGCACTCGCGCTGGGATTTGACTGATTCGGTCCGAACCTGGTGCAGCTACATAATCGAACGTTGGAGGGAGGCCATCCTTTGGACGTGGCTTGTTGGTAAGATTGGTTCAGGCGCTGAACGCCCAGGTATGTGGGGTCCCAAAGAGTCACAAGCTGCATGGCGAGATCTCGGCGGTGTCGAAGGGGCCAACGTATTAAAGGCATTTAAGAATGCCAACCGCGAGACACTCAGTGACGCCAGGTTAAGGAGAATCATCCAAGACGAGGAGGGCGGGTCAGGTGATGGTGAAAGATTACGAACCGCATATGTGTTTGGTGAGTTGGGATATTGGCTTTATTTGCGAAACAGCATTCACCTACGCATATCGCATTGCAGCCAGCGATGACGGCTACCCATTTACTGGCTTCGGCCAGCGCGGTGCTCTTGCGTGGAGGCCAGAGCCCGACAAGCACGATCCCGGTGCTTTTTGTCAAATTCACTTCGAGGATTGTTTCGCCTCAGTGCGAGAAGGCGAGCCAGTCACTCTCGATGGGGCATTCAAGCGCATCGCGTTTGATCGCAGTTCTCAATGCGGCGACTGCGGTGAGTTTGTATTTCGATCACTGCAACTGGCAGGCTAGTTAGCTAATCGTCATTCATACGCGAGTTATCACCGCCCTTGTTGCGACTAGCGGGCCACTGGGTTTATCACCTTTTCTTCCCCCGGCGGGACGTCTCTATACTCCGAGCAAATTGTCACAGGCCTCACCACAAGCAGATATGCGAGACCCCAAGGTTCCCATGCTCCCTATGACAGCGAACTGGTGGAAGACGGATTTCTCCCTCGACGCAGTGCTGGGTCGGTACGTTGAACACGGGAAAGATAGCTTCGATCTCCGTACGTGGAGCATGATACTACTGCAAAGATATCGTTTCGTTATTGGTGTGTTGCAAGATGTTTTTCGCTCAACACTGTCTTTATCGTCTTGAATTTCACATCTTACAAAGGGGAGACACCATCAAAGTTTGCTTCCCTGCAGAACCCCGCAAGTACCAGGCGCATCCTCAGCGAACTCCCGATTCGGGAGGCTCCATCGTCGCTTGCATTGCTGTGTCTCAATGACGATGTGGGCTACGGTGATTGGAAAGTGGGGGAGTTGGTTCGAGAGTGGCTCGGCGAGAAATGGCCCGAGAAGGCTGAGTGGGAGAAGTAATAGCTTACCATATATTAACCCACTGCGTAGAGTGAATTTATTTTTCGCGTCTGTTTATTCACCTCCCAAATACTCGCATGCGTCGTCAGTGGCCGGGGAATTAATGCTTGAGGTCAACTGAAGCGCTATATAGTCTGTTACATAGCTATCAAACAACAAAAACACACAAAACCATAGGCCCGGGACTATTTATTGATGCAACATGATTAACGCGAAGCCTGCTCTCTTTCATGCTTGCGTTGCTGAGCGTAAAGTACAATTTTATCCAGCTCATTCCTCAGCAACCTTTTCAACTTGAACGCCTGAGGTACCTTCTCGCTGATACGCCCAATGATAGAACTGAGACAACAAAAGATAATGGATCGTCGTTAATTCTTGTCACACCAAAGTCAAAAAATCACACGCACATGAAGACCTCAATTTCGCTCCTGAACATAGCTGCATCCTCTTCGCGCCCATCAACAAGCGCCGTGGAGAAGAAGAGTGAAAGAACTGCAGTCGCCAACTCCCACATTTGGGTCACAGTTCTTGGCAGAAGCGAAGGGTCGAAGGTCGTTGCAGAAAGCGAGTGAACGGAGTCCAGAATACTACGCGCAGCCTGTAAACAACGGTCCCGTGAAGGGCTTGTTTCTGCCGCCATATCGACATGTGGTCCATGAAGAACGATGACGGCACTGCAAGAATTAAAATCGTGTGGGAAGAGTGCGTCAGCATCCAATAAAAATGTGACACAGAAGACATACGCCGGCAGAGCAAGATTAAACATATAACCATCGACGTCAACGCTCGCTTGAGATCGGGCTATGAAATGATTGAACGACGCGATGGGTCGTGGGTTGAATGGGTCGCGAAATTCGGATGGGATGCTTAATCGAAAGGCTGTAAGCACGGCAAAGAGTGAGACCGGCAGTGCGCCCAAAGTATGTTAAACCAGAGCAGGCATACCCGAGATCATGTTATCGAGCGTCTTGAACGCCGGGGAGTTCACAATCTCGTGCGAGGACCCAGCATTATAAAACGACTCGTATGCGAGTCCTGCCATGCTGCTATTGCATAGGTGAACCCGTGGAATAAAAATTCCACTCTGTGGTCGCCTTCCGTTATTGACATCAGCACGTCGTTGAAGCTCTAATCGTCGATTATAAGTGTCAATACGACCCAAGAGACTCATAGCTTTGATGTAAAGAACCCATGAATCAGTCAGATGTTTTGGGTGATTTGTGAACACGTCGTGATCTTGTAAGGATTGCCTTGGGAAAGAAGGGCTTATCTAAGAGGAAAAGTAAGCTATGAGCACGGAAGACAGTATGACTAGCGTCACACACTCCGGCCTCAAAGTCTTCAAATCTTGCAGGAAGTTCTTGTGATATATCTTCGTCACTTATTGCAGGTGCCCACCCCGTCGCCAAGGCTTGACTGTGAATTGGAAACCGAAATAAGCTAAATATTATTGCGCATGATACATTCAGGTCACACACTGTCGATCGAGCAGGTAGCTGGCCCAGAAAAGGTTTCTGAGGCGCTCCACACTGGCGGGATTGTTGGGGTTCCCGACCATGGCCTTCGTCAAGGACAGAGGATTCGCGAATGTGTTGTAATTGCCAGAACAATTCAACCCAAGAGCTACATTCGAACGTATCAAAGTGGAGGCTTGCAACCAAAGCTAATGGAGATCCTATGAGGGCGCACATTCGCATGGATTACATAGGGTAGGACTCACATCGGCCCACCTGACAATCATGAGAATTATTAATTTAGGTTATTGCGTCAGAGGGCAAGAACGGAGTAGGTCTCTTACTGGGCGTTCGCGAACTTGATGTGGCACGGTCAGTAAGCAGCTTCAGTGCGGTAGAGTCTGACCACTCACATAATACCAACAAAGGACTAAAAGGGCCGTCGTAGCCATGATTGGTTGTCGACCAGTTCGAGTGTCCAGTTCAATCATCGCGCGCGCGAGCACGGCTTGTTCTAGAGAAAACGATACGTGTTTTCCCGTCGCCATGCTGTGTTCCTGTTCTAGGACATCGGGGGGTACAAATACCTCGTACATGTGGTGTACACCGTCAGGTAAAGGCGGGATTTCGATTATAGAAGATGCATAAGAAGCGGTGGCGCAAATAGCATGAAGGAGCGTTGTGGAGGGATATTGTTTGTTGCCAGGGCTGTGACGGAGCATTGTAAGAAATGACGGCCTGTGGAGGATCCGGTTCCCATACGGCACAGAAGTAAAGTAGATTTCGACGAGGTGTTCCACTATGTGTTGTGGCGGAAGTGTGGCAGGATATGTGGATTGAACCAGTTCGCCATAAGGACCGATTGATTCAGGTGTGTCAGCCGTATTAGCTGCATTGCTCAAGCCAGAGGAGTCGGGTGACACTGCCGCGGGATTGCTGGCTAAAGTAGATCCACCGGCAGACATTTGCGGGCTGGGCAACGATATATTCATGCGTTGAGCTGCTACAGGCATGCATGAGATGTCAAAGCTGTAGGTCCTGCTTTCACGATCTAATATATGCAACAGGTCGAAATTCAAGCCACCTCCGATATCGAGCGCGAAGTTTTCGGCGAAGCTTTGAGTGGGGTCAGTGAAAGATATGACTGGAGATTCCAGGTGGCCCAAGGGCAAGGAGACTGTTCGCGCCATCGCCATCAGCGTTGCCAGGCATAGCTTGTGAAGGCACGCATACCAGTGGATTGGGACTGTGCCTCTACTACTTTCTCAGTGGCAATTGCTTCGTCCTCATCATATGTGCACGTCGGGCGGGGATCGAAAGGCTCTCCCCGAGCGCAGAGGGGCGCAATGTAATGCGCGTGCGTTTTCATACAGGTGGCACACGGCCGTTTGGCGTCACTAAATGCATTATGAACGTCGTAACCCCCAAACGAGACCAAAGATCAACGCGATACCATTTCTACACAGCGCGCCAGTACCCAGCCATGTCAATCATCAACAGGAAGTTCAACGATATATGGAAACTCACAGATTTTCGTTTTCTACATTGGTGACAAGCCTATCCCATTCCGAAACGTGTGAGCAGACGCGTATGCGAATCAATTGCATAAGATCTCGAGACTCTAACCTGATTGCGCCTGAGATGTGATGCGCGCCCATTCGGCTCTGTGGCGGCACCTCCGGGATGCGAAATTCGCTGGGTAGGAGCTTTCGGCATGAAGGTCAGACGTCTCTGCCCCACAATTGTGGAGAAACGTCCAAGCGTTGGGGAGCACAGGTCGCTTAGCGATTGCAATGCCGTCGGCAGGCAGTCTGCCGCACGTGATGTGGCGCATGTATGGTACGTTTTACAGTACCAGAGTATGCATATATATGCTTGGTGCTACAGCCGTTTGCATATTTTTGGAGATTTTTTCTGCTGGTGCACATTGCCATGGCATGTATCGAGCAGGGGGAATTTCAGTCGAAGCGTTCCACACCAAATGCGCTTCCCGAACAGGCAATGAAATTCTTCGCTCTCTTCTCACTACTAATACCCGCCATAGCAGTGCTGTGACGAACAAGGAAACCTTCTCTAATGATATATAAGTTCCCGCGACCAGGTTCACGCCAAAAGGCCGCGTTCCGTCGTTTTGACTAGGGTTTGGTCTGGGAATCAAGTCCCGAACTTCCGACCACTCCGCTGTGGGTTCTGTTTGCTGACGGCGTGTTGGGTGGCCTCCACCGGCGGCACAAACAGGGTGGTGTTTGGGTACGCCTGGGTGGGCTCACGAGGGTTCGGAAAATTCCACGTATTTTGGGCTTGTTCACAATCTGGACTTGCTCGGCGCTCACATAATCCGTCCAGCGGTCAAGGTATGGCAGATTTTGGGCCTTTCTGACCGAAGCCGCAGGTCCTACCACACTACATGGACACTGATACGATACTCAATTGTCGGGAAATAAATTTAGGCGGATTCCTCGCGCAAGGTACCGAAACAAGCGGTGTGTCCTGCGTCACTTCAACCTTCGGCTCAGCGAACGCCAATTCTTCCGCAAACCGTGTTTCTCAATGATGTCTGCGGGCATGCAGTAAACGGGGTCAAGGTCTTCCAGTCCCGGGTAACCCAACAACGATAAACCTGGCAATAACGGAACGACAGGCGTAAGCTGAGCTCCTGATTGGGTCTTAAGGAAGACTCTACCAGCTACCCCAAATTGAGTGTGGAAGACATCGGCATCATCTTCCGGTCGATCAGATATCCCCCCCTTATCGATGTCCTTGCGCGAATGATTAGGCGTGAGCAAATGTCTCCAAACAACGGGCGTACTTGCGCAGACAAAATAAAGGATATGAGGGAATCTGCGTCTATCCAGTGTACTCTTCGCAATATCGCCAGTGAAGCTAGTACCCAGTAGCTATAGCAAACCTAGGTGCATCATCCACAGTGAAGATATAAGTATGCAACAGCTGATGATTCTGATCTCACATCCTCGAGTTTCTCGGGTCGCCCGTTCAGTCCTCCATTTGGTAGTTGACGCTCTGCTAGCCACCATGCGAGGGTGTCTTGATCCACCTCTTCCTCGAGCCGGTCGAGGATAGCGAGCGTGCCCAGGCACACCCATACTGTATTGCATTAGGTACTTGAACGATCGACAACCATCTATTCACCTTGGGCAGAGTGCGTTTCAGCTCCTTCCGACGCTCCGAAACCGCCGTCAAAGTTCCTGCATTTCCGTATGTAAGCTATCGTTTTGTCCTTATCAAGCTTGTCAAGTTGGCCGAGGAGCGATAGAGCGTTGACCGCGATATATCCGAAACGAGTGTCTACCTCCCCAAAGCGGTCGCCAGAAAAAGACCCATTTACATTCTGTAGTGATAGGATGACTTCCACCACAGATTTCAGCCCTATCTTTCAGAAAGATCGCTCTCCGATGTCGCAGATAGTCCAGCTTACAGGATACGACCCTCCCAGTGTCAAGTCGGTCAAGTGCATCTTGCATAATGAGTATCTGAATGGCATTGAGTGTGGCATGAATATGCGCGTCATGTTGGGGATGCGACCCGAACCCTCCTAAAATTGTGAACGGGGATATGTCTGATTCTGGTGCCTGGTTGAATCGTTGTGAGGGGGCATGCTAACCAGCTTCATCATCCCAACAGCTCATTACATATTCGATCATATCCTCCCTGTTCAGCGCATTTTTATGTCCCATGATCCAGAGCGCCGTGAAGCCCCAGTATACAGCATTCAGGCGCAGATGAGTCGTGTGATGATATGCCAAATCGTTGGACTGAGTTGGATGGGTGGATTTCAACGGCGTAAAATTAAAGGAACATTATAGTGCGCACTTGTCCAAGCTCTTGGATGTACGTAACATGTTTAGCTACGGCGAGCTCTGGAGCGGGATGCATGTTATTTGTTGTTGTTGTCAGCCCCCGACCACGTCCTTATCATGGGCTTCAGGCACGGGGCAGTTCTTTCGGCCACTTCTTTCTTTCTCGGTGAGTGGGATAGTGCTTGGATGGCATAGGGTTAGATCCCACTCGCATGCAGGTGTACTTTTCATCGCCTTCAACGTCGACCGAAGGATATTGTACACAAATGGAACTCCAAGTGAACTGGACTACGCAGATGCCGTCAATTTCTACAAGACTTTCTACGATGCCCCACTTGCTATCAAGGTGTGCTGTCGCTCCTACCGCAGCATTTAAAGGCTTGCGCTTTGGATCTCATTTAACGGGGCTGACCCTCAGGCCCTATTGCATGCCGTCATGGGCATAGGAATGTCGGCATGTGTACTCAAGTTGAGCGACTGGACGGAAAGTGCTATGTTCTTCGACGGCTCTAGTACAGGTGCATCTCACGTTACGCCGCACTTGTCGTTTGCTCCGGCAACCTCGCCTACTGACACGCAAAATCCTACCCATATGCGTATCGAGCCCTGTTCCTGGTTGGCATAATAATCTATATCTCGGTCACCTTACCGTGCTTGAGGACGGTTGCGATCCCGCTGCCTGAGGAAACTCTCGCTGAACAGAGGGAGGCGCTCTCAGTGCTTGTTGCTGGGAATACCTTGATTGTCCTCTGCCTTGTCGGCATTCTTGTATTACAGGTATGTTGTACAGCGGACTTTACCCTTGTCTCGCTGACTCGGTTCGCATCCTGGGCAGGGAGGGCAAGAGTATGCAAGAAGAACAGGTTTGAGGGAAATCAGAAAAGGGGAAGCCAAAGCGGCAGCAGAGGTAGCAGCCTCGAAGAAGAGCCAGTAGAGCCGACTCCTCGTCAATTGGCAAAACCTGATGATCACTTTCACCGCCGCTTGTTCGTCGCACTAGTCCCGCCTGTACAATTGCTTATGCTATTGATGACATACTGTGTGTTGAGAGTTAAGATGTCCCTTGCATCACAGCCCACCACGATCCATCACCTCCAACGAAGCTGCTCAGAAACCGGGGACACATTGGAAACCAGGGGTCATATAGTGTTTGGAATGAGGACTAATCATAAAGTACCAACTTGAATATGTAAGGAGAGCACTCTCAGTAGCGGCTGGGCGACATCTGAAATCAAACTGGAATTAAGAGCAACATCATCAAGAGTTTGACGATGCCCGAACACTGGTCCCGAACGTTAAGGATGCTGAAATCACGGAGTCCTATGCCACTTGTCAGATTAAAGACTGCTGCTGGCTGTTATTCGTTCCCCGAAGTGATCCTCCAGCGAAAGCGCTTCCCCCGGATTGCGTTGCAAAGGGACCAAAGCCCGCACTCAACGCGGCGTTGCCGCCCGGGGCCCCAGCACCAACCCCTGATGGGGACCCCAGGCTAGGGAAGGCGGGGCCTAAACCTCCAAATGCTCCACCGGCAACGGTTGTAGATGTGTTTGCGGCGCCACCGGGTATCCCGCTCCCACCAAACATCATGGAGGCACGGAAAGGATTCGCTGCACCACCAGTGGGCTGCGGTCGCAGCCCGCCTCCACCAAGTGCTGATAATCCAATTCCCAGGCCGCTGCTATTGTTGCTGCCAGGTGTGAAGCTAGTGGCGAGCAATGATGGAGACGAGGTCTGGGTCAACCCTTGGTTTTGGTTTGCGCCCGCGTTGAGGGCCCCGGTACCGCCAAGCGATGGTGATAACGACAAACTTGATAAATATGGAAACCCTGGTGCAGGCGGACCATTGCTGCTGCTAGTTTCAAGTAGGGGTCCGGCTGGCGTTCCTGTTATCGCAGGGGTTGTCGGCTCACTTTGTATTGTGGGCAGTTTGTCAACCAAATTGGCACCAAAGTTGGAAGACGGTTTGAACGGTCGCACACTGCTCCCTGCAAAACCTGTCGGCTGCGACTGCAATGGCGAAACGGATAGCTGAGGCGGCGGTGAGGATGTAGAAGTGCTAGACATTGTCCCGATTCCAGACGAGAATGCACTGCTCCCTCCGAACGCAGAAGACGACACGGATGATGACGTGGGCTGTGACGAGACTACCAAGCCACCCTGACTCTGCCTCGACAAAGATGCGAATGATGAGTTGGAGATCGGAGAAGTGGCTCAGACCCGACTTACGCTAGGGATCGGCACAAACGACGACGCTACGCTTCCGATAAGACCATTGCCAGTGCGTTGTGCCTGAAGTACCGGCCGGAACGCTCCATCACCGCCAGGAGACGTCGGACGAAGTGGTATCCCTGACCCAGATCCAACAGGAGTTGCGGTCGACGCAGCGCCAGAGGCGAGCTCTTGCAGCGTTGGGGCCTTTGGCAACGGCGGCACGGGAGGCGGCGCAGGATTGCCAAAGGGATTGCGCGAGTTTTTCCCTGAGCCTGTTTGGTGCGACATCACGCCAGTCATTGCTGCATTGCTCGACCTGATAGGGGTGGATGCGGGACGCTGAATGGAGGTCCCGAGGGCACTGGTCGCGGTTTGTGGTTGGAGCGGGAACGAAGAGGCATTTGCGACCCCTATGGGAGCGCCGACGCCAGTGGGCATTTCCTGCAGAGTGTGCAATGTGCTTGACCTGTTGGGTCCAGAGACAAAAGCCGATGCTGACCCGGGCCTTGGGAAAGGGTTGTAATTGCTCATCGGCGGTGGGGAGCTCGAGAAACCTGTCGCTTGTGGTAGGAGCATGCTTTGTCTGAACGGGTTGGAGCCAGTGGGTTGTGGCTGGAGGAAAGCAGTGGGCTGCGGCTGTAACATGCCCGTCGTTTGTAGTTGCACGCGAGGCTGTGGTGATAGGAATGCACTCTGCTGGGGGGCGATGAAAGCACTCGCTGGATTGACCAGAGCTCCTTGCAGTTGTAAGAATGGGCTTGGGCCAGGGAAGCCAGTCGTCTGGGGCTGAAAAGCAATTGCGCCAGTTTGCTGAGGTAAAAGCATGGATTGGCGTTGGGTGAATGGATTAATCGAGGACTGCTGTTGAAAATAGTTCGCAGTGGGGCTGTTCGTGTTTGGGTTGAACATCGTGTTTTGCTCCTGCTCGATGGACGAAAAGAAATCAGCGGCACTACGAGGCTTCGTCTCCTTCACGGGTATAGATGTTGAAGTGGACGCTTCGGATTCCTTGGTCACGGGAGCGGCTATAATGTACAGCGCTCAATGCCATACCCCCACAAAAGTAAAATGTTGACTCACGAGAAGGGGATGCGGGACGGGTTTTCTGTCGTTGCACTGGTTTCCCATCTGCGGCTGCCTTGTTTGCTTTGTACTCTAGCCTGTTTTCTTCAAAGTTCGGATCGTTGAGATATTCTTCCAAGGAATTCACCAGAGAAACAGGCGCCTAGCAAGACAATCGATCAACATGAGTATTGATATCGTATCAGGAAAAAGGGGAAGATTTGGTTCTCCGACGCGCATTATGAGAGGACATACATGCTTCAGGTTTGGAATAGACACATTGAGCAAATTTTGGAGCTTCTTCGCCACACTAAGATACTCTACGACACGACCAGTTTGCTTGCAGAACTGACGATACAAGCTGAGTGCTGCTTCAGCATCTGTGTGCGACATCTCGAAGTAGTGTTCTGGTAACACGAAGGCGTAAGCGCACAAAAGACGCTAATATCGCAGCGACAAGCGGGCACACCTAGGATGTTGATCACACCCTCGTTCACTGCTTGAAAGAGTACCAGCATATCCTTTACGAGCATCCTAAGGGCCAGGACGTTCAGTTCTTCTTCAAGATTGTCCACATAAAACTAGGGATTGCACGAAAATCAGACAGCGTTGAAGGGCTTGCACAATGCGCAGCTCTCCCGCACCTTGGTTTCCACAAGGGCGTCCACCACGCCTTGCACAATCCTGGTTTCCCTGAGGAGGCCTTTCTCTACCGTCATCACCCGGAGCTTCCGTCCGACTATTGTTTTGCTCCTCGAGACGCTGCCGTTGCTTCCCCATTCTCGGTCACCATCCATGAGACTCAAGCGATGGTCGCGATTCGACTCGGACTGCACACGGACGGCGTCGTGTTTTAAATCTTTGAACGCTTTGATTCGCGACTGCAAATACGTGGCATAGGACCCAAGATTCTCTGGAGCACTGTACCCTGGGATTGAAGTTTGTCAAACCTCCCAAATCAGCGTAGGCGATGCGGAAGGGCGTACCATCCCAGTGCCCATTGGCGATATTCTGGAGTCGAAGAGGGTCTGCCTGGGCTAAGTGTCCTAGGACGTTTTCTGTGTTCCCGGTTCTAATCATTATGTGCAGAACAATCAATGCCTTGTACACAACCTGTATTTCGGCGAAGGAGAATTGGGTGTGTGGGGCCTCAGGCGGAGCATATCAGAACATACGGTAGCATTAGGCTCCCTCAACCTTGTAGCGAGAGCGCGGCAGACATCAGAGACAGCCCCATCATCCGAGTACGTCGCAGCGATAATCGGATCGAGGTACTGTTGGAACGGCGTCAACGAAGAGCCCAGGCAGCGCCGGCAGTGCCGCGTACCTTCGCCTTGGGCGGTGCGGCCTTGGGCTTACAAGCTAACTTGACTATCTTCTCAAAGCTCATACCCTTCAAAGTTGGACGTTCCTAAAGTTCAATTCACCGCGGCGCCGTGGAACACCACACAAATAAACAACGTGTTTGAAAACTGCATTAATTTAGTCACCTTGGTGCTGGCTTTCGGACACCTATATATCTCGCATTCGCGTGACCGCCTGAAATATTAAGCACGAATGGCAGACCCGAGTCATTTGGACCCAAAGCTCAACTTCTCGACTGGTGCGTAAGACATTGGACTTAGCTGCGGATTCTGATGAGTTTCTAATGATTCGTGTGCGGATGGCCAAATCGAATCTCACTACTGAACAGCTTTTGCTAAGGTTCTCGACAAGCGTATACTGAAGGCACTTGGAGAAATGGGTTTTGCTCGGCCGACCTTGATTCAAACACAAGCAATTCCCATTGCTCTTGAAGGTCGTGATATTCTTGCCCGTGCTCGGACAGGCAGTGGGAAGACAGCAGCATATTGCATACCTATCGTGCAGAAGATTTTGCAGGCCAAATCAGTAAGCTTTCGATCTTGCGGGCGTCGCTAGACCTGACAATTTTATTTTCGATTTAGGCTGACCCGCTTGCTGCTCCTGTCACTCGCGCCCTCATTCTCGCTCCCACAAAAGAATTGTCAGAGCAAGTCACAGCATACCTTCGCAAGCTCCTTATTTACTGTGGCAAGGTGGTCAAAACAGCGAATGTAGCAAGTGGTGCGTCCGGTCAGATTCAGCGGTAAGCTCAGCAAAATGTCTTCAAATGCAGAGATGAACTAGCAGTTCGATTAGCGTGCTGCTGGCGGACGTCCCGGATATCATCGTTTCCACACCCGCCCGTGTCCTTGCCCTCCTCCAGTCCAAGGTATAGGAAGTTAACATTGAGTTGCTTCGTTTAGTTGACCAAACTCTAGGTCATCTCCCTCACCGCTATCGAATCACTCGTGATTGACGAAGCAGATCTCATCCTATCATACGGGCATGACGCAGACGTCCGAGCACTCCTTTCTGGTGACTTTATGCCCACCGTGTACCAAAGTTTGCTTATGAGTGCTACTATGACCGAGGACGTGAAGATTTTGAAAGGGTTGGTCCTCCGAAATCCAGTCAGTAAACCATTCATCTTTAAGAATCCATCCTTAAGCCCTGACCCTCATGAATTACAGGCGATGCTAATGCTTGAGGAGAATGCAGATGAGGCGGCTAATTTAAGCCAATATTTCGTCCGGTGCGCCGAATCCCCCCGGCGAGGAACTACATCAACTGAACACTTGCGCAGCTGCACCGAAACAGATAAATTCCTGCTCATTTATGTCATCCTCAAGCTCAAGCTAGTGCAGGGGAAATGTATCTTATTCCTCAATGACGTCGACCGATGTTATCGCCTCAAGCTCTTCCTTGAGCAGTTCTCAATAAAGAGCTGTGTCCTCAATGCTGAGATGCCTATCAACTCGCGGCGAGTAAATCTATACTTGGCTTATTGTGCCTAACTGACCTAGCCTTATTGCACAGGTTCCATATCGTTCAGGAGTTCAACAAAGGTGTCTACGAGTACATTCTTGCCAGCGACGAGAGCGCAGGACAAGGTGAACTTGATGAGGAGCCTGCGAACAAAGACAACGACGATGATCATGAAAGCAATGGTTCTGATGTAAAGGACGGCGCAAGTAAGTCCATCATGACTGGGCGCTTAATATCGGCCCTCACGAGCGAATACAGCTGCCTCAGAAGACGAGGATATAGAGGATGGCGGCCTTGAGGAGGACGACAACGAACAAACAGCCGGGAAGAAGCGGAAGCAGTCTCCTACAGTGACATCTTCGCACAAAGCAAAGCGGCCAAGGATAGCCACGATTCCGCCAACGAGAGAACAAGATGATGGCGATAACGATGACAACGAAATCAACGTTGCGAAACCACTCAAAAGATCCCGAAAACGCGGGAGGCGTCCCGGCGCAACTGATAAGGAATTTGGTGTTTCGCGAGGCGTGGACTTCGTGGATGTTGCGTGTGTCATCAATTTCGACCTTCCAACCTCGTCCCGGTCATATACACATCGTGTCGGGAGAACGGCGAGAGCTGGTCGATCGGGGCTGGCCATCTCGTTTGTCGTTCCCGGTGCAGAATGGGGAAAGAACAAGCTGGTCTCGTGTCCAACCGCGAAACGAGACGAAGAGGTATTCAGGAGAATTGAGGCCGAACAAGGTGCTCGAGGCAGCAAACTCAAGGAGTATGAGTTCGACAAAAAGCAGGTGGAAGCTTTCCGATACCGCATGGGGGACGCGCTCAGGAGCGTAACGCGAGTGGCAATCAGGGAAGCGAGAGTTAAGGAGTTGACGGGGGAGATTTTGAAATCCGATAAGCTCAAGGTAAAGCTTCCTTTACTTTTTATGCACACGAACAACGTTTACTGCCACCACTTAGGCGCACTTCGAAGATCACCCTCTTGATCTCGACTACCTGCGTCATGACAAGCCGCTACGGCCCACCCGCATTCAATCGCACTTGAAGCACGTTCCTAAGTATCTTGTGCCTCGCATTGCCCCAGTGTCCGCAACCTCAGAAGATGGCAGCCTGATCGAAGGGTCAACAACGACAAGCACGGTCGAATCTGGTTCGAAAGGTGTCGGCTTCGTGCCCTTCCGCAAACCTGGTGCCTCGTCGAGAGGGGGCCGTAACGGGAGAGGGGGTGGCCACGGAGCAAAGGGCGCAAGCCGTGGAAGAGGAGGTAAAAAGGATCCCTTGAGGAAATTTGGGAAATAGTATGTTGTGATTGCGATAGAAATGCCACTGATCTGCTATAATTTCTTCTTACTCGTGCACGTCTCTCCTCGCTTGCTCCGATGAAGCACTTGGGGTCAAGCAAGACTTGAAGTTACATCTACCCTCCATGTACGCGTGAACTACTTACTCATGAGATAAATCAATTCCATGTGCCAAAAATGCTTGCAATTTAAGCTGACGCGTTGTGTATACCGCTGAAAGTATCCTTGAAACCACTAGAAATATGCGGTCCTCCAGGGACGAGGGACCTACATTAATTAAGAGACGTAGGCTGCAATAGGTACATGCGCAATGTCCGATACCGTTGACGGTCTAACTGCACGACGGCAAGGTGGATAACGAAATGCACGGAAGTACAGACGTCCTAGACATGAGGGCAAGGTGACTGGGAAATCGATTGATTCCGGCTATCCGTCCTAAATTTAGCTAGGCTGTCTCTTTTATAGCACATTACCAGGATCGGACATTAAGACTATTGATATTACTTAAGTGCTTGTGGATCTACGTCACATAACGGATTCGATCATGTCATCATGGCATCGTGTCACTGACCATCAATGGAGCCGAAATCAATTCTGCTCTGGAGGGAATTTTCATAAATATGGCACATCGGGGTCTAGAATTATGAATGTGCCGACAGGAGCGTGAATGTATCACATAACGATTGTCCGCATGCTGCCATGGCCAAATATTGAAGCCGCCAACGAAGCGACGGACACTGTATTGGAACAAGCGTAATGGTGGTCCCGGTCGCGGCTGTTAAGTGTGAGAATGATGATTATAATAAGTGCATAGCTTACAGTTAGCTGGCCTCGAACAGCCCAATCACAAATCGCGCTCAGGAACAATTGGAAGGGAGAGCACGAGCACCATACTTCAGTTTCACGGAGTTTGTGGAATGAGAGAGAATGCGCAGGTTATTATCTGGGCGTTTGGCTAGTTTCGTGCTTGATCAGGCCTGGCTGCCACACTCTCCTGCATCGCTTCAAGAGCCTCTTCTTGATGACCGAGTCCGGACAGACAAATGGAAAGGTTGTTGAGTGAGTCGGCAAGGTCAGGATTGAACACATTTGGCCGACCCTGTGCCAGATCACGCCTGAGTGCTACACATTCCTGCACGGCTTCAAGAGCCTCTTCCCGACGATGGAGGTGGGATAGACTATTGAAAAGGGTGTTGAGCGAGAGGGCAAGGTCAGGATTGAATGCATTTGGCCGATCTCGTGCCAGATCACGCCTGAGTGCCACAGATTCCTGCACGGCTTCAAGAGCCTCTTCCCGATGACCGAGGTCGGAGAGACAATTGGAAAAGGTGTTAAGCGAGCTAGCAAAGGTCAGGATTGAATGCATTTGGCCGATCGTGAGCCAGATCACGGTACAGTGCCCCACATTCCCTGACGGCTTCAAGAGCCTCTTCCCGATGACCGAGGTCGGAGAGACAATTGGAAAAGGTGTTAAGCGAGCTAGCAAGGTCAGGATTGAATGCATTTGGCCGATCTCGTGCCAGATCACGCCTGAGTGCCACAGATTCCCGCACGGCTTCAAGAGCCTCTTCCCGATGTCCGAGGTCAGACAAATAAATGGAAAGGTTGTTCAGCGAGAGGGCAAAGTCAGGATTGAATGAATTTGGCCGATCTCGTGCCAGATCACGGCAGAGTGCCACACATTCCCGCACGGCTTCAAGAGCCTCTTCCCGATGACCGAGGTTGGAGTGACTATTAGAAAGGGTGTTGAGGGAGTTAGCAAGGTGAGGATTAAATGCACTTGGCCGATCCTGTGCCAGATCATGGTACAGTGCCGCACATTCCCTGACGGCCTCAAGAGCCTCTTCCCGATGACCGAGGTCGGAGAGACAATTGGAAAAGGTGTTGAGTGAGCTAGCAAGGTCAGGATTGAATGTATTTGGCCGATCCCGTGCCAGATCACCGTACAGTGCCACAGATTCCCGCACGGCTTCAAGAGCCTCTTCCCGATGTCCGAGGTCAGACAAATAAATGGAAAGGTTGTTCAGCGAGAGGGCAAGGTCAGGATTGAACGAATTTGGCCGATCTCGTGCCAGATCGCGGCAGAGTCCCACACATTCCTGCACGGCTTCAAGAGCCTCTTCCCGATGTCCGAGGTCGGATAAATAAATGGAAAGGTTGTTGAGTGAGAGGGCAAGGTCAGGACTGGGTGTGCTTGGTTGGTCCAGTACCACATCACGCATTAGTGCCACAGACTCCCCTGCTGCTTCCAATGCTTCCTCTAACCGTCCCATGAACTTGAAGTCCGATGCCAGCATCCATAATACTTGAGGCATCGTTGTTTGGTTTGGCATTGCAATGTGTTGCTCCTCCAGCCCCTGACAACACATTAGTAACCCCTAGTGAAATATCATTATCTGGGGCAGCACCTTTGACCATCCATAAAATCTTCCAATGCCAAAATACTTCTTCTTCGTCGCACAGATCGCCATCCAGATGAGAAGGCACCTATCCACAAATCCTCCAGTGATTTCTGGAGTTCATCCGACACGACCTGCACGTCTTGTAAGTGGTCCATCCAATGCTCACATGCATACCAGGCATGCTCAGGGATTACACCGTCCATCGCACTGGGGATACTTCCGGCATCCCTGTCATCGTCAAAAATAAACGAGACGTTATCACGGTGCTGAAGAAGCTCGTGATTAAGTGTGACAATGCAGCGCAACGTCAAGTATTGGCTGTGATCAATCTCCGAGATTGCAAACCGTGCATCTGCATAATCTCCCCCCTGGTCACAGCGAGTGAGATAGTCACGGAGAGATGGGTGGGCAATTTGAACGGGTTGATCCGGAGACATCGCACCAATGAGCAATGAGCACAGCGGCCGAAAAACTGTGTGAGCATTGTCATCATCAAGAAGCATTCCGATCGCCGAAATCGACAACGGTCGCTTGAGCGCAACGACTGCTCCTAGACACGGCCGATACCGCCGCACAAAATCTCGATCGCGCCACGGACACTTAGACAAAATGCTGGCGTATAGTTTATCCATTTTCTCCGCAGCATGAACGTCCAGGAGGTTCTTGTTATTCAGGAGATCGTCCAACTCCTCCACGGGACTGGTAGAGGTGCCAATATGATTACAAGCGGTAGCTGCCCACGCAAAAAGGCCTTCTGCTTGGTGATTGAATTTGGTGATCAAATTGTCGTCGGGCCAATTCTTGATTTTGTGATCACGCGCTATTTCCTTGAGACGGTGGGTAACAAAAATCCCAACGTCATAACGATTCATGTCGTCCTGAATATTCACCTCCCTGAGAGTGACGTGTCTCAGATTGTGCAGGCGTAGGATGATAGTTGCCTCGTTCCGTGACGTGATGAAGAATCGAAACTTGCGAGGGATGAGCGCCGCCGCATTCCGTAGTATCCCAATAAGGTCCTCGTTGTACCCTTCATCAAGTGCATCGATCACAATCGTCAGTGGTGGGGTCCGGTATGGTGCGGCATCCTTGGCAGGTTTCAGTATAAGCCCGTTGAATTGTCGCGATAACGAGGCAGAAGCCAAAGCTCGCTCCTCCGCAATGGCATCACAAACTGAGGTGCAGAAATTCCTGTTGCGATCACAAATGTCTCGCGCGACAGTGCTGAAGAGTTTGTCCGGCCGCCGGCGTTCACCATCTTCGGATGAGAAGAAGAATGACGAACCCAGGGTTGCATCTTTGCTCTGGGCACACGTCTTGGCCACAGTATGTGCAATCGCCGTCTTTCCGCATCCAGCAACCCCCGTGAGCAGGACAATTCGCAGTCCGGAAGCGTCATCAGGAGCTGTCAGAAAACCCATGATGTCTTCCAGAATGTTTTTACGCGTCTCGTGATGACAGACAAGAGAGGGGTCCCAAGATGCTCCATCAACATATGGGAGGAGGTTAAGGGTTGAGTGTTCATAATCTAAAAAGGCTGTCAGACACAAGAAATGAGCAAATGGCGTGTGAATATGCACACCCTTTTGAGATACCTGACCAACGTCAATATTGGCCACGTCCTGAAAACGTCCCACGGAACCGATGACGCTGCCACTTATCCGAGCTGATGTCCTCCCGGCGCGACCTGATGCAGAGGTGACGTAGGCAAGGCCCGCACCATCCGATAACGAGGGATTACTTTGGGATAAAACGACCCCAGAAACTGATATATTGGTACCACCTTCGCCGGGGGTGCGGGATAGATTGGCACCGGACGTTTCTACATGTCAACTGTCGTTTTAAGCATTGTGTGATTGGAGAAAGCAAGTGATGACTGACTCAGGTGCCCGCGCAACGAAGGGGAATCATTAAAGTATGCGTGGATCAGCTGACGCAACCGTGTGGGACTCGAATCCTTGTTCAAATAAAGGAAGAGCTCCTGGAACCCACGGATCTGTGCATCGGAACCGGAGTGGATCATATATTTGGTGATACGGCTGGGGATGAGCGCCATAATGTCGTTGCGCAACACAAACGCAGCACGATCCT
>Ga0307508_10001521_pt1 | contig 25885 bp, 22 predicted proteins | sample 9_EM_MG_FD_203089 | JGI IMG/M metagenome (GOLD analysis project Ga0307508, IMG submission 203089) | Populus trichocarpa ectomycorrhiza microbial communities from riparian zone in the Pacific Northwest, United States - 9_EM | ecosystem: Host-associated > Plants > Roots > Unclassified | place... | reverse complement strand
CTCGAAAGCGACGCGAAAGCGATCGGCGTCGGTGAAGGCCTCTTGCAGCATGCCCGACCACTTCTTCTCGACACGCGCCAGCTCCCGCCCGTCGCGCTCGAAGGCGAACGTCCAGGGTCGCCAAAACGGCGAAGACACTCGCAGCAGCAGGCGGCCCGAGCTGTCGCTCACGTCGAAGCGCTTGGAGAAGACCGCCCAGCGCTGCTGAATCGCGCCAAGCAGGCGGCCGTTCGCCATGCTCACCTCGAGGCGCTGAAAAAATAGCCGAAATGGATGTACGACGCGCAGCACCAGTTGCCGCGAATCGTCGAAGAAATGAATTTCGAAGCTGCGCCAATGGCCGAAGAACATGCGCGCCAGAAACGCCAGTCCGCCTTTGCCCTGTTCGGCCGCGAAGGCAAACGGCGCGCCGTTCGCCTCGATCGAATACTTGTTGCGCGTCTCGATGCCGAACAGCTCGGCCAACTCGCGCCGCTGTACGATCATGATTTCGCTCGATTGCTGGACCACGGCGAGCATCTCGGTCATGTCCCGAGCGTTGCATACGTGGGGCGTCCCGCTAGACGGAAAATCGGCGCAAGCTGCCCGCCCTTGCCCAGATCCAGGCCATAAATGGCGAATCGGGCGGATGCGGGCGCGGGCCGGCTCGTGTTAAGTTCGAGAGTAGCGCTATGGGAGTAAGGTTTTGACCGACAACAACGACAAGAAAGAGACGACCGAGCCGGTCTACGTGATCGAGAGCATCCCGGTGGGAGGGGAGCACGGCGTCAGTCCCGGAGAAATCGAGCGCGAAGCGATTCCAACTCCCTCTCACTTGCGGATGTTCCGCGAGATTGGCCGAGGCGGCATGGGGCGCATTCACCCAGCGACCGACCGTAACCTGTTACGTCACGTGGCGCTCAAGCGGCTCGATCGCGAGCTGGCCAAAGTGCCCATGTACAAAGACGGCTTCATCGCCGAGGCGCAGATGACGGGGCAGCTCGAGCATCCGAACATCGTGCCGGTGCACGAGCTGGACGTGTCCGACCAGGGCGTGCCGTACTTCACGATGAAGCTCGTGCAGGGCGTCAACTTGGACGACTGGCTGCGCGAGCCGTCGCGCGCTCCGGGCAGCACCGCTCGTCTCGAAGACGGGCTCGAAGTTTTTCTCAAGGTGTGTGACGCCGTGGCGTACGCGCACCATCGCGGCGTGATCCATCGCGACTTGAAGCCCGAAAATGTGATGGTCGCCGACTTCGGCCAAACCTATCTCATGGACTGGGGGCTCGCGCGTCTGACCCGCACAAGGCCGGCCTCGGGCTCGCGCGCGCAGATGGAGGCGCCCGGTCCGGTCGGGACGCCCACGCACATGGCGCCCGAGCAGGCCCGCGGCAACCCGCAAGAAATGGACGAGCGCAGCGACGTGTTTGGCCTGGGCGCCATGCTTTACGAAATCGTCAGCGGCAAATTACCCTACGGCGACGCACGTGATGTCGACACCGTGCTGAAGCGCGCCGCAGCCGGGCAAGTCGTACCCATCGACGTAGCCTGCATGGGCATCGGTGTCTCGAAGCGCATTCGCAGCATCGTCGAGAAAGCGGTCGAGCCCAAGCCGGAGCGTCGCTACCAATCGGTGGTGGAGTTGCAGGCCGATGTGCGGAACTTCCTGCGTGGCGGCTTGCACTTGCCGCGTCGAGTGTTTCCGCCAGGTAGCGTGATCATCCGCGAGGGTGATGTGGGCGACGCGGCGTACATGATCGTGAGCGGCACCTGCAAGGTGAGCCGCCGCGTCGGCAGTCAACAAGAAGCTCTCGGAAAGATGGCGGCAGGCGATGTCTTTGGTGAGATGGCACTTTTGCTCGCAGAACCTCGAGCCGCCACTATCGAAGCGGAAGACAACGTTACAGTGTTGGTTTTGGATCAGCGCACGTTGAGTGCCGGGCTCGGTGCAGACGGCTGGACCGGCGCGCTGGTGCGAGCTCTGGCGCAGCGTTTTCGCGACCTCGAGCAGAAAGTGCGCGAAGCCGGCGTGCGGCGTAGCTAAATCGAGACGCTAAGGGCCCGCGAATGGCTAAGTCGGTCGATGATCGCGGCCGAGGCGCCCGGATGGCGAGGCGCGACGAAGGCGCATACTGCAGTATGTAACTGAGGAGTAACGAAGCCAGCCGGGATGCATCGGCCGCGAGAGCGATCGACTTAGCCTTTCGCGGGCCCTAAGTCTCACTTTTTTCGCGCGTGCGTGGCTCAAGACCAGCTGGGCGCGGCCGTTCCTGATGTCTGAGGCAACAGGGGCCATCGGGGCCCCTCACCACAGCCGGGGATGAGCTTGAAGTACAGCGCACGCAACTCGAAGACTCTCGACTCACTTGACGACCCGATCGCCCGTGATCCGGCGCGACGTGCCAGCGGGGTGCAGGCTCGCGCTGCTCGCGCGCGGTCCGCCCCGTCGATGGCGGCGCAGCAGCAGTTGCCTCTGGTGTCCATCGGTTCCCCGGCTGATCCAGCGCTGCTGGAGCCCACGTATGCGTACCTTTCGGCGTACTCGTTCGCTTGCCTGTCGCCGCTGCTTGCCCAGCGGCTCAACGTGGCGGTGTACGAGCTGTACGCCAACGCGCTGCGCTACGGCTCCGCCGGGGGCGAAGTGCGGCTCGAGATTCGGCGCACGCCCGGTGGCGTCGGCCTGCGCGTGAGCAACCACGCCGAGCCGGGCCAGATCGAGCGCCTCAGGGCGCAAATGGGACGAGTACAAGAAGATCCGAGCGCGGCCTTCAGCGGCGAGATGAATCGCTTTGCCGGCGCCAGTCAGCCGCCGCCCATGCTCGGCATCGTGCGCGTGGCTCACGAAAGCGCGCTTCAGCTCGAGCTCGTCATCGACGCCGACCGTGTGGAGATTTCGACGACTTGTGAAGGCTGAGCTTGCGCCCCTGGCGGGAGACGTGGCACGTCTCGCTCCCGTCCCGGCACCATGCTCGAAGTCGTTCCCCGCAACATGTGCTCTGGCTGCGCACGCCCGAGCGTGGTCTGTCTGTGCTCGAGCATCCGCAAGGTTTCGACCCGCACGCGGGTAGTGATCCTGCAGCACCCGCGCGAGAGCGATGTGGCCATCAACACCGCGCGGCTCGTGGAGCTGCAGCTCGAGCGCGCGGAGCGGCATATAGCGGTGAAAATCGCCGAGCTGCCGGCGCTCCGCGCACGCTTGAACGACCCAGCCGCGCCCGCCATCTTGCTCTACCCGGGTGACGACGCGCGCGACTTGGCCGAAGCTCCGCCCGAGGGCGCGGTGACGTTGGTCGTGCTGGACGGCACCTGGTGGCAGGCCAAAAAGTTGTTCCGGCAAAATCCGGAGCTGCTGACGCTGCCTCGTTACTCGCTCTCGCCCCGTGCGCCGAGCCGCTACCGCATTCGGCGCGAGCCGGCGCTGCACTGCATTTCGACCATCGAGGCCATCGGCGAAGCGCTCACGCTGCTCGAGCCCGCCGGTTTCGATCGCGAAGCCTTGCTCGAGCCGTTCGAAGCCATGGTCGAGCATCAGCTTTACTTCGCGTCCGCGCACGGCTCGCGCCGGCACTTGGCGTATCGGGAACGTCCGCGCAAGCCGCGGCTCCCGCAATTGCTCGTGGAGCGCGAAGCGGATCTGATCGTGGGCTACGGCGAAGCCAACGCCTGGACCCGTGGCAGTCCCCTGGGTGGCGACGCCGAGATCGTGCACTGGGTGGCGGAGCGGGTGCAGAGCGGCGAGCGCTTCGAAGCTTTGATCGCGCCGCGACGTCCGCTCTCGCCATCGTTCGAGGCGCACACGCGGCTGGCGCCCGAGCGCGTGCTCACGGGCGAATCTTTTGCGACCTTTTGCCAGCGCTGGCGCGCCTTCGTGCGCCCGACTGACGTGCTCGCCGGTTGGGGCTTCTACGCCTCCGAGCGACTCGCCGCCGAGAACGTGAGCGTGCCCGAGCGGCTCGATCTGCGCGCGCTGGCCCGCAGGCAGCTGCGCAAGAAGACCGGCGAAGTGGCGGCATGCGCGACGGAGCTTGGCGCTGTCGTGCCGGCGCCGTGGGCGCTCGGGCGCGCCGGCGAGCGACTGTCAGCCGCCGTCGCGGTCACGCGCGCGCTGCTCGAGGCAGCTCGCGGCTAGTCGTAGTCGAGCAAACGGAGAGCGGAGGGGCTGCCGACCGCGGGGCTGTGCAGCTTGATTGCAGAAGCTGCCGTGGCGGAGCCAGGTTTCGTTTGGGCAATTTCGATTTCGTCTACACTCTCACGCTTCGGAATACCCGCCGCCGCGGTCGCTGACCAGACGTTGCGCCACCCAAACCGTCGTCGCCAGCAGCAGCATGGCCCACGCGCCGAGCGCGGCGGCCAAGAGCCGACCTTCGCCGATGAGCTGCGACAGCTCGTAGATGGCTTTGGTGATGGGAAAATGTTGTTGCCGCTGCGCCAGGATCAGCGAATCCGATACTTCGAGCATGCTGAGCGCGAAGGCGAACAGCCCTCCGGCCAAAAGGTGCGGCAAAACCAGCGGCAAGGTGACGCGCCAAAGCACGCGCCCGGGCCTGGCGCCCAGGCTCTGCGCGGCGTCCTCCACGCTTCTGTTCATTTGCAAGAGCCCGGCTTCCGCTGAGCGGAGCACGAACGGCAGGCGACGCATGGCGTAAGCGATCACGAGCAGCGCCGTCGGATCTCTAACGGGATCGAGCATCGCCAGCGGTCGCCCCTCGCGCGAGATGGCCAGGTAGCCGAAAGCGAGCACCAGGCCTGGCACCGATAGCGGCAACATTGCCAGCGCGTCGAGCAGCTTGCGGCCAGGCGTATTGCCGCGCACCACCACCCAAGCGATGGCGAATCCGAGCACCAAGTCCAAGGCCGTGGACAGCGAAACGTAGCGCAAGCTCTGCGCGATCGAGCTCACCACGAGCGCGTGCCCCAAGGCTGCGCGAAAATGGTCGAGCGTGTAGCCGCTGGGCAAAATGGTGCCGTACCAGTCGCGCGACGACGCCAATAAAATCACCGCCAGGTTTGGCAGCGCCGCCGCCGACAGCACCAGCAGCGCCAGCCCCGTGCAGGCCCAGCGTGCGACGCCGCGCGCTCGCCGGCGCTCGCGCCGCGCTGCGCCCTTGGCGCCGGCGGTCACGTCCATTTTTCGCAGCAAGAAACGGCTGCTGGCGTACAGGCCCAGCGTGGCCACCAGCGCCACGGTCACCAGCCCGTAAACGAAGGGGTTTTGCCCAATATCTTTGAGCCCGACCCAGATTTGCACCGACGTGACGCGGTCGTAGTCGCAGAGCAGCGGTACGCCGAGCTCGGTCAATGACCAGATGAAGATGAGGCTGAGCGACGCGAATAGGCTCGGCGCCGTGACCGGCAAGGTCACGCGCCACAGTTTGCGCAGCCCGTGCGCACCCAGCGTCTCGGCCGCACGCTCGAGCTCCGGATTTTGGCTGGCGAGCGAGGCTGATAGGTTGAAGTACAAGATCGGATAGAGATGCAGCGCGGTCAGCCCGATGACGGCGAAGAATCGCCCTTCGCGTAGCCAGTCGACCGGTGCCGCGCGATTTGCCAGCCCGATCGCGGCGAGAGCGGCGTTGAGCGCGCCGCTCGGTCCGAGCAGCCGTTGAATCCCGAGCGCGCCCACGAATGGGGGCACGAACAAGGGCAGCGGAATCAAGGCTCCGAGCCAGCGCCGGCCCGGAAACTCCCAACGCTGGAAAAGCAGCGCGAGCGGAATGCCGATGAGCGCGCAGAGCAGCGTCGTCCCGATAGCGACGCCGAGCGAGTTGCGAAAGCCAAGCAGGTAGACGGGGTTGTCGAAAACCGCCGACACGTAGGCCAACGTGAAATGGCCCTCGTGGTCGACGAACGCGCCGCGCATGCTCTCGAGCAGCGGCCACAAGAAAAAGACCGCAAAAATGGCTGCGACCAGCGGCAGCAGCAGCACGCTTGGCCCGCGCTTCACTGCTCGCTCCGGGCCAGCGCGCTCACGCTTTCGTATTGAGCCTTGAGCGCGGTCACCAGCCGGTTCTGCAGCGCGACTTCGCGCAAGGGGTCTTGGCTGGCAAGCTCGGGCGCGATTTCGTTGGTCACGACCGCGTAAGAGACTAGTGACATGTCGGCGAAGCTGGCCTGCGCGCGCGTGGCTCGCGGATGCCGTGCGAGCTCTGCAGCGGCCTCGTGCAGCTCCTCTTCGGTGTCGACGCACATCACGCGAATGACGAACGAAAGCGCGCGAAATAGCGGCGCGGTCCAGCTGGCGTGGTAAGTGAAGCTGCGCGCGACGAGGTACGGATCGTCGTTGGGATCCGAGCGCAGACCGCGTCGTTCGGGCGCGAACAAGATCGGCAGAATCGGCGTGCGCCTGAGCGCATAGCGCTCCGGCCCGCCCGCCACCCCGCGCTTGTATGCCCATAGAGCTTGCCCCTCCGGGCTGAGCACGAACTCGATGAAGCTCCGGCCCAGATCAGCCGACGGCGCGCCGCGCAGCAGCGCGATCGGATCGCTGCCCATCGAGCTGCCGCCCTCGGGCAGCACGAAACGCAGTCGCTGCCCAGGACCCACGCGGTCACTGTCGAACCTACCGTAGAAATCGATACACATGCCGGCGGCTGCGCTACCGGCCTGCACGTCTTGCGCGACTTTGTCGGCCTGATCGCTGAAGTAGCGGGAACCTCCGCCGATACGGCGGATCAGGCGCAAGCCGTCGTCGAAACCCGCGGCGAGCGCCTCGGCTTCGGCGGAGCCGCCTTTGGCCGACGCGCCCGCGCGCTCCAACGCTTGGCTCATGGCCTGTTGCACGATCATTTCGAAGGCCTTGTTGGCGGAGCCGCTCTTGCTCGGATCGGCGAGCGCGACGCGGCCTGCAAGTCGCGGATCGGCCAGATCCGACCAACGCTCGGGGGCGTGCGAGATGCCGAGCTGGGCTAGCGCCTCTAGGTTGTAACAGATGCCGAAGCCAGATACGCACGCGCCCAGCCAACGCCCCTGCTTGTCCCAGTAAGGTTCGCCGCCCACCGTCTGAGGAATGCCAGCTTCTCCGAACAATTCGGGGTGAGCTTTCAGCATGCCGGAGTCGACGAGTCGCCCGGCGCCGGCGTGCTGCCAGAAGTCGTAGCTGCCGCCGCCGAACAACAGGTCGATGCGAATGCCGACGTTCGAAGCCAAAAAAAGCTTACGTGCGCGTGCGGCGTCGTCATCGCCTTCGGGGCTTTGCTTGGCATTGGCGAAGGCCATGGCGCCGCGCTCCGACAGGGGATGGCCCGTCTGCTTTAGAAAATAGCTTGCGAACGCCGAGCGGTACTCCGATGAAAGGTAGCGCGACAGCTCGGTGGTGCCGCCCGGGTTGCGCCAATCGATCACCACCGGCGCTTGCCCGCGCGCCTGCAAATACCGCCGAAACCCGTGGGTCATTTCATAGCGGATCGCCTCGTTGTGCGGCGTCAGAATCACCAGCCGTCGCGCCCCCGCGGGCTCCGCCTCGACTCGGGGCCTGAGCAAGAAAGGCACGACCAGCAGCGCCGCCAGCAAAAGCAAGCCGGGCAGCGCGCCCTTCATGCGACCTGCTCCGGCTCGAGCAGCACCACGTCGCCCGGGCTCACGCGCGCCCACAGCTGCCGGCCGGCGGCGTGCTGGCTCGGGCCGCTTGGATTCAGCTCGTAGGCGCGCAGCTCGCCTGCCTGGCACGACAGCGAATGCTCACACAGCTCACCGAGGTAGCTGCTGCCCGTGCTCGTGACCAAGAAGTCGCCGTCAGCTTCGCGGGTCGCGCTCAGTCGCAGGCATTCGGGACGAATCGACAGCAGTACCTTGGCTCCGGGCTCGACTCCTGGGCGCGCGTGCGCGAGCAGCTCGAGCTCGGCGGATTTCACGCGCAAGTTGTCGCCTTCGCGCGCCAAAACGACAGCTTCCAGCAGATTGGTTTCGCCCAAAAACGTCGCCACGCTGCGTGAGCGTGGCATGCGGTACACGTCCCAGGGCGTGCCCAGCTGCTCGAGCCGTCCGGCCTTCATGACCGCGATCCGATCAGCGATGGCCAGGGCCTCTTTTTGATCGTGCGTGACGTACAGCGTGGTGAGGCCATGTTGCTTGCAAACGCGGCGAATCTCGTCGCGCATGCTGTGCCTGAGACCGGCGTCCAGATTCGACAAGGGCTCGTCGAGCAGCAAACAGCGCGGCCGCGTCACCAGCGCCCGGGCCAACGCGACGCGCTGTTGTTCGCCGCCCGACAATTGATCGATGCGCCGCCCCGCGAAGCCCCCCATTTTGACGTCGGAAAGGGCGCGCTCGACGCGCTCGTCGATCTCGGTCTTGGGCCGGTGCTGCTCGCGCAGGCCGAACGCCACGTTTTCGCCGACCGACAAGTGCGGAAACAGCGCGAAGCTCTGAAACACCATGCCGATTTGGCGCTGATGTGGCGGCAACCGTGAGACATCCTCGCCATCGAAGGTCACGCGCCCGCTCTCCGGTTGCACGAAGCCGGCGATGCTGCGCAAGAGCGTGCTCTTGCCGCAACCGCTCGGCCCCAGCAAGAGCAGCAGCTCTCCAGGCTCGAGCGCGAGGCTCACTGACTGTAGCGCGACGCTCTCGCCGAACCGGACCGTGATTCCTTCGACGGCGATGGCGATCTTGGCCAAGGTCGACTCAGCCTGACTCGCCCACGCGCTGAGGTAGACCCCAGAGCGTTGCCAGCTCGTTCAGTAGCGCGGCTTCGCTTTCGGCGATCGTGTCCCTGACGGCGATGCTGTAGACCAGCTCGAAGATGATCTCGCGCGCTTCCAGGCGCTCGACGCTGGCGGCGGCACCCAAGATAGCCGCGCCGTCGGCCAGCGCGGCTGCGGCGTCGCGCGCGGCCTCGAAGCGCTTTTCGCCGATCTCATCGGCGATTTGCTCGAGCAGGTCCATTTCGTCTTCAGAGACGCTGCCGTCCATGCGCGCCATCAAGCCGACCAGCGCCAGAAGCACGACCTGCTCGGGTTGTGACAGATCATCCAGGGTCATGAGCCCTCTAGCTAACACGCCCCGGTGCGCGCCGAAACTAGCGCGCGCGAGCGCGGCTTGCCGCGTGAGCTGCCAGGTGGTCAGCTGTCCTTGGAAGAAAAGATCACGATCGGAAGCAGGAGGAGGCTCTTCGCGATCCCGGCGAGGCCGGGCGCACGCTCCGTGGTTCGATCGCCAGGGTCGCAGGGCGCTCGGGCGACCGAGGTGAAACCCAAACAAAACTAGTTCAAGAAGCCTTCGCGAGTCAGCCGCTCGACCACGCGTTTGTCGTCTTTGATGTCCGGCTTGGCGACCTGCTTGCGCAGCGCCATCAGGGTTTGGTGCGGCCAGCTCTTTTGCACCATGTTGACGATGAACTTGGGCACCGAGCCTCGCGGATCGACCTCGACCTCGGCGTTGACGATCGTGCCAGGCGTCTTCGTGCCGTCCTTGTTGGTCAGCGTGGCCATGGTCAGCTCGAATTTGCCAGCCTTGAAGCTGCCGCGCACGTAGTCGTCGGTCTCGGGCGCCAATGGGTCGGTCACCGAGTAGTAGCTGAAGGTGACCTTCTTCTTCGCCGGCTCGGTGGTGATGGTGGTCTTGAAGACGAAGTCACGATCCTTGAGCGGCGTCGGGGTCTTGATGTGATCCCACTCGATGGCTTCCGTTTCGCTGATCTCGCGGAGCAGCTTGGTCTTGACCAAGCGGTCGATCCATTCAGTCGAGCGCTTGCGATCGATGAGCACGCTGGCGACGCGCGTGATCGGCGCCGCGATGAAACCTTCACCGCGCAGCGCGACGATCGAGCTGCCCGGCACGTCGTGCCGGTACATGCGCACGCCGTCTTCTTCGTCGAATATCTCCCACTTCGGCGCCGAGGCGGGCGCATCGGCGCGCGCGACGCCCGCGAGCGTGAACAGGGTGGCGAGACTTGCGGCAAGGGAACGGAGACGCATGGCAGGCTCTCTTACCCCAGTTTAGCAAAGAAAATTCCTCGCCCCCCCAAAGCTCGCGCGCGGCCCGTTCGCGGGCGGCCCTAGCCAGCCGATTTGCGCGCCGAAGCGGGCACCAGGCTGAACGGCGCAACGCGCAGGCGCACGCAGCTGCTCGGCTCGTCCGCCGTGTACAGCGGCAGGGTCGATTCGCCGCCGGGGGCCGCCACGGACGCCCGTGGAGCAGGCGCGGACGAGCGCGCGGCTTGGTCGTTGGCCGCCGCAATGCGAAAGACCACCAGCTGCTCTTCCATGATGCGCTCGGCCGTCAGCGCTTCGACCTGCCGCGAAGCGCGCGTCGAATGGGGCGCCGACAGTTGCGTCTCGGTCCGGCTGCGGTCGGCCGTCGAGCAGGCCAGCTCGAACAACTGCGCCAGGGCGTCGTTCAGCGTGCCGAAGTCCGCGGACTTTGCGCGTGCCTGCGCGATGCAGCCGGCATACGAAAGACCGTGCTCCGTGGAATCGAGCCCGGCGGCTTGACGCAGCATGTGGCGCACCACGGCGTGCCCGTTGGCTTCGCGCGTACGGATGTGCTCGAAGCCTTCGAGGTTGCGTCCGAGCGACCACAAGCTCTCGAGCAGCGGCTTGAAGGCAGCGCGCCGCCCCGCTTCGGTCGAGTACAGATCGACGGTGTCGGGACCACGCACGATCGCGAGCGGAGCGCCCGCAGCTTTGGCTCGCATCAGCCAATGTTCGACGTCGTCCGATCGCAGCTCGAGCGCGGCGCGCAAGCTGCTCGGCGCCGAGCCGAGATCGATGGACAACAAGTGAAGTGAATTTCCCATATCGGTGGCCATTGGCCTCACTCGTGCCAACGGTCTCCCCACGCCCGAGTTGAGGGCTTTGACCCGCTGGGTCGCAAAAGACCGCCCCCCTGGGTCCAAATAGGTGGGAGGACCAGCGCCGCCCGCGCACTTTGCCGCTGGTTTCCGGCCTTGCCCCGCGTTCAGGCCAGCCGCGGCATATAGTCTCGTCCCATGCTGCTACCGGAGCTCGAGGAGCGTGACCTCGCCGAGCTGTCGATTTTTCCGCTGCCGAACGTAGCGCTCTTTCCTGGGGCCGTGCTGCCGCTGCATGTATTCGAGCCGCGTTACCGCGAGCTGGTCCGCGAGGTGCTCGGTACACGCAGAATCATGGCCATTGCGCGGCTAAAGCCCGGCTACGAAGGTGACTACGAGGGGCGACCGGCAGTCTACGACGTGTGCGGCGTCGGGACGCTCGAGAACCACAGCGAGCGGGCCGACGGGCGCTTCGACATCACGCTGCGCGGCCTTGGGCGCGCGCGCATCGTGCAGGAGCTACCGGCCGAGCGCGCGTTTCGTCGCGTGCGGGCCGAGCTGTTGCGCGACATCGTACCCGATCCGGCGCTGATTGCAGCGTGGCAAAGCAAGCTCGCCGGGCTTTGGGGGCGGCTGGCGCCGCACTTGCCCGAGCCCGTGCGCGACTTGCGAGCGCTCACGCGCGGTGCCGACGACGCTTCGGCCTACTCGGACCGCCTGGCTGCGGCGCTGGTGGCCGACCCCGACGCGAGCCAAGAGCTGCTCGCCGAGCTGGACCCGGGTGAGCGGCTGCGCCTGCTCACTGCGCGCGTGCAAGAATTGGTCGACGCGCTCTCGCCGCCCAGCGTCGCGCGAGACCGTGCATTGAACTGAGCCAGGGCCGAGAGTTAGAGTGAGCGCATGCGGCGCCCGCCACTTCTGATCGGCATCGCGGGTGGCACCGGCAGCGGCAAAACGACGCTGGCCGCACGCTTGGTGAGCGAGCTTGGCGGAGACGTGGCCATGCTCGAGCACGATTGGTACTACCGCGACCGCTCCGGCATGACCGAGAACGAGCGCGAGGAAGTCAACTACGACGAGCCTGCGGCGCTCGACAACGCCCTGCTCGTCGCCCACCTGGGCGAGCTGCGCGCCGGACGAGCCGTACAGTGCCCGCAATACGATTTCGCGACGCACACGCGCCGGGCAGCGACGCGCGCCGTAGCGCCCGCGCACATCGTCGCTGTCGACGGCATCTTGCTGTTCGCGATTCCGGAGCTGTGCGAGGCTTTCGATCTGCGGATCTTCGTCGATACTGACGACGACATTCGCCTGATGCGGCGCATCTCGCGCGACATCGTCGACCGCAAGCGCGACATCGCATCGATTCAACATCAATACTACTCGACGGTGCGCCCGATGCACCTGCGCCACGTCGCGCCCAGCAAACGCCACGCACACTTGGTCGTGCCAGAAGGCGGCGAAAATGCGCAGGCCTTGGACGTGATCGTCGGCCGCCTAAAGTACCTACTGCTCGGCCACTAGCCAGCCCCGCCGCCCGACTTGGCTGCCCACCCGCAGCCCCTTGGGATTCGTCACATCTGGGACCGCGCCTCGCGAGCTTGGGTTTTGGCTGCGTTTTCGCTGCGCTCCGATGCTCACGTACTCAAGTACGCTCCGTGTGCGGTGGGCCCGCCCACTTGGTGCTCGCGAAAGCCTCGCCAAAACCCAAGCTTGCGAGGCGGCCGGCTGAAATGTGATGGATGATGAGCCGCAGCCCGCTTGCAGAAGCTTTCGTGCCGGCGGCGGGCCGAAGCGCAGGAGTCCCGGATTTTTTCACAAAGAGATCGGGAGATCGGGAGCTTTTGTTGTTCGAGCGGAGCGGATCCGTTCGGAGCCTGCGCAGGTTCCGCGAGAATCCGCTCGGCCCGAACCCCAAATTTCTCGCCTCCCGATCTCCCGATCTCTTTGTGAAAAAATCTCGTGCTCGCGTCTCGCTCGGCGCACCGGTGAAGGCCCGACGCCGCTGCCTCCGATCAGCTGTCCCGCACGTCCGCGATGCGCAGCTGGGCTTGGGGCGAGGGGGTGAGGCCTTGGGAGAGCGATGAGCGCGCGGCCGGCTGATACAGTTGCCACCAAGCGTGGGCGCGCGCTTCGCTCCAGATTTGTGACGGTTGTAGCTCGGCCTCGGCTTCGGCCAGGCGACGCAGCAAGTCGCGCGCGGTTTGTGGCCGCTGGTCCGGCGATTTTGCCAAGCAATCCATGATGCAGCGCTCGAGCGCGTGCGGCACGCCGGGCGCATGCTCCGCGAGCGACGGCGGCGGCTCCTTGATGTGTGCGATGAGGATCATCATCGGTGTGTCTTTGGGGAAGAGCAGCCGCCCAGTGAGCAGCCAGTAACCGACGCAACCGAGCGCATACAAGTCGGCGCGGCCGTCGAGCGGGCTGCCCAGCGCTTGTTCGGGTGCCATGAATTCGGGCGTGCCCATCACGGTGCCGGCGCGCGTGAGCTTGGCGTCGAGGGCCGGTGGCTCATGCCCGGCAGCTGCGGTGGTGGCCAAGACGGCCGCGGTCGACAGCGGCGGCGCGTCGGGCTCTGCGCCCGACAGCTCACGGACCAGCCCGAAATCCAAGACTTTGACCAGATCGACCTCGTCGGCGGCCCGACACACGAACAAGTTGGCCGGCTTGATGTCGCGGTGCACGAGCCCAGCGTCGTGCGCCTCGGCGAGCGAGCGACAAGCTTGCATGAGCAGCCGCAGCACACGCCCGGGCGGCTGCGGCCCATATTTTACGACCAAGCTTTCGAGATCGAGGCCGTCGAGCAACTCCATCACGTAGAAAAACGTGCCGTCGCTGGCGACGCCGTAGTCGAACAGCTCGATGGTGTTGCGCGAGCGAAGCGCTGCGAGTGTCTGTGCTTCGCGCCGAAAACGCTCTTGTGCTTCGCTCGTCGACGGAGCTCCGCTGTCGAGTCGAATCAGCTTGATGGCGGCCTCGCGCGCCAAGAGCGTGTGCTCGGCGCGCCACACCTCGCCCATGCCGCCTTTGCCCAGGCACGTGACCAAGCGGTAGCTACCGAGCTCCCGTGCCTGCTGATGGGCGCGCTTGGCTTCGGCGCGCGCTTCGGCGGCCTCGCGCCGCACTCGCACCACGAGGCGCGCGAACGCCACCGAAACGCCGAGCGCCAGCAAGACCGCCACGGCGGCGATGCCGAAGCTGCGTTGCCCGTAGGTGTGCAGACTCTGAAAGAATACGCGCTCCGGAACGACGTAAGCCACCGTCCAATCGAGCGCGCTGTGCGGAGGGCTCACGTTCGCCAGTGCCGCCAGGTGCTGCGCGCCGCCGACCTCGAACGCCAGCAGGTTGGAGGCCGGCGCGCTCTGCTGCGCCGCGAGCGCCGTAAAGAAGGCGTTCAGCGTCGGGTCGTGCAAGTCGCTGTACTTCAGCGTGTGCTCGCGCGTGAGCGGCAGCCCCACGATCTGCTTTTCGCCCTGCGGGTAGGCGAGTAGCGTGCCCGATGGCGTAAACAGCAACGTTCGCATGCCTGCCAGCTCGCCCGAGCGCAGCAAGTGTGACAGCTCGCTCACGTCGAAATCGACGGTGAGCACCGCGTGCAAGCTCTGTTCGCCGTGCTTCTGCAAGTAGACGGGCGCGGCCCGCGTGATGCCGGTATAGCGCGTGCCGTAAAATGGGTACGGCTTGGTCCAAATTCGAGCGCGTTCGGCGGCGGCCAGCGCGTAAAAGTCGCGCAGCCGCGGGTCGTAGGCGGTCGTCTCTTCGCGCAGCGGCCTGAGCGCGTCGTAACCCTGGTAGTCGTAGCGGCGCACGTGCGTGTCGTGCTGACCCACGCGGCTGTCCTGAAAGCGCAGCGCGCCATCGGTGTCGACGTAGCTGCCCTGAAAGGTGCCGTCCGGAAAGCTGATGCTCGCGAAAGCGACGCCGGCGTGCCCCTGCATGACGTCGAGCAAGATCGCGGCCGCTCGCTCGGGTGGCTGTTCGGGCGTCGCTGTCAGCGCAAAATCCGAGAGTCGGTCGAGCATCGGGTCGGCGGCCGCCAGCGCGCTCTGCAAATGCGAGGCGACCAGCTGCGCCTGCTCCGCCAAGCGCGCCTGGCCGAGGGTCACGTTGCTGGCGCGGAGGGCACGCTGGCCGACGAGCGTCAGGAACAGTCCGACGCCGAGGACGATGCCAGGAAACACGATCAAAATGCCGTACGACGACGCCAGGGCTCGCGTCAGCACGAATGCGGCTTGCGGCGCGGGTGTGGTCGGCGTCGCGCGCGCCAGCTCTTTTTTCCCGACACGTCGAGCCGTCATCCCGGCCGCGACATTACCCCGCACGCGGCGCGGCTTGGGGAGCTTTCGTCGGGTCGTGGACCTACGCTACAACTGTCCCATGGAACCTGTGCTTTTGATCGAGGCTCGCCAGCGCGACGTGGGCGACTTCATGGTGCGACGCGCGCTGCCGTCGGCGCAGCGCAGGCTGGTCGGGCCGTTCATTTTCTACGACCACCTGTGTCGCGCCGAATTTGCGCCCGGGCATGGGCTCGACGTGAGACCACATCCACACATCGCGCTGGCGACGCTCACCTATTTGTTCGAGGGGGCGTTTCTGCATCGCGATAGTCTGGGCTACGCGCAGCTGATTCGACCCGGCGACGTGAATTGGATGATCGCGGGGCGCGGCATCGCGCACTCCGAACGGACACCGCCCGAGCTCCGCCAGAGCGGCGGACCCTTGCACGGCATCCAATGTTGGGTGGCGCTGCCGCGCGAGCACGAAGAGATCGAGCCGAGCTTCACGCACCACCCGAGCGCTACGATTCCGCGCGTCACCCGACCTGGCGTCGCGCTGTCGGTGATAGCCGGTACCGCATACGGCGAGGCGTCACCGGTGCGGGTGCTTTCGCCCACGCTTTACGTGCACGCCAGCATGGCCCCCGGCTCGACTCTCGAGGTCGACGGGCAGCATCAAGAGCGCGCCGTCTATGTGGCAGCGGGCGCGCTGTCTCTGGCGGGCAGCGGGCGCGAGTATGGCGAAGGCTCGCTGCTCGTCTTGCCAGCGCAAACGCGTGTCGAGCTCCAGAGCGTGTTGGGCGCCGAAGCCATGTTGCTCGGTGGCGCCCCGCTCGACGGCGAGCGGCACATCTACTGGAACTTCGTGTCGAGCTCGCTCGCCCGCCTAGAACAAGCCAAACAAGATTGGCAAGACGGGCGCTTCGGTAAGGTCGTCGGCGACGAGCACGAGTTCATCCCGTTGCCGCCGGTGTGAGCTGGCAGGTGGCGGTACGAGCGCGAGCGAGCAACGCGGGCTAAGCCGCGCGGATCTTGCCACGCCGAACCGCCAGCTCACGCGTCACCCTGCGGTGGCATTCCCAGCATAGCGTACGCAGGTTTTCGAGGCCGCAGGAGCCGCCGCCTTCGACCACCGGCTGAATGTGATCGACCTCCCAATAACGCCGACGGCGCAGTAAGTACTGGGGCAGGCCCAGCTCCGCCATGCGCCGCTTACGCCGCGCCCACTTGGTGACGCGAATCTTGCGTTGCAAAGCGTCGCAGTCACGTGCGCACGACAGGCAGACTCCCTTGTCGCGCGCGTGCACCTGCTCGGCGGCGAACTCGGGCTGCGTGCGGATCTTCCAGTCGACGACGCACGCCTCCGAACAGAACGTACGGCGCCCACTGCCCCTGGCGATTTCCGAGCTGCACTTGCGGCAGAGCCGGCGGCCATTCGGGCCTAGCGGTAGCTGTTTCGGGTCAGCAAAGCCGCCTGCTTGTCTGCGCGGCGGTGGGGGCGTCGTCGTGCTGCGGTTGGCCTCCGCGAGCTCGGTTTGTGGCTCAGCCGATAGCTCGAAGTCGTCGTCCTCCTGGGCCATGGCATCAGCTGATGCCCAAGACCGCGGGTGCTGGCCAAGTTTCAGCCCAGTCTGGCTGCCGAGCTCCAGGGTTTTGCCTTGGATTTTGAGGCGAGATCGTGTGATCGCATAGAATCAAATGATGCTATCCGAGCACGGAATTTCGCCGGATTTTTGGGGAGCGGCCCCGCAGCCCAAGATGTGATGAATGCAGCCGGCCAGAGCGGCCCAGCTGGGCCGCGTCGCAGCTAACGAGACTCGGCCAACCCGAGCTAGACTTGGACGTGCTCCCGGAGCGCCCGCTCTATTTCCCGATCAAGGCCGAGCCGCTGCGCATGCGGGCTGGCCTGTTTCGCTTCGGCACCGACTTCGGAAACGGCGAAGCCGACCGGCGCTTCTTCCCGCGCGACGAAGCCTCGCCGCACTACCTCGCGGAAAAGGCCCGAGTGCTGGCACGACACCCGGAGCGTAGCGCCGTCAGCGTGCGGAGCTATGCCGAGCAACGCTGCTTGGTCGCCGCCGAGGCTTGGCTGCAGCAGGCCCTCGAGCGCGAAGGGCAGGCGGCTCTGGCGCGCCTGCCACTGCCGGAGCTCGGGGGCGAGCTGGTCGAAGACCTCGCGGTCTTGCACGTGGACGAAACCGGTGCCGATCGCGCCATCCTGGTGCACGCTTGCTTTCCGAGCGGTTGGCGCCCGGAGCAGATCGTAGGCCAGAGCTTTGCAAAGATTCATGCGCGCGTGCCAGCGTTCGAGGCGGTAGCGCACAAGGCCGAGAGTCTGACTTTCGCGATGGTCAGCCGCGGCCCTTACGTGCGCTTCGTCTGGACCATCTCGGCCGATGCCGAGCTGGATCACCACCCCGAGCACGGCCGGCGCGCACTCTGGTCCGCGCACACGCCGCGCGGCTACCTGCGCGTCGAGCGCCCGACCACCGTGCCGCTCCCGCTCGAGTCGGGCAGCATCTTCCTGATTCGCACCTACCTTTACGGCTTCGAAGAGCTAGGTTTGGAGCAGCGTGCCGTCTTGGCCAGCGCGCTCGAGCAGCTGCCGCCCGCGGTCGTGCGCTACAAGCAGCTCGCCGCCGCGCTGCCGCGGGCGCTCGAGCTCTTGCGCTGAGCCCTACAAACCCCAGTTGGCCACGGCGCGCATCGACAGCAGCATGCCGACGGGCCACGACGAGTAGGCGACGCCCAAGTTGTCGATCGCGAAGTCGTTGCGACGGAGCGGAAGCAGCGCGCTCACGCCGACCTCGACGCCCACTGGTTCCGACGTGGTTGCCAGCTCGAGCTCGAGCGGCACGGCTAGCCAGGGCTTGTTGGCGGAGCTGTTCTGCGTGTAGCCGTCGGCTCGCACTTTGAGCAGGCCTGCGTAGACCCCCGAGCACAAATCGAAGCGCAGCTCGTTGCTGCGCGCCGCCGAGTAGCAAGTGCGCGCTACGGCGCTGAGCAAAGTTTCATCGAGCCGCCCCGGCGCGAAGTCGAGCGACTGTTCCGGCATCCAAAGCACGCCGAGGCTGGTATGAAAGCGCTTGGTGCCGATGCCTAGTTCACCTTGCGCGGCAGGCGCCGCCGGCTGCACCACGCCGAACAGCCCGCCGCCGCCGAGCGAGAGCGACAGCGTAGTGGTGCTGCGTCGATCGGGCTCGGGTGGGCGGGGCGCCGGTGGCTTGGGTTGCGGCGGCACGGGCACGGGTTCTGGCTCAGTGTTCTCGGTCGGCAGCTCGTGCGAGTCGGAGTCGACCAGCAGAGCGAGCGTCAGGGCCGTGGCTTGCTCGAGCGACGCGCACGTCGCTCCGCGATCGCGCAGCACCCGCACACCATTGCCGCCTCCGACGCGGATCTCGGCGCGAAAGACGCCGCCGCGTCGCGTGAAGCTGACATGGTAAGCGGAAGGCTCACCTGTCGCCGAGTGTCCGCGCAGCCGCTCGATGTGTTGGCTGAGGCTCTGTGTATCCGGGCAACTCTCGGCACCTTCTTCGCGCGTCACGTTCAAGAACGGCTCGACCGCGGATTCTGCCTGCGCTGCAGTTGCAAGCGACAGCGCGAGTCCGGTCGAACCGAGGAGCACAAAAGCCGAGCGCATTCGGGCGGCTGAGAGTACAGGCGCAGCGGCCGTCGCGCGACTTCCGAAGAATTTTTTGTGATCGACGTACGGCAGCCTCCCCACTATTCGCGTGAGTGGTATTGTCAACGAGAAGCCACCCTTTCAAGCTTGCCGCCACGCTACCCCAACATCGGCGGCAGAACCGAGGGACTTTTCAACGGCATGATCAGCCCGCAACCCGAATTTCGAGCGATCTATGAGGCGCATTTCAACTTCGTCTGGTGCTCGCTCCGGCGCCTCGGGGTGCGCGAGGCGGACGTGCTCGATCAGGCACAAAAAGTGTTTTTGACGGCCCATTTCAAGCTGGCCGAGTTCGAGGGCCGTTCCCAGATCACCACCTGGCTGTTCGGGATCTGCCAGCGGGTCGCCAGCGACTACCGTCGCTCGGCGCTGTTTCGTCGTGAAGTCACGACCGACGCGGCCGAAATGGACCTGTACGGTGGCTCGCACGAAGATCTCGCTCAGGGCGCTGAGTCCCGCCAGCGCGCGCAGGTCGCCGAGGCCATCCTCAACAAGCTGCCTGAGCCGCAACGTCTGGTGTTCGTGCTTTTCGAGCTCGAAGAAATGAGCGGGCAAGACATCGCCCAGCTACTCGGAATTTCCGTCGGCACCGTGCGCTCGCGGCTGCGCCTGGCGCGTGAAGCGTTTTCGCGAGAGGTCAAACGCCTCGCGCTTGCCCAAGGCAACGGCCGAAAGGAGGCCGTATGAGCGGCGATCCCGAACGCCTACTGAGCATCTCGAGCGGTTCAGATCCGCTCGAGCGCGAGCTTTTGGGCAGCGTGCGCCACGTCGGCCCGCCCGACGGCGCCAAAGACCAAGCCTGGCGCGCCATCGCCGGACAAATTGCCGTCATTGCCGCCGTCGGGGCCGTCAGTAGCTCGACCGCAGCCGCAGCCAGCAAGGCCGGTGTCGGCACGCTGGCAACCTGGGCTCTGTCCACCAAGATTGCGGCGGTTGCTGCTGCCGGCGGGCTCGCGCTGGGCGGTGGCTATCTGGTGCTGCACGGCTCACCCGAATCGTCTCCCGCCATCGCTCCGCGCACGGTCGTGGCGCCAGTTCTACGCGCTCCGCCTCCCACGCCAGCGCCGGCGCCAAAGCACGCTGAAGCCGTCGCACCTGCCGAAGACGCACCAACCTTCGACATGCCGAGCCACAAGCTCGAGCCGCACCGGCTCGACGCGCTCCAGGCCGAAAGCGCGCTGCTCACGCAAGCGCGCGCGGAGCTGCGTTCCGGCAATGCAGCGGGCGCGCAAGCTTCGCTCGAGCGGCTGCAAGCTCAGTTTCCGAAGGGCATGCTCACGCAAGAGCGTGAGGTGCTAGCCATCGAAGTGCTGTCGGCTCAAGGTAACGTCGAAGGCGCGAAGCGCCGCGCCAAAGCCTTCGTCAAAGCCTACCCAAAGAGCCCTCACAGCGGCCGGCTGGCGCGCTTCCTCGATTAGCGCGAGCAGCTCGGCCAGCAGGGTCGACGCGAGCTTGTTGGCGACAGGTCGGCGGCAGCGTCGCCTCGACTAGCGCGAGCAGCTCGGCCGGCAGGTTCGACGCGAGCTTGTTGGCGACAGGTCGGCGTTTTCGCGCCGTCCGGAGCCGCGCTTCGCCGCAAACGATTCCTTGCCGCACCGCTTGTCCCCCAATTTCTCCCCGTCCGAATCTTCCGATCTTCTGTGAAAAATTTGGGTTCTGTCATCGCCTGAAATCGGCGTTTAGCCTCGGCGAAACTTCCGCGGCCATTCGCCTACATGGCCGGACCCATCCCACCCCGCTGGGTGAGTGGAAAATGCGGGTGAACCGGCAAAAACCGTGCTTTGATCCGATAGAGTGATCGCAACCGGGCCGGGTCACCACCGACATGTACGTAGGAAACACCGGTTTTCGAGCCCGAAAGACTACATCGTTGGTCAACAAATCCAGACTCCTCGGAAGCTTCGTACCCCTCGCGGGTGGTGCGCTGCTATGGGCGCTCCCCGCGTGCACCGGAAACCTCATCGGATCCTCGGGCGGGTCGCCCGGTACGGGACCGACCGGCCCGACTGCCGCCGCTGGCGGCGGAGGGGGCGGGGGTGGAACGGTGGCGCCGACCGGGGGGGCCAGCAGCATGCCCACCGGACCCATCACGACGCTCGACTGCTCCGCCCACGTCGTCGATCCGGGGCCGACCAGCCTGGCGCTGCTCTCGCACCAGCAGTACCTCAACACCGTTCAAGCGCTCGCGGGTAACGTACCGGGCCTCGACCAACTCCTCGGGGATGCCGTCGAGGCATCCGCCTTCGGGTTGGTGCAGCCAGATGTAACGCAAGTGCAGCTCGAGCAGTTCCAAAAGGCCGCCAACGCCATTGCCGCGACTGTCGTCGGCAACGCCGCGACGCTGGCCAAGATCGCGCCGTGCGCCGCGGGCGCCACCGGCACCGCCGCCACCGACTGTGCCAAGGGCGTGGTGCAGAAGTTCGGCGCGCTCGCTTACCGCGCGGCGGTGACGGACGCCGCCGATATCGATCGTCACGTGCAGCTCTTCAGCGTCGGCGCGACGACCAGCTACGCGCACGGCATCGAGCTCTTGCTGCGCGGCATGCTGCAGTCGCCGCGCTTTCTGTACCGTGTTGAAGTCGGCACCACCGAGAAGGTGAGCGACCTGGCCGTCAAGCTCTCCGGCCCCGAGATCGCCGCTCGCTTGTCGTACACGTTCTGGGACTCGCCGCCCGACGATAAGCTGAATCAGGCCGCCGCTGCCGGCACTCTGGCCACCAAAGAAGGCGTGACCCAGCAGCTCGCGTCCATGCTGCAAGATCCGCGCGGTCAGAAGCTCCTCAATCGCTTCCTCGGCTTGTGGATGCAGGTCGACTCCGTCGACAATTTGGTCAAAAACTCAACCACCTACCCGCAGTTTCAGTCCGCGAGCTTCAAGGTGTCGCTCAAGGGCCAAGCTGCTGCGTTCTTCGACGACTTGCTCACCAAGCAGGGCGGCAAGCTGAACGCGCTGTTCACCTCGGCGACGGCCTTCTACGACAAGAATCTCGGCGACTATTACGGAGTGACCGGGACCGACACGTTCCAGTCGCTGCAAAAGACCGATGGCACCGTCTCGGGCATCTTGACTTTGCCGGCTGTGCTGGCAGTGCAAGCCAAGCCCGATCAGAGCTCGCCTATCTATCGCGGTCGCTTCGTGCGCGAGGCGCTGCTCTGCGAGCAGCTGCCCTCGCCGCCCGCCAACATTCCGGCGGCGCCTGAAGTGATGCCTGGGGTCTCCACGCGCCAGCGGTCCGCGCAGCACGAGGTTGATCCCACCTGCTCGGGTTGCCACAGATTGCTCGACCCGGTCGGCTTTGGCTTCGAGAATTACGACGCAGTCGGGCACTACCGCACGCAAGACGCGGGCCAACCGGTCGATGCCAGCGGCAACCTGGTGGGAACCCGCGACATCGATGGTCCCTTCAACGGCGTGGCCGAGCTGGCGACGAAGCTCGCCAGCAGCTCCGAGGTTAAAGAGTGCGTGACCAGGCAGTGGTTCCGCTTCGCCATGAGCCGTTTCGAGCAACCCGTCGACGGTTGCTCCATGAAGAGCGTGCTCGATAGCTTCGACACAGCCGGGCAAAGTCTCAGCTCGCTGCCGCAAGCCATCGTCCAAACCGATGCCTTCCTCTACCGCCGCCCGATCGACGCGAAGGTGATGCCATGAGCCCGAAAGAACCCATCGACCTCCGAACCGCGATCAGTCGCCGCAAGCTGCTGGGCGGCCTGGGCGCCCTGACCGTCGCCATCTCGAGCCCAATCTGGCGCGCCTCAACAGTGTTCGGCCAAGACGCGAAAGCCAAGGCGGCCAAGCGCTTCATCGGCATGTTCAGCGCCAACGGCACCATCGCCAAATCGTTCTGGCAGCAAGGCACGGGCAGCGAAATCCCGCTTGCGACCATGACGCCGATCTTGGCGCCGCTCGACAAGCACAAGGACAAGCTCCTCATGCTCAAGGGCCTGCACATGTACTCGACTATCGAGAACACGCTGGGCACCACGAACGGAATGGAAGGCCAAGACGTCGTGGCCGGCAAGCCCGGAGGCCCGCACATGAGGGGCCCCGGAGGAATGCTGACGGGCGGCTCGCTCATGCCCGGCAGCTTCACCGGCTCGGGTGGTCCTGCCGGCTACGCGGACCGCATCTCGGTCGACCAATACATCGCGGGGCGCATCGGCACCACTACGCAATTTCCATCGCTCGAGTTCGGCGTGCGCATCACAGGGCAAGAGCCGCTGAAAGTCATCTCGTACAAGGGCGCCAACCAGCCGAACACGGCGGTCGACGATCCGTTCCAGATGTACTCGCGCATCTTCGCGAACGCCAACCTGTCGTCGGATCAGCTTAAGAATGTGATCGCCGAAGGCCAGAGCGTGCTCGACTTCGTAAAAGACGACATCACGCGGCTTGAGGCGCGGGTCAGCTCGGACGACAAGGCCAAGCTCGAAGCGCACCTGGGTGGCATTCGTAGTATCGAGCAAGGGCTGGCTAATACCAACGGCTGCAAGCCGTTGACCATGCCGGCCAAGTTCGACCCGCACGCGATGGAGCAGTTTCCGAACGCGTCGCGCTTGCAAATGGATCTGATGATCCTGGCGCACACCTGCAACATGACCAAGGTCTCCACGTACATGTGGGCCAACGCCGACAGCTGGCAATACTTCCCGTGGATCGGCGTGAACGAAGAGCACCACGGGCTGTCCCACTCGAGCGACAGCGACACAGTAGCGAACGCGAAGCTCGTCACCATCAACACTTGGCACGCGACCGAGTTCAACTACATGCTCGATCAGCTAGCCGCCGTGCCAGAGCCGGACGGCAGCAACATGCTCGACAGCAGCTTGATCCTGTGGGGCAACGAGCTTGGCACCGGCAACAACCACAGCTACAAGAACATCCCCTGGGTCGTCGCCGGCACGGCCGCCGGCTATCTAAAGACCGGGCGACAGATCAACTATCAAGATTTGCCGCACAACAACCTGCTCGTGTCCGTGTGCAACGCGATGGGTTTCGACGACGTCACGACCTTCGGCATCCCCGGCGTCTGCACCGGGCCGCTGATGGGCCTTTCGGCATAAACGCGGCGGAGCAGCGGGGGCTGCCGAGCGGGCTGACGCCGCTGTGCTCGGCTGAATCGGATGGTGCTGGTTCGGGGAGAGCTGACGCATCGTGAGCTGGCGTGTTGGGGGGCTCCTTCGCTAGGCTTGGCGGCATGTCGGAGACGCCGGATGCTGAGTTTGGTGGAAGCTGCGCTTGCGGTGCGGTGAGCTACGGCTTCGACGGGCAGCCGAAGGTGACGGTGGCTTGCCATTGTTCTATGTGCCGAAAGGCGACCGGAAGCGCGTTCGGTACGTGGACGCTCGTGCCGATGCTCGGCTTCCGCTGGATTTGCGGCGCGGAGCAAGTGGCTGAGTTCCGGTCGTCGGACCACGCGCGGCGGTTGTTTTGCCGGTTGTGCGGTACGACGCTCGGCAACTTGACCTCGCGCAGACCCAAGTTCATGCACCTCGCGGCGGGGACGCTCGATCGAGCGCCTGAGTTTCGCATCGGGCTGCACGCGTACACGGCGTCGAAGGCCGCCTGGTTCGAGATCAAGGACGACCTGCCCCAACACGACGACGAACCGCGCAGGGAAGGCTAAAGGTAGTGGCAATTTCGGAGTTCTATCGGAGCTTGCGCGAGGTGGTGGGGCCCCGACTGTTGATGATGCCAGCGGTGGGGGCGATCGTGCGCGATGCTGAGGGGCGCATCTTGCTGCAGCTCCAGCACGACGACCGTTGGACGCTACCGGGCGGAGCGATGGAGCCGGGCGAAGCGCCTGCGCTGGCGCTGACACGCGAGGTGCTCGAGGAGACGGGTCTCGTGATCGAGCCCCGCAGTGTGGTGGCGGTGATGGGCGGAGAGGCGTCTCGCGTTGTCTACGCAAACGGCGACCAGGTCGAATACGTCTCGATCATTTTCGAGTGCGTCGCGACCGGCGGGGCGTTGATCGAAGCCAACGACGAAACCAAAAAGCTAGCCTATTTTGCGCCGGACGCCGTGCCACCCTTGGCGTTTCCGATCCCGCGTGAGCTGTTCAAGGAGCCGCGTAGAACGACGCTGTTCGATTAGACGCATAGCTTTGCTCCGCCGTTATTTTGTGCAGCCGACCCGCTTCGTGTCGATGCACGATGTCGTCGCAGCCGTTTCCGACCAGAAAAAAATGCGTCGCTCGGCGCCGCGGCGCTTACGGCTTGAACAGGGGCTTCAGCGCGGCAAGCCAGCGATCGGAGACTTTTTGGGAACCGGCCTCATTGAGGTGCACGCCGTCCGATAGGTCAGTCGCAGGTACGAGGCCGGTGAAAAGGTCGACAGAAGTGACTGGCGACTCGGCGGTGCTGTTGGCGACCGCCCAGGTCACGATGTCGGCGTTGAGCTCCAGCACGCTGGCGTCGCAGGCCTGACAGCCGCTCGATTTTTCCGGGGTGTGCTGAGCGATGATCAGTCGCACCTTGGGATTGACCATCCTGGCCTGTGCGAGCGCGAGCGAGTAGGCCTTGAGCACGCCCTCGACCGGCATGTTGGCCAGCAGGTCCGCGCCGCCGAAATGCATCAAGATGATGTCCGGTGGATGCGCCGAGAACCAGCCCTGGTAGGTGCTGGCGGGCAGATTCGAAATGATGATGCCGCTCATGGCCTGCAGGTCTTTGTCGTAACCTGCGACGCCGCAGTCGGGACCGCTGCTGACGCCGCCGACGAAGTCGAAATTCTTGATCTCGGCGGCCTGCAACTTTTGCCAGAGGAACGCGCGCCAGCAGGTGATGAGCTCATTCGAGGAGCCGACCACCATGATCTTCGCCGTGCCGGTGAACACGCCCGTGCCGCCTGCGCCTGCCGTGCCGCCGCCACCCGTGCCGGCTGTCGCTCCGCCGCCACCGCCCGCGGCTCCACCGTTGCCAGCTGTTGTGCCTGCGCTGCCGGCTGTCGTCGTGCCTGCGCTGCCGGCCGTCGCGCTTGCGCTGCCGGCCGTCGCGCCGCCGTTCGCACTGCCGCCGCTCATCGTCGTAGCGCCAGCGCTACCCGCGCTCGCGCCGCCAGCACCGCTGCTTGGCGTTCCCGCCGCGCCCGCGCCCGCCATGCTGGCCTGCATGCCGGCAGCTTGCGGCGTCTCGGCGCTGGAACACGCCAGCATCGCCACCAGACTACAAGTGATGAGAGGGGCGCAGAGAGCGCCTCGGCGTCTGAGCTTCAAGGTG
>Ga0307508_10001520_pt1 | contig 25886 bp, 38 predicted proteins | sample 9_EM_MG_FD_203089 | JGI IMG/M metagenome (GOLD analysis project Ga0307508, IMG submission 203089) | Populus trichocarpa ectomycorrhiza microbial communities from riparian zone in the Pacific Northwest, United States - 9_EM | ecosystem: Host-associated > Plants > Roots > Unclassified | place... | reverse complement strand
AGGCGGCTGTATCGGCGGCAAAGTTGCCACATCAACCTCGCTGGTGAGTCGTGTCGCCTAACCATTCCTTCAAGCGGACAGTCAACGGGCTGCGCCCGTCGCCTGCCGCTTAAGTCAAACGTTAGGCGCCAATGGAGCATTTGGTGAAACTCGGTGCAACTCATACTCACAAGGCTTGAGCGAAAATTTGGCTGACTGCCCACTTCGTTTTAGTATCGATAGATATCTGAGCTTGGGAGAAGAGCCATGCATCATTCCAGACTCTGTGCGCTGCTAATCGACTGCAACACACCCGATGTTGATCAGGCCGCTAGCTTCTGGGCTGATGCATTGGGTCGCGTCGTCGACCCTGATCATCCAGGTACGCGTGGCAACTACCGCATGTTGGCGACACCGCCAGACGAGCCTATCGTACAAATTCAGCGCGTTGACCATGAGAGCCGGGTTCACATAGACATTGAAACCGATGACATCCCCGCTGAAGTAGCTCGCTTAGAAGAGTTAGGTGCTAGGGTGGTTAACCGCTTGGAGCGTTGGGTGGTAATGCAGGCCCCGACCGGGCAACGATTCTGTGTGGTCCGTATCCAGCGCCCAGGATTTCCTAAGAATGCAAACTCCTGGGCCTAATCTGCCATCTACAGATCCGTTCGCGGTGAGGCCATTGGCGCCTAACCCTTCCTTCAAGCGGACCTGCCTACGGCAGGCCGCTTAAGTCAAACGTTAGGCGGCTATGGTCTCGTCGTACAAGGTCGTCAATCCAAGCTTGGGTTGCCGCACTTTCGCAGCGGCTCCTTGCCTTGCAGTGCTCGCCTACTCGCGAGCAAGTCTTGCTCTATCCCCGCGTTGCCGGTCACGGTCGGCGCGGGCCGTCCGTCCCGCTTCGCTGGCGGCCAGCGCACGGCCTTCCGCCTGCCATCGCTCTCCGATCAAGGTCGGCGCCGTGGAGCCAGGTCCGGGCATGCCACACGCGCAAGACCGCTGGCTTCGTCCACGCAAGTTTGCCCGTTCAGGCTCCGTCCCGCGGCATTTCACCCAGCTTCCAGCCTCGTAGCGTTTGAAGCCACAATGCAGCGTCGTGCAAACGCATTCAAACACCAAGCCTTCTACCGCGCCGGTCCAGCTCGCCCGTGTGCAGCCTTGGCTTCTGGTCACTGAAGTCTCGGCATTCAAGGCAGATAGGCTGGTTGTCCAGCAGCCGCCTAACCCTTCCTTCAAGCGGACCCGCCTACGGCGGTCCGCTTAAGTCAAACGTTAGGCGTCAGTCAACTTGACGGACTACTTATGCGAACAGCAAGATTCTGTACATCGAGATTTCACAAAAAAAGGAAGCTCTGTAGTGAAAGTCAAAAACTTGGTCATGGCGACGGTCGCTCTTTCATTCGGCGGCCAAGGCGCTGCGTGGGGCCAAACTGCGATGCACGTACCGCTTCCTCCTGATCATCCGCTCATAGGAACCTGGCGGGTCGAGGTACCAAGCCTAAAGTGCTTTGAGGTCTACGAGATCCGCCAGGATGGTACGACCCGCGTCACGAGTGCGAAGGAGATTGCTGAGTCGGAATTCGAGATTTCCGTTACCCCCGGCCCAAAGGGCTTCTACAAGTGGATCGACAAAGTAGTCAAAAACAATGGCCAGCCCGACTGTTCGGGGGAATCCGTGCCCACAGGCGACGTAGCAGTTAACTTCATCATTCTCCGTCCCGCCAAAGACCAATTCCTCATGTGCCAAGAAGAGAACTTGAATTCGTGCCTAGGCCCGTTCGTCCGCTTGAGTGGCACGTGACGCCTAACCCTTCCTTCAAGCGGACGTGCCTTCGGCACGCCGCTTAAGTCAAACGTTAGCCATCACAATTCACATGAACCCATCGCTGCCGGAGAAACTTGCGCTCCTGGAGCAATTCGATTCGGGCATTCAGCGCTGGTTCGATGGCACTGTCGACCAGGGCGACAAGGAAGCGCTTCGGAAGTCTCTGAATGAAATGGCCCCAATGGCTCGCGCCTTAGTTCGCGAGGCACGTTGCCTCAAATTGGTTTCGGTCTCCCCTCCGGCCGCAATCGGCGGTCCGGTCATCAGGAATGCAGATCCCTTCGACATGCTGTTTGAAAGCTACTACGGCATGTCGTTTATTCCAACCATCCGAGATATGACTCAACAAGCCATCGGAGTTCTGCGCAGTGGCCGACTAGATGAGGTGAAGGGAGAGCCTCAAAAGGCAGAGCCTGTTGTCTACAAAGAATTGCCGGTACCTGAGAAGGTCACTCTCATTTGGTTGCTCCATCACGTGCCTGTCAAGCTATGGGCAGTTGCAGCAGCCGCTCTCTTCTCCGCATTTGCTTTTGGCATAGAAGCTAGCAAATGGAGCTTCGTAAAGGAAATTCTTCACTTGAGCCAGTGATGGCTAACCCTTCCTTCAAGCGGACGTGCCTTCGGCACGCCGCTTAAGTCAAACGTTAGGCGTCCTAGGGACCCATGAAGCAGTTCGGCACGGCTCTTTTAGTATTCGCCCTCGTCTATGCGGGCTATGCTCTCTGCACGTTTCCAATGGGCGAAGCTGGGCGAAAGGGAGTTGACGAATTGCAGGCACGATTGCCAACCGTGTGGACATTTGCCCCAATTCGGCTCTTTCTCTGGGTCTTACTCCTGCCGATTTCGAGCCTATTCGCAGGGTTGCTCTTGGCCGTCCTTGTATTCAGCCTTGGTGGCCTGCTTCGCGTGTTGTCGTAGCAAGCGGCTTTGGGGCGTCGGTACAGGTAGTCCTCTTCAGTCGACTACCGTGCCAGTACACAGTCGTGCACAATGAATCGCATGAATGCCAAGGCGCATGTTTGCGATTCATCGTCGGCCGCCGCGGGCTCTGAGGTCGCCAGAGAATGTCGTGGCACGGCAGGCCGCGCGACGCCTAACCATTCCTTCAAGCGGACCCGCCTACGGCGGTCCGCTTAAGTCAGACGTTAGAGCGCTTTCCTCTTCGATCAGAAAGGTTCAAGAAGATCGCGGGCCTCTTTGCGGCAAGTACGCGGGCGTAGCCGTTCGCCTGCCGCATCGTTCAAAGTTCTGTCATCCTTCGGCTGTAGTGGCGCGAGGCCTTCTCGCTTCGGCAACCATCGTGCCTTCGTTCCAAGTCTGTGCACATGGCCAAGAGCAGAGATGCAGCGCTTCTCGAAAGCAGGTCTGCCGCTGAGAGCAGAATCAGTCTTCGTTCGAGCGAGCCCAACTTGAAACACAAGACCAAATTCGAAGAACACAAAGAGCACGAGTTCGGCATGGTGGCTGCCAATCGGCTTCAACCCCACGAGCGCTCTAACCATTCCTTCAAGCGGACCTGCCTTCGGCAGTCCGCTTAAGTCAAACGTTAGGCGTCTCGAACCCATGTCCAGAACAGCCACATGCGCCTGCGCACGCACAACAATCACCGTAGCCGGAGAGCCGGAGATCTATGGCGTCTGCCACTGCACAAACTGCAAGCAGCGCACTGGCAGCGCCTTTGGAATCTCCGCATACTTCAAGCGCAGCGATGTACTTGAATCAACAGGAAGCACAACTGTCTATGCCTTCCGCTCGGTACAAGACCATGATCAAGAACGTCACTTCTGCTCGTCCTGCGGAACCACGCTGTTCTGGTACCTCTCCGCGCTCCCCGATCTCATTGGCATTTCTGGCGGTTGCTTCGGCGAAGTGCCGCTTGGTGAGCCCAAGATGTCGGTCACGCATTCCAAGAAGTTCAAGTGGGTCGAGCTTCCTGATTCCTGGCGCATAGTGCATCAATGAACCCGACGCCTAACCCTTCCTTCAAGCGGACCTGCCTACGGCAGGCCGCTTAAGTCAAACGTTAGGCGTCGCAGTTCTCCCATCCGAAGATCGGCTCGGTTCGATGCCCTTCATATCCGCCACTCGTCTTGCAGCAGTGCCTCCCGCAGGCAGTTGTGCAAGGTCTGCAAAGCCCGCTGCGGTAGGTGCGGCATCACATCGAAAGCGTCCAACCTCGTGCTCTGCATACCGCGGCAGCACCGTTCAACACCAGTCACGGCCGTCGCGGGCTGCCCGTCCCGCTTCGCTGGAGGTCACCGCACGCAGTTCTGCAGTTGAGTGGTTCAACCTTCCTGCTTCCGTCTACCGTGCCCGCGCACCGTCGTGCACAATGAACCGCATGAATACATCGGCGCACGGCTGCGGCGCTTCCTCCATGGCGGTTGGCTCGGGCCTGGCCAAGAATGGTTGTGGTACTGCAACCGGTGCGACGCCTAACCCTTCCTTCAAGCGGACCTGCCTACGGCAGTCCGCTTAAGTCAAACGTTAGGCGTCGTTCGAATCTCCAGCTATGACCGAGGAAGAATCCCTCCTTGCCGCCATTCACGAGAATGTGAAGTTGCACCCCTACGACCCCTCGTGGCCAAGCGAGTTCGCGGCTGAGCGCCAGCGTCTCACATCTCTATTGCCAGGTGCGTTCCTAGAAATCGAGCACATCGGAAGTACAGCCGTAGCAGGCATGCCCGCGAAACCAGTCATTGATCTTCTCGCCGGCGTCGAATCAATGGCTCGAGCAAAGTCCTTCGCTGAGCGCATTTGTGCATCGGGCTACGCCACGTCAGCCGAGTTCAATGAAACCTTGGTTGACCGCATGTGGTTCATGCGCTGGGCCGATGGGCATCGTACGCACCATCTCCATGTGGTGGTTCACGACAGCATTGTCTGGCGAGAGCATCTTGGCTTTCGCGATGCACTTCGATCCAGTCCTCCGTTCGCGGCGCGCTATGCTGCGCTGAAGTATCAACTCGCCGCGAGGCATTCCACCGACAGAGAGGCGTACACAAGTGCAAAAGCAAAGTTCATTCATTCCGCGCTACGCGGCGACGCCTAACCCTTCCTTCAAGCGGACGTGCCTTCGGCACGCCGCTTAAGTCAAACGTTAGGCGCCTGAAGTACACACATGCCAACGCTATCTGACGTCTACTGCAAGTTCGGCGATGCGGCCGAAGCAGCGCAGCTGCTCGAAACCGAACTTGGCAACTTGCTCCTTTCTGTTGCTATCGAAGCACATGGATTTCGGAAGACACAGAACAAGGCGTTGGCAAGGAAGATTCTTGGCGACATTGATCGGAAGACACTTGGTCAGCTGATTCAGGCACTTAAGAAGACGAGTCAGCCCGATGGACAACTGGAAGAGCTTCTGATGTCGGCATTGACCGAGAGAAATCGTCTGAATCATTCGTTCTATCGGCAGCACAATCTCCGCAGGAACTCAGAGGAAGGCCGAATGCTCATGCTGGCAGATTTGCAAGTCATTCACGAGCGCCTCCTTGATGCGTACACAGCAGTACTACCGCTGGCAAACATCGAGATTACAGAAGACGCGATTCTGAAGGCCCAGTCTGGCCATCTTCCCCTGTAGAGGCTTCGGCGATGCAGGCGCCTAACCCTTCCTTCAAGCGGACGTGCCTTCGGCACGCCGCTTAAGTCAAACGTTAGGCGTCATGACTTCACCGCTCTGCTACTGCTGTTCTGCGCCTGCAACTAGCCGCGAGCACGTGCCACCAAGATGTCTCTTTCCAGTTGCCGCCGACGCGATAGACGCGACAGACTACCGATTACAGCTCATCACCGTCCCGTCTTGCGATCTGCACAACGCAGCCAAGTCCCACGACGATGAGTATTTACTCTGCGTCATCGCGCTCGGCATTCTTGGCAATCCGATCGGCCAGCAGCAAGCCGTCACCAAGGTACTCAGAGCACTCTCTCAATCTCCGGGCCTTACCAAAGCAGTGCTGGGCACAGCTCAACAGGTGACAGTCCAAGACATCACAACAGGCATCGCTCAACCAACCTTGGCCTTCAAAGTGACAATGAGCCGTGTAGAGGCCGCGCTAGAACACATTGCTCGAGGCCTACACTTTCATCATTTCGGAGAGAAGTGGTCCGGCCCTGTTCAGGTAGCTGCAGAATTCCTCGTTAGCTTGGGCTCTCCCAATGCCGAGCAAATCAACAATCAACTGGAGTCAGCGCGCAAGACAGCGGACGCGCATTTCAGAAATGTTCCACGACATGGGCGCAATCAATCGGTCTTCTACTACCAGATCATCGAAGAGCCCCCCTTGCGAGGAATCCGTATGTGCTTCTATGAGGGGACAAAAGCAATGGCAGTCTTTGAAGCCGCGCCGACCGAACAGAATGACGCCTAACCCTTCCTTCAAGCGGACGTGCCTTCGGCACGCCGCTTAAGTCAAACGTTAGGCCGCATTTCCATGACCCGTGAACGCCTGGAGGAACCGACCGAAACCGATGCCGCGGAGGTCGTGCGCCGCGTCAGTGGAAAAGGTATCGAGAGTATCCGACGCTTTCCGACTGGGCTTGCTCACTGGGTGTACGACGTCCGGATGCCAGACGGCTCTGGCGTGGTCGTACGGCTGGGTACACGGGATCAACGTGGCGATTTCGATGGAGCCCTTCACTGGTCAAAGACCTTGCGTCCTCTCACGGTGCCTTTGCCGGAACTCCTCGCTCACGGGGACTACAGAGACCAACCTTACCTAGTCCTAGAGCGCTTGGATGGCCATGATCTCGGGCAGGTCTATCGCTCTTTGACGTCGCCAGAGCGCAGATCGATCGCCGAAGAGGTCTGCCGAATTCAACGAATCGTTGCAGATCTTCCCGAAGGACCAGGCTACGGATTCATTCGCCTTCCTGGCGACCCCGCCCGCAAGTCCTGGGGCAATGTCATTGAAGACTCGCTAGCTCGCAGTCACACCCGCATCGAAGCAGCCACTCTCGTAAGACCCGACTCGGGTGACCGCGTCGCGAGACGCGCGAGGCAATTTCGTTCGTACTTTTCTCGCGTGCGACCCACCCCATTCCTCGATGATGCAACAACCAAGAACGTCATCGTGCACGCTGGCCGACTCAGCGGAATTGTCGATGTCGACTGGCTCTGCTTCGGTGATTCACTTTTCACTGTCGCGCTCACTCGTACGGCACTTCTCGCCTCGGGTGACGACCCCGAGTACACCGACCACTGGTGCAACGTGCTTGACCTCACCAACGAGCAGCACGACGCGGTCCGCTTCTACACGGCGCTCTTTTGCCTCGACTTCATGAGCGAGTTCGGCCATCGCTTCAACCAAGACGTGCAACAGCTCGACCGTGAACGCCTGACGCTTCTGGAGAATCTTTTGAACGAAAGCCTGAACGACATCGAATGACGACGCCGCCCAACTCTGTATTGAACCTGATGAAACCTCACTGGGCTCAGTGCGCGGTGCCGCCTAACCATTCCTTCAAGCGGACCCGCCTACGGCGGTCCGCTTAAGTCAAACGTTAGACGCCAGAGGAGCGCAATATGTCCAGCGGTCGAGCGTACGGTGAAAATCGACAGTACCAAGTTCGATGCCGCGATGTACTGGTTCATCGTCACCCCGACCTCGCGCCTTGGTCGGGCGATGGTATCGACGTTCCCTTTGATCTTTCGGATACTCGATGGACCTTCGACGTAGCGCTACGTGATCAAGCCGGCCAGTTGCTGCTTGCCGAGTGCCGCCGGACGGTTGGCGCGGTAAAGCAAGAAGGCATGGCGGCGTTCGCGTACAAAGTTGAACAGGCACGAAAGTCTTTGAGTATTCCGGTTGCGGGCGTCTTCTTCGCGAAGAGAGAGCATCAAATTGGTTCGATTAAAGTAGGCCAGGCTAACGATGTCCAGGTTGCCATTCTCGAAGAAGGCGCTATTCCACCGGGGTTCAACATTACGTTCCTCCGCTACTCACCAGAACGAGAGAGTCGCGCGCGAGACCTCATCATGCATGTGCCAACAGGTTATATCAGCATCACCGGCTATGCGCCGAGCGTAGTCCAGGGCCGCAAAGAAGGTACATAAGTGCGACGAGGTCTGGCGTCTAACCCTTCCTTCAAGCGGACCCGCCTACGGCGGTCCGCTTAAGTCAAACGTTAGGCCTCACCAAATGCCGACGACCGTCATCACTACGCCTCGACTTCTATTGCGGAGCACTTCGCAATCAGACTTTGATCAACTCTTCACACTGATCTTCAGCGATGGTGAGGTTATGAAGTACCTTGCCGGATCACCGCTAACTCGCGAGCAGGCGGCCAAGGTCTTTGATGAAGTTTTTGACCACAACGGGACGGGTCTGAAGCCAGGAGTCCTCGTCGAACTCCAGACTGGCCAATTGCTGGGCTACGCTGGCCTCATACCGTGCAGCGCGCTTGGCGAGAACGACTACGAACTCGGGTTCGTCTTGCGGCGTGAAGCCTTGGGAAAGGGGTACGCGAAAGAGATCGGCATCGCTCAGCTAGAGTACGGATTTCGTAGTACTGATCGCAATCGCCTTCTTGCTCAGGTACGACCCGCCAACATGGCCTCCGTAAACGCACTGAGAAAGCTCGGAATGAACTTCGTCAAAGAATACGAGAGGCCAGAGCGCGGAACGTGGCAGGTCTTTAGCCGCGGGCGCGAGGCCTAACCCTTCCTTCAAGCGGACTGGCCTTCGGCCAGCCGCTTAAGTCAAACGTTAGGCCCCGGTCGCTGAACACCTCCGCATGGCAAGGTTGCGTGTTTTTCAAGGTCGCAAATGCCAGTGCTGCCGAGAGCATATCCGCCCATGAGTCGTCTTTGGCAGCACTACACCTGTCACGCCTTTGTCCATCGTCGGGCCTCGGTTGCTTGGTCTGCGCGGGCTGTCCGTCCTGCGGCGGCCAGCGCACGGGCTCCTGTGTTTCAAGCCTTCTATGATCCTGCGCTGCCGAGCAAAGTAGGTTCACCGCTGCGCGCATTCAACCGTCAGGCAACTGCGGTCACGGTCGCGTCAGAATTGATCAGCATCCGTGTTTCGCGTAAGGTCGATGCCATGCGCCCAAGTTCTAAGCCGAATACAAGGCAGAAATTCTCCACACGCCTGCCTTGCGCCTTCGGCTTGCCAAGCTGCGCCTTCGGCAGCGTCGGCGCCCGTCCTCTACCAGGTGTCGGCTTCGGCACCCGGGGCCGGCCTAACCATTCCTTCAAGCGGACCTGCCTTCGGCAGGCCGCTTAAGTCAAACGTTAGGCCTCTTGCGACTTCTTCTTCGACAGGAACACTCCATGTTTGATCACATTGGCCTCGGAGTTAGCAACTACGCCGAAAGCAGAGCGTTCTTCCTCAAAGCGCTTCAACCCCTTAGTGTGGGCATCGTCATGGAAGGCGAGCACGGACTCGGTATCGGACCGAAGGGAAAGCCGTCGCTCTGGCTGTTCGAGACCTCCGAGAAGCCTGCCCCTTTGCACTTGGCGTTCACGGCCGAGAGTCGCGAGCAGGTTCAAGAGTTCTATGCTGCCGCGCTCGCCGCCGGCGGCAAAGACAACGGCACACCGGGGCTTCGACCGCACTATCACCCGAACTACTACGGCGCCTTTGTCATCGGTCCTGACGGTCACAATATCGAGGCAGTTTGCCATCGACCCGAGGCCTAACCCTTCCTTCAAGCGGACCTGCCTACGGCAGGCCGCTTAAGTCAAACGTTAGGCGTCATGATCTCCAGCCTTGAATCTGCCATCGCCCATGAAGACGAAGAGACCGTCCAAGACGTCATCTACGAGATCTCGCGTCCGGGCGCGGGTCAACTCACAATCGATGATGAAGTCGCGTTCGAAGTTCTGGCCATTCTTCGGCGCCCCGAAATGTGGCCGTCACTCCTGGCCGGTCACGTGCTCAACTTCTTTGAATTCGGGGCACCGCATCTGTCCGCGAGAGCCAAGGAACGATGCTCCGCATTCCTACGAGAGTGGGGCCATCAGTTCAGTGAAGTGCACAGTACACAAGTCGTAGGAGAACTGCGTCATGGCCCGTACCTACAGCCTGTTCAGCCGATGCCGGCACGCAAGAAGCCTCGCCACAATGCCGCCTAACCATTCCTTCAAGCGGACTGGCCTACGGCCAGCCGCTTAAGTCAAACGTTAGGCGTCGCTGCTCCGCGCTCGAAGATCAGCTCTGGTCTTGGCTGTCTGCCTTGCCGTCTTTGGCTATTGCACTTCCGCCCACAATGAGTTCGGCGTAGCCCAGCAGTCTCCACGCTCGCCATCACATCGAGCGCTTGCCGGCTGGGGGCTTGCAAAGGTCACGGCGCCTATCAGCACCTATCGCGGTCATCTCGGGCTGCCCGTCCCGCTTCGCTGGCGGTCAGCGCACACGGCCTGGTCTGCGAAGGGTTCGCTTTCCTGCTTTCGTCTACCGCGTCAGCGCGCCGTCGTGCACAATGAGTCGCATGGGCACAAAGGCGCAAGGCAGCGGTTCATCGAAGGTAGGAGCTGCAACTCCGCCAGCCAAAGAGGGTTGTGGCACTGCAGCCCGTCCGACGCCTAACCCTTCCTTCAAGCGGACGTGCCTTCGGCACGCCGCTTAAGTCAAACGTTAGACCGCAATGACCACGATCCCGCGAAATCTACTGCCGCATAGCGGGAGTATTGTTGTTCTCAACGGCACATCAAGCTCGGGCAAGACGTCCCTGGCAAAGGCGCTGCAGATCGTTGCACCGCAGGAGTACCTGCACGTTCAGTTGAACGCCTATCGCGACATGGAGCCCCTCGGATACTTCAGCCGCGAGCGTTCTGGAGCGTGGCCCATGCGTGTGGCGGCCCTTTGCCGCGCAATGCACTCCACCGTCATCACGTTTTCAGATCATGGGCAGAATGTCATTTTCGATCATGTGATGTCGCCGGACGCTTGGCACTATCTGCTTGAAGACTTTCAAGCCAACGAGCCATTCCTGATTCGCGTGCACTGCGAGATTGATGAGCTATTGCGACGAGAGCGCTCCTGAGGAGACAGAGCCAAAGGTCTCGCCCAATCACAGGTGGAGCAGGTTCACGACGGCCGGGAATACGATTTCTCGATCGATACCTCGCATTCGAGCCCCTCGGAATGCGCCGGCACGCTGCTTCACTGGTTGCAGCAGAATCCAAAACCAGCCGCTTTTGCCAAGATGCGTGCTCAGGCATGATGCGGTCTAACCCTTCCTTCAAGCGGACGTGCCTTCGGCACGCCGCTTAAGTCAAACGTTAGGCGTCTCCCGTGCAGTTTTCGAGACGTCACGGAATGCCACTCGTCTTGTCGGCCTCCGTCAGCCTTGGCTCCGTTGCTCATCGCCGTCGTGCTGGCACGCAGTTGTCGGCCACGTCAGCCTCGGGCTGTCCGTCCCGCTTCGCTGGCGGCCAGCGCACCGCACGTTGCCTGGCATCAGTCCCCTGGTCGCTGTCCGGCGCATGAGGTCAGCAGGCCTGGGCCTTTCACGCAGGCTGGATCGAACACCTCGGCTTCGAGGCAGGGGTTGGTCATCAACGGCTCTTTCTCGAGCACATCATCGGCCTTCCAGGCTCAAACCGCTTGAGGTCACAATCGCGTCGTGATGAAGATCAATTTCAATTCAAGCGGTTGTCGCCAAGGGCTGGCGCTTCCGTCAAGGGTAGCGCGGCTCGTGGTCACACCGCCGCCTAACCATTCCTTCAAGCGGACGTGCCTTCGGCACGCCGCTTAAGTCAAACGTTAGGCATCGCAAGTGCACCCTTCAAACACGATCGATTTCGAGCCAGCCTCGATCGCCAGCATCTCGCCCAGAGAAGACCACCTGGCCATAGTCTTTCCAGAGCAGATCATGTTCGGTGGAAGCAAAGAGGATCGCCCGTCCAGCTACCCGCTCATGCTCTGCGAATTACAGCTTTCGAGCGGTATGCTGAGTTCCGCATTGCCGGAGTTCCCACTCGCCGTCGACAATATTCGAGTGGCCTACAAAGGGGGCGAGCGCAGGTACTTCTTGCCTGAAGACTTTCGAGAAGAAGGGCCGGTTCGCGTATATGCAGAGATTGGCAGCACGCTTTTGTTACTCGCAGAAGGAAGCGCAGTGTCTCTAAAGGTCATCTCGCAGGTTGGCACCATGCCGGTAACCTACGAGCCAAGCTCAGAAGAATGAGAGGCAGCGATGCCTAACCCTTCCTTCAAGCGGACCCGCCTACGGCGGTCCGCTTAAGTCAAACGTTAGGCGCCGAACCTCAAACACGCCGAAGATCAGTGAAAGTGCAAAGAACCTTCGTCCATGTCCCGAGCCCGCACAAGATCAATCACGCCAGGCGCGCGAGCCAATCGAGATCACGTCAGCTGCGGCTATGTGCCACATCGAACCGTTGCTGATGAAAAGCCTTCCCTGTCGTTGCGCTCGCTGGTCCGCGCGCTCACGCGCCAGCACCCTGGGCGTACCTCAAGAGCAGTTCGGTGCCCGTCTGTCACTTACCGCGCTTCCGAACCACCGTGCACAATGAAAGGCTGCAGATTGCTGCTGCAACTCCGCATGTCGTTGCTTCCTTTCTCGGCCGCTGGAAGCCACGCTTCGGCAGCGCACCCGGCGCCTAACCCGTCCATCAAGCGGACCTGCCTACGGCAGGCCGCTTATGTCCAACGTTAGGCGTCGCATGGAAAAGTGGCAGGTGTACGTTCAAGAAGCACAAACGCAACTCGCATTTGCGCGCGATTGCTTCAGCAAGTTCCAAGGAGCACTCGCCGATGGCAATACCCACCAAGTTTTTCTGGAACTTCATCACTTCATCGTTCACGCCGCGAACGTCGACAAACTTCTTCACCCAAAGCCAGGAAGTCCGCGTCAATCGCTTCTCTTTGGTCATGTAGATCTACAGGGCATCGATCTCAAACCACTTCGACGCCTTCGGAATCACTTGGAGCACTTCGATGAACGGCTAGATCAGTGGATCGCCGATCACCACGGTCAAACATTCTTCGATATGAACATCATTACCGGGGCGAAAGGTTTTCCATCAAAGGCGTTTCTTCGCGCGCTCGATGGGAACGTCTTCAAGTTCTACGGAGAAGACTTTCCTCTCACACCGCTCTATCAATCGGTCGAAGAACTTCATGCACGCCTCAAACGCAGCGACGCCTAACCCTTCCTTCAAGCGGACCTGCCTACGGCAGGCCGCTTAAGTCAAACGTTAGGCGTCTCTCAACACGGACCTCTCGCAATCGGACAAACTCATCGCGATGAAACGATCACTTGAGATTCGACAGCGCTTCACCTGCTTGACTCCAATGAGTCGAGAGTCTTTGGCATCAAGAAGGGTACTTTTGGCATGAACTGCGCATGCGTTACCCTGTGACCCCACAAACGGAGAAATCCATGGCCATTCAGGCACAGCGCAATAGAGCGAGACTTCATGTTCTCCGAGACAACGTTCACCGAGCGAAGCGCGATGTGAAGCGCAAACTTCCGGGTGCAAGCGATCGACTCAAAGCGCATCTTTCGGCGCGGCTCGCTTTCGCAGAGAACGGCAAGTAAAGGTCGCGTGTGGCGAGAGAATCCATCTTCGTGGCTCGCTTCGGAACGCCTGGCCGCCCCTCACCACAGACGCCTAACCCTTCCTTCAAGCGGACATGCCTACGGCATGCCGCTTAAGTCAAACGTTAGACGCCAAGGAGGCATCGTGACAGTCATTCGAATGGACAACATTGGCATCGTGGTGGAAGACCTTGATTCCGCCATTGAGTTCTTCACCGAACTTGGCCTTGTCATGGAAGGCCGTTCGCGCATCGAAGGTGAATGGTCCGGCCGCGTCACCGGAGTGCGAGGACAGCGCGTCGAGATCGCCATGATGCGCACGCCCGACGGTCACGGCCGCCTTGAGCTCTCACGCTTTGAAGCTCCCGCCATCGCGTCTGATCACCGTACAGCTCCCGTAAACTCGTTGGGATACCTGCGCGTCATGTTCGCCATTGAGGATATCGATGAAACCCTCGCTCGGCTCAGCAGGCTCGGTGCGACGGTGGTCGATGAAGTCGTCAACTACGAAAACATCTACCGCCTCTGCTACATCCGAGGTCCCGAAGGAATTCTCATCGGGCTGGCCCAACAGGTTGGGAAGCAAACCTCGCCGGATGGAGCATAAGCATTGAGAACTCAGGCGTTGGCGTCTAACCCTTCCTTCGAGCGGACTGGCCTACGGCCAGCCGCTCAAGTCAAACGTTAGGCGTCTATGGTCTCGTCGCACTCGATCATCGCTGAAAGGTGGGTCTATTGTGTGTTCACAGAGTCCCTTGCCTCACAAAGCTCGCGAGTGGAGCGTTCCAGTCACCAACTCGCCTTCTCAGCCGGGCGCCATGGCAAGCGATCTGAGCGCTTCGCGCCAGCAAGGTGGCATGGTTCGGTCACGAAGTGTTGGCCTTTCAAGCGGCGGCCTTTGAGCACTTCACGCGGCTTCCAGCCTCGCAGCGTTTGAAGCCACAATCGAGCATGCCCGTACGGTTCCGCACCAATCCCTCTGCTTCAGTTGTGCAGCACGTCTGCCGTTCGTTCGGCGCGCAAGGTCGGCGCACATCCGTGCTTGTTTCGTCATCGAAGCAAGAGCGCGCCGGTTCTCCGCAGACGCCTAACCCTTCCTTCAAGCGGACCCGCCTACGGCGGTCCGCTTAAGTCAAACGTTAGGCCTCATGAAGTCCCTGATTCGCTCAGCGATCGCCGAAGACTTTGAGTTCGCGTTTGAGGCGAAGCGAGATGCCATCGGCCCGCACATCACTGCGCGCTGGGGTTGGGACGAAGCGTTCCAACGAGAGCATCATCAAAGGCGATGGCGCGAAAAACCTTGGCAGATCATCGTCTTCGACCAGAAGGCCGTCGGAACGGTCTCGGTCGATTTTCAGCCAACTCATCTGCAGTTTGGCGAGTTCTACATACTCCAGCACTACCGATGCAAGGGCCTGGGTACGAGAGTACTGGCACAGGCTCTGCAGCTTGCCGACGACCGCAAACTGGAAACACGGCTCGAATACCTCAAGTGGAATCCAGTCGCTTCCTTGTATGCCCGGCACGATTTCAGCATCGTCGGCGAGAATGAGATCCACTACCTCTTGGCCCGCTCACCACGTGAGGCCTAACCCTTCCTTCAAGCGGACCCGCCTACGGCGGTCCGCTTAAGTCAAACGTTAGGCGTTGAGTCACCCACATCGAAGGAACTTTGTGTTCTCGCACATCTTTGTCGGCATCACCGATTTCAATCGCGCTCTTGCGTTTTACAACCCGGTGATGGTCGCCCTCGGCATCAGGCCTCGGTTCTGTGAGCCAGAGCGGCCTTGGGCTGGATGGCAATCGTCACCCGATCCGAGGCCACTGTTCCTCATCGGAAAGCCATCCGATGAGAAGCCGCCTGCGCCGGGTAACGGCCAGATGGTTGCTTTCCTCGCAGAGAGTCGCGCCGTTGTAGACAATGCATACTCCGTAGCCCTGGCCAATGGCGGCACGTCGGAAGGTCGGCCCGGCCTTAGGCCTGAATACCACGAGCATTACTATGGCGCCTACTTTCGAGACCCAGATGGAAACAAGCTCTGTGTCGCCTGTCACTTGCCTCCAGGCTAAGCCCATGCCGCTCTTCGAAGGCACAACGTCTAGATTCAAGCACCAAGTGCAATAGTAGTCAGGACGCGGCATAGAGCTCCTTCGGAGTTTTGTATCCATAGCGTTTTCTGGGTCGCGTGTTGATCTTGTTGGCGATGTAGTCGCAGTGCGCTTGAGTGACGCTGCGCATGCACATGCCCTTGGGCAGGTACTGCCTGAGGAGCCCATTGAAGTTCTCATTGCTGCCTCTTTCCCATGAGTGGTAGGGCGTGGCGAAGTAGCACTTGACGGGGAAGTACGCTTCGAGCGCTTTGTAGTTGTGGAACTCGGTGCCGTTGTCGAAGGTGATCGTCTTGATCCATCGCCAGTTCCTGGCCATGAAGTGTTTGATCGCCTTGGTCGCCTCGGCCATGTTCCTGGCGGTAAGCTTCCTGATGACGGCGTAGCCGCTGGCTCGCTCCACCAGCGTGAGCACGCAGTGGCGCATGTCGCTGCCCATCACGGTGTCGCCCTCCCAGTGCCCGATTGCCTTTCTACGCTCGACCTCTTCGGGGCGCTCGCTGATGTGGCGCTTGCCCGGCAGCACCCCGCGGGAGTTGGGCCTGCCGTAACGCTTGCGTCCGAACTTGGGCATGATCCGCAGGTGCCGGTACAGCACCCCTCCACCGGCTCTGTCCTGGCGCAGGTGCTTGTAGATGGTCTCCACGCTGATCGACAGTTCGCCGCGCTGCTCGAGCACGCTGGCGATCTGTTCCGGACTCCAGTCTTCCTTGAGCAAGCGGTTCACCTTGGCATAGTCGCGCGCGCTGAAGCGCGGCACCCGTCGGCACTTGCGCAGCCTGGCCCTGGCGTAGCTGTGCGCCTTCTCGGCGCGGTACGCGCCGTCGTGCCGCGTCTTGTTGCGCTCGATTTCGCGTCCAATGGTCGCAGGGTGCCGATCAAGCTCGCGTGCGATTGCGCACAGGCTCGTGCCTACCCTCACGTGCGCTCCAATGAGGTATCGTTCCTCTCGGGTGAGTTGGCGGTACGTTTTCATGTCTGCAACCTGCTTCTTGCCGGAATTCGGTTGCTCTCAGTATCGCCAACTCCCCTCCTTCTTGGAGCGGGTATTGCACTTACCTCTGGAATCCACGACGCCTAACCCTTCCTTCAAGCGGACATGCCTACGGCATGCCGCTTAAGTCAAACGTTAGGCCGCACACAACGCATCATGTCGTTCAGCCAGGAGCAAGCAATGCGAGACGCAACTCTTTTCGAAGCAATTGGAGGCGCGGAAGGTGTTCTCGGTCTTGCTCATGCCTGGCATCAGCGCGTCTTGGCCGACGAAATCGTGGCTCACGCTTTCAGCCATGGCTTCCATCCGCAGCATACCGAGCGGCTGGCCGCCTACTGGGGTGAGGCATGGGGTGGACCAATGACCTACAGTCAACGGTACGGTAGCGAGTCTTCGGTAGTTCGAATGCACAGTGGCAACGGCCTGCACGAGGAGATGGATCATCGCGCTATCGAGTGCTTCGACCGCGCACTGGACGATGTGGGACTCTCCGACCACGTACTTCGCGGCGTGCTCCACGAATACTTCGCTTGGGCCACGACAAGCTCGATGGCCTCCTACCCCGACAGCGCGGGCAAAGTGCCAAGTGACCTGCGCATTCCTCGCTGGTCTTGGGAAGGGTTGCAGCGGTGAGGGTCGGGACCAAATCCTCGCTGCCGGGCCCCGGTAAGCTCAACCGTCGAGCGGCCCGAGTGCGGCCTAACCCTTCCTTCAAGCGGACCCGCCTACGGCGGTCCGCTTAAGTCAAACGTTAGGCGTCTCATGAACTCCCGTCGCGTCCACGAGCTAATGCGCCAACACTTCCCCGCCATCTCCGCGGCGCAGCGCGACTGGAGAAATATCGCTGGCTCCAGTGCCCAGAGTGAAGTGCTTCTTCAAGAGCTTCTCGAAACGCACATTGGTGAAGAAGAAGTCCTCATTGAGGTTCATCGAAAGCTGGGCGCACTACTGCCAGCAAAGGAAGCCGCAGCCTTTGCCTGTTCGCACATCGGCGAAGGTCAAATTCAAATCGCCAATCGCGACTTCACTTCCTTTGTTGTCGTGGCCCAGAATGGCGTAGCTACAGGCTGGCGCGTAGGCATCGCCGCGAAATGAAGGCAAGAGCATGAGCACCAATCGGCAGACGCCTAACCCTTCCTTCAAGCGGACTGGCCTTCGGCCAGCCGCTTAAGTCAAACGTTAGGCGTCACGAATGCACCTCACTACTGAATCCCATCCACAGTCTCCCGAGCCGTCGACGCCAGATGTCGTCGACGTAATCGATCGCGCAGCTCTCATTGAGAACATCATCAATCAAATCATCGTTGGCTACTGCAAGCCTCGAAAGGATGCATGGGAGTTCATGTGGAGCGTCGTTCTGGACACCTCGGTAATGTCGTTGGGCGCAAAGGCAAAGTTGTCATGGCCGTCTCTCACGAGATGGGTTTCAACCTCGAAAAGAATGCACTTCACCGAGTAATCGCACTGCGCAATGCCTTCGCCCATCATGCGAGCGATGCGCATCCCGTCCTTGCTGTAGGTCCAACCCCAGAGGAGGATACGAGCTACCTCCAGTTCTGGGTGCTGGAGGGTTCTGGCAAGATCTCACGCGTCAAGCGTCATGAGGCCTTCGCTGAGTTCAATGCGGCCTACCAGAAAGCACGAGATTCGTTGGTCCAACTGAAGAATATGGTTCAAGAAAAGTGCAAAGGCAGTGACGCCTAACCCTTCCTTCAAGCGGACGTGCCTACGGCACGCCGCTTAAGTCAAACGTTAGGCGTCATGAAGCGACCCAAGACAACCATCGCTCACGAACTCCGACAGTTGCTTCAGGTTCTACGCTATGAGGGCGGGGAACGGCGCAATGCGAGGGCTCGTCGGGCTTTCCTGCGATGGCGGGAACTACAGGATCCACCCATTCCGCCGCGGTGCGACAACAAGGGTTGCAAATTCTTCACCGAGCCATTGATCTGGAACGGCAAACCCATGCCACTCATACTTGCCCACCAAAACGGAGTGAACAGCGACAACAGAACTACGAATCTACTGCTGCTGTGTCCGAACTGCGATGCACAGGACACGCACACACGGGGTGGCGCAAACAAAGGGAGAGTTGAGAAGTGCTCTGGCGGTTTCGCTATTACAGAACGGGTCATGCCAAAGCAGTATCACCTTCCGGCTGAAACGGGCTTCTACGAACACCAGGGAAGTGAGGCCCGGCTTCATGGACCAGAAGGCGTGCGGTAGAGATGACGCCTAACCCCTCCTTCAAGCGGACCTGCCTACGGCAGGCCGCTTAAGTCAAACGTTAGCCGTCACAATCACCACACCTTCTACGTCATCAGAGTTTGCAATGCCGCGCTTCCTACCAGTTCTCGCCGTTCTCTGGTCCGTTGTTTCGGCTCAGGCCCAAACATCACTCGAAACGCGCGTTGGTGGGAGCTCGCTTTTACTGCCGATACCAGACGGCTTCATTGAGCCAAGCAAATCAGTTCCGATTCTGCGCAAGAATGCAGAGGCAATCACAGCACCTCCAATGAGACTGGTGGCCGTGTTTGTCGATGATGAAGATCGCCGCGCGGTTGAGAAAGGTACACCACCCTCATTTAGGCGCTACTTCTTGGTGCAGGTGCTACGAGCCAAGGAGCCGGACACTCTCAGCGAAACTGCTTTCTCGGATGTCAAGTCACAGGTCGCTGGGCCTGATCGTTCTGGCCCTGTGAAAGTCTCCGATGAGCTTCGAAAGCACATCGAGTCCGCTGGTAGCAAGGTAGGCGCTGAAGCTGGCATTGGTGACTTGGCGTTGAAAATTGGCGAGCCGCATCAGCTAGGCGTCTTTCATGAGACGGATTCCTCGGTCAGTACGCTAATGGTGACCCGTGTTTCAGCATCAACCGCCACCCAAGTGATTGAACGCGTCGTAGCACAGGCCACTTCGACCATCCTACTAAGAGGCAAAGTTGTATTCTTCGCCGCCTACTCCGAAGTTCGTGGGAGCACGGATTACGAGTGGCTTCGCAAGGTAAGCCAGGCTTGGGTCGACTCCGCTCTTCTAGCCAACCCACAATGACGCCTAACCCTTCCTTCAAGCGGACCTGCCTTCGGCAGGCCGCTTAAGTCAAACGTTAGGCATGGCATCTACCTTGCTGTCTCACATTCTCAGATCGGAAGGCAAATGAGTTTCGCGACACTTCTCGAAATCCAATACGTCGAAGATCACGTCGTGATCGAGCGAATCTCCGACGAACTGAAGAACATCCTTGCTGAGGACGGCATACACTTTGATGTTCTCGAAAACTTGCGTACAGCGTTTGAAGGCACTGAGACAATGATCAATGTTTCCGCAAGCTACCTCGCATACCTCGTCGAACGCATCGCGAGTCTTCAGCCGACAGTTTCATTTCACGCCCGCGGCCACGGGGAAGAACTGCGTGATGTCTGGGTTCGAGAGTTTCAAAGTGGCGAGGCTGTCTTCTCAGTGGGAAGCTTTCTGTAGTCCAAGAAAAGGCACCCAATGCATGGCGTCGCCACCGCGTTGGCCATGCCTAACCCTTCCTTCAAGCGGACGTGCCTACGGCACGCCGCTTAAGTCAAACGTTAGGCCGCACAGAACCATGTCGTCTCTTTCGCTCCAAGGTAGTTGTCTTTGCCGCGCCGTGCGCTACTCCGTGTCGGCGCCAATCGCATTTGCGGAGAACTGTCATTGCTCGATGTGCCGCAAGGCACATGGCTCAGCCTTCTCAACGAACGCGGCAGTACCTGCGGATTCAGTTGAAATCTCAGGCAAAGAATTTCTCTCTGAGTTCGCTTCATCCAAGAATCGTAGAAAACTGTTCTGCTCAAAGTGCGGGTCGCAGTTGTTCATCAAACGAACCAATGCGCCCGAAGTCTTGGTCATTACACTCGGTACGCTGGATCACGATCCGCTTGTGAGGCCGAGCCGTCATGTCTTCGTTGGTAGCAAGGCTGCCTGGCACGAAATCGATGCCAAAGTACCGCAGCATGAAATCTATCCAGAGCCATGAGCCACATATCCAAGTCACGCGAAGTGCGGCCTAACCCTTCCTTCAAGCGGACCTGCCTACGGCAGGCCGCTTAAGTCAAACGTTAGACCTCAGTCATGCAACCTCTACGAATTTCTACCGCAGTCGAGGATCAAGACATCGAGCTCATCCATCGCTTCTTGTCGGAGCGGTCGACGTGGGCAATCGGTATTCCGCTGGAGACCGTCCGTGTCTCCAGCGAACACTCATTGAACTTCGGTGGGTTTCTCGGCGCATCGCAGGTTGCGTTTGCCCGAGTGGTCTCCGACTACGCCACGTTTGCATACCTCGTCGACGTCTTCGTTTTAGAAGAGCATCGAGGTAAAGGGTACAGTTCTGAGCTCATGTCAGCAGTCTTGTCTCACCCACGACTTCAAGGCTTACGCAGATTCATGCTCGCAACCAGTACCGCGCACGGCCTCTATGCAAAGTTCGGTTTCACGCCGCCTGTCAAGCCGCAGTCCCTCATGGAAAGGTTCGTTCCGAATGCCTACCGCCCTGAGGTCTAACCCTTCCTTCAAGCGGACGTGCCTTCGGCACGCCGCTTAAGTCAAACGTTAGATCACACACCACCACCGAAAGGCGCCTATGAAACGCTGGATAAAACAGAACCGTGGATTTCTGATCTTCTTGCTTTGCTTTGGATTTTTTCGATCAGCCATGGCGGACTGGAATCCAATACCCTCTGGCTCTATGCGCCCAACTCTGTTGGAAGGAGATGTCGTCCTTGTCAATCGACTTGCGTATGACTTCAAGATTCCACTGACCGACATCGCAGTTGCGAAACTCGGTGATCCTCAGCGTGGCGATGTCATCACCTTCACGTCTCCCGTGGACGGCGTACGCTTGATAAAGCGGCTCGTCGGCGTGCCGGGCGACACCGTGGAAATGCGAGATGAAGTACTTTTCGTCAACGGGAGTGCCGCAGAGTACAGCGCGCCCCGTAGCGTCTTGGAAGCCATGGACTACGGCCGCGCCGTGGATGGCCTAAGAACGACGGAACGAATCGAAGGCAACGAACGCACTGTTCAGTTCCTGCCGGCCATTCCGGCAAAGCGCAGTTTTGGCCCGATCTCTGTGCCCGCTGATAGTTACTTCTTTCTCGGCGACAACCGCGACAACAGCGCTGACTCTCGCTACATAGGCGTTGTTCCCCGTAGACTTCTTATCGGTCGAGCCCACCACATCCTTGTCTCGGCGAACATCAAAGATAATTGGTCACCGCGATTGGAGCGAGTGGGAGAACGCATTCAATAGGTCGAGCGGTGTGATCTAACCATTCCTTCAAGCGGACGTGCCTACGGCACGCCGCTTAAGTCAAACGTTAGGCGTCACGGAGACAGTATGTCGAACCCATCAAAACCTGAATCAGAGGGGACCGGGGGCCTGCAAAGCAAGCTTCTGCTTGTTGTCAGCGGTGTACTCATTCCGCTTGTCGCTGCAGCAATACCGTACATCATTGAGTTCATCTCACCCAAATCGTCTCTCGTCTTCGAATCCGTTGGCCCCGTCGTGGTGGAGGATACAAAGGGCTTCTCTCTGTCCGTGCGGAACGAAGGCAAGACAGTCGAGCGAAACATTGAGGTCTGGCTTCCGAGCAAACTGGAGAAGGGGAACCATAAACTTGAGTCCTCGCAACCGCTCACCCTCAAAGAGGTAGACAAAGCCACGGTTCTGGTGCTGGGCGATATCCGCCCTTCGGAGAAGGTCCTCGAACTACCCGAGCTAGTAGTCGTGTCGGTGAAGATGGTCGAAGGCGGCATTACGCTCGTCTCGAATGGCGCCACCAAGAACATTAAGCCGTCCGAACCTGAGTACTTTGCATGGCTGTCGGCAATAGTCCGACACTACATGTTGTAGGTTTCGTGGGTCGCGCGCCGCTGCGTCGAATGAGGCCTAACCCTTCCATCGAGGGGATGCCCAAAAGGCTGCGCCTTTCGGTCACCCCTCATGTCAAACGTTAGGCGTCGTAGAGAATGAGTCATCTCGCTCGAACATCATGGACCCCTTGGCGAGTTGCTTGCGCTTTGGTCGCTACTGTTGGACTTCTTGCAGTCGTGTTTGTTGGTTGGCAGTACTGGCTCTTTAAGGGTGGCATCTTTCGCACGTCCAGCTTCGACGAGGTTGAGTGGAAGTCACTGAGTAAGACAACAACCGACTCCTCGTGCTACAGAGGCGGAATGGCACACGACATCAAGACCAACATACTTCGTGCTGGTCTGACGAAGATTGAAGTAGAGAAGCTACTTGGTGCGCCAGACTCCAACAGAGCCGATGTCCACGAGTATTTCCTTGGAATGTGCAGCGGCCTCCGGATTGACTTTGATACCCTGGACGTTCACTTCGATTCGAATGGTAGGCTTTCGACGGTACAAGTGGTTCAACATTGAAGTCTCTTGGTGACCTGAGCGACGACGCCTAACCCTTCCTTCAAGCGGACCCGCCTACGGCGATCCGCTTAAGTCAAACGTTAGGCCTCCGAATCAACCACCGAGTCCCTTGAGCATCGCTTCCGACAATTTTGAGAAGTTCGTTCACCGCATACACGAACTTGTCGAGACCCCTGATTCGCAGGTGGTCTGGAACGATCATGTGCCGGATCCAGACAATCCAAAGCAGCCGCGTCAGATCGACGTTGCAACCCCAGAACGGAATGCCGCAGCATGGAAGCAGTCATTTGCCGTGCTCAACGAAGTGCTTGGCGAGAAGACTTCGAGTTCGGTCATCTACATCATGATCGGATGTCAGGCCTCGGGAAAGAGCACCTGGGCACGGCGCAAGTGTGCCGAAGACGGCGCCGCAATCATCTTCGATGCCATACTCGTAAAGCAAACTGAACGCGTACCCATCTTGCGAGCCGCAGCACATCACGAAGTACTCGCCGTCGCAGTCTGGTTTCAAACGCCACTGCAAGTCTGCCTCCAACGCAACACGGCGCGTCGAGTCGATGAAGCCGTCAATGAACAGGGTCTTCGGAACGTATTCAATGCCCTTGAACCACCGCAGCTTTCAGAGGGCTTCTTGCGGGTTGTCGAGGTCAAACCCGTTGACGCCTAACCCTTCCTTCAAGCGGACCCGCCTTCGGCGGTCCGCTTAAGTCAAACGTTAGGCGTCGCATGCACTGCACAACCGTTGAATACGTCTACGCCGCCACGGTCGCTGTCTTCGTGCTCGTCGCTGTCTTTGGTTCGTGGTGGCACAGTTCACTCATCAAGATACTTGAATTGCGCCATGCTTCGACCTACGCGCTTCTTGGGAAGCCACATCCGTTGCGCACAGCAGCGTCCAGTAGGCACGCGATCGGAATCGTTCAGTTCGTCCTACAAGGCGAACACAAGATGCTGAATGACGAGAACGTCAACGAGCACGTTCGCGTCCTTCGGTGCTGCCTTGCCCTCGGGGCAACCACGCTCGTAGCGCTTGTGGCCAGTGTGTTTCTGGCCGCGTCGCCAGACTCATTGCTCAGCTTCGGTTGCTGGAGAAATCAATGATGGCAGGTATCTCATGTCATGAGCGTACAGCTGCTGGCGACACAATCCGTATTGCCGCGCGTCGAGCGACGCCTAACCCTTCCTTCAAGCGGACCCGCCTACGGCGGTCCGCTTAAGTCAAACGTTAGGCGTCAAGGAATCTACCGATGCACACGTCAGCTCTCGTCGGGATTGCCCTTGCAACCTTGCATTTGGCCCTCTTGGGCTACGTTGTATGGATGATTCATTCCACTAGCGAGCCTGACTGGCCGATGTACTGGACCACGCCACTTGTCATTGATCTTCCGGCCAGTCTTCTTATTCTCGTTGTCGGCCGGCTGCTTTTCGGCAACTGGATGCCAAAGCGAGAGGCGCAAGCAGCGCGAGCACTTGATGTGCAAAACTTCATCTTCCCGCTATTCTTTCTCTGCGTCGTTGGAACAGCTTGGTGGTTCCTTCTCCCACAGGGTATTGCTTGGGCATGGAACAGAGCCGCCGGTTGAGAGCATGGCGCTTACACGAAGGGGCGTATGAAGTTCGCACGCCGAGTGACGCCTAACCCTTCCTTCAAGCGGACGTGCCTTCGGCACGCCGCTTAAGTCAAACGTTAGGCGTCACAAAACATGAAGCCCTGGCAAACCCTTGAGTCAAATGCACTTGTCGAAGACCGTTGGATCAGGCTCACGGCCGATCGATGCCTTCTACCAGACGGCAAAGTGATCGAGCCTTACTACGTTCTTCACGAACGCGACTGGGTTCATGTCTTCGCCCAAGATGACGGCGGGAGCGTTCTGGTTGTCCGCCAGTTCCGATATGCCGCGGCCACCCTATGCGTCGAACTTCCAGGTGGAGTCATAGACGAAGGCGAATCACCACTTGCCGCGGCCAAAAGGGAGTTGCTTGAAGAGACGGGCTATACGGCGAGCGAGTGGACCTCGATAGGTCGCATGTATGCGAACCCAGCCCGACAGACAAACTCAATCCATATCTATGCGGCACGCGGCCTGGCGCAAGTCACATCGCAAAATCTCGATGAGTCAGAAGACATCGAGTTTGAATTCGCATCAATCGCGAAGATGCATGAAATGATCGAACACAATCGGTTCTCTCAGGCGCTTCACGCCGCTTCGTTCTATCGCAGTTTGCGGGCATTGGAGCGCGGTGACGCCTAACCCTTCCTTCAAGCGGACGTGCCTTCGGCACGCCGCTTAAGTCAAACGTTAGCCGTCTTCCTCAATGGCCGAATCAGGTTTCATCGTGTGCGTCCCCGAAGCTGAGGCAATGGTTGGTAGCCTGCGCGAGCGCTTTGATTCCTCTGCGAGGCTTGGCGTACCTGCGCATGTCACAGTGCTGTTTCCCTTCATGTCACCCGAGAACGTCAATGCGTCGGTGGTTCGGCGCATTGAAAGCGTTCTGCGCGAGGCGCAAGAGTTCGAGTTTTCACTGTCAAAGGTCGCTCGTTTTCCAGCCACGGCATACCTTGAGCCCGAGCCGGCCGCACCATTCATCGCCCTCACCACGAGCTTGGCCCTCGAGTTCCCTCAGTTTCCACCCTTCGGCGGCGAGTTTCCAACCATCATCCCGCACCTCACGGTGGCTCACGGTAGCGCCACGGAAGCCGAGGTCGTCGAGGCCGAGCTTGTCTCCTCGCTGGCATTGCATGGTCCAATCACGTCCGTCTGCAGTTCACTCGTGCTGATGGAAAACTCGTCCGGCACCTGGAGGAAAATGCATGTCTTCCCGCTTGCTCGCTCTCAACCAGCCGGCTAACCATTCCTTCAAGCGGACGTGCCTTCGGCACGCCGCTTAAGTCAAACGTTAGGCGTCTTGTATGCGCATTCATCTCGCTCGAAAAGAAGATCTCGTACCGGAGCAACTTGCAACGCTGGCAAGGAAGTTGAGTAACTCGGTGGCCTGCGAAGGCGAATGTGGTCCAGTTCGCGCATGGGATGCCTACAAGAGGCATCTCTATGCGTTCC
>Ga0307508_10001518_pt1 | contig 25903 bp, 20 predicted proteins | sample 9_EM_MG_FD_203089 | JGI IMG/M metagenome (GOLD analysis project Ga0307508, IMG submission 203089) | Populus trichocarpa ectomycorrhiza microbial communities from riparian zone in the Pacific Northwest, United States - 9_EM | ecosystem: Host-associated > Plants > Roots > Unclassified | place... | reverse complement strand
CACGCTGGGCATGTACTGGTGGTTTTTGGTAGAGCCTAGTTATCTGTATTGTGGCTCAGTCGACAATGCACAGTTTTCTCAAATCATGAACTCAGGGTGGTGTGCCGGACGCTCGGCCATCAAGCAGCATCTACATTGTGTGTGGTAGATCGAAAATGCAGCTCGCAACCGAACAGGCCTTCAGACTGTTAGTAGACGGTGGAAACTTAAGACTTGCTGTTACTCGACTGCAGAACGGATATGGTAGCAATTTCACCCCATTTTTGTTATAGTATTCAGTGTTGTGATCGGATTGGTATTACTCGAGCATTAACAGGCATCGCGTAGAGATCCAAGGGGCACTCGGGATGGCATTTGATACGATTCATGCCATATGGGTGCCGCATCGTTATGGTAGATAGGCGTTTCGATACAGCATTCTAAAGGTATGTGCTTGGGTGCTATAAGGATGCTACTTCAATGCTTGTCAGATGCCAATCAATCATTTGATATGTATCTGACGGTCCAAACGCATCAGTCTAGAATGGTGTCGTCCTGCGGTATTGTTTTTGATACCCGGACACCAGATGCGAGTCTGCGTCCGATGGGTATAGTACACGAATACTAGCTGCATCGAATGCCGTCTTGATTGAAAATACCCTGTTGTTTGCTATCTATGTACTGTAACTACCCGCTAATTACCAACCCAACACGGACTTTAGTATTACTAAGATGTATGTATGTAGAGTGATGGGTTTCATGACATATTGTGAGGGGAAAGACTTTGCGTGCTGTGCTGTGACGCATATCTGGAGCAGATAGACCTCGTGAAGTTTGGGTAAGCTACTTTGGTACACACATGCTTTCCACTGCACACAGCCAGCGGGTTCGTGCGGCTGCAGCGTTGATGAGCAGAAGTGGAGCCTCGACATCGTCAAAAAAAAAAGTAAAAAAAAAAAAGTGGGGGAAACCGGATTAGCGATCATAGAGCGTCACTCTGCGCTACAGCCCACGGTGGATCTTGGCCCCACACAGAGGGCTCGCCTGCCCTAATCGCAGTCTTAAGCGAGGAGGACTAATTCCCGCACACCGACACAGCAAACGCAATTCGGCCCCACACACAGGCACGACAAGCAGAGCAACGGCCATTCCCACGACGACGACGACGACAAATCCGGCCCGCCAGCTACACCTAATCAACGCCAACTCCCGAAGACTGACGCTTGGTAGATTCCGCTCCCCTCCCCCCGTCGAAGCGAGATTTTTCTTTCTTTCTCTCGTTTGAGCACGAAAGGGCTGATTTGCTTGGGTGTTCTGTTTTTTCTTCTTCGCGCAGAACAGAATAGCACAGCATGGCCGTCGGAAAGAACAAGAGACTCTCGAAGGGAAAGAAGGGTCTCAAGAAGAAGACCATCGACCCCTTCACCCGCAAGGATTGGTACAGCATCAAGGTGAGATTGAGAGAAGCTCTCGTACCGCTGTTATCGAGCTTGGATGACTGACGGAATTCTTCAATACGTAGGCGCCATCGACCTTCGCCATTCGCGAGTAAGAAATCATCCTCCTACTGTTCCGTCTTCTCTCCTTCCCCCTCCCGCACCCACGAGGGGGCTCTCCACCGATCCGGGCGGTGGTTTTGTGCCGGATGGACCAAGGCTGACGGGACTCGAATCGCGCGATTAGTGTCGGAAAGACCCTTGTCAACCGTACTACAGGTCTCAAGAATGCCAACGATGCCCTGAAGGGGCGCATCTTGGAGGTTTCCCTTGCCGATCTCCAGAAAGACGAGGAGCACTCTTTCCGCAAGGTTAAACTCCGTGTCGATGAGGTCCAGGGCAAGAACTGCCTGACGAACTTTCACGGCTTGGACTTCACCTCCGACAAGCTGCGATCGATGGTTCGCAAGTGGCAGACCCTGATCGAGGCCAACATCACCGTCAAGACCACCGATGACTACCTTGTCCGTCTGTTCGCCATCGCTTTCACCAAGAAGCGGCCGAACCAGGTTAAGGCCACCACCTACGCTCAGACCTCGCAGATCCGGGCTATCCGCAAGAAGATGGTTGAGATCATCCAGCGGGAGACCACCACCTGCAACTTGGCTCAGCTTACTACCAAGCTGATCCCGGAGGTTATCGGGCGTGAGATCGAGAAGGCTACTGCTGGCATCTATCCGCTTCAGAACGTGAGTCGAGGCCAAATATGCCACTTCCGCCCTGGCTACCGGCCCCGCCTGACTGTTGCATAGGTCCACATCCGCAAGGTTAAGCTTCTGAAGCAGCCCAAGTTCGATCTTGGTGCCCTTTTGTCCCTGCACGGCGAGTCTTCCCAGGACGACTCGGGTCAGAAGGTCGAACGCGAGTTCAAGGATGTCGTGCTGGAGGATGTGTAAATTTCCTTGTGCATCTGGCTAGCTGTTGAAAAAAAATCTCGTTCAGATCAAAAAGTTTTCCGGTCGTCGTCTTTTCTGTTACTGCAAATTCAGATTAGGCGTACCTCCCTCCCGCCCCAAACACGGGCAATGACACTTCTTTGGGCTTGGATTGGGACTTTTTTTTACACAGGGTTGTGGGTTCTTTGGGGGCAATCTTTTCTTTAGTTTAGGCGTACAGGGAAATCATTTGCAGCGGACGTCTACTCTGTATTCCGTGCAAAAACCGAATCTCTCCCGTGTGCTCGGCGTTGGGGCAGCAGTCACATCGCCGGCACCGACTGACCGCCTTGCCACAGGCATCGAAATTCCACACCTTTCCCCGGCCCGATACGTGGATATCACTCGGCCCATCCGTCACGTGGGTAGTTATGCGTTACACCCGGAAGTGATGATTGCCCCGGCATTCACACCCACACAGAGCGCAGATGCAGAGAAAGGCCGGGGGGGAGCTTTTTTTTTGCACATCTCGGATCCGCCATCAGATGTGCAGCTCTGGCGAACTAGGTATGTAGATATCTATTTACATAGGCTGAGATGGCAAACAACCGAAGCGGAGAGGAGTACCTATTTTATGTACATGAGTTTAGTTGACATACACGGGCCTGGTAGGGCATTTCCCTGTTTGTTTGTGGGTTGTCAGATCGTTTGGATCTCGTCGTTGTCAGGTTTGTCGGCGACTGCTCGATCCCGAGGTCGGAGCGAGTCTCATCCGTGATGGTGGTGACTAAGTATGTACATACTTACATAAGTACTTGAAATTTGAAAAAAATGTTCAGGCGAGTGTGTGTGTGTTGTGTGGGTGTGGTGGTGCAACTCGATGAGGTTGGTGGGGGGTGGGGCGACAGCGATGCGGCATCCCGTTAGACTGAATGGAACGAGCTGCTACATACTTCTTGGTAACCTAGCTCATTACTCTCCTGCCCGCAATCCCCAGACCCCCACCCCCCCCCCCCGGAAATTCAAGCATCACAACACCCGCAATCACTCTTTCCCTCCTTCCTCTCCTCTCCCACCACACCACACCACTACCACCACAACCATACTAAACACTATCACGACCAACAACAACGACGGCAACAGCAGCAACCGTTCCGGATAATATAAAAACGTCCCATCGCAAACCACCACCACCACCACCACCAATTGAGTGTGCTGCAATAAACACGCCTATGGAGATGGAGGACACGCCGCCGCTCGCACAGCGGCGCAAGCGACCAACCGCCGTCTACGGGAAACCAGCCAGGACGCGGTTCTCGGCGATTGACGACATATTCCTGGCGTCCAGCGCGTCGTCCTCGAGCGCAAGGGTAACGGAAGATGGAGGTGGAGGCGGCGGCGGCCGGAGGGTCGCCAAATCCGCAGCTCGAGTCCCGACCAGGAAGCCGACGTCCGAGAGCGACGGCGACGACGACAGAACAGCAGCGGCGGCGGCAAATCGGCTGCGGGTCGATGGAGGACTGTCACGCGACCGCGCCTATGCCGACGAGTTGATGGTTTTCGACTTCCCGTCCAGTGACGACACCGAGGAGAAACAGGACGCTATCCTCTCCCTGAAGCGCAAACGCGACCCCGCCGCTGCCGCCGAAAAGACTACCAAGAACAAAAGTGTCACCACCACCACCACCACCACCACCACCACCACCACCGCCGCCGCCGCCGCCGCCGCCGCCGCCGCCGCCACCACCGCGACCGCCACCACCGCCACCGTCCCGACCAAGAGAGCTAGCGCTGCGGGGGTGGATAATATGGCTGCGAGGAACAAAAGTACTGCCCGCGCGAAGCCGGAGGAACCGAATACGAATAAACTCACATCTACGGCGAAGGCCACGAAGGTTGCCAGACGCAGTGCGGCGCCGCCGGTGAAGAAGAAGGAGACTCGCCCGGTGGCGGAGAGGCCGAAATCGGAGAAGATGGAGGTTGAGGACGAAAAGGTTGTGCCGCCGAAGCGCACCCGCGTGATGAGTTCGCAATCTTCCCAGCCGGATGAGAAACCTGCCGCAACTACCCGGACGCCGAGTGCATCCCAAGAGAGTAGACGACAGCCGAATATCCAGGTCGTCATCGAGAGCCCTCGTCGCAAGGTCGTGACTAAACCAACTCTTGGGAAGGCGATGACTGAGAAGCCGACGAATGAAAAGATGAAATCGCCCACACAGCAGGGACAAAAGCCAGCAAAGACGGGCAGCCGGAAGACCACTCCTGAGGAGACGACTACGGCGCTCGCGACCGCTGCGAAGAAGCCCACGGCCGCTCGGAAGAACACTACAGCCGCCGGGAATGCGAGAAGAAGTAGTCCCAGTCCGCCGAGCGACTCGATCTTCAGCCTTTTCTCCGAGGAAATCACCCCGGTGGTGCGTCGCAAGCGATTGATTGACACTCTCGGAGCCAGTGAAGGTCCACGAAAGAAGAGCCGCTCGCCATCCAATGAACTCGACAGTCACACGGCGTGGTTTAAATCAAGCGCATCCTCCCAGGAAGCTTCACAGGAGATGATGGTTCCCGGCTTGCAGAGGCAGACGTCGAGCGGGAACCCCGGTACTCGCGTTACCTATGCCCGTCAGAGGTCGTACCGGATGGACGAGGCCAACGGTCTAGAAGATCTCCTGAATATCCCTCTCCCGGATATCAAGCCTGTGCAAGGAAGACGCCGCCTCGAATTTCCTGCGCCGCCTGCTGCAGTTGAGAAGAACGACACGAAGGTGCAATCGACAGTATTGAGCATCCATGAGATGAAGGTCACCGGAGAACAGACCCTGTTCCTCGACGATGTCGAGTACCTTTTCGATGGACTAGCAGGAAACCTCGAGTCCAGACGAAGCGGGTGAGAGCATTTTCTCTCGGTATGTGTGTATTCGGCAACAGCTAATCGCGCGGTGGGGGCACCATAGATACTTTGAAATCGTCAAGAAGCTAGCCAGCAAGGATTTCAATCAGAAGTTTCGCAGAAATTCTTATGATGAGCGACTCTTGGCCACGATGGAAAATCAGACCGATGAAGTAGGCGCGCCTCTCCGGTTTTTCGGTCACCACAACTGACTCCGTGGAAGATGATCCTATGCGCGCTAGGTTTCCTCGTCCTCAGCTTCCTCAAGAACGATCCTACGCCGCGGATCATGTTCTATGTTTGCCAGAACGGCGTTATGCCGATGCTGACAAAAATGCTTGGCTCGTCGAAGGACGTGTCAACGCTCGCTCAGGATGAGAAGGCGGGGTTGTCGAAGTATTCAATCGATGATCTCGGCAGACTCCGTGCTCTGATTGAGAAGTCCGGAGTTTTGGGCAAGGACGTCAGGACGATCTCGTTGCAGCTGATCGCGTTGCAAATTCTTGACCTGCTGGTCAGCAAGTTCCGTGGTCATGGAAGCTCTAGCGAGATATTGTCCAAGGGCGTGCTGCGGGGCTTGCTGAACATCCTTAGTCCATTCGCTACTTCGGAGGGGTATCCCAGGAGCCTTAAAACCCGCGGGCTGTATGCTCTGGAGCTTCCGATATCGATCCTCGAGGCATACACTATGGGCGGTTGCGGTTCACTCGAGACGCAGGTCGCGGCGGACAAGCTGACTGTTCTCGCCAATCTTCTCCCCGCCATGCGCAGATGGGGATGCGACGACAGACTGCGTGACCCGCTGTTGCTTCTGCTTCGTTTGTATATCAACATCACTAACAACGTTCCGGTCGTGTGCGAAATGTTTGCGGATTCTCCCCTTATCTGCAGCCTGGTAGCGATCATCAGGGAGAAGTTCCAAGCTTTGTCTGGAAATCTCGAGGAACTGCAGCGCATTATCTCCGTCGACCTTCTAGTCCTCAGCCTGGGATTGATGCTGAATTTTGCCGAATTCTCACCAGAGGCCAGGGCTGCAGTCGGTGAAAGAGGTAAGTCCCATCTCCTACGCTCGTGGGTGTTGTCCGCTTTGCTGATTTCGGTGCAGTAGTGGAATCCGTCGAAGGTAGTCCCCTAGCAATCGACATTCTCCTGGACATTTTCCTCGAGAACCAGGAACGTATCGCAGAGGTATAGAACATTCCGAACCCTGGGTATTGAATGGGTGTGCCTAACGAGACACGCAGGCGGACTCGATGGAAGCATCCCACACAAACGTGGCCTTTGGCTACTTGGCCGTCCTCCTGGGCGACCTCTGCCAGGAAGACCATATCCGCTACAAGATGCGCGCCCGTCTCCCCAACTCGAGTCTGAAGTGTGTCCTGACCGCGGTCGAGGAGTTCATCGACCACCACCGTAAGGTGGACGCGGCCATGTATGGCGTCCCGGATGACGACGCCGTTGACGGCGAGGATGACCTGCCCAACACTGCCGCCGGCCGGGGCCCGGAGTCGGCGGCGAGCACAACAAGGCTCCAACATGTCGCGGTCAGGCTTCGTGCTTACGCGTGATGACTCCACGGGAGGGAGCGGTGTACATGGAGCGGCTCCTATTTTCCCTTTATGTATTTTTTTTAAGTGGTAAACATTACTTTTATAAAAGCGACCTGAATGATTTACTTTTCCCTCTCTTTTTTTTTCCTTTTGGGAGGGGGCAGGGGTGGAGTTTTGAATCGGAATCAAGGGTTTTTGCTTGCATAGGTTTAGAGGAGAGTGGAAAGAGGGGGGTTCTGTATATTCTTTTTTCTTTTCTTTACTGTCTTTTGGATTGCAGGCGTTTCTTGGGTGGAGTGGGGAGCGGATATCTACAAGTTTTTTCTTCTGTTGGGCGCTGGTATCAGCAAAAATGTTTTTTTTTTTCATGGTTGATCGGGCGGGAAATGTAATCGGACGAGGACAACGTTGCTCAATCATCGATTGCATGCGATCTATCTAGGTCCTGGATAAAATTTGGGAGGGATGTGATGACCTTAAATGAGTGATAACTTGTGAACCATCCCGCGGCTTTCGACCGCGGCCAGCGGTGACGGACACCGGCACTTATACTGGGGGTTCACACGGCGATTGTGCAGGCTCAAGCTCCGTTGCGCTGAAATTACGCTGTGGGGGCAGGACTTTTGGGAGGTACATATGTACACGCACACACATGCAACTAGAGCTGAAACTTTGTCCGCACCTTGTCCATGCTGCCCTTCCACTGGAAAACGATATCCTTCTTGACGCCCCTCTCGACCCTCCTGAGCTTGAGCGTGAACCTCGGGCCGATCTCCTGTAGGCCGACCCTGACGCCCAAGCCCTCCATGCCCTTGCCGCCGTCGGCCCTGGCGGGGTCGAGGCCGAAGCCGACCTCCTTCTCGGACTCGCGCTTCTCGCGGAAGACGTATCTGTGTCGGCGGAAGAAGATGAAGTCGCGCTGGTTGTGCAGGGTGACGACCTGGCGGCCGTGGAACTGCGGCTGCTGCGGGAACAGGGACTGGAACAGGCCGGCGGTGGTCCGGCCCAGCGGCGTGAGGAAGTTGTTGAGGATCAGCTCGGGCACGTGCGCGGTCGGGCGGCCGTGGCCGCCGATGCGCTTCGCCGGCTGGTAGCTGGACACCGAGAAGCGGAACGTCGGGCCGTCGGGGAGCACGATGACCGTCAGCGCGTCGACGAGCTTGGCCTCCACGTTCGCGATCATCAGGTGCGAGTACGGCTTGCGCGCCTCGCCGGTAGCCGGATCGACGGTGGCCGGCTTCGCCGCGATCCTGGCCATCTCGACGATGCCGAGGTCGTTGCTGCGCGGGATGTAGGTCGCGTTCGGGAACAGGCTCGCCAGCTCCTCCGCCTGGTCGTGCGTGTGGTTGAACCGCGATGTCGTGAGCAGGATCCTAGGCGGCCCCTCCGGCGGCCGGCTCAGCGTCGGGAACAGCGCCGCCGTCTCCGCGTCCTCCGCCAACGCCGCCTGGTTTTCCTCGTGCGCCGCCATTTCAGCCGCTGCCGCCGCCTCCTCCTCCGGCGCGTCCTCCGCCACTCCGTCCGCCTTCGCCTCATCCTTCGCGCCCGCGCCGGCAACCACGCCCGGGATCCGCTCGTCCCATATCCGCTTGCGCTCTATGGTGTCCGGGAGGTTGGTCACGAGACGGGCCTCCCGCAGCGACGGGTCTTTGGCTTCGACCTTCTTGCGGTCAAACTTTTCTTTGCGCTTCGCGGCCGCAAGCGCCGATTTGACGCGGATGTTGTGGGCTTGTCGGTGGATCTTGTTGGGGATGTGAAAGGTCTTGGACGTGTTCTGCGACGTAGACGTTTTCTTGACTTTCGGCATGGCCGGCTGTGGCTGTGGCTGTGCGGTGAGTTGGGGTGAGGTGAGGTGTTGATTGCTGGTGGAGGCGAAGGTGAAGGTGCAAGTTGTTGGTTTGGTTGGGCTGCAGAAAAAAGTCCAGTTTAGATAGATTCAAGAGCAGCCAGGGTTCGATTGAGGCGAGTTTATCGGCCTAAGAGATTACAGGAACAAATACCACATGCCTACTTAACTAGAGTTAAAACCGTCCGGATTGCTTTCCGAACCCGGCTAAAGTCGGTGCGGAATTTGGTTTTTCGATGTTTCTGGAATCTAATTATTCCTATTTTCAGGCGCTGAAAGCCAGAAGGATTGTGGCTTTAGGAAGCGCGGTGCGGATCATGAGTCGCCAAATACCCCTCCCCCGCCTCTTGGAGTGTCTATCAAAAAAGTCAAGACTCATCTCCACCTCCACCACCACATTACGGACCACAGCACCGACGCTACTCTCTCCGAAACGCCGGTTGTACTCATCGGTGCAACACTCAACTAGCCGAGCCCCAGTCAGTTCCTTGCTTTCGCGCCGCACCTTCTCCACCACCGTTCGCTCGTCTGGCAGATTCGCATTTCCTGAGGCCCTTCCACCAACGCAAGAGAACGGAATGGCAACCACCAAGACCGGGCAGCCCCTCGACCGCGGTATTCTCGACACCCTCCTGCGGCGCCGGCTCTTCTATACTCCATCGTTCGAGATCTACGGCGGTGTCTCTGGTCTCTACGACTATGGTCCCCCAGGCTGCGCTCTGCAGGCGAACATCGTCGACACATGGAGGAAACACTTCGTGCTCGAGGAGGACATGATGGAGGTCGACTGCACGATGCTGACCCCTCACGATGTCCTGAAGACCTCCGGCCATGTCGACAAGTTTGCGGATTGGATGTGCAAGGACCCCAAGACCGGCGAAATCTTCAGGGCGGACCATCTCGTCGAGGAAGTCCTGGAGGCACGGCTGAAGGGTGATCTCCAGGCAAGGGGGATCAAGGTCGAGCAGCAGGAGGGCGACGACAAGAAGAAGAAGAAGAAGGTCAAGGAGATTAAGGCCGCCAAGCTGGACGAAGCGGTTGTGAGGGAGTACGAGGAGACTCTGGCCAAGGTGAGTGCCGTGGAGTGGTTGGATCCCGACCGATGAGTCGATTAATCACGTCGTATCACTCGAAAGCCCATCAACTGACACCGAGCTCAGATCGACAATTACAATGGCACTGAGCTTGGCGAGCTCATCTACAAACACGAGATCGCCAATCCGGCCAATGGGAACCAGTTGGAGCCCCCAGTGGCCTTCAATCTGATGTTCTCGACCTCCATTGGCCCTTCCTCGAACCTCCCCGGCTATCTACGCCCCGAGACCGCACAGGGCCAGTTCCTTACCTTCTCCAAACTCTTGGAATTCAACAACGCCAAGATGCCTTTCGCCTCCGCGTCCATCGGAAAGTCCTTCCGTAACGAGATCTCGCCCAAGTCCGGTCTTCTCCGCGTCCGCGAGTTCTTGATGGCCGAGATCGAGCACTTCGTGGACCCCAAGGAGAAGTCTCACCCCCGCTTCGCCGAGGTGGCCGACACCACCTCTCTCCATTTCCTGGACCGCCACATCCAGCAGTCCGGCAAGACCACGTCCGTCACCAAGACCATCGGCGAGGCGGTCAAGGAAGGCATGGTGGACAACGAGACTCTCGGATACTTCCTCGCTCGTATCTACCTGTTTCTGGTCGATCTTGGTGTTGATCCTGAGAAGCTACGTTTCCGCCAGCACATGCCCAACGAGATGGCTCACTACGCCGCTGACTGCTGGGACGCCGAACTCCTGACTTCGTACGGCTGGATCGAATGTGTTGGCTGTGCCGACCGTTCCGCCTACGATCTTACCGTGCACTCCAAGAAGACCGGCCAGCCCCTGATCGTCCGCGAGAACCTCGATAAGCCTATCGAATGGGAGGAGTGGGACGTCGACGTAGACAAGAAGTGGATGGGTCCGCGATTCCGCAAGGACACCAAGAAGGTCGAACAAGCGATCGAGGCCATCTCGCAAGCACAGCGCGAGATCCTCGCCGCCCAGAAGTCGCACGGCCAGCCGGTGATGGTCACCGTCGAAGGCCTCGGTGAGGTCGAGCTCGAAAAGGTCGAGATCGTCAAGCGCAAGAAGCAGCAACACGTCCGCGAATACACGCCGAACGTCATCGAGCCGTCCTTCGGCATCGGCCGTATCTTCTACTCGCTGATCGAGCACATCTACTACACGCGCCCCGACGACGTTGCCCGCGGCGTTCTCGCGTTCCCGCCCAAGCTTGCGCCCACCAAGGTCCTCATCGTCCCCCTCTCCTCTAACAGAGATTTCGACGCCCCCGTCGACAAGCTCTCGCACACCATGCGCAAGGCGGGGATCGCCAACCGCGTGGACGACTCGAGCGCTAGCATCGGGAAGCGATACGCCCGCAACGACGAGCTGGGCACTCCCTTCGGCGTCACGGTGGACTTCCAGACGTTGAAGGATAACACCATCACTCTGCGGGAACGCGACTCGATGAAGCAGGTGCGCAGCAGTATCGAGGAGATCGTCAGGATCGTCCAGGAAATCGTTGAGGGTAGGGAGACCTGGGATGCGGTCGTAGAAAGGCTGGGTGAATTCCAGGGCCAGGAACTGGAGTAAATTTGTCTTTCATGTAGAAGAAATGGGAGTTTGCATCGATCTAGATCTTGCGAGGCGGTTTGCGAGATATCTATTTAACCCGGTCTCTCTTTTCTCGTTTCGAGCTATCTATGTAGTCACCTGGTAATCAGTGCGCATGGGCTGGGCCTGTCAGAAATGCTTGTTCATGAGTGATAGCCACAGAGCCGCACCTTATGCGAACCGAAGGATAAAGCTTCCGATTGATCGCGGCCCTAGGAAAGAATTGGAAAACAGGAAAACCGCAAAATCCCAGCAAGGCAAAATCCAAAAGGACCGAGAAAAACGCTAAAAAAAAAAATAAAAAAAAAGGAGAAAAAAAAAGAGGAGAGCGGACAGAACGACAGTTGACTTGACTACAGAGCAGGTACAGAGAAAACGCCCAGAAACCGACTTACACTCCTCCGGAACGCGCCTGCCCCCAATCCAAGGTACCTACCCTGCCCCGGCCGGCCATGCAAATTGCAATCTATTCGTACACCCATCCACAAGAGACCGAAGAGTCAACATCCTCGCAGTCTTCCCTTATCGCCCCAACCGCCGTGACCCATCCCTTGACAAGGTAGGCGGGAACAATGACACTCTATGTCACTGTCGTATCCAGTCTTGCACGTTCAGCGCCGGGCAGCTCCCGTCCCTGGGCATCCTTCAGCGCGCCGCCCTCCCTCACCGCCGCGGCGCGTTTCCTAATCTCCGCAAGCTTCCTCTCACGTAATCTCCGTTCACTTTCGCTCTCGTCGCTCGTGTAGCCGCCATTGTCCTCGCTGGACTCCTCCCAGACGTCGTCGGGATTGACACAGTGTCTGTCCTGATTAACGCTACGTCTGCGTCTGCGCTTGGGACGGTCGCGCCGCGTCAACCTCGCCTCCTCGCTCTGGTCCTCGAGCTCGCACTCCGGAGGCTCGACCCAGCCCGCGGGCACAACGCACGGCAGAGCGACGCCGATACTCGCCGCACGGTTGAGGTACGCGGGGGCCGACTGGCCCGTGAGCGCCGCACAGAGGTGGGAGCTGAAGTGATTGCAATTCCTCGTGAGGAGGTTATAGCTCGGACCTAGAAACACCAGACTCGCCTTTGCTCACCCCGCCGCCAGCCCATTAGCTTCCATATTTCAGAGACAACGAACGAAACCAAGGAGAGAGACGGAAAAAAAAAGAGAGGGGAAAGAGATGACAAATACTGGCAAGGGGGACTCACTTCTCTCACGATTTCCTCAATCTCCTCGGCGTTCGCATATGTGAACCCGTGCATAATCTCACATTTCCACGTTCCTCCCGGCGGCTCCGTCTTCGGTTTTGTCCAGTACACGCCGGTGACGCCCAGACGGTCGTGCCCGCCGAAAGCGTACTCCTTGTCGCCGATCGCGACCCCCGTGTGCAGCAGCGACGTGCCGATGGTCCATAGGAACGACGACAGACGTCCCACCGGAAGCAGGTCGTAAACGTTTATGCGCACCTCTGTTTTTGCGATCGTGTGGGTCGAAGGCCGCGTGAGCGTGGATGCTGGCGACGACATCATGGTCTATTGACTCTGGTTGGGGGGGTGTTGGTGAGGCGAGGTGAGGTGCGATGAGGGTGTCAGGTTGGGATGTCGGACGTTACATATGTTGACGCCGCTCGCTTGGCAAGGGATGCTTGCTCCGCAGCTTGGCTGTCTAGTCTGGTTAGTTAGCCCCGGCGGTTTCATGGATTCGGCGTGTGTTGTAATTAGTGCTCCTGTTGGGCCTAGCTTTGCTTGGCAGCACCCCACCCCGCATACATACACTACATAGCACGCAGATACTCGCTCAACTCTACATACATACAACTTCATCGCCTGCCCACAGCACGGATCTGTTCGATCCCACACGGTTGCACACGGCCACCAACCCATAACTAAGCACTGCCGCACTGTCCCGGCCATAGTTACCCCTGGAGGCCGGAGCATCACCCCCAGGGGGCCGCATTCCCAGGGTCCAGGTGTTCGAGGATGGGGATTGGGTCCGTCGCCCCATACCGAGGTCGACGGGCTGCTCCGTGTGAAGAGTCCCGACCAAGTAAAACGGTCCGAGCACTCGCGAGAGATACACAGAATAGGGGCCTTTCTCGCGGCCGCGGATAGTTGTGTAGAAAAGAAAGATTTCTTCACGGATTTCATAGGTACATCGGCACCGAAAAGACAAAGAAACGCCATGTCTACTACACATGCGAATACGTCGTACCTATGTGCCCGCGTCCACAGCCAAGCTGGCGGCCAATCACGAAGGGATGGCATGATGAACTGCACTTTAGATAAGAACTTCAGTTTGATAGGGAAATTATGTGCATAAGCACAAACCCATGGAACGGCCCAAGAACGCTCCACCTACCATCGGGCTTGGCAGAAACCTAGGTCGAAGCTACGAGACTAAACGCTTGTTTTTAGAAGGCAGACTGGCAGGCATATATGTAACTCGAGCGGGATGGCATGAAGCCGGGCAAGAATCGATCAAGAGTGCATGTCACTTCGGTCCTCACAATTCCGACAACAGTCTCCTTTCGCGGTTGTTGCTTTGATTATCGTTGCAAAAACATCACCGAAAAGAAAAAAAGCGAAACACAACCAGAAACACCTTTTTACTCCTTGGTCTTTTGGGTACCACGCAGCAAACCAGTACGACGAGCAGCAATGACTGTAGAGAGCATCGATCAGCACCATCTCGCACTGATACGGAGCATAGGAATACTTACGACCCGCCTTCTGACCGGGCACGGCGTACCGCGAGATGGTCGAAGCCTTTCCGATGTGCTGATGGTTACCTCCTCCGTGGGGATGGTCGACGGGGTTCATGGCAACACCACGGGTCTTGGGCCAGCTGTTACCCTTGGCCTTGTACTTGTGCATGGCGCGCGAAGCCTTGAGCATGGGCTTATCGGTACGAGCACCACCGGCGACGATTCCGATCATACCACGAGCCGTGGAAGGAACGATCTTCTTAGAGCCAGAGGGAAGCTTGACACGGGTCTTTCCGGTGTCGGCGTCGTGACCAATGATGGTGACGTAGTTGCCCGACGTCCGTCCGAGCGCACCACGGTCGCCAGCCTTCTCCTCGACGTTGGTAACAACGGTTCCTTCAGGCATGGAGCCAAGAGGAAGGATGTTTCCAATGTTGAGCGAGGCCTTCTTTCCGGCGTAGATGAACTGTCCGGTGTACATTCCCTCATTGGCGATGAATCTGCAACCCAATGTCAACCCTCCGTCCCATCCAACCATGTATCGGTGAAGCTCGGGCAAACGTACGTCTCCTTCTGCAACTTGAAGCGGTAGGGGTCACGGAAGACAACTTTTGCGAGGGGAGCGCCACGTCCGGTGTCGTGGATTATCTCCTTGACGATACCGCGAGTGTATCCGTGGCGCTCGGCGTAATCAAGGGTTCTGAACTTGGCGGGGTTCTGTAGTCGGAGGGAGGAAACCGTCAGTATTCGATGGGCAGCGTTGCGAATGGATCGGTGATAGAACATGCCTTCCTCAACCGCGTGTTGGCGGCTAAAAACCCACAAGTCAGCCACACCGAGACGCAAAAACTTCAAAGTCCTGAGCTGTGAAGACGTACTGAAGATGGAACCGGCTCCCTTTCTCTGATTACGGATAACTCTGCGAAAAAACCCGTCAGTCCGCGAATTACCGATAAAATTCAGCGATTGTAGACATGCCTTCCCATTTTGCCGGAGTTGCTTGTGCTAGTCGGTTGGTGATTGTCGAGGCGTCGTTATCGGGTTCTGTTGGTTGCTACCCGTGAAATCGCGTAGTTTAGAATCGACGGTGGGGGTTTGGCAGAAGCACAGTCACAGCGCAACCCACAGTCCACACACAAGAATGTCTTGGCTGAGTTCTTTATCACGTGACGCCGGCTTATTCCTCTATGGGGATTGATTTCACACTCTGCACTAGACCTAACTAAGAACCCCAGATCAGTTATCCGTCCACCAATGATTGCTAAGATGACTTCAGAAGGTGGGTGTAACGTGGGAATTTCGAGATCTACGAAAGAACTGCTTCCTGTTTGTGTACTCACTTGCATACACCTAGTGACTTTTGGCGACGATATCTCTGGACAGCGGTCTATGGGTATTTTTCCATTCAACTACTTACTCCTATGGATGTGCGGTCTCTCGACGTTGGATCATCGCCACCATGATCACAAAAGCCATCATACCGCACAGTCCCCAACCTCACAACTGTCCCCCGAGTGCACCCACCAACCAGAGTGCGAGCCTAACTTTGAGAGATACCCGTCTTTCGGTACGCTGGAAGTCCTCTATGGTGACCTTCTGCGTGTTCTCCTGTAACCAATAGGCTTCCGCGCCCAGCCTCTTCTTCAGGTTCTCATCTTTAGTCACGACCAAAGCATTCATTTCGAGATCCAGTGAGTACGACCTCTTGGTGTAGTTGGATGAGCCAACCAGCGTGATGCTTGGACTATCCTCGTTGGGCATTGCCACCCAGACACCTACTCGATTAGCATCTTACGAGCTGCTTGCGAGCGTAATTGTGCAAACCTTTGGCATGGTAGGTCCACGCGTTGGGGTCTTTGCCGTGGACACCCTTCTTCCATTCCCGCAACTCGATGCTGTTCTCCTTGCCGAATTTGATCACATCCTCCAGAAAGCGTCGTGAAAGTAGCGTGTATGCTAGTGGCAGCATGCCCGACACTCCCTTGCTACCGTAGAACCCATTTGCTTCCGGCGCCGCAGTCACAACCGTTCCTTTGGCCGATTTCGAGTTCAGAAGTAATTCCTTCAGCTGCGGGTGTATGTTAAAGTATCCAGCCGTGAAAACCCATTGTGAGCCCTTTTCCTCGCCGAGAACGCGTAGCACCGTCGACAGCGCCGGATGTTCCGTGGAGATGTCAGTCGGATGCAATAGTGGTGTAAACTGTCCAACTGGATATACAACTGTCTTTGCTACTTCTGGGGGCACACTCGCGCCTGAGGCTGGAGGCAGCAACAACGGGCCTAGCAGCGAGGTCGCCGCCACTTTGAAACGCTCCGGTTCGTCGACCGGGATGGGCGCCAGATTTGATTCGGGCCAATCCAAGACGTATCCACCTGCTTCCTTCGGCCCGGGCTGAACCCTGTAACTTATGGAGCAGACAGCGTTGTGTATCCGCTCAAAGTAGTCGGTAAGGCGTGGACAGGAGAATACATGATATCTGTCCTGGCGGTTGGTGAAGTAGTCCGCAGAAAGATTTGCCCTTTGCCATTTCGTCAGTCCGGTTCGGCTTCGATTCGTTCACCGCCGCTGCGTATGCCATACCCTGACATTATTACGGTGTCGTCGATACCATAGAGCTTAATGTGCTGCAGTCCCCATCCCTCGTTCAACCGTTTGGGCACGATCTTCTTCTTGAGGCCGGTGAAGTTCGGCGTGTGGTACATCCTGATCGACACCCTTTCTTCACCGAATTCTTCCACTAGAGGGGCGAGCAGAGAGGCACAGGAGGCTTTTGGTGTCTCTCGAGTTCCTCGCAATGCGTCCGAAAGGATTGATACCTTCAAATTGGGCTGAGACCGAAGGGCTTGGCGCAGGGTATCGATCTAATTCGTCAATGGGAGCACTCCGTCGGTTGCTCAGATGACCTAACCAGCTCATTTTCGGTCTTTCCGATATATAACGTAGATAGGAATATCCGCGTCTTTGCCTTGAGTATCCGTTGCTATGGCTATGATAAGCGTCCGTTCCCCATCCAATCCTCACACACATGAACCGGGGTACCTTAAGTTCCGCATAGAAATCCGCCGGACCCCTTATTATGTGGATCCTCTCCGCATCCACCTCAAATCTTGGTGCAATCTTATCGAGCTCGTTCGTCAGAGAGGCGAGAATTGTAGCTGGAACTGCAAGGGTAGGTGCCGGCGGAGGCAGCGGAGGCGGCGACGGCCCTGAAGATATGAACCGCTTTGTACAATTGACGCATCCGTGTCGACCCAAAGCTGCCGGCAGACGTAGAACTGCAGGGCGGAGACGAGTGATAATCATTGGCGGTTGTTTTCGGAGGTTTCGAAATGCAGACACCTCCGGTTCAGTTTGTCGTCGTTGCACTTTGCTCAGTCCCGGGTAACGTAGTCATTAGCTCAGCAGCCGGTTTACCCGGGAGATGGTGATGCGTACTGCTGCTTCAACGCCACCAAACATCCCCCCCTCGATCCCCACAACTCCAATAGATATGTACGTTGCGATCTCCTCCCTGTTCCTCCTCAATAGCTCTTTCCGCTGACCACTGCATCTGAACCATAGAGCCATGTCTACCCCGACTCGAACCATCCGGAACTTCTTGCGGATCGGACCCAAGCAAGCCTTCTGGCAGATGCTCGTGGGTACCCCGACAGATTGTGGCGCGCGGATACGAGGAATTTCGATACTCTAAGTTTCTTGCTGACTGCAGCGTAGGGAATTGGTTTGTGTTCCGGAGTTCGAGTGATGGATGCGCAGAATTAACACCCGCCCTCTCACCCCAGGTGATACCAAGGCCGGTACTCTCGTCGGCACCGATCGCTTCGGCAACAAGTTCTACGAGAACAACACCGAGGAGCTCCCACGTCCGTATCCCACATCCCGAGCCCGAGTCAGTGCGACCCTCAGCTGATCTCCGATAGTGCGGACCAAGTGGGTCGAGTACAAGGAATTTGATTACGATGCGTGAGTTGGGAGCTTTGCTGTGGAACGATCCGATCCGCTAGGTGAGCTAACAGATTTGGTAGTGCGCACGTTGAGCCCGGCTGGTAACCCCCCCCACGACAGCTACTACAACTACGGTCTTAACCTTGAACCCAGGCACGCCTGGCTTCACTACCTCACGGACAAGCCTCCGAATGTCGACGCCAACATGATGCACCAGAAGAGGCCGTGGGAGAATCCTGGCCATGTCCCAAACCTTACCTGGACTCGTGGCGCATACAAACCGTACTCCACGTAAGTATCCGAAACCCCTCCATAATCCCCCGTGCATGTATTGATATCGCGCAGTGTGAAGCCTAAGTTTTCGGAATGGCAGCCTGTGGTACGGCCGAGGGAGTAGAAACAGCCCCGAGCGGACAGGCTTGGATAGAGTGGTAGCATTGAGCCAGGGTTTCCGGCATGGGGAGTTGTGGCTGGGCTCAGTTCATATTTCGTCCGTCACAATCATGTGCGTTGTGCGTAAGGACGAGTGATCCTACTGCCACCATTGAGGTTGTTACCTCTCGTATGAGTGCGGGTTAGTGAAGTGGTCGTGGCCAATGGGTATCGCGCTGGATTCCCTCTGGCACTACAGACCCCCACCAAAACTCTCCCAGCAATGCCATCCCAATGCCTGCCGAGTGACATCCAGTGCTTGATCCTGGTCTCGGCCAACATTTGGGGTTCATGGTTTTGGATCCGTCCTGGCGGACCCGACGCGCACGTCGAACATGGGAGACGGAATAAGATGAGGCCTTTCCTCTCTTCACAAAACTCCAAGTTGAGGTGGCGCCTTGCCCACAAGACCCATGGGATGGAGATGGAATTATTCCACCAAGAAAAAGAAAATTTTCCTGCCACGGCCGGCCTGCTATGTGCGCATGTAATGACTCTACCCCAGTCAGCCGGAAACGCGTGGCCCGTCAAACACAGAGTCTTCAGCCTGGACGATGGAGCAGGACGGGGACCATGAAACCGCACAGTACGATACCTGCAATGGTCGGAAACGGGTGCATAGGCGGTGAGATAATAAACGGTAATCCGGCTGGTGGCAGCATCCGGCGTCTCTGTTCCGAATGCAACTGCCGGTCGGAGGTGTACGCAGATATATGTGTACCTGTGTACGGTACACACTATGTAACTAGTATGTATCTCCGACGGGCGCGCCCCCACGCACCACCCTGATTGATCCGCGCGCCGTTTATGTAGCCGGGCGACTGTGGCTGCGGGCCTACAGAGAGCGAGAAAGCCGTCGCTTTTCACCCCCCACGCGTGTGCAAGTCCAATCCCAAGCAGAAGCTGCTGTCACTGTATGTCACTCGCTCGCGCGCCGTGTCTGATGTGTGGATCCGTTATGTAAAGGAGTATATCGCCGTGGTCTGGATATGTCGTATGCGATTGATGACAAAACAGGGAAAATCCGTTATGTAGAGTATGTCCACCCGGGAGGGGGGCAACTGCATACTGGATATTGGATCAGAAGTACATAAGTATCCGAGACACCGACTCGAATGTCGACCGAAGAGCAGAGCAGAGCAGAATATCCAACGTCGACAGGGCGATTCTGGGATCGTCATTCCTCTCGCTCCTAGTATCCACGGGGATCAGCCCGGGGAGTTGCAGGAATCCCCCGCTGGTCCTTCTGGACAGCTGAATAGCTCTTGGCGTCAGACGAAGAGCTACATCGCTGGCAAATGCCGCCACATACTTACCTAGCAGCGAACAGCGGGTGGGTTGGATCCTGCGCCAGGGTCGGAGGGTATGGCACCAAGATGTGGATTCGCCACAGGGTCAGCCTCCTTCCTTCCTGGCGCCGACTGCCTCCCTCCGCGGCGTCCCTCAGATCCCTGGCGTCGTGGAGGGCGGACAACAGCGACAGGCCACTGTCTCGGCCGGGACAACAGTTAACTGGGTGCAGAGCTTTTTCTCGCGCGGAAGAATTGTGGGTGGATGAAAGGCGGTCATGGATGGTATGTAAGTGCAATAACGCGAGCTGGTTGCTTTTTGAAAAATCCGCGCCGTAACTATCTAGTGCTGGTTGTCCGGCGCTGTCTGTTGGAACTTGCGCTTCTAGAAGCAATAGATATCGATGTAGAGAGTACATCAGTAAGAATGGAGCTCCGCCATGGCAGGCTTGGCATTGATCTTGTCGTTGTCTGCCCGCCCCCTGCTAGTGTCGCCGATCAACCGAAGCCTACATATCTATGTACATACAAACGTAGTCACTTAGTTAAGCTTGTCCCCGGGGAAGGGGCACGGTTCTTTGTGGTTTGATTTATGGTCCTGCTGACGAGGGAAGTGAGAGAATGTTTGTGCGGGGAGATATTTAATTGCCTAAACCTGTCGCCTGGCCCAGCTGCTTGTGTACATAATATCCACACCGCACAAAAGCACAGCAGTACAAACTCCACCCGAACGGAACACCAGTGCCCTTCGGACCGTACTTGACCACCCCGATATTAAGGGTCCTCAGGGTTGTTGGAGGTCGAGTTAACTAGTTAGAAATCAGCGCGACGCGGGAGGAGAGATAGTATAGCCAATCAAAAGCCCATAACCAGCTGTTAACTCTGAGTGACCGTGGAGGGAGTTGAGGACCTCTTGACCGGAAAAGATCGGGTCTCAAATCACGGTCGTGCTTCGGCCCGAACGCGCCATCGTCATATCTTTCAATGAAAACGTCTGCTAAAATATATATGCAAAGTAAACCCATGTTCTCCAACCCCTTCTGCTAGAATATGTGTACAAGCAAGTGCTGTGTCTCTGCGAAACTACGCATAGAGAGCAAACTGACATTCACTCCCCCGCACTTCACTCACTGCTAATGCTATGTAGAAACCAACATAGCTACATATCACCGGATGTAAGCTACATCGTGATCGTTGGCTAGGCACAAAAGGGGGACTATTTAGTGATGGAGCTGTGAGCCCCACGTCCAACTGTTTGGCAGACCCTTGATCCAATGCATACACACACAGATCCAAAGCCACGCATGCATATGGAAATCCCCAGAGTCCGATGTTACATATGTGCATACAAACATACATATATCTCCGAGCTCGCGGCGCTACTGCGACAGTGCAACCTACATAGCCGGGCGCCAACTAGTCACCAACATCTAGGTCAGACGTGTTGTTTTTCCCGGCTCCTCACCTGGGCTTGCTATGTACTAGCGTGCCGCCCATATCTGTCTAATTACGGCCGGGCGGCAACTTGTGGACTTGCAGACTTCCAGCCGATCACAGGTCGGAGCCCTCATCGGCTCGGGCTCTCTCGTCAGTCCCCCAGCTACTAGCTGATATATCGCTCCTCGCTGAGGAAAGGCCAAAGGTCAGACGACCGCTATTGCACGCCAGCTCTGTCGCTCGCCTTTTCAACACCACAAGGCAGAGGTGCGCGTACCCTTGCGTCCCTCCTAGGGCTACGCCAAACTGCTCTCCTAGGGTAGCGCCGCATACATGCGGAGTTCGGTGTCTACATACATAGGCGCGGGCGGGTTTTCTTAGCGTGCCGGACCATCAGCAAGCGAGGTCGGATCTTGGATTGGATGCTGGTGGAAGCTACTTGCCGAGCGCGAGCCGCGCGCAAGATGGTAGTTATGCAGTTAGCCGCTTGTGGGCGATGTTCGATGCATAAGGCATCAACACCGTCTTTCGCGATTCCCAAACTTCCTTTTACCGTAGATTAGCTGTCCGAAAACACGAACAGCACTGCCATTAGTATGTAGGGCAGTTACGGCTTGCTGGGTGGTTATTCACTCAAGCTCGAACCCCAGTGTGCGCGCTTAGATGTAAGGTAGTAGTCAGCTGCCGGCAATGTGAGTTTTTCCAGCGGCGTGATGATTACGGCTAGTAGATATGTACTGACTCCCATGTAAGGAGCTGGCTGTGGCGTCGGCATGACCTGCCCCGGTGGCTTCGTGGACGGCTCGGATGAAGCGGATCCCAGTTGAGTAAGGAGGCCGCCCGCGCGAGAGGCAGAAACTCTATCGTGCTGATTTCGAGTTTGTTGCGGTGGAAGGAGGATGTTTGCTGGCCGCCTGTATACCGTCCGTCAGTGGGAGCCGCCTCTCCAGGGAGCGGGCATTGCGTGAACTTGCACTTTGGGATCTAAATGCAATTTTGCACGTGCCGCACGCCGTACATACACGGCACCTGCCATGTGGTGATTGGTGATCCTGTGTCCTTCTTCCAGTTGATCTCGCTCACGGACAAATTCCTCGGCCGGGCGCGGTCCAGTCAAACTCCTTGTGCGCGACGTAGATTTGGGAGAACGCCAAAGAGCGGATGCTGGGTAAGCCTGGCCGAACCAGGCAACTGCTCTTGATTTCAGTCTGCAAGGACGAACGATGGCCGTACTGTGCGGAGACCTAGAGCACAGCCGGGACCTGGCCACCCGGGAGGAACCATTCGGTGTGGGCTCTTTCTTCCGACGTATCACAGAGACTACGTCCATGGCCAGCCGTCTCATGCGCGCGATGGAGAGGCAAGGTCAGTGGACATTCCAACTGGATCTTCACGAGAAAACGCTATGTTCGCTGAAGGTGAGCTCGTCGTTTGCGACAGCAGTAAGGCGACCGGATTGCGACTCCTGTGGAGAGTGGAACGTCGCCGGATGGTGATGGTGAAGCCGTGAGAGAACGAGGATGGGACGGCAAGCCAGCAAGAAGAAAAGGCTCGAGCCAGCGGACTATGTAGGTAGATAGCCACGAGTCACAGGCCCAACTCGATCCCCACGTTACGCGGACCAGGAGTTTCTATATCCGTATGTGCCCCAGTATCTGAGCTAGAGCGGTCATTCGAAATGGAAGTGAAAAAATCAACCATGCTAAACCCGACAGGTGAAGAACCCCAAAACATCAGTCTCGAATGCAGCTAGAGTAGACATCAAGACTCCTATGTCGTACAGCATCCCACCAACAATTCTTCACGCATGCCATCATGTCGCCCGCAGCGTCGGGGGCGGCTGCTGGATGTGGACGGGCGCCCCCGGTTGTCGCCCACTAGCCTCATTCGAACCAAGGCCAATCTCCGAGAAGAGCTTAGTCGAGCCAAAACATCCAAACGGAAGGTCGAATCTCACTTGGGCGACTGTTCGCGTGGTTCGGAAGAAACGGCGTTCCCCTTTTCCCTCTCTCCCTCTACTTCTTCTTTCTCTTCTTCTCTCCACCCCCCGCCACGACTTCAATCCTCCTCCTCTCCTCACCTCCACCGCCACCTCGGCCGCTCCGAAACACCCTTCAACTTCGCTCAGATACCAGCTTCACTCTTTCGCTGGTACCTGATCGAACCGTCGCTCTCTAGCCAACCAAACCGCCACACTCGCTGCCAATCGATCGATCTGCAACCCCCACAACGGCTGGTCGATACATACATCATACCTACGTCTTGGTCTTTGATGTACGTCCATCCCACTCTCCAGATCTCCTAGCCGAACCAAACCTCCGGCCCAGGCCCCCAAACTCATCCCTTCGATCTGCTCCAAGTATTCCCCGCCATGCACATTGCAGCACTTTCTGTCTGACAACGCACGCAACCCGTCTATCGTTGACATTACTGCTGTTGTTCTGGCCGCGTCACCTTTTACTCTCACTATGCTCAGCTCTTATGGCTCCCCTTTGTTCCCTGCACTGACACGAGGCTTTTACCAGTGGCTGCAGTTAATTACCAACACGAGCTACCCAAGGCTGCCTTACGCCATAATAATCCTTCACCTCCCCCACCCGCAGTCCGCAACCTGCTAAATCGATCCGTCCTTGCGCTTCCGTTCCTGCTGCTCCCATCCACCCCGACAGTAATCGACAATGCCCGCTATAATTTCTAAACGCGCCAACGGTAACTATGGAAAGGTTCAAGAAGGGCCCGGTCCCAACCACACCATGAGGGATCTTCTCATCACTCTGGTGATCCTCGTGGCTCTCTGTTTGGTCATGTGTGGAACCCTTTTCGTCCTTCGACGCATCCGTCGTGCTCGCAAGGAAGCCGGCACCCTGCCTTCCTACGATGCGGCCACCCGCAATCGCGGAAACCACCTCACGATACAGACAAACCGCGATTCGACCTTCGTCTTCTCGGAGAAGCAGCATCTGATGGACAACGGCCCGATGCCCTTGTCCCCGGACAGCGTCCCCGAGATCAGGATCACCTTCCCCGAGGAGGAGGACAAGGATGGACGCAAGATCTCCGGACGGGTTGTCGTTGTCCAGGTCGGTGAGGCTGGCGTCGGGTTTGTCAGGCCATTGGACCAGACCAACCTCCCGCCATACCAGCAGAGCCGGCCACAGGAACGCTTCGATTCGGTTGACATTGACCGCATCGGAGGACTGAAGGAGATCAGATAGAGTGGTTGACGAAGCAAGCGAATGGAGACGACAATGATGGGGGCGTTCGGGGAAAGGTCAAGGAAAGATGTGGAGATGTTGGTTTTTTGACGGTCTCGCACAGGTTCTTTGTGGAAGAAGGTTTCCTTCCAAAACACCCATCAATGTTGGAGTCTCAGCAATTCTCTTGTTCTTCCGCTACTTCCATGCTTTCTTTTACCTCTGCCCGTTTGTTGTAGGTGGGGGAATTTGGGAGTGGTTGTAGCACCTTGACCCTGATTGCAGTAACTCACACTTCGTCTCTTTTCTTTGTGCCTCTTTGGTGCCGCATATTTCTTTCTGTCCATTAACACTGCTCTCTTGGTTGTGTTTTAGTACTGAATTTTCTTCCTTCTTTCTTTCTTTCTTTTTTTTTTTACCGTTTGCGTGTATTATGATGGGATTTTTCTGATTTTTTTTTACGATTTAGGTGGGATTTCCGTTATCTTACTGTATGTACTGTACAGGCGTGCTTGGACTTTAATGTCTGGTTTGGACTGGCTTTTTGGTAGTGGGGGAGAGTGAGGTGGGGGGGCATGTGAATCGCGGGGATACGAGGAATGATGGGGTGGGGGAGGGAGAGAAGAAGACATTCAGTCCAGCAGGACGGGAGGAAGGCAAAGCGAAGACTGTATGTTTAGAGCTTGTCAGCATCATGGCTGGGGAACGCACTCCGGGTACATACATACCTGCGTTTGATCTCGCAAGTCTTGTTCTTTTGCGCCCAGTTTACGATAGATGCTCACCGTCGGCCCATTCTACGGATAGTGCCGGTCCATCCCTGCCTATTTGGGTGGAGCCTGGAGGGATGGGAAGGGTGGGGCGGAGTCGATTTTCGACAAGGTAGGTAGGCCCGCCGCCTTGCGCTGCACCGAGCCGCAGCCAACGAACCGGAAATGTAAGATGTGGAGATGACATTGCGGCTGTGAAAAAAGAAAAAAGAAAAAAAGAAAACTTGTATGTACTTACTTACGTTTCGTTTTCCCGCCCGCCGGCCGAATTCCATTCATATCTATCTACGTGGACGGAGGCAAGGGGAAGAGCGATTCCTTCCCCCTCCCCCCAATCCCGCTTCCCGCAAACAACACCTCGTTTGTGCACCGAGTAATATTTCATGATCCCCCCCTTCCCCCCCCGGCTGGGTTGGGCTCGCACGGCTCGGGCAAACACTACGGCCACGCCTGTCCCATCCACCCGCCTCGGACACCTACTCTCGCACTCGATGCACGTGGAGATTCGGACCCATACGCTTGGAATCCGGACTGCTGGTCGGAGCAAGCACCTTCGACTTGCGGGGCAGCGAGGGGGAGGGAGATCCGTCTAACCGTCTGCTCGGGGGTTTTGCGGCATTGCCTCACTGTGCAATACCTGGAGTGGGATGAAGAATAGGCCCACAGCCAAGTGCTGGGTGGTGCCCGGATCCGGGAGCAAAAAAAAAAACCTGTGGGCGGATGTGTTGCTGGCGGCTGGGAGGAGGGAGGAAGAATCGGTTCAAGATCCGAGATCTCTTCGCAGATGAGCGCTGCGGCCGGGGGGGGGGGGGGGGGGGGGGGGGCAAAAATAGAAATAAAAAAAAACACGGTAGAAGGGCGGAGGGGGGG
>Ga0307508_10001517_pt1 | contig 25931 bp, 29 predicted proteins | sample 9_EM_MG_FD_203089 | JGI IMG/M metagenome (GOLD analysis project Ga0307508, IMG submission 203089) | Populus trichocarpa ectomycorrhiza microbial communities from riparian zone in the Pacific Northwest, United States - 9_EM | ecosystem: Host-associated > Plants > Roots > Unclassified | place... | reverse complement strand
AGCCAATACTATGTACCTTTAAAAATTTCGCCGCCCATAACTCACTTACAAGCACAGCTATGTCAAATAGAAAAAAAAACCACGCATTGCGTAAGTGCCGTGCGGTTAACGTTTTGGTTTCGATCTACATGCAGATGTACTATCAAAGTATTCAGTTCAAAATCACACTGATAAGCTCCCAGCTGATAGGTGCATACGGATTTATGTACTGTAGTAGAACCCCAGGAGTTCGTCGACCTTGGCACTAGACATTACCCGGCCCCACAGCCAGAACGCCATAACCACGCCATTATGTAGATCTCGCAGCCAAAAAACGAGGACGGACCACACCATGACTCCGACATTCAAAGCTGATGATGTCAGTGACTCCGATAAGACGACAGATCAACCAAAGAAAGGCTTGGGACGGAATATTAATGGCCCTTGTGAGTTCCCGGATTCCCCAAGACACAAACGCATGCAGGATCCGTTTTAGACTTGAGAACTTCTTGACAGGAGCTAGAACCAATCGAGGCTGTCTATCACACGACAGTTATGGTAGGGTCAGACACGAGGGATCAATGAATTCCCCTCCTCCTTCTCATTAAGGCCTAGGATTTCGTTACAGGAATAGGGCAAAGCTAAATCACGCAAGTTACCAGCAACGAAGGAAAGTATGATTTATTTTTTCGGAGGGCCGAGCCCATTCGGTGGTACCGGCTTTCCCAATCTTCTCTCACTGGCATTTTATTGAAAAATTCAACTCATGATCCAGCCGTCTCCCTGCTTGATCTTCTCGTAAATTCCTGCAAGTGTGAACGATATTCCCCACGATCCTTACCTACTGACCCATTGCCAAACAAGTGGTGAGACGTCCGTAGAGCATGTGAGGGACTCAGATGCCCTCGATAGTGGCCCCAGTGTTGTCAATGATGATCGCGGTGGCTGGTCTCATGTGATACGATGGATGGATGAATGTTCTGGAGATTTGAGGGACCGAGATCCACAAGTAAGGCTTATAGAGGAATGAGAATGAACGAGACAAAGAAGCTGGTGGAAGACATCTAACTGGATGACATAGTGGTCCTCACCTCCAGGTAGGCGGTAGGTTTGGATGACTAACGGTAATGCCTCTTCCGTAATTCGCGAGATGCCAACTGCCAGCGAAATGCCTAGTCAAATCCGACATAACCCGAGGCAGGCAACAAGGGACCAGACATACAGTTATACAGATCTTCCCAAGTGGTGTCGACCTCAGGTGATGGTGCCCGCTGGTACACACTCCGGTCAGCGCCGAACCCTTCGCTGGAAGGCTTTCGTCTCATATTCAATCAGATGCTGCACAGGCGCTGTTTCATGGGAAGTGACATGCCTTAGTAAGGATTAGGTTGACATCTTGCTGGAGAGGAAATGAAGTTCCTGAGAGAATGGCCCTGGGTATTTTCTTCCGTTCTTTGACGAGGAACACACTCCCTATGCTGACGACCTGAAGTGCAAGAATGAGAACAAGACGACGAATTATGCAGCAGTAATGTGTCCTCCTTGTCATCGTTTTCGGAATAAAACCCCGCGGTCTGGAGTTTTCGAGGGTCCCGACTCCTGGGGCACTCGACGGTACGTTGCAGTAACCGACTTCATGATGTGAGCGGCAGCCAGAACCGGAGATAAAAGGCTTATATATATTTGAGATGACCCTAGAAGTCCTAATGAACCTAATTTCAGGAAGCAGGAGGATCACCTACGAGTGAGTCCCACCTCAAGGTCAACGCTGTTCTTGCACTTCTGGACATGTTGAACGGTGCTCTCCTTTCATAGGATGGTAGAGACGTCGGTACCACAATTCACCCGTCCAGTGCCGCTTCGAGAAGACGGAGAACTCGAGGTGGCCACAAAGCACGAGCTTGCCTCGCTGGACTTGGCGGGTGAAAGAATTTCATCGAGCCTTTGAAGAAAATGAGAAACCGGTAATCGGAAGAGTTGGTAGCCTTCGCCAGTCATGGTCATCTTGTTAGTGACTGTCAGCAATACGAACTCAATATCCATGGACAACCAGAGAGGATTCACCTTCACGAGAACAGATTGTGGAAATGGAGGTGTAACTCGATGAGCCACGGAGACTGTTCAATGAAGAAAAAACACCGTCGATTAACGAGCTACCGCCCCATACCTAGTCTGGCAATCCGTCCAAGAATTACATTTCTGCATGTAGATGATAAGATAGCAGAGATACCAACTCGGTAGGTGTGCGATACACGTTTTGCCCCGCCGTAAGTAGCAATCCGTATCTTCCATTCCGGGGAACTACGGGCTTTGAATAACCGTTTTAGCCATTTAATTGGCCTTCGAAGGGTGTCAACGGTGCAGATCGTTCCCTGAAAAATCCTTCGGAGAATGGGCACTTTTGAACTCAATAGCAGCACGAAAAGTAGCAGAGACGAGGGATTGCCCAGTTCATGGAAGTTGACTATAAAACCAGAGGGAACATCAACAGGAATTATCGTTTCAGAACGGCCTTCTCTCCACTCCAAAGCATGCATCTTGTCTCTGCCGTCATGGCCGCCACATGGCCTCTCAAAGTCCTGTGTTTGCCAAAGATCTGCACGGATCTGTTCTGACAACCATCAATCTGTCAGGTGGACGCCGCTCGCCAACTTGTCGAGGCTCGTGCTTACAATCCAAAACGCGCTGTATCCAAGGCATAGCACAATGAAGATAAAAATCCAATCTCTGGTTGACGCATGCCCTCATTGTTCGGAAAGCTCTCGCAGAGGCGCCTCAAGATACGTTGAACAGGACAAATAACTCCTGGTGCAAGGATCTGGATTGTGTGTCAGGCCGACCTCGCAGAGTTACATTGGCTGGAAGAACGCGACTTAGCAAGTGTAAGGCCTGCCGCATATCCCAAGGATCACAGACGACGTAGCACATCTAAGTCCTCCCAGGGATTACAGAGAGACTGATCGCGTGTCAGGCTGATCTCTCAGGGACGGGAAGTTGTGAAACAAAACGAGAAGCTGGGAAGGTCAAGTCCACGAAACGTTTCTTTACACCAATCATACAACGGAACCCATGAAGCAGACACCGCAACAGTACCCAGTACTCAATTCGGATCGGATACATACGGCAAGGTATCACGTATGGTATTGAAACCTGTGCCGTCGCCTTTTAAATCTGAGTTCAAATTCTCAAACCTTGTCCACAACCATCGTCCATGCAGCTCAAATCGCTTTGCCTTCCTGGTATTACAGAAGGATAATCCAGATCCCTCTTGCTCCTTCCGACCCTCCGGACATTGACCAGCTCATTAATGCACATTGTAGATTTCGAACAGCAATCACTCTAACCATTGGCAGCAGCATTGAAGAAGACGAGATTACTTGTGGAGTGTTATATGAAACTCAACTGGTATCCTCACAAGATGGTTCGCGAATCATTTGATACACAGCATAGCACTGTTCACCATCTCACCTCCTCTAGTGTGCGAGGCTGCTTGGGTTCTCTGATGCAATTTCCCGCCTTCTACAGCCTATCAAGAATGAAATTCTACATCCTCTAAATGACGGCAACGCGCATCATCAACATCTCTCAGGAAGGTACACATAACACTACCATAGTGAGCCCCCTTTCTTGTTTGCGCTTTTTGATGGAATTCGATGGAATTTAGCTTTATCATGGATGTCCAAGTAGCGAGTCCTGAAGCACAGTTCCCTTCCGAATGATGAGTATCCTACAAAAGCACCTGCAAGCTATTTTTATATGTCATCCTTTATCTTCTAATAACTTTTCTTAGCACCTCCCACCCCCCGTATCTACTCCACGTGGTGCTCCGTATAGGCGCTTTCGGAATACGCAGAAATGACTACTACCCTGGTTATCTCAGCTCCAGCCAGGACCCCATCGTCCGGTCGGTTCCTGAACCGCTTACTGCCATTTTTCGTGGTATAGGTCTCAGGGACCCTTAAGCAGACTTTGAAGTACCTTCTTGTGTTAGTGCCCTCGAGAGTTATGATTAATATTATAGTGTTTCTTGACATCGTTACGGTGCCATTGTGCTACTGCATTCATCATTGCACGCCTCAACATTGTGTCCTCATCACGTTAGTGCCTAACCCCTTTCAGAGCGACCTTATTGTCTCCCTTGTTCGGATTCCGGACCTCGGCCTTCTGTGTCTACTTTGTAATTATTCGATCTAGCTGTCTGTGCTGGCTTCCCGGCGATCGAACGCCTTTTCACATCATGCTCGCTGTTTGACTTCGACTGCACAATCTGGGTAGTCAGGACAATTACAACAAACCATATTGACAGAAACTTCAATCTCACGGCTTGTACTTTTGTATTTTGCTTCATTCTCTTGTTCACATTGTCCCTGATTGGAGACTTTATTATATATTTCAGAGGATGGGCAACTTGACAAGGAACCCCACCTTCTGCAGCGCAAGTTGCTGCATTCACGAAGCACTCTGACCCGGAGCCCACCAACTCATTCTGTTTTATTTGGGACCAGACAGTCCTCTCTACGGTAAGCAGTGATCATTTCTCTTGTAAATATCACATCCTTAGATTCAGAACGATAGTGACATCCTCAAGGAAAATGCGAAATCGCCAATTGGGTGTCGAGCCTCGAAATTCATTGCGTGCGCTGCCTGACAGCGCACAGGGGAAGAGGTTGAATCAAGAAATAATCAACGTCCGCAGAAAACCTGACACCACTGGGACAAGACGGGTTACTCATCTACCTTCGAATCCTGCTTGCCGACTCGATCGCCAGTCACCAGCTTCTTCCTTCTATGTCACCGAGCAGACTCGGAACGGGATTAATGTACCGAACACCATCTTTTATTGTCCTCCTCCTAAACTTTCGCGTCTGGGGCCGTTAGATGGTTGGAGAACGAGCATTATGCAAGTGCCTCCTCCTCGCCGTATTCGTCAAAACGCTCTTCTGAGGAAAAAGCCTGTTGGCTATCGTGCACCTGCGACCTCTCTTCTTAGAAGTCGTAGGAAACTATGGAAGAGAGATTTCCTCGGCGTCAGGCTTGCCACCATACCTGAGACCCATGAAGATAGTCGCTTCCAAGAGGTGCAGCCTGCTACAACAGGGCCTTCGGGTGTCAGACCCCTCTGGGAAGGAGCTCCTTTGATCGAAAAGACTCGGTCCACTTTCTGGGAAATCGGGCAGTCACCACCACCTCCTACTCCGACAACAAGCGACCTGCCCACGTTCCGCTCAATGCCTCCCTGTTCACCGTCAGGATTTGATGACGAGACCGATTCATCCGACGTCGACTTGGATGCTTATGAGTTCGAGTTCGATCTTCATACCCGCCCATCCCCAACGTTGGATATGACGTTACCCGTCGCTAAGTTTCCAATGGCCAAAGGAAATGAACGGGTACGTAATACTTGCAAAGTCTTGACTAGTTATTTACCATGACACAGGATTCCAGTATTTCCTTACACGTCGCAGGCCATCCAGAAGTCAATCTTTCTTCGATCTATGAAAGTATATTGCGACACAGCTCCAAATTCGATCAGCATTGTTTTTGATTTCCTCATGATATTTTCACTGCTCACGTTTTCATATTTGACCTAATACTCGCTTACTGTTCTGACAGTCTCATAAAATTGAGGACGTTAATGTATATATGATTTACGTATACTATATATATATCCACCATTGGTAATAGTAATTCAGAACATATACATACTTGAATGGACCAGGAACCTAGTACCCCTCAGACTCCTTATAAATGGTATTGAAAATCTGTGTGCCTAGCTTCACCTTCTCTGCCTCGGTCTCCTCGAATTCAAGACCCTCTTTCGAACTGTACACAAGCTTCGTGCTGTCTCGGATTGACGAAGACTTCGAGCAAAGTAGTGTGAGTATAATAATCCCTTGAGGTGTTGTCAAAACGAGACCTCCTGCTCGCTCGAAGTGGAGTGGGTACAGAGATACAGCGTCACTAGATAATGAACCTCCCCTTGTGGGTTACAGGTAAGTCCTTTTCCTTCGGGGGACTCGCAATGGTGTATCGCACTTGTAAGAATTTGATTGTTTCACCAAATAACTCGTCAAGATGTTCACGCTTAAGGTTGTGAAACCATGGCCAACACATTAGTCATTTGTCCCGACACGTTGATCCAACATACTAGTATCAGACTCGTCGCTGGCAAGTTCTGTTGGAGTTCATGCTAAGTTTGTTACTAGGTTCCCGAATGCGTAGGAACATCCCACTTCCCCTTTGGAAGCTCCTCCCAACCAACCAGATGAACCTGTGCCTCCTCCTCATGCTTGAACACAATGTAGCTTGAAGGTGACAATTTCTGACTGCCAGGATTAAGGGCGACGGGGAGAGGTGAAGGCGTTGAGGTAGGCTTTATCAGGTTAAGACATTGGGAAGCGGACGTTGGTGTGGTTCGGGGCTTTTGCGCCTTCTGCGCCTCGGTACGATTTAGACCAGATGGGAATGCAAACCCATAGTAGCCTGGGCAATCCCCAGTGGGGAATCGATACGCACTTCAGGAAACGACCTAAGTATAGAAAACTATGTCTAAAGAGAGCCACACTCACACATAGACGCTTCGCAAAAACGGCATTCCTAGAACAATAGCTGGAGGCGCCACTGACGTCCTGTTATACATAGCTACATTGCAGACATTTGTCGACGAAAACATGGAAGGAGGTCGGATCATGTTGTCTTTGGAGTCCAGCATATAATCCACGCCATTGATGCTGACTGCGATATCTATGTAGGGTGCTGAAACCGAATCGTTGCGAGGCGACAAGGTACAATCATAACCAAATCCTGCCACGGTGGGACTTGCCCAAAGATGGATGGTCCCCGGGATATTTCCTGTCAAATTGGTGTCGAAAACATATGGCGTGGTGTTGGGTACCACAATGTTCCGAGAAACTGAATGTATTGATGAGATATATCATAACCAATCAGGAGTCGAAAGTGCCGCCTACAAGAACTAAGTGCAGCAAGTGGTGAATCTCCGTAAGGCACGAAGGATCCATTCGCTCCCTTGATCCCATCAATTTTCACCACATTAAAGAAGTCCCAAGTCTTCGTATCAGCTGTCTCCATCTGTACCCAATTAATCTCGCCCTACGGAAGAGATATCAATAGTTGTTCAATAACCACCGATAGAGTTTTACTTCGTAGTCGCTGGGGTCAAGGGCACCTATGGTCATCTTGGGACGTATGGGATCAAATCGGAGGCCCACGACCGGATTCAGGATTTGATTCTCTGGGAAGAGTTACCGAATGGACGAGTGGAACTTTGGGAATGAATATTGTAAATACTTACTATCCCATAGATTGGAAAATATGTTCGGATATCTCTGAGAGGCATTTTGAGAAACGATTACACCTAAATGACCATTGCGGTAGCGTGGTATAAGATCCGTGGACATGTTGTCAATGAGGACTAAGTGGGCATTAAAATTTGCCGCAAGCCATGTCCCCGAGTAGGACACACCAAAGTCATTCCGGGATGCATTCACGATGCCTCCAAAGCTGAATATGTCACTGACATATGGGCCGCTCATCTGGCTATTTGCATGTCGCCATTGTTTGTTTTCATTCTGTGTGCAATGTGTGTCAGCACGGGAGCTCATTTCTTTCCAAAATTCGAGCCTAAGAGCTTACATTGAAGGTAGAAGACAGCTGGGGGTCGAAATGTGTGTAGCCAGGACAGAAAGCGCAATCTGTAGACCATGCAGCGAGTAGGTCCCCTGCGAGATCTACAGTCATGGAAATGCTTTGCGGTGGTGAACCGACTAAGACAGGAGCTTCAGCATTGAGATAGTCTGTGTCCGTCATTTGCTTCGGCACTGTCATGTCGAGGGTGATCCAAGCTAGTCATTTTCATGAGTGAGTTAAAGATATGAAGTAGGAGTTGGATTTAGCACACATGGATCGGGTGGATCGGCAAGGACGAGGAGGGCGCCCAAAATACAAGAAATGAGACTGATGGTAGACATAGCTGGCCTTGGAGCAGGTAACAAAGAACGGTGTCTCCGACAAGTTTTGAACAGAAATCTTCAGGCTTTCCCCTTTGGTTAGGAGACCCACAGCTTGAGGATTAGACCTTTCCACGTGTGTCAGGATGAATTATAAAGCAGGATGATAGTAACTGATAGCAATTACATGAAACTGGAAACCCTTGATGAGGTTACAGTCAACTCTCATAACTCATACCCCATTTTGGACAGTTTCTTCGACTTTCCGCCCTTGATTCATCCGGGTGTCTGAGCTGTTTGGATCACCTGTACATACCTTTTCACTCAGCTAAGTGGTAACCGGTAACCTACAACAAAGTAAAAGCAGAATCTGGGTGGGAAAAGGTATGGGTTATGAGAGTTTCGACTGTAACCAGAGTTGTAATTGCAAGTGATAAGCATCAGACCAAGTGGGTTTTATCCGCTTGGCATTCCATAACAAATACACGAGCTTGTCCAGTCCTCACAATCAAGTGTAGACCTGTGTAGACAACAGAGGCTGGCCGCCCCAGACAACCGTGATGGGCGTCTTGCAAGTCACACCGGTGCATGTTACTAGTAACGAGTTACTTCAGTGTGGGCCATCAGTAATTTGATATGGGCGCTACAAACCTCGGACCTGTGGAGTTCTGTGAAAACTGCACAGGATTTACTGATGTTGTGTTATTCCCAAAGATGCGCCTGGGATATAACGGCCTGTTATGGCTCCTAAGAAGATCGCATTTCTCATTTTATTTGATAGCATTCGGCCACCTTGTAAACCACCATTTGCCGTCACATCTTGGGCCGTATTTTGCCATGTCTTCTGTGTCGTACATGCCGCTACAAAAGCATGAAGTCCAGTCCTTTGATCACAACTCAGTTCCACCACCAACAGCACCTGACAATCCCTCATCTTCATGCGACGAACAAGCAAACAATCTCGGTATTGCCAACTCAATAAAGAGCGAGCAACCCCACCGGGATCCAGTGCACACTACTAGGAAAGCACCCCAGGCGCCACGAGGAATGATTCTTATGAAATCCCTCCTCCTACCCCTTGTTGGTGAGGATATCCACTTGGAACGACCGTCCACCTCTGACGCAGTACTTCAGCCATCGCGTATCTTACTTTTTGCTACACCGTGCATAATCGGGTGGTCCCGATTACTGCAGATAACTTCCTCACTGGCAATACGTCGACGGCGGACATAGGTTACTTTATTTCAGGATCAACTTTGCCGTCCTCTATTAATTTATATGCTTTTTTTAGCATCGGTAAAGTCAGGGATAACCTCCATTTCTATTTTGGTCATTGCAATTGGACTCTGGCCGCTGAAAGACCTCGTTGAAAACATTAAGGTACGTAACAGCGGCGTTCATCGCACTCCTGCAATAGTTTGTCATATTTTTTTGAATGAAACAGAGCGAAGAGTTTTTCCGCACCTTGCATACACACCACGGTGGTGTTCCCCTCGCTGCAATAAATGGCATCTCTATTCCGTCTTCCGGAGTGTTCGACACTATTTTGGTGATCATCCGTAGACACTGTTCGCCTTACCTGACCGTAGCCCTTTTCGCAGGGCTTCTGTCGATAGCGACGTCGATACTAACTCCAGCCGCTCGTAAGCTTCTACATTATTTGTTCGAGATTCTGTCACCGACCCACTGACTACGCCCCTTACCGCCTACGCTTCTAGTGTCTGTCGAAGCCGTCTTACTCGACACTGACATGATGGCTTTTAAAGTTGGTTCCGTCCCTGCAGATTCTGTCTACAAGTGTGTAACTCGTTGTCTTCACGTCTTTGCATGACCAACGCATATGACGACAGCGTAACCGGCATCGTCCCATTCAAGACCACCGCCGTATCCAGTACTACTGAACTTTCGGCTTTAATTGCATGGGCAGAGACTTTTCTCGGAGTGCGATATTCTGTGGGTGAAATTTTCACGCGTGATCTGTGTAAATTTATATACTTACTGTGTTTTGGTTGTAGTTCACTCAACAAGCAGGCGTAGTTTCTCCTTATATAGTACCCTCCCTTGTAGATTTGGATTTCGGCGCAACAGCTCGCTGGCTCACTGACGTTGTTGCTCTCCATCCCGCATGTGTTTGGTCTAAGACGAACGTCAGTGGGACTCTGGATTATCGGCCCAGCAATATTTCCACCATCCCTTTCAACCAGACTAAGACCATTTTCCTTTCGGACGTTGGTGTAGACGTGAAGGTCATCTCTTCATTTCGTACGTCCTCCTACATCTTCTGTTCGCCCGCTCATGCTATGCACCTCCCAGCGTCCTTTTCAAGTCCATCCATCCGTATGTTGGATGCACAATTTGCGTTGTCAAACCACACCAATCAAGGCCGTCTTAGCGATGGCAGCATTGGATGGGAAGGTTGCTCTTTTTTTTTGGCAGTAATACCTCATTGTGTAACTGATTGGTTTTCTATTTTTGCCAGTTGGTCAATGTGTCTCCGGCTGCCAGGGGAGTTCACCCGACATCCGGACTGTGGTAACGTACAATTTCACCGGCATACCAACGATTCAAATTGTAGGTGCTGACACGACATGGGAAGTTGCTTACCTTATGTTAGTAGCATCTGGGCATATGCTGTTGCTGATGGAGAGTCTGACATGCGACCATTTACACACAGGTGTTCCCCTCATCTAACAATCGAGACGCGTGAAGCACGGAGTGACCCGCAGGGAATCTTATCTGTTCATGCCAGTGACAAGAAGTACACTAAACAGGGCAATTTACATCCTGGACAGATGGGGCTTCTTCTCTCTTATTCCATAGCAGACTTCGCCGACAAGTCTGGTCCTTCCTTGTCTGTGGGCACCATGGGATCCAAAGCGCAAGCAGTATTAATATTTGGCAATGACCAAATCAACACTATCAACACCACCCAAGGTGCATTCACGATTACCCCATTGCAGAATCATACTATCGCGGACTCATACGTCCGTGTCCTGCAATCCATCACAAAGGTATATATGGATTTCCTGGAAATCCAAGCGAACATTTTACTGATTAGATTGCAGATTTATATGGGTGGAAATTTAGGAACAGCATATGTTCCTGGACGGCTGTCAAAACCAACCCTGATATTCAGATCTTCCATGGGTAACCACTCTTTTACTTCGTCCTCCGCCTTGTAATCACACATGATGCTTGCACAGGTTATGCTGCGGTTTCGTCTGCCCTCTTTGCTTTGCTCACCCTATTTATAATTTGGGCTCATTTCCGTGCTGGAAAGGGAGAGCAGTTCACCCTGGCTAGAATCGCTACGGCTCTGGATAAATCAGATATCCCATCTCTGTTTGGACAGATGAAACGAGAAGCAGATGAAACGCTGAGAGGATCGGGTAAGGCGGATGCTGGTCATTGGGAGAAAAAATTCATCCGAGAGTACGGAGAGCGAATAGTGACTTTGGATAAGAGTGATGATACATTGCGTTTCCTCACGCCAGATGCAGGACGGGCCTTCTGACATCTATACTGTAGCCATCTGTTGTTGGAATAGCCGAGGCAAACACGCCACGAGACGCGTTCTCGCGTCGTCGTTGTCGGTATTCTTTTAATCAGTTGCCCTTTACTTCTTGTCTTCTTCCATGCTTAGCCTTTTGCATTACGTTGTTAGGTACATACTAAGGGACTCTCGTTACATATCCGAACCTCAGTTGTTTATTCCCAAACCAACTGAGGTATGCTGTTTCTTGCTGAATTATTTAAAATACCCAGTCCACCAACCAGTTCACCTTTCACAATCGTTACATTGCTCAACGAAAAAGGCATTAAGTTTACCCATTTTGATATTCCGATGGAAAGTGCTCAGCTGGCCAACATTTCCCCAGTTCATGAGACATTTTAGATGGTCCTTGAGTTGTTTCCTCCGTCTGTTATGACTGTATCTCGTCTGCAGGTTGAGCTGGAGTCTTATCCGTATGGGCCAACAAGGGATGCGTCCACAGCGCACCGAATTCGAATGATTTATTCCCTGACACTCCCAATGCCCGCCTGGTTCTGCCGAAGGCTTCTCAAAAGCTTGAGTCTATCCCACGCATATATCCATATGTCAATAAATTCGTGACAAAAGGCTAGTTAGGTCCAAGTTTATTCGTTCGCTTGTACCAGAGGTACCACGGCTGAGCCACACCCGCTTAAGTATTATGAAATACTACATATCATTGATTCAACAATTGCACCTGTTCATGATCAGGCAACGCAACATGTTTGCCCGGATTTGTGAATTTCGGTGCATGTTTCTCCACTTCAGCCATTGCATCGGCACCTGAGATACAGGATAGGAGGTTATGCCCAAGTTGAGTTCTGTCCGTAAACAATTTTCTTGAAAACTCACCCTCAGGACATCAAAAGACTCTTGCAATTTCTGATTGCTCTTCAGCCTCAACCTAAATTCAGTTTCTAGCAATTGGACGAGGCAAGGGTGTACCTACCTGCACGAACAGTACGTTGGGATGTATTCTGGACAATCCCTCCACGACTTCGTTCATCGATTTGCACTTTTCCGCCCATGATGCCCAGAAGTTGATCACTGACACTTTCTTGAGGGAGCAGATCTTGGAAGTGCTTTGAGGGTTAAGTAATACAAGGAAGTTATCCTGAGCAAACATTTATGAGATTGCAATTTGAGTTGCTTATCTCTAATGAGTAATAGTAATATGTAGATGTCGTTACCAGAGTGAGCTGAGCTGATTCTCATGGACCACCGTTTGCGACTCGGTTCAAGAAAAAACAAATCTTGGTTGAATCTTGGTTGAGTATATTTCTCATTCGATCATCTACTTTGCGGATACTTTGTCATGATGTTGGATTGAGTCGATGGGCAATCCACATGTAACACTGAGATGCTAAGATCGTGCGGTTGGACACATGGGCAAGTCTATGATAGGACTATCAAACCATAGACTTCATGTGGTCAATCTAGACTAATCTAGGCATAGATCTTGATCTTGAAAGATCCGCGGCTGCGTGCCGTATTGTCTGTATATAATTTCAACTTACCATGGCACACCAAATTGTTACATGGCCGTTCGTCGATCTCATGTTCCTAGTAGGTGAACTGCCAATGAGGTAGGTGGATGTTCTGTACCATTTCGCCCGAGAAACTCGTCCAATGTGCCATTGACGTGGATCACTTTGTATATTCATACTAATAGAAAGTTCTCGACTTACGGCCTAGGGCGATTTACACGGTATCGAACTGCACAGGCGTTGCTTGAAGTCGAGCCATTCGAGTAGAGCCAACTAATGTGCATCAAACCATTCCGACACCCGCTCAATCAAGTCTGCCTTTTTCCCAGAAACGTTCTGGCCTTTGGCCTTCAAAAATTCCTGATGGTTATCGCTTCAGCACACAAAACCAATGGTCCGTAAGAAAGAAAGATAGATACCTTCAATTGGTCCACTCGCAACTGTTAGTTTGGAAGGTCAATGCTTGGCAAACATGTCAACAGCTAGATTTACCTTCACTAATGTTCCAGAATCATATTTACTTTTGATTTCCGCTTCATCCACGCTGACATCCTGTTACATGTGTGAATAACTCATGATCACCGACGGAAGACAAACATACCGCTTTGCGTTTCGAACCAGTCACAGGCACCACGAGATTGGCTGAATGATCATTAGTCACGGCTTCTTTCCAGTCTTTCAGCAACTTTCCAGCCCGCTGCGAGGACCAAATCAGCCTTCATCTTTTTGGGTTTGAACAAGCAAGTACCTTGTGAATCATTTCATATTTGGGTTCAGTTAGGTCTTCGAATGAATCAGGGTCAAACTCTTCCCGGAACGCACTTGCTTGTAATTGAGCATTGTGGTAGGCCAATGCTGGGAATTCCATTGTCAGCTACACTCTTTTTCTGGAGAAATGTCATACCGGGATTGGGGTACGAGTCAGGCGGATATGTCCCGTTCTTGACTGAGAGCTTACCGATCCATATGCTGGCGAGATCCCTGATTTCATCCGAAGCTTTGGATCAAATGAGTTTTTAGAAGTGTTTGACCAGGAATGAAAGATAAGTGGCACCTCGGAATCCCTCTTCGATCGGAGCTGGCCGGATGTCATCGGCAAAAGGGAGCGGCATGAGGTGGAAACCAGCCGGATCCGTCCAACCGCCTTCATCAACCTTTTCTTCCTGTCGGCATGGTCGAGGTTAAGATCAAAAAGCCATTGTGGATAGTGCAATACGATACCTGTGGCAAAAGGGCACAAAATATTGGCGTCGCGTTTCTCCTGATCAGTGCCAGCGCAATTGCGATTTTATCTTTCGCTACCATCGTGCGCAACAATGCACTGAAGGTCCGTTTACTCCCGGAGTATGTCTTGAAAATGTTGTCAGATAGATTTAAACTGATATGCGTAAATTCATACAATTTCATCGGGGTAAATGAACATGGAATGTTTGACGTTATCCTCGAACGCGAGTTCACTCCGTGGTTTGAAACCGAGAAGTTTAATTCCTAAATACAAATTTAGGAAACGAAAAGAAAAAAAGAAAACGCCGTCGACCTGGTTCAAGATCTAGAGTGCGGAAAGACCGGACTTCTTCTGCTGTATAAAAGGGCTATCGAGAGAGGGAGGTGTTATTAGTCTCCAAAATGGATTGCGGGAACTTACGCGGCTACCCGATTTGACCATTCGGAGTCCAGAAACTGTTGGTTCATCTTCTTCGTCTTCGTCCCCTTTTGCACTAGCTCCAAGCTCGGGACCATATGTGATTTTCACCTTTTCGACTGCTGCTTGCCGGTCCTGGAATTCACTCAATGTAGTGCGGAAGATGTATAGGACATAGTTCTTACCTCGTCAACGTAATTAGTACTAACAGTGGCAACCTCCATCCTGTCTCCAAGATCTATAAAATACTTATACGACCCTTTCTTTTGTTCGGTCACCAAACCATATCTGGTGGGGTCATGTTAGCAGTGTTTGGTGGTGGAGCTTCTCTACTATAACCATACCCTTTGATACCAATTTTGAAACCGTCTCCCAATTCTAGAGGCACGCTAAATAGAGACCGCTTCGGCACCTCATGAAACCGCATCTGAGACAGCAAGTCTTCAATGCGAGAGACAGATATAGATTCTGGGAGTATGGAAGACTCTTCTTGCAGTTCATCATCATCCCCAAGGTTCGTGGGTACAAGGACAGACTGAGTGAGACTTAAATTAGCTTTCAGGAAAAGTGGACCAGAAGATCGTACTGAGTAGAATTTAGACACATCAAATGGTTTGTCGTCCGTACTGATAAAGAAGGGCTCCACAGCAACACCGGCCTGTGTGAGGTCCTGAGGTGGATTCAGCATCAGAAAAATTCCAGATGACAAAGAAGTGATACAATGAGGGTGGTCCGAGCAGAAGTAATCAGTTGCTTGCTGCCAGTTGAGGGGTGAGGATTGTCCTCGTCTGTTATCAAGAAGACTCGTTTCGAGGCCGTTTTGGCCGCACTATATAGCCGCCCTGTGAGTATCTGTCACCAAAAAGGGTTGCCCAGGCTGACCCATCCCGAATGACCCAGTTACAGCTCGTAAAAACGTCCCCCATTGGAACACTTGCATTTGTCAGCGGAGGGAAGGCATTCCTTAACTCAGAATTATCTTCACGGAAAGCTTTGTACGAGTTCAAGACCAAGTGGTAGCATATTGGGATTGCGACAAACCATCAAGGAGGATAATAATTTCTTGAACCTTGGGGGCACTGAGAGGTGCAATCGGTTGAAAGAGATACGTATTTCGTTTGATATCTGCACCCTGGCCTCGATCGTTGTCTGATTTCCTAGTCTTCAGTCATATCCTAAGCAATTTGAGATATTCACGCCACAAGCTCAGATCTCACGGTGTTGAAGAGTAGAATACCGACAGAATCATTCGGTCCAACGATGATTTTTTTCTTCTGGATTTGGATTGCTGCTTCAAGGGCATTGTATAGGTGGCACGTTTGTACATCCTCATATTTTGGATCGTCGTACAGCCTTAGCATCGACTCAGAGCAGTCGATGCAGAATAGTATGACATCCCGCTTAGAATCGAAGACCTATTGGGACAAGTTGAGTAACGAGTGTGGGATACAAAGTTCGAGCAGTGTCACAGAAGTGTCCAGTAACTCATCGTCCTCCTCTTCGTCAATCTTGTTCCAATCATCGTATGGTGGCATGTCCGTCGTATGAAAGTAGTGGAGGGTTTGAGAATAAGCTTGACTCGAGACGAACCATGGAGTGATGCGTGACACAAAGGCACATGATACCGTGACATTGGCGCGGATCGATAGTTGCATGGATACAACAACCAACGGCCCTCCTCAACTTCGGGCAATTCCTCTGGATAACATATCTCTGCTAGGGGCCCTTCCTGTAGCCAGGATTAAAACCGATGATGATGTTGAACGGTGGAAGAACAAATGCTGTTATCATGATTACATGATCTTCCTACGACGATTGAATGAGTCAGTTGTCGGTTACTATCTTCCTTGGAACCCAGAAAAACATAGTCAGGTATATTGTTTATTAAATTCAATTGCTTCTACATTCAAGTCCCTTAGCCAGTAGACAGGATGTTGGCATTGTTGCATACGCTCGATGCCTGGATTGATGACATCCCACCCCTGAAAACACCGCAACGGTTCGGGAATGTTGCTTTTCGAACGTGGGGTCAGCGATTAGAAGAGGTTGGTTACTGATTTCATTCACTGTCGCCGTATTAAGTGCTCCACGCAGAGAGCAGACACCGTTCTTGAACAGCTTCTAGGTCCCGGGCATTCCCAGGTCGTCCCCTACGTAAAGCCTTACTTCCTGGCTTCCTTCGGACATTTCATTCGAATGGATTATGGAACTGGTCACGAAACTTCTTTTGTTCTGTTCCTTCTGTGCTTAACCTTGGTCCGCTTTTTCGACCCTCACATTGAACAGGAACGTGATCTCGTCTTGACTGTCTTCCTCCGCTATCTCAGACTATGTTGGCGACTTCAAGACGTCTACAGGCTAGAACCAGCAGGAAGTCATGGCGTTTGGGGTTTAGACGACTATTGCTTCCTGCCATACATTTTTGGCAGCGGGCAACTTCGAGGTATTATCTCCCGACTATCACCTTTTTATTTCTTAACTTTCTTTCTTCTTACCTGAAATGATCCAACGAAGATCAAACGGACATTCCTGTGGCGGCAGTTTTGCACCGGCCGTTGCCTGCCACGAACCTATACTTTATCGCTGTAATGCGTATCCTTGACGTCAAAAAAGGACCTTTCCATGAACATTCCCCCCAATTACATTCTATTGCTGCTGGTGTCCCAAACTGGAGCAAAGTAAATTCTGGTTTGTTCAAGATGTATGAAGTAAGTTGGCTGGCACAATCTTTCCACCCCTTGTCTAAACCCAAAAACAGGCTGAAGTACTAGGAAAACGTGTTGTTGTTCAGCATATACCTTTAGGTGGCTTGCTTGAATGGGGAGACTCAGACGAAGATTGCAATAGGACCAATGAAAACCTTGCCCAGCGAATTGCCACACCCACGCTGCTCCCAGGGAAACGACCGTCATCGACGAAACCTATCCAACAACCGAGTCGGGTTTCAATGTCTCCAACTGGTAGAGAAAAATATAACCTTAAATAGAAGGCCACACGGTAACCTTGGACTTCACAATTCATACCCGACAACAAATTCGATATTTCAGCAGCACACATATGTATTTCACTATTCCAATGCTTCTTGACGTCCTCTCACAAATATCATTTTTCACGAATGGAAGAGGACTTAAGGTTTTCTTCGGAATGCAGTTGTCTTGTTCAGATTCAGATTCGCTTCTTGTGGACCCCAGCAGTCCCTTCTGTTAGCCTGTAATTGGTATGTATTATGGAGCAGCTAGAAACGACTCGTCGGCGTCATAGTTAACAAAAGTAGATGAATAACAATAGTAAAACCTTTTGGCTCGGCGCCATTGCAACAATCGCAGACAGCAAAGATCTTCGGTTGAAAGGATTAAGAGAGACTTTCACGACAGGACGGCCCATATAATATCTCCGACGCTACCTTTTTTTTGAGATTGGGCCACCGCTAGGTTCATTTCTCGCTCGGTTTTAACTTTGAAGGCAACTTCACCATAATTATAACTCCTGAACGTGAACCCCACCCTCGCCACTGGGCTGGGGGTTTGGCCTGAAGGTCTCCTCAAGTCAAAGGGCCAAAGGAGACGGCGTCCGCCAGGAACATGACACAATTGTATTCAAACTTGTAGGGTTGTGATAATTCACCCCTAAAGCGTCAACGGTTAGGGCCTAACCGGGCATAGATATTTCAATAAACGAAACCGTTTTCGACCTGGAAATTTTCAGAGCGATGAGTCACTTGGTTTTGACAATCCTTGACATGCGGAAACGAAAGGGAGATAGAGTCGCAGTAAACGGGGATGTGCGTGCCCACGTTTTCATAGTCTAATACATAGGTAGCATTGACGTTCTCTTCTATCTCTGATATTCTAAGGGGACTTACCCAACACGTTATGAATTCGTGGGGACTAAGTACCGTCGGCTTGGTTCATATGAAGCGCTATGCGAGTCGCGACATCAGTATTTGGAGATTAGTCCCACGTGGTGTTCTAGGCCTTGCTCTTTCTGGTGTGGCTCAGCCTCGTGTAACTGGATAGTTCCGTAACACCTACTAATGATTAGCTTTCCAGAGCTGACATTATATATTCAATCGCAAAGAGTTCGGCCTGTCATATCCTTTTGTAGCCTACTTTAAGGCCACCAGGTCCACATCAGACAGAAAGTGGTATGTAAAATTCATTTGCAACCACATGTCCGGCGCTCTGTTCCGAACAGGGTAACCATAGGCCCCACAAGACTTGGCCTGAAGGGGATACTGCCAGGATTATCTTTAGGAACTGGGACTTGGGGAACGATTTGGGAACGATTCATATGCAGACCAGACTCCTAATCCCCATTCAAGTTTGCTTTCAAGTCTAGTGTTTCTTCGTCCAGTAATAGCAGTGACAAATGTCAATCTGGCTGGCCCTAGGTCGGTCAGGACTCAGTAAGTGTACATGATCACACTCTGCATAACGATAATTAAATAAGTAGGCAGCCTTGAGATCGGCATTAGTTTGTGCAGGATGCGTTTTCGTTAAACTTCTGACAAAGGGAAGCAAGTTTTTGAGGTTCATGATTGCCGTCTCCATTTGACTTTTAAAGGTACGTTGACCCAGAAATCCCGGCGTCGTCTATCAAGGCCAGATAGTGGCTCTGATGTGGTGATCATAACAGAGTAGGAATGTGAATGGTCAGCTTGGTTTGGACTCCAAGTGCCCGTTGATTTCTTTTGCAGGGATTCGTCTTCATGGAGTACACTTCCTTTATCGGATATCATGATGAATAAACAAGATTATCAAATTGCGGTGAGCTCCGAACATGTCAAACTGTTGCTTGACGAATTGACATCGACACACTCGTGGCAGCTTGTACGAACGGCCAGCGTTTTCTCGAGCAAAGGTGATCCGGCTTCGGGGAGTCCAAGTTCAAGTTTCAGTTGATATGGAGGCCGCCTTCCTTGTTTGGCGCAACAACAGGAACACCAAGGAGCCGTGGTAACGTTGATGGGGACCCAAATGTTTTACTGTACCAAGGACTTCGTCATGAAGGAAAAACTGTCGGGTAAAGTCGGCCCCACTGCGGTCAACATTTTATGACAAATGTGGGTTTTGCGCGCTCAATACCAATCGGTAATGTCAAACCACCGTTATGCAGAAGTCAGGTACCAACACCACAGATTTCTATGGGGGACAGCCTCGGCCGAACTGGGAATTCTATGTCGTCTGAATCTACGGAGGTTCTTCCAAGAATGGCAAAAATTGAATTGGCTTCGTAACTAACTTACGGGGATGGCGCAATCTTGTCACTCGGGACTCGGAAGGGAATTGAGCCAAATTCAAAGCTCGACGGGCTTCCTATAGATAAGGATCACAGTAGCATCCGCACTTGGGCTGATTTTTGGGCCAATGAGTGTTCATTAATCAGATTACCCCGCAAATTGGTTCACCTCGGTTAATAAGGTCTTACGAACGTTTCTGTTGAAGGTGGTGCGCGGACCTTGCGTGGTGTAGGTTACCTGGAGAGGGCGTAAACCGGTAAAAACATCCTATCGCAATAGTCGGACCCATTTTTAACTTTCCGGGATTGACAACAATCGTTATCAAGAGACGGTGATCAAGGTGGGACTCGAGGTCGATTTCAATTATCTATACAAAGGAAAGAATTTAGCTCGACGGAACTGCTTCGAGAAGCCATACTCCTTGTGCCGTATCACAGTGATCGATGAACGACATGTCCCTCTTCGAGATGATTATCCAGATTCTGGGGCTGATCGCTGAGTAGCGTCTGATTATTGGACTCGTTGCGATAAATCTTAATAACTGGTTTGGGCAACTACTACACAACGAAATTTGATGACGCACTGGAGCAGTACTTAACATCGCATGAGTAAGGAACTCTGAGGAAGAACTGATGCCCTCGGCAATAGCCGTCGATGATGAGAATGTTGATAGTTTTAAGAAACTCCGCTGCAATTTCCCTTGAACCAGCGACGCCCCAACAGTGCATCGCTTCATTCTTTCCTTCAGCGTCGTCGGACACATCGTACGGCACTGGGGACATATTGATCCACCATTACTAGTCAAGTAAGAAACAAGGATCTACGTTTGTTGACCCTTGAGTAAGCGTACTTCTCCTTGCACTGAAAATTTTATCGCTTATGATGTTCGCTTTAGGTGGTCATCAGTTCGCGGTGCGCAGAATGTGACTCCTGTTCCGATACAAATCCTGACTCCCAGAAACAGGCGAACCTCCCTGACATACCACCTGGAGCATCGAAAAGAAACTAATCCAATTTGCCATCGTTTTTTCTCTCCATCTGAGATTCTTTTTCATCAAACCCATTCGCCCTTCAAGCGTATCCTCGCTGTACAGGGAGCGAGGAACCCATATCGACTGACTAAGCCCGGGACATTTACCGTCCTCTATCCGCCCGGCTCGCCATCGACCGTGGCGGTTCAGGTTCGGTAATTCGGGCCATCACACAGAGTTATATCGTTTCTACCAAAATCCGCCGAACGCACCCACCCGCTGTCATCGCGTTCAATAGATCCCCTTAGATTGACCGGACTTGTAATCTCGAGATTCTCGCGGTCAATGGCTCCTCTGGAAACTTTGCTGGCAGTCAACCCCATTGACTTTGCCTTAAGCTCCTCCCCAGGGGCTTATATGCGTCTTGAAAGTAACATTCGGTCAACGGCTGCTCTTGTCAATGATATCCTTTCGCCGTCGCACTATGCGACCATAAAGTCTCAAGGCGACCGTCAAGCCAAAATAGTTGAGGAAGATGTCACATTCCCCTCCCTACCACCCTTGCACCACGGTTATCCCGATACTCATCTTCGTAACGGGATTATCAATGCCTCACGTCTGGCATCTGCCCATGTTTTGGATGCTGAGAAAGCCTTCTTTGTTGCGGATCTTAGCCAGGTCTATCAACAACACAAACGCTGGAAGGCTTCACTTCCAGAGATCATGCCGTTTTATGGTGTGTTAGATAACGCTATCTCCTGCCTTACGTACTGAGACGCATCAACTTTTTAGCTGTCAAGTGCAACCCAGATCCTTACGTCATTCGCCTTCTTGCGGCTCTAGGAACTGGTTTTGATTGCGCATCCAACAATGAAATTTCTCAGGTTTTATCGATAGGCGGCGTAGAACCCTCTAACATTATCTACGCCAACCCTTGCAAGGTGCAATCCTTCATCCGCAATGCCGGTAAAGTCGGAGTCGATATGATGACTTTCGACAACTCCGATGAATTATACAAAATCGCCGCCGCTCATCGAGGAGCCAAGTGCGTCGTCCGCATCCTCACTGACGACTCTAAGAGTCTTTGTGCTTTCGGCATCAAATTTGGCGCTCCCCTCGTCACCGTTCCCGGCCTGCTCGCTAAGGCAAAGGAGCTAGATCTAGACGTGATCGGGGTTAGCTTCCACGTAGGAAGCGGATGCTATGACCCTACAGTATACATGGATGCGATTCATCGTGCCCGCCTTGTGTTCGATTGGGCTAAAGAAGTCGGGTATAACTTTCACCTCCTTGATATTGGTGGTGGGTTCGAAGATGCGCTCTTTGAGCAAGCTGCGAATGTTATCAAGGTGTCGATCGAACGCTACTTTCCTGATCGACGCAACCTCAAAATTATTGCTGAACCTGGAAGATTCTATGTCTCTAAGGCGTTTAAATTGGCCACCAATATTATTGCCCGCCGTGCACCTCTTGGACGTCTCCCCACGGCAACATTTACTGATAAGACTGACCTGGATTCATCCGACCAGCCTGCCGTGATGTGTGAGTTTCATTGCAACTTGGTGGTACTTCATTGATTAATTTTCTCAAATGAGATAGATTATATTAACGACGGCGTTTACGGCTCATTCAATTGCATCCTTTTCGACCACCAAGTAGTTCACCCTTACGTTCTCTTCATGAAAGGATCCTTCCACGTTGCAGAGGACGAAGAAACGCATTTATGTAGTGTCTGGGGACCAACTTGCGACTCGATTGACTGTGTCAGCCCAAAAACTACCTTGCCTGGTGGACTTCAAGTAGGCGATTGGCTGGGCTTCGATAACATGGGCGCATACACGATTTGCGCGGCAAGTCAATTCAACGGCTTCGAACTCAGCCAAATTATCTACACTATTAGCGGTGCTGACGCCGTCGACGTTCGCAACACTCTCACCAGATTTGCTGCTCAAGGCCATGGCCTATGATGCACCCATGGAAGAATGTTCGCTAAGCTGTGAACCATGTTGGAAGAATTGTGTTTTTGTTTCGATGATCTCTATGATTTTGAATCTTTGTAAAGTACACGACTAGATGGATACTCGTTGTGAAATTGGTCCTTCTCATTCCCAAGAATGATCGCGTAGACGGGACCGATAGCGAAGAAACCCCAGCAAGCACGCTTCACAGCTACGAGAATTCGGCGATTTAGTCCGAGCCAGCCCGGTTCGATCATGTGTTTCCGATCGAGGTGGGCTTCTCAGGAACGGCAAGATCTTCATGATTGTTCGAATACTAACTACACCTTGCCGGGGAGATAACTCCTTCTGGCTAGCATAGCCCACGCGAATTTGCGGATATCCTGCCTCTTTGAGGATGAGGACTGTGTTTCTGGTCGCGTCTTATATCTTTCCTGATTCCTGAATAAAGAGGGTTCCTGGATTGTAACGGCAATGCTCCAACACTTCCAGCTGACGTGTGTGTCACATCTTTTCCCAACAAGCTCCTATGTGGTCAAGACGTTTCATCACAGTCCTTGTGTGTTGCCATGGACCTTGTCGACGCTTGGACACAAGCACGCTAGATTAGGTAATTTCCCCGATTGTTTGATGGCTCATCCCAGCCCACATTGTTTCTTTGCAATTATGGCTCTCATCAACTTGAAGTGTGAAGGTCACCGTTTTGTACTATCTATGGTGCGTGGCAACCTTGAAATATGGTGTGGCCTTCCCTGTTGACTTGACAATGGAAGGAAGATTGCCTTAGGAAACTCACACGGCCCTAATAGGAAGGTTAGTTCTGGCACATTGGAGCACACGGAGGCCTTGTTGGCGCTAACACCAGTTGGGTCAGGAGCGTCAAGATAAGATCTATGCTTTGCGGGGTCCTCGGTTCAGTGCTGCCGAGGCCGTGTCATTTAGATTCCTGACCTTTCTATTCTGAGTTTACCATGTACGAGGACGATAGTGACAGATCTTCGCGTGGTTCATCTAGATTGGGTTCGGCTGAGCGACAGTGGTCTGTCACCGGAGACAGTCCGAAAATGCCGTCAGTTTGGGACCTAACTGCACCCTTGTTGGAATTCATTATTTAGTACATGATGCCACGAGTAGATATACCGGGGTGCGTTCTTCCGTTCCAAATGATCAACTGATCTATACAATTCCGTTTTCTCTGCAATTCGCGGATCCCACCCTGTTCCCGGTTCCTACTTATACTCCACAAGTGTATACCTTTCCTGCTTCTGTCCTTGTCCGTGACAATGTCGACGGGCATGCTCCAAGTGAGTTTCGGTTTTTCTTTCTCCCCTACGAATCGTGTACTAAGTGTTCCCCCGTGTTCAGGATACAGCCCAGACAACATCTTCAGCATCCTCGGGCTCTCGATTCCGTCCTTACGCCAGCGCAAGGCATCAAGTTACGAAGGGTCGCTATATCACTTCAAATGATCCTCGTGGTTACATGTTGGTATTCCTGTATAGGCACCGTTGAACCGAAGAGTTGTCCTGACATGTTTACTTGCAGCCCAGTATACGAGTACCCTCTAAACGGTCAATGGATAATGATGGATATTGACGATGGATACATCCTTTGGACTGGCATCTGGAAGGGTAGGTTTCATTCTCCTTGTTACGGAACCAACGTCGCTGACATTATTCTATCCCTAGCACTTGGGAATTCTAAAGGTGTGTAGCTGCAGTGCATTTACACCTCACCCTGTCAACTGACGGCGGCAATACCTTTCTAGCCGACATCGTGAAAATGATTGAATCGCAGCCAAATCTTGCGCCACTTATTCGTCGCGTGCGTGGCGGGTACCTGAAAATTCAAGGTACATGGATGCCATACGAGGTGGGTTAGCCCTGGTCGTTGCCAAGTCACAGACAGGCGAGAATTGTGCTGATAATGTGTTAGGTGGCTCTCAGGCTTTCAAGAAGGTTCTGATCTTTCTTAATGTATGTTATGTTGCAGCTTGATTGATTGGTGTTCCGTTCAGGGTAGCGTGGGCTATTCGGGACGAGTTGATACCTCTTTTTGGGTGCGTATCCATGAATGACAACGACTTGTGCGTAATTGATGGTAGTATTCGGGCCCCTAGACCAAATTTCCCAAGTACTTGCTTGTCCCCTGATCAGCCTGGATTTGGACAGGTGATTCCGAATGGCCAGATCCGACGACGTTCCCGCAAGTCAGCACAAAATCCAGTAATGCAGATTCCTCCTGCACCAAGTAATAATAATTGGACCGTCATGACTTCGAATGCTGGACATGCCCCTCTTGATGGACTTGACGCAGAGAAATCTTCAGCGTCGCCACAGTGGAATTTTAGATACTCAGAGCTTTCAATGCCGTCCCCCTTCACCAAGAATGCTCTCACATTGTCGCCTATTTCCCCCGTAGACCTCTACACCCCGTTATTCGCGAGCCACCCACCTTCGGCCTACCGCAAACCCATTCCACCCACGAAGACAGGCGGCCTATCAGTCGACACCAGATCACTCAACATCACGGAATGTTCTCCCAACAACGATGAATTGAAATTGCCGCCCATACAGTCGATGGGAGAGGCAAACCCGAAGTCGCCCTATGCCCTGCCTCCCATCTCTGCCATGGAGGATCTAAGAGGTTCTGTCACGCAGGACGCCGCTGCAGTTCTGCGGCGACTACGCATGGATGATGATTTTCCCAGACCCAGGGCTTTCAGTGAAGTATCATCCCTGGATAGGTGGCACTCATTGTCGCATGTCTCTTCCCCGTGAGTCCATTGATTTCTCACAGAGCATATCTCTCATAAAAATATTCACTTCATCAGGAAGTCGCTAGAATGGTCTCCACGATTCCGGCCTTATAATAGACCACGCTCTAGCCAAGATCAAGTTCGACCGTCAATGAACAATGAGTTTGCTCGATACCAACCTTCGACATCTTATGATGCTTCCAGACTAATATGGTCGGACACCTCGCATGAGGACTCTGCTTCCAACCCATCACCCACCTCACCCACGACGCCGAATTCGTCTGAACATCATCACAGTTTAGGTGGGATCATTCGTGACAAGGCCTTCTCCAGATTTACGCGGAGTCCCCTTGAACACTGGCCCGTTGAAATGAATGGCCTTGTCGACCACCAGCGGC
>Ga0307508_10001515_pt1 | contig 25935 bp, 14 predicted proteins | sample 9_EM_MG_FD_203089 | JGI IMG/M metagenome (GOLD analysis project Ga0307508, IMG submission 203089) | Populus trichocarpa ectomycorrhiza microbial communities from riparian zone in the Pacific Northwest, United States - 9_EM | ecosystem: Host-associated > Plants > Roots > Unclassified | place... | reverse complement strand
GTCGACCTTGTAGTCGTGCTTCTTGTAGTCGTGTTTGTCGTCGTGCTTGTAGTCGTACTTCTTGTAGTCGTACTTCTCGTAGTCGTGGTTGTCCCTCTTGTAGTCGTAGTGGTCGTACTTCTTGTGGTCGTAGTCGTAGTCGTACTTCTTGTGGTCGTAGTCGTAGTCGTACTTCTTGTAGTCGACCTTGTAGTCGTGCTTCTTGTAGTCGTGTTTGTCGTCGTGCTTGTAGTCGTACTTCTTGTAGTCGTACTTCTCGTAGTCGTGGTTGTCCCTCTTGTAGTCGTAGTGGTCGTACTTCTTGTGGCCGTAGTCGTAGTCGTACTTCTTGTGGTCGTAGTCGTAGTCGTACTTCTTGTGGTCGACCTTGTAGTCGTGCTTCTTGTAGTCGTGTTTGTCGTCGTGCTTGTAGTCGTACTTCTTGTAGTCGTACTTCTTGTAGTCGTCCTTCTTGTAGTCGTCCTTCTTGTAGTCGTCCTTCTTGTAGTCGTCCTTCTTGTAGTCGTCCTTCTTGTAGTCGTCCTTCTTGTAGTCGTGGTTGTCCCTCTTGTAGTCGTAGTGGTCGTACTTCTTGTAGTCGTCCTTCTTGTAGTCGTCCTTCTTGTAGTCGACCTTGTAGTCGTGTTTCTTGTAGTCGTGTTTGTCGTCGTGCTTGTAGTCGTGCTTGTAGTCGTACTTGTGGTCGTAGTCGTAGTCGTCCTTGTAGTCGTACTTCTTGTAGTCGTACTTCTTGTGGTCGTACTTCTTGTAGTCGTACTTCTTGTAGTCGTCCTTCTTGTAGTCGTCCTTCTTGTAGTCGTGGTTGTCCCTCTTGTAGTCGTAGTGGTCGTACTTCTTGTAGTCGTAGTCATAGTCGTACTTCTTGTGGTCGTAGTCGTAGTCGTACTTCTTGTAGTCGACCTTGTAGTCGTGTTTGTCGTCGTGCTTGTAGTCGTACTTCTTGTAGTCGTACTTCTTGTAGTCGTACTTCTTGTAGTCGTACTTGTGGTCGTAGTCGTAGTCGTCCTTGTAGTCGTACTTCTTGTAGTCGTACTTCTTGTAGTCGTACTTGTGGTCGTAGTCGTAGTCGTCCTTGTAGTCGTCCTTCTTGTAGTCGTCCTTCTTGTAGTCGTCCTTCTTGTAGTCGTCCTTCTTGTAGTCGTCCTTCTTGTAGTCGTCCTTCTTGTCGTCGTCCTTCTTGTCGTCGTCCTTCTTGTCGTCGTCCTTCTTGTCGTCACGCTTGAGTTCGTGCTTATACTCGGGCTTGTGCTCGTCCTTGTACTTGTGCTGGTGCTCGTGCTCGTGCTCGTCCTTGTACTCCGACTTGTACCCGGGCAGCTTGCCCCCGACGGGAGAAGTGGCGGTCTTTCTGGCAGCCGCCTGGAACTCCTCGAAGGTGTTCTCCTCGTTCGGGTTGATAGCGAAGACCATTCCCTGGGCGCAGTGGTTCACCTGGCCACAGTAGAACCACTGTGGCTGGTCGCCGAGAACGGCGAGCTCGCGTGTGATGCCGGGCACATTTTGGGGGTTCGGTACGAAGCCGGAGTCGAAGCCGCCGTTGGACGTGCACGGCGTCGCGAAGTCGCTCTCCGTCAGCGTGTGGTTCAGCTGCAGGAACTCGAACACGATCGTGTCGCCGGCGCGCGCGGACACCGTTGGCGGCGTGAACGCGAGCAGGCCGGGGCCGCCGACCACGACATGGTGCACCGCGCCGTCCCGCTTGAAGTCGCCCGGCAGCGCCGAGGCTGCGGCCGCGGAGAGGACCGTTATGAGTGAGAGGATAGACCGCATTCTGCCGGTTGGTTCGTGGTTCGATGTCAACCAGGTGGATGCCGAGCCCGGAGACCAGGCCGAGACGGTGGTGAGGCTGGGAGAAAGATGCAGAGGCGGAGGAGGCGGAAGGGAGAGAGCCCGAGGCTGGAGGTGGATGAGGATTGTGGGGAGGAAGAAGAAGCCTGAGGAGGGGCGGGCGTGGGCTGGTATTTATCCGCGTTTCCCGGCTGCACCGCAGGCAGCGTCTCGCCCATCACGACGTTGCAGGCGGATGGCATCCGTTCGTTCGTTCGGGACTGTGTTTGCAAGCCCACCGAACATAGCCAGGCCATGCCATCTCCATCGTCGCCACCTCTGGTAGTCAGCCGTGATTCCCAAGTGCATGAGTCTTTTCCGGGAAGACTGCTCCAGGATTAGGCTTACCTGCCACCAAGCAGCGCTCACACGACGCACGAACGTGGTGGTGGTGCCGGTGGTCGCGATGGAGGTTGGCTATCGGTGTCGCCAAACATAGACACTGACGATGGCCGCCGGCGCCGAGCGTGAGGCTGATGGTGATCGCCGTAGCCGGTTCCACTGGGGTCGTGGACGTGGACGTGGGCACTAGGCAGTGTGGTCTATTGTTACCCACCAGCCGGGACCGGGTTGGCGAGCAGGCAGCGAGTCGTTTCGTTGGCTCGCTTCCGGACTCCGCACAGAACGTTGTGCCGGGATCAGCCCTGCCAGAACTGCACCCGACCACTGCACTCTATCTATATTTGCGTTCCGCGCGGTGGGGATTGGAGGATTATGTCAGCACTCCGTATAGAGGAGTGCATAGCTGCATGCGACGATGCATCGCCCGCCGGCTGGCCAGCCAAACGCAGGCATCGCGCAGAAACACCGCCATTCGCAAACCTCGCCCAAAAAAACAACTGTTTCTATTCGCATCCCGATGCTCTCTTTCCCTCACTCGCATTCGTGTCCGCTAAATATATCGCCAGCACCATCCGCGATATGCCTCCGGTCTAGCGGGCCGGAGCCAAGCGTCGAATCGGCAGAGCGGCACCAGACACGAGCGCACACGCCATTGCCGGAAGATCACTTCCCATCTGGCCAGACAGATACGATCGCTTCGCGGGGCTGCTAAAACCAGTCCGTCCGAGAGCAGACGGTTCCTTGTCGCTTTTTCCACCGTATTCGCAATTATTCCGACGGATGGCTGAACACGGGGTGGACTGTGCGGGGCGCGCCCTGCATTCCTGCATGCTCTCTGCCACTCTCTCGTGGTTGCGAACGGTGATTTGTGCGCGCTGCGGTGCTGACAGGTGCTGTGCATAGTATTCGTCATGGCGTCTCACTCGTTGCTCGATTGCGTGAGTGCCCCACACAATTCCCACACTCCTATCGACGGCCGGAATGCAGCTTTTTGGCTTCTCCGCGGCCACAGCCGCCGATCCGTATATGCAGTCCGCAGCTGCACACGGCCGAAGCGTCGCTTGCTGCCTCGGACGAATGGACGGATCCCATGGCGAACTGGACCAACAGTTACTCCATCCACCTCGCTGTCCTCCAGCCGCGCCGCCAACACACTTCCGTTCCTCTTGCGGACTGCGGAGGCCGCTGGCTGGGGAGAATGGAAGGGAGGAGCGAACGTGATCGACCGGCGGTGCTCGGCGCGCGGTGATCCCGCGGTCATGTGGGTGCACGGTGCTGACGGAGCCTGGGGCTGACTGTTAGTAGAACCGACAGGCTGACGATCCAGTGGGCTCGGGTGAGAAAATCGATACCTCGCCTCTGGCCTTGTGCGGTTTGCACGATACCCACCCCCAACCGCCGTACGCCGCACACAACCACACACACACCCAGCTGTCGCCGCCCCATCTCCACTCTCCGCCGATCGCCAGCCCCGGAGGACTGGACTGGACCGGCCCGGACCGCCATCGTCTGGTCGGTCTTCCGGACGAGCGACCGGCCGGCCGGCCGACTGGGCGTCTGTGGATATGCCGGACGGCGAGGGAGAACGAGAGCGAGAACCTCGCCCAGGCTCGTGCCACTCGCGACCGCCGGGTTCGGTGGATGTGTGGCGGGACTGAGCCGGGAGCTCGTCGATTGGCGCTGGTGAGGGCCTTTCTCTGGTGCTCTCTGAGCTGCCGCCACGAATAGCACAAGTCGTATGTTCCGTCGCCGATGACGGCGCTCTGGATACCCCGCTACCCCCTCGCTAACGGCCCTGCCAGCTGAGTTTCTGCGGTGCGCGGATTGACACGCCTCTGTCTGCGCCTTTTGTGCAACACCGCCGCTGCCGCCATCCACATCCGGGTGAAGGGCGAGGAGCCAAGAGCAGCGGCGGAAGACACATGGCCTACGCATCGTCACGCCTGTTTTGTCTTGCTGTGCTTCGCTGGGGGAGGGGCAGCTGCTGCCACTGCCGGCCAAGCCCAGCGCGCCTTGGTCCGCCCGTTGTGATGCGACGACACGTATCCGCTCCGAACAGGCGGAGCTGATGAGGGTTTGGGGACGGAATGATACGATGTCCGTCGCCCGCGTGGAGGCAGCACGCAGGAGCGAGCGAGCCCTGCCTCCCTTTGGCCTGAAGGGGAGAATGCCAGCGGGCGGGCGGGATTTTTTCTCTACAGTTATCTGCGTCGGCTGTGGACGAGCACTCTCCGCCGGCCAGCTGTCTTCTCTCGCTCCTCACGCTCCACGCCTCCTGGCGCGCCCTCTCCGCAACGACAGGTCCCCCTCCGCGGGACCCATCAACACCAGCACGCAGAAGCCCACTCCGCGACCGCCCCAGCCTTCCGTTGCGTGGCCAGAATGCGTCCACGCCGTGCACAGACCGAGCGACCGCCGCGGACAACGCCGTCATCTAGGCGGTACAGGACATCCTCTCCACCGCGGATATGGAAGGCTGGTGCCCGCTGAGGAAGACGCAGGGAGCGAGGCGTCAGAGTGTGAGCTCCGCGAGCGGAGGGAGCGGGAAGAGGAGCGGAGGGCGGAGGGTGAGGAACAGCCTCTGTTCTTCCCACGCCCTTGTTCGTGGCATCCGCGAAAGAGGACACGGGGCAGGTCCCGATTTCCTTTGTTCTGTCTTATCTCTGTCTCCTGTGTGGTCTCTTTGGTGCACATCTCATCTTGTTGGTTCAGGCCTGGGCGGAGGGCAAAGCGCAGCTTGCAACGTGCCGCCAGCGGACGGGAGGCGGGCTCTGTACGGTCCTCGTCACGATCAATCTAGGCCGCATGCGAGTGATGAATGAACAAAAGAGAGAAGCCGCCGTCGCAGCTCGTCGCAGCCAGCCGGCTCCACGTACGGAAGCCCCAGTCTCACCCCCCGACAAAGTACGTATGGTGTACAATGGCGGCGCGAGCGGAGGGACATCCATACGCCTCTTTCTCTCTTCTCTTGCTCCGGCCCGCTCCATCTCTTCCCGGGCCGACCGACGTGACACTGCCAGTACGAGTCGTCCCGACCGAACGCAAGCGCCCACGCAGCGTCGATTCCTCTTGTGTTCCCTTCCCGTACGCAGACCGGGAGACTCGATTGCTTCGATTACAAGACCTCCCCGCCACGGTACACCACACTGCTACAAAGTAGGTGCATACAAGTCATGACCACTCACCCATTCAATTGCATCTGGCTTAGTGCGCTCCTAATATAGACGAACTAGTGCTTATCTGCGCTTATATATAGAGTAATTCGTACATAATGGGGGAAAAAGTCGTGCCTCACCCTCCGCTCCTCCAGCACCGGTGACAGCTTGCAGCCTCGCAGGCATGCTCTCTACCAATGCATCTAACATTTCCTCTGTAGTAACCCGAGCCTACCACGCAGCTATGTACATACAATTGCAATGCTTCAACATCCGCCGCTCGATCCCTATACATGTCTCTCTATATCTCTCCAGCAAGCCTCTATTGGATTGAGATCTCGAGACTCAGCTGCCCATTCCAGAGTCTCCATCCCGTTCGACTGTCCGTAGGCTTTGGTATACCCTTTATGCCCAGGAGCGTTATCCTCTCGCACAACAGCCCATCCATATTCCTCGCAACACTGATGCCAAAACGGCGCAAGGGCGGGCTCAAGGGCCATTCGTACGTAGATATGTAGGATACAGATCGATAACTCTGTTCCACTCGTCCTTGGCCCAATGCAGTCTGACTTGACACCAAGCAACACGTTTCGGGTTGTTGTCCGGTCTTACGTACGGTGAACTTACGTTTGTGATATCCCGGTGAAGTCATGGCATTTCGCACAGTCTTCGGATCACAGGCGTAAGTCCGCCTCTATGTAGGTTGCCCTCCCAGCCCAGACGTCGAGCGCGGGAGTCGCGGGTAATACAGGCAGCGAGACGCGCTTTCTCTTCACCGTTGAATATCGGAGGTCCACCGGATCACGGACTCCCTTCTGCTTCATGGCCGAATATTTCGTGCAACGACGACTTCGCGTAACTTAACGATGACTTTTGACGGCGGACGGGCGGCGGGCGGTTGATGATGGTGATGATGTTCGATGTCCGCCTCTGTTCACAGCCCCTCGCTATACCAACCCCCCCCCAGTCCACTATTAAGCGCCCGTAATGGGCAGCACTTACCCTTACACCCGTGTACCTTCTTTGGCATCCGGAAGGATAGATACATGCAGTTGGAATTTCAAAAACAGCCATCGCAAAAATCAGCAATGCCAGAGGACACAGACAAGACTTGACGGACAGACCCAAGAGCGAAGAGAATGAAAACGGGACCAAGAAAGAAAGGAAGAATATCTTCGCTCCCATACACTCCAATACTCCATTTTCCAAGTTAACATACCATTCCCTCCCCCCCCCGAGAAAGAAAGAGAAAAGAAAAAAAGGAGTTTCAAAGAATATAAAGTAAAAGACATATTGCTCCAAGAAACAAAGATGCAATGAAAAAAAAGTTTCCCACATGACCATTTCACCGCTGCCGTGCGGATGCGACAAGAGCCGTAGGCTGGAATCGCGCGCACCGTCGTAGATCTTACTCGTGTATGGCGTGCGTCGGACACTCGCCGCTGCCCTTCCTGTCGAACCAATCGCGTATACATTTCTGCGGCGCGTTAGCTAGCGCGCCCGGCACCGACCCGTAAGGAGGCGGGGGGGAAGGGGGGGTGCGTACCTTGTGGTAGCGACACAGACACTCCAGTCTGGCGATTTCGCAGCCGACGTCGAACTCCTCGAAGCAGATGACGCACTCGACGGGGTCGCCCGTGGCGGGGTCGCGGCAGTCCTTCGGGTCGGCGTTCCAGACCACCATCCTGCCGCCGTTAGTGTAGCTGCGGGAGCGGCCGACGGCCGAGAACGGCGGAGACGGCGACGTCGCGGCGGCGATGCACGACGCGATGTGGGCTTCGCGGCCGGCGTCGGACGGGTCGCGCAGGTACGGCAGCGCGCGGTGGCAGATGGGACAGTAGTCTTCCTCGGCGAGCTGCGGGACCGAGTGCGAGTGCGGGTGCGGGTGCGAGTGCGGGTGCGGGTGCGGGTGCGGGTGCGGGTGCGGGTGTGGGTGGCGTGAGTGGCGCGGAGTCGCCGCGGTCGGAAGGTTCGATCGTCCGCCCTGAGACTGTACACGCACGGCGCGCCGCGCCCCCTCGCATCAGTCCATCCGCTTTTCGGGAACGGGGGAAGCGCGGAGAGACGTACACTCTGTCTCCTCCTCCGCCTCTGCGGAGGCATCTCTACGGGTCTGCTGCCGCTCGCGCCAAAGCCGCCCCCACCGCCACCACCACCACCACCTCCTCCTCCTCCTCCGTCCACTGCTGATATCCCCGCTCCGCCGACTAAGCACTCCTGGCAAATCCGGACGTCACCCTCCTCTTCCTCCTCCTCCTCCTCGTCGTCGTCGTCGTCGTCTCCCTCGTCGTCGTCCTCGTCCTCCTCGTCGTCGTCGTCCTCGCCGCCGTGGCGGGTGATGTCGATGGCCTTCGGCGGACGCACTACGAACGCGCGCGGGATGCTGATGCGATGCGGCGAACAGCTCGCGCACACGACGCGTCCGCAGCGGCGGCAGTGGTGGCGGCGGTTGAAGAACGTGAACGGCGTGTGGCAGAGCGGACAGCTCTTGGCGGAGTGGTCGGGTTGCCAGACGGGGAGACGCGGGGGGAGACGGCTGCTCGTGGTGGTGGCCATAGGCGGTTTGCGGTGAAGAGGGGGGGAGAGGGAGGGGAGGGGAGGACGGATGGGGGGAGACGGGGTTGTGAATGGGTTTATCTGGTTTCGAATCCGCGGCTGAGACTTACGAAGCGAGCCGAGCGAGGGGCACGCGGATTGGGAGGGGCCACCGCTGCTGCGATCGGCGGGGGGGGGGGGGGCGCAAAGGCACGAGCATGTGCAGCTGCCTCTTCGGGCGCCGCCACGGGTCCGCTCCAAGCCGCACTGAAAGTCCCCTGGTTTTCCCGTTGTCTTGGCGGGCTGTTTTGAGCGGGTCGCGTTCCGTGCGGAGAGGCCGGGCTGAAGAGTAGTTAAGCGCGACACCGCTTTGGGGATCTTCCGTGGGAGGGCCCAAGCCGCCCGTCCGAGTTGTCCAGCCGTCCCTGGGCCCACTCCAGCAGAAGCGGCGGCAAGCAACCGGCTCGTCTTGCAGGTTTGCGTACCAGCAGTGGCGGCGGCGGCGGAACCTGTTTGCTCTGTCTGCACGATGAAGAGCAAACCACGGATCACGAACATGAGCCCGTCGAGCACCAGCGGCTAACTATATTTATCCCCGTCTTGGCACTCTTCAGTATGTATCAACAACAGCACATTATTTATACACACCCATCATCCATCCAGCCAGCAAACCACCCATCCCATCCCCAAAGGAAATACCAAAAACGCTGCTCGACTCAGGACTACACGCATTGAGCCCCTCGCGCTCGCCGCCGCCGTCGTCTACGGAAGGTTCGATAAGGACTCGGAGGCGGCGACCACGGGGGGCTTGCGGGATGTGCCCGTGAGGGCGGACGGGCAGCGGGGTGGGGATAGCCAAGGAAAGCGGCGGCCGGCGCCGTGGAATGGAGCTTACTTCTCATACACACCGTCCGAGAACATAGGGTCACGTGATTTCGCTCTCGGCCTTGAAGGCCACTATTCGGACGAGCAGGGAGGAAAAACAGCTGTGATTGTGGCGTGCACATGGTGCCTGATGGAGGCGCGGTCGAGGATGGAACACATCTTATCCCGCGTAGATACATACATGGGTGCATGCACGACTTTCTTTTAAACCGTACTGTACAAGCCCTATCGTACACACAATCAAATCATACACCTCCGTTCTATGGTATCGTAGTAGGTCCAAAGGAAAAACGCCAGCCGGGCCACCTCTCCCACCATTCGATCGCTTTCGTACAGGACACTCTCCTCGCTGCTTACTGCCCCTTATACTTGTTCGCGAGCCCATGGCTCTTGAACAGCACCGCCCTCTCTCCCAGCCTCGCCTCTTCCACGACCACGGCGATCTTGTCGCCCACATTGATCTGGCTGCTCTCTTTGTTGGTCCCGAACGTGACCTTCGCCATGCATGCGAGCTCTTCGACGAAGCCCACGGACGGGTTGGGCCACAGCTTCTGTTCGGTCAGCGTCATCGTCATGACTTTGGGTAGCTGCCGCTTCATCTCCGCACGGTTCATGAGGAGGCGGTTGATGCACGCGGTCCCCCAGAAGCGGCGGGTTTCGATGGAGCCGAAGTTTGCCATCCGCTCTTTGAGGTCGACGGTCTGGAGCGCGGCGGAGAGGCCGGACAGCGGGAAGGGGAGCGGTTTCGACAGAAGGTGCGCCTGGATGTTCCAATGCGCAATCATGTCGGTGTACCGACGGAGCGGGGACGTGCCCTTCACGTAGCCAGAAGGGAGCCCGAGCAGCTTGTGGGGGCCCGGCTCGGCGGTGAGACGGGAAAAGCCGACGGACATGTAGGTGCTGAGGTCGTCGAGGACACCACGGGACGCGACTCCGTACTCGTCGCGGGTGGGCATGATCTCGTGAATGAATCTGTGCACCAGGTCTGGCCGCATGGGGTTGTATTGGAGGGTGCGGTAGGGCATGGGAAGTTGGTGCTTCCGAGAGAACTTGGCGAGGACGCTATTCGCGAGGATCATGAATTCCGCGACCATGTCGCCCGGTCCGTGGAGTTCGGGCTGCTTGTCGATGGTCACCTGGATCGAAGGGTATCCACGGTAGAGGATCGGGATGGGAGCGCGGAGGTCGGCGCTGGTGGAAACCGTGACTGCTTCCGGGGAGATGCTGTAGGAGTAGTTGACGTTGCGGAGGGAGATCATGCCATCTCGGACACGACGGCGAGTGAGGGCGAGGAAGCATTTGTGGAGGTGGCGGAGGTCGTTACCGTCTTGCTTCGACAGGGCAAGTGCGCTCTTGCCTTTGGGCTTCGGTGCGGGAATATCGCCGACGGTCAAGATGCGTTTGGGTCCTGGCTTGAGTGACAGCAGCTGCCCCAGCTCCTCGTAGGTCACTCGCTGTACATTGTGCACAGTCCCGGGCCCGATCCCGTAGTCGATGATCTCACCGGTGTCGGTATTGATCTTCGTGCTGAACGTGAGCACGGCTCCCCCAGGCCGCACGCCGAGAGCATCCGAGACCGGTTTCGGCAGCATGCGGAAGACGTGCGGATCGAAGTACTTCGTGGTGGCCCTGTGCTCAGCGATCTGCGAGATCCAATGGTCCGGCGGCAGGAACGCCGTGGGATTGGCGATGTGCACGTGGATCCACGTCTCCGTATCCGACACCCTTTCGACGGACATTCCATCGTCAATCTCGAGGGCGGAGGCGTCGTCGACACAGAACACCTTCGTGTGCCCCCAGTCCTTCCGGATGCCCGCCAGGCAGTCGGTCAGATTGAAGTCGCTGAACTCGGAGGCACTGTCACTCGCAACGCACGCCTCATCGGTGTCCGCCTGCTGCGAAATTCCGTACCCGGGGAGGTCCTGGTTGTCCTGGTGGAGCGTCATGTTCTCCCACGGAGAGAACGCGCCGATCTCGGCAAGGAAGTCGTACGTGCAACTGCCATCCATCCTTTTGCCCTGGTACCGGCGAGTCTCGCGGAGCACATACGGCACGAGCCCATCGATCGGCGTGTGTTGCAGTCCCCAGGACTTCATCCGCGCTTTCATGAAGTCGATAAACTTCCGATCGCTTGCAGTCCATCGCATCTCCGGCAGCTCCACCCTCTCCACCTGCACGCCGGGCTGCTCCGGCTTCGCCTTCCTCAGACTCCTGCTCAAGTCGATCAAGTATTTTGCCCTCTGGATGAAGTCCTTCATCGGCCCCTCCGCCTTCTTCCCCACCCCGCGTTCGTCAGTCACAACCGCGCTCTTCCTGACCCACTCGGTGACGCTGTCAACCATCTCGAGATCCCGCTTGCTCCGGACTCTGAACCGCGACGTGATGCGGTGGAAACCCTTATCACCGACGTACCTCAGCCCATCCCCCATCAGCGCCATGTGCGTCGCATAGATCTCCGCAGGCCTCGGATCCTCGCCGAACACCATCGCCGCCGCCTCGCCTGCGGTGACCTTCCTGATCTCCGTCTCGTGCGCCAGCTTCTGGTACAGCCCCTCGAACTCACGGTAGCGCTCGCCTTGCATGTACTTTGCCTCGAGCAAGAACTTTCTAACCGGTTCCACCAGCGGCATCGAGACACTGCGCGAGCTCACGATACCTTGGGAGTGGTCGGCAGTGCCACGCGAGGCCTCGAATTTCTCCACTCTCTCGTAGTACGCGACGAAGTTGTCTACCGCTTCGGTGGGAAGGAAGTTCTGGAGCGCAAAGGCGATGCGCGCCGTGTGCGTCTGCTTCACCATCCCCTGCGGCGTAAGAAAGTCTCCGGTGGACGATCCCGGCGTTTCGCGGAGGAATATGCCCATATCGATCCCACTCGACGTTCTGTCGCCCCACATCAGCCTTTCGGCCCAGCTATCCGCCACGCCCCCCGCCCCCCTGTGGACATACCTCAGTTCGCAGAGATCCCCCTTCTGCAGCTTCTGGTACCCCGCGAACGGTTCGGCGCCCTCACCGCTCGAATCCAACCCTGCCATGCTGATGCCGTCGTCCATGTCCTCGCCCATGCCCGACTCGGCCACAATGGCGCTGGAGACCCTCGGGACGTCGACGTCCGGATCCGGTGCGGTGGCGAGATCACGGTCAGCCAGGAGCTGCCGTTCTTTGCCCTCCATCTGATTGCGGATCGAGCCCGTGCCGATGAAGATGCGCTTGCCCGCAACGAATTTCCAGGTGCCATCAGTGGTGGTGCCGGTGGTGCTGGTGCCGGTGGGGGTGGCGTGGCAGGCAGAGGTCGTGGAGAGCGTGCGGACGCGGACGCTGGGCAAGGCCCGTGGTCGGAGGACACGCAGACCCGCCGAGCGTGGTAATGGCATGGCTGCTTGCTGTGGGAGAACCCTTTGCTGTAGAAAGAAGCACAAGTATCAACCCGGAAAAAGGCTTCCATGCAAATAAAGTTTCGTGCAGGCCCGCGGCGATTGCCGGATAACTAGTCGTGCTGCTAGATACCTAACTTGATTTAGAAAGGAACAAAAACGAGCATAGATAGATAGAGACCTGCAAAGACTTCATGGTCAGCACCACATGACTCCGCATGCATCGATTGGCACCTGAAATTGACATGGATTGGCTCGCCATTGTGGAGCCGGCTCAAAGTCACCGCACCCAATGGGCGGCCGTACAATATGGTTTTCGAGACAAAACGAACGTGGTTATTTTGACGAAGGGTGGGCTCCGATCGAAAAGAACATAAGTCGAACCTTGTCTCGGCTCTTCTTCTGGTGGCCGATTCCAAAGCTCTGACAGTATTTTTGGGATGTGTTGACACACCCCGGATCCACAAACCCTGCAAACAAAGTATATGTGAGTACCAGGCAGCGATGGGTTAACGTGAGGTCAGGAAATCGAAGCCATTTGTCCGACAACCTCCTGGGAACGATTGCCGTTTTAGGGATAGAATTGGCACGGGAAAATTGTCACGGTCTCGTGTAGGTGGCTGGCTGCGCCCGACACTCAATTGTAGTGTACAGGCACAGAGTAAAAGAAACATCATAATACACCCGTAACACAGAGTACGCTAGTACACTAGCGCCCACTTAGCGCCTTGGCGCTTGACTTATTGATGTTGCAATTTTATCGGGCGCTATCAATCGGGTTTCCACAGTAACGGCGGTGTCTGAGCCGGCTAGGCCGAAAGCCAAAGCCACTAATCATTTCGTGGGCAAGAGGAGGGGGTATGTAACTCCAAGGGTGACAGATGTACTTGCGTGCAGCGGCGTGGGATGGGCCTTTGTTGGAGGTGTGGGCGGAGCTGCTGGCAGCGTCACTTGGTGGCAGAGTGTCGGGAGTCAGTCACCTGGTGTCGCGAACTCCGAGATTATTCATCTTGAAATCCTTCTAGACTACTAGGCGATCAAGCTCCCAAACCTTATCTGGGTTCGTGACCTGCGGCAGCTACATAATCCTTATTCACCACCGCTGCTTAGAGCGGGTTGACGATGATGGCGACCTCCTTTGCAGTGGCTGTCTTTTCCTTGCGGCTCCACCTAAGAGGGTCCAGAGTACTTGGTGGTAACTCCGCCAAAGAAAATTGGCGCAGCGAAATAAAAAGATGTACACCGTGCGGGAATCGAACCCACGGCATTACCTGACGTCCTATTCGAAATGAATGGGAAAGTAATATGTTACCCCTACACCAACGGTGTTGTTGGTTTAACAATGCTCTGTATCTAGCATATCATGATTACCATTGAGCCGTGTGACGGTTACTTGCTTTGCATAAATCCCAGAGAATCCAAAACCTTCCACGGTTGAGAAACGAGACCGATACTTGACACTGCCGAACCTCCCGCCCCTCCATGCCGCAGCCTATATGTTGGCTGAGCTGTCAATCTAACCCGATGACTATGTAGCGAGGTATCCCATCCACGGTACGAGCATGATGGATATATGTGGCTTCTACTTCATGTATCACGGTCCTGGCTCCGAACCGCTTCCGGCGCATTCTGACCGTGAAGTTGAGGGAAAGAGAAGGGGGAGGAGACAAGGAGAAGACGGAGGAGAGTGGGGGATGATGGGGTGGCTCAAGACTCTTCTCATCTCCCATTCCCTCTGTGACCATCTGCTGGGCTTAACGTATAACGAAAGCAGCACTTTTCAAAACGTCGGGCTACTAGAACACCGCTCCTCGCCGGCTTGCCGTTGTTCCTCGCGCAAACACAGGCACAATTCACATTTCCACGTCTCCCTTCCGCCACCGATAGCACCAAGCCAGCATGTCGAGGCATCTACGGCGCTTGCGTGTCCCAGCTTCGGAAATGTCTGAGCAGCGCCGCGGAAGAAGAGGCCATAAGGCTGTCGTGCGAAGCGTACCGTGAAAATACGTGCGAAGGGACAATACGCGAGGGGTGCGATCTGGAGGCGATAAGGGTGGGTCTTCGTTGAAGCGTGTGACGGAGCGGGCTGTTGCTGATGTGGACAGGAAGAAGCAACGACCACCATCGTCGTCGTGCTGCTGGGAGTATCGACACCATCAGTAACAGCAACAGCTACAGAGGCGATGAAATCCGTCATCGAGATTGTACCGGACAGCGGTCAGGACGCGACCGCGAGCATGTCAGTAGGGTGGTGATGACGGTCACCATCCCGCGGATGGCCACTGCGACTCCCACATCACTGACTTCCACGCCGGCAGCAAGGGGGTTGATCCTGGAGCAGAGAAACGGTGGAGGCCGTGTTTGTGCCGGCTGGTGGTTCGGAGTAGTCGCGATGTCGGCGTTGACACTGGTGAACCGAGGTAACGCGCTGATGTGTGGTTGGAAGGGACGGATAGGGCGATGGCAATGGGGGATTGACAGATATCGATACGATGTCGTGTGTGGGGGCAGTCGGGGTGCAGGAAGAATAAAGGTTCTACCGCGGTCGGTTTCGGTGCGGGGGGTCGCGTCTGGATAGATAGAGTCCGGCGCTTCCGTTTCGTCTGCTCGTAGTCGTTCTATCTACAAGGCTCATGTCAGCATTGTTCCGCGCAGTGTCCTCGGTACCGGAGGAGAGCTGTCCACATTACCTATCTCGCCTTGGAGGTGCCCGGTCGGTTTCTCGAGCAATTCTCAAACTCCTCAGATTCCTCACACGGTGCAGCTCTAGCGAGAGCCCGCGCCGGGATCGTGACACGCCGAGTAGCTGACTGACGTAGAGTAGAGTGCTTGCGGAGGGATTGAAGAAAAGATTCGCGAGAGCGAGACGCGTTCGATGTCGGCAGACGCCATTGCATCGGCGCTGGCTGGCTGCCAACACATGGCAGATAGGGTAACAGGAGATTTGGTCGAAGGCTCGAAGCGGATCGAGATGACAGCGGAGCGACAAAGAAGCATTTCGTGTGGGGTATTGAAATTGTTCTCCACTTACCACCGCCCGCCCGTCCCTGTGTCTTGTGTCAGAGCAAGACACACAGTGGTTAGATGGCGATGCAAGGCCAGCCGCGGAACGAATGAACGATGAGCGAAGGGGGCACCAAACTTAGGTAGGAACCACGACCGGCGGCGAGCTGACACGACGCACGACACGACGAGACACCATTTCAAGCTGGCTCTCCGCACAGCCCTCGGCCGTTCTCCGCCCCATCGGCATCCGCTCTCACCGCCGCCGCCATCACCATCCCGCCCTCCTTCCTCTTTCTCCTCTGTCTCGTCTCGCAGTCTGTCTTGTTTCGCGTCGCTCGCTCGCTTATTCGTTTGCCATACTTTTTTTTCCGCCAGCGGTCCAATTCTATTGCTGCCACCTTCCTCCCGCCCTCATTCGCCGCCTGTTGCATAAATACTCGGGTTTTTGGTTCCTGGCAATCGATATCGTGGATATGCATTACGGCCCTTCAACTTGTGTTTGCTGTTGATGAAACAGATTACGAAGAAAGGACTGCGCTTTATGATCTTTCGCACATCATACACTTACTAGTCGAAAAAGTACGTGTAGTCTCCTTCCCCTCCATCTCTGTTCTTACCTCCGGCCTTTTCTTTCCCTTGCTCCGCGTTGCGCCGTGTTGGCGATCCCGAAATACTGACAAACACGGACACAGCGCAGCAATTTCCACCCAGACTGCCGGCATCGTTCGTATAACAGTTCCCATACTATAGATCGGCCAACCATTCACACGGTCAGCAATTGCATGCGTCTCTCGTCCCACTAGTTAATCTAGCTCTCTCACCCACGGTATGTATGGCCCGAGTCCCTTATGTGGCCTGGTCGGAGGACATGCATCGTGTATGTCTTTTGTTCCTTCTCTTCCTGTCCTTCCCTCCTATTTGCTCGTGTCTCTGTTCCGTGCGTGGCCTCTTAGCTCGGTGTCATTTTCGATCCTATTCACTCCCCATAAGCATCGTCCATCTGGATTATCACCATCGTTGTCGCTTTCCGCAAAGGCTAAAGACTATTTTTAGCTGAACTATCGATCAGCTACTATCCCCGGCTGCAATAAGGCTCACTCTAGGTCCCAGCACCATCATCGTCGCCAGCACCATCTGCATCCTCCACATTCGCTCACCGCTCGAAGTACCGTCCGACTGGCGATCAAACACAGATTATTCCACGCAGTGTGGAAACGAACGGTCGTGCGATCGTTTTCCTAGTCTCGTCCCGTCCGAGTCGTCATCGTCGCGTTCGTGCGTCGCGGTCGACAGAGATGGTCCCGCCGTTAGCTTCCCCGCCGCCGCGTCGCTCCACTTCGAGCCCAATACTGTCGTCGGATATGTGGCGCGATCGAATATGTTCGAGCCTCCCATCTGGCGCCGTCGTCTTCCCACACCGGCCACGAGGACCAAGACGATCCGTACCGCCGTCGCCGCTGATGCTGTTCTTCTGCATGGTCGCCCTGTTCGTGTGCCGGTCGGCAGCGGTATTGGTTTCTGCCTTCGATAACTGTCTACCGGATAACATCAGGAATTCGGATGTTCACATGCAGTTCCACCCCATCCTCGTATCGGCGGCATTCGGAAACCTGGGAGAGTTGGACAATACGTTGAGGATTACGGTGTGGGGTGTGGTCACGGGTGCTTCCAGCACGAATCCCCGAGGGACGAAGAGGAGGCGTGGGTTGGAGGAAGAACCGTGGGTTGCCGACTGGGCGGAGGAGCAGGGTGGGGAATCGCCGGCCCACGCGGGATTGGTCAGACGTCAGTTTCTTAACGGCACCGGTCTTGCGAGCTCGGTACAGGCGCCTGCTACATATTTCGGCGACGAATTCAGGGCTTCCTATCGGTTTCCAAGCGACGAGAGAGACTGGAATTATTCGGGATCGATTGTGGATGCGGAATGGGGAAATAAGGCAACCACATTGAAGAGTAGAATCCAGGTGTCAAGTTTCATGGTCGACAGCGTGGATGCGTTCTTCTGCTATGATCCCAATCGCGATCTGACTGGAAACACGGCCATCAATGCTACCTGTCCGATGGGAAACCTCTTGTCTGCCGGCAACAATACGTCACAAGATCCCGCCGTGATGGACTCCTATCGTGTTGTGCCCGAGGACCAGCGGAACAATATCGCTTTCCTAACCAGAGAGCTCCCGACTTTCACGGTGACCAGAGAACTAGGCTCTGAATACCAGTTTGCCACTCTTGGCGTTACGCTGAGGATCGTGGCAGGCGACGGTGCCGCCACTCATGTGGGATGCGTCCACGTGGAGGTCACGCCCGAGCTTCGGCAGGAGAATAAGTCCATGCTGACCTGGCTTTTTGCTTCGGTCCTGGTGCTTGTAGGCATCGCGTCGATCGCTGCCGCAATGTTCAATCCGTGGAACGGGACGACTGATGTGTTTCGTTTCAGTAGCAACTATGGGATGGACGATGACATGCTTCGCTTGGTTACGCCCGGATTTGCGGACTGTCTGCAATGGCTGCAATTCTTCGTCCTGACCGGGAGTTTGTCGCTAAGTTATCCGGGTTTCTACCAGCCGATAATCTCCAGAGCCGCCTGGAGTACTCTCCTCATGAACACGTCGTATTTCACGCACGACCCCATCAGCGCGGAATCTTGGAAGGGCGATGGCATCTATGCGTTCGAGGCTTGGGTGTACGGCTACGAGCGGATGTCGCAGGCGGTAGGATTGTTGACTACTAATGATGTCTGGGTTTCGGTGATGGGATACTTTGCCCTTCTCCTTGTGGGTACCATCGTCGTCTTTCAGATTTGGTTCTGGGGCAGGTGGGCCCTCTGGAAGTGTACTGGAGTCGAGGAGGAGGACCTGACGCGCAAGAATTTGCCTTTTACCGCTGGTTGGTGGTTCCCGCTCTGGCCGATGACGGAGGTTGCTAATAGCTGGGCGACGTCTTAGGGATCCTCTATCGTTTCACATACACGTACTTCCTGATACCGGTACTGACCGCCTGTGCATTTCAACTCACCGTGGCTTCTCGCTCGTTGCCGATCACGGCTGGTGCTTGCGTCGTCCTGGTCCTCATCGTCGCGGTTTCGGCCTGGCTCACATACTATATCATGGGCAAATACCCCCGCTCTGAGCTCTACGACACCTTGCCGACACTTCTCGTTTACGGGACGTTCTACAACACTTACCGCGAAAAGAGTTTGCGCTTCTTCATGTGCCACCTCTACATTAACATTCTCCGTGCGATAGCGTTTGGTGGGCTACAGCCATCGGGAATCGCACAGATTACCATCCTCGCAGCCTGTGAAATCGCAATGATCCTGTCGATCTATGCCATCAAGCCGTTTGCGCCGGCCACGTCCATGAATCTGTGGCACTTCATTTTTTCCTGCGTACGACTACTAACGATCCTACTGATGATGGCATTCGTCCCATCGATTAATTCGTCGGACGCAGTCAAGGGGTGGACAGGCTGGGTCATTCTGGGAATCCATGCCGCGGTGATGCTATTCAGCTTCGTGCTTAAGGCTTTGCAGACGATTCTCGAGGTTGCAGTTAGGGGCTGCAGGTCCGATGAAGAGGCTGCCAGGGGTGGCTTTGCTAAGGTTAGTCGGTCTGGTTGCTGTTTCCACTGTCGTGTGCTCTGGGGGTGCCCTCCGCGTGACCCGCCTATGCCGCCCTCGCCCCCGCCTCCGTTGCCCATGCACGGGTTGCCGGCGAGCGGGTACTCGAATAGGCTCAGGCTTGATATGTGATATTGGTGTTGATATTGATGATAATGATGGTGGTGATCATTGATTCGTCGCTAAAAGAGTTTGCTCGGGTTCTTTGTGTTGTGGGATGGGTTTTGGAGCCTGTTTGTTCGAATGATCGGGAGCTTGATGCACCTTTCGTATGGTAAAGATTGGCCCTGAAATGATTGATAACTGTTCTTTTGACTTTGAAGAGGGGGACAGGAGTACTGAGAATCCATCGTTGTTCACCATCATCATTATCATCACTATCACCCATCCATCATCCGTGATTCAAGCCTGACATATTCTCGACCGCGCCATTCCGTCGTGGTATACACGGGCCGTGGAACTTGTACGCTAACCGTCTTCATCTGTAGGTCTTTGGAGTTCGCCAGCTCTCCCGCCGCAAACGACATTCGAGCAAAACCCACCGCTCGTCGACTCTCTCGCCCACGCCGGTCGTTGCCACCGAACGTAGGCACTATTTACTCAATGCCCGCCATCCGCACAGCCGGACTAATTCTTCTGCCGCGCGTCTTCTAGGCTCTCCTGCCATCGAGCGACCCCCACTCGTCGCAGACAGCTCGCAGCACGGCCACACCCACTCCAACTCCAACACCTCTGCGGCCACCACGCCAGTGATGGCTGGGTACGGGTACATCCCGCCTGTTGAAAATGTTGCGGGGCCGTATTATCGTCCTCCGCGCACTCGGCGCATTGATGGTGGGTTGGGAGATACGTACTCGCCCACTGAACAATCACCAGGTAGCTGGAGTGAGACAGGTTTCGGAAAGCAACAGTCATCGCAAGGATCAATACCGGCACACGTCCTTTTGCAGCAGCAGCAGGCGGAAGAACACGGCTGGGATGAGCAACGTGAGCGGGGAACCCCCGCTTCCGCGGCACAGTACGGCCACAGATATACGGACTCGGCGGTAACGGTGGGTAGCACCCGCGGTGGCGGGAATACGGACTACGCGGTGCGAGAGGTGGACTTCTACTATGGTGTGCGCGGTCCCGCATTATCCGCCCAGCCACAGAGACGACTTGGTACCGGACCGGCGGATCCAACGGGGCCAGTCAGCAATGCCAAATCATGGATCAAACAGAAACTTGGCCTTGCACGCGGGGAGAAAGAGAAAGGATTCAGTGTTGTGCGCTCCGCCAAGGCGCCGATGCAACGTGTACCACAGTCCGAGACCTCCGCTCCCGTTGGAACGACCATCACCAGCGACGAAGAGCCGAAACCCGAACGCGAGCCCGATGAGCAGCAAGAGGCAGTTGCCCCTACAACTCGCCGTGAAACCACCGAGACCGACGCCTCGAGCGAATACTCATCCGACGAGGAGCCCGGCGAACCAGGACCAAGCACACACATGCTCGGCCCATCCGGCGGGGGAGCAAATATCGAACTCAAGCCCACGGTCCCCCGCAGGTCCTCTAAACGCCGTAGCAGCAGCGCTTGTCAACCGTCCACACAGCTGTACGACCCACCGATCCCGCGCCTGCCGTTCGAGGACGACAATGATCGCCTCGCTGCTCCCGGAGAAGGGAATAGATACCACAGCTTTACCACCAGCTCGAGGAGCAGCAGCCCTCTCGAACCACCACAGCTGGTAATGGAAGGCCGTCCGGGTAGTGGCGGATCGCTTGGTCGCGTCAGTGCCGGACGTGTCGGTGCCGTCGTCCGAGATGAACGTGGGGAGGTTCGGGGTACCCAGGCGGAACTCGTTAGAGGTGGTAGCGGTAGCAGCGCTGCTAGTGGGAGGAAGGGGACTGAGGATGTTGGAAGGTCGGAACGGTAGCCGTTTTCTTTTTTTCTTTTCTGTCCGAGGGGTGTGTGTGTGTTTGTGTTGGGGCGGTGGTTCAAAATTGGTGTTTCTTAATTCAGGCATGGATTGTTTGCACTTTCTTTCTTTCCTTCTTTTTTTTTGAGCTCTATATTAGCTACTAGGGATCATTTTTTTCGGGGAATATTTTTAATCTGTCTGTTGGGAGGGCCAGCGTACGGTTGGCTTTTGTTTCTGTTCTTTTTTTGGAGCTGGCGTGATGGAATCGGATGATTGTATATAGGTGTGATAGTGTAGGTGAACGGAACTGAATGTGAGTGGTGCATATACCATCATGTCTTTCCGCTGGATGTGGAGTAGACAATAGAATATTGCAGCGAATCACATACGTTTTTATGTATGTGCCTACGTGATTACCAACCCCCACCCACCCGGTATAACCGGCAATAGCAGCTCCGGAATGGGGAAGAGCGTGGAAGGGACATCAGGTCTGGTATGTACTGAGAAAACACCGGGCGGGCGGTGGCAGCACTTCTGTCTGGTCCTACCGATTGGCACTGGATGTGATCGTAATGGAGACCTCGTATGCCTACGTAGAGGTATCGTAGAAGCCACTGTGGTTACCGGCCTGTGGGAATGATCATTTCAAGAATCCGGGGTCCAGTAGCCGGTGAGCGCTGATCCCAACCAAGAAGTTCCTGGAATACTCGTTGGTGGCGGAGGTCGAAGGGGTGACTGACTCAAATGGAGGGGGAAGGTTGGTGGGTGACAAAGGGGGCGCGGAAACGAGTTGGAGGAGTTGAGTCGGATACGTAGACGCCATGCGGGCGGAGGATTACCGGGGTTGGAGTTTTTAGGTCGGGCGGGGAAAGTGATCAGAGATGTGCCGGAGTGTGACCAGCCGTTTGAACACCCCAAGAAACAGACTTCGAGACACTGAGACCAAAGGACCCCCAGTGCGGGTGGCCTCTAGCTGCGGCTGAGCTACGAATCGAGTGCTGTACCGCAGCCACAATAGCCTCCTCCCTTTGCATATCCCCATCTCCGGTGGGGGAGCATGATCCCGAAGGATGGGATGAGAGTTAGGCGACGGCAGATGAGGAGAAAGAGGTACCGTGATTTGGTATGGAGGGCAGGACTAATGGCTGGGTTGGAGGAGGACCACTCGAGCGACAAGAGGTGCACAGGAGTAAGGTGGAGGCGGCGGATGGCGTGCGGGCGGGATTTGCATCACTGTGGTCTTCGTGGGTCAGGTGCAAGCAAAGCATCACCGTACGGTACCATACGTAATGGGAAACATCCAATTACTACAAGCCTCCACCCGACCCACGCGCCCGACTAGTTGCAAGTTGTAGAATCCAGAATCCAGATCTTCACCGCACACCCAGCACGAAATGACAAAAGACGATCAAACATTGGAGAAGCAGAGAAGGAGAATTAAGGAAACGCGTATTTCAACCTTTTTGCGCCCAGTCCAGGGGAGCCTCCGGTGGAGGTCCATAACACGAGCTCGCCCTCCAATAGTGGCCGGCTCGAGCGGATTATTCGTTCGCACCCGCGGCGAGAAGCTGCTGGGCGATTGTATCATGTTTGTGCTGACGGGCGTACTCAAGGGTGGTTTTTCCATTCATTGTTGGGGTGTTGACATCTACGCCTGCTGCAAGCAGGCGCTCAACAATAGAATCGTGTCCGTTCCCACGCGCTGCATGGAGGGCACCGCTCTTGACATTGGCGCCTGCCGCGAGTAGGCGCTCGACAATAGAATCGTGTCCGTTCTTGCACGCTGCACGGAGGGCACCTCTCTCGTTGACATTGACGCCTGCCGCGAGTAGGCGCTCGACAATAGAATCGTGTCCGTTCTCGCACGCTGCATGGAGGGCACCATCCTGGTTGACATTGACGCCTGCCGCGAGTAGGCGCCCGACAATAGAATCGTGTCCGTTCTTGCACGCTGCATGGAGGGCACCATACTGGTTGACATTGACGCCTGCCGTGAGTAGGCGCTCGACAATAGAATCGTGTCCGTTTTCGCAGGCACCATAAAGGACAGTCATGCCGTAGTAACCTGTGGCGTTGACATTGACGCCTGCCGCGAGTAGGCGCCCGACAATAGAATCGTGTCCGTTCTCGCACGCTGCATGGAGGGCACCATCCTGGTTGACATTGACGCCTGCCGTGAGTAGGCGCTCGACAATAGAATCGTGTCCATTTTTGCAGGCTGCTTGAAGGGCGGTAAGCTCCTCCCGAATCCCCGCCGCACCGTCGGTGTTGATACCAGCTTGTAATAAACGTGCAACAATGGCTTCTTTCCCTTGGTCGCACGCCGCTCTGAGGGCACTAGCCCGCCCAGTTTCCACTTGATTGATAATATCCTCGTCCCCCAGCAGTTTCGTAATGATCCGTTGGTTTCCCTTCCGACAAGCAATCTCTATCGCCGTTTTCCCTCCTGCAAATGGCAGGGCCTCAACCTCGGCGCCAGCATGTAGAAGGTGGCCGACGATCGCTTCGGTTTGAACTGTACAGGCGATTTGCAGGGCAGTCCCTCCACCTATCGCCGAGGTATTGGGATTAGCACCAGAGCGGAGAAGACACTCAACGATCGCATCATGTCCGCCTAGACAGGCAAATAGAAGAGGAGTTATTTCTGACTCCGATGTACCGACACCCTCTGCTGCCACCCGCATACCGTCTCCGGTGGTGCTATCTCCATCTAGCAGTTGTCGAACAGCTGAAAGATCGCCTTTTGCACATGCAGAAACAAGAGGCGATGAGTCATCGACACCCATAGATAGCAATAGCTGCAGCAAGGTCTCCTCGCCTTGCAAATATGCCTGGAGGAGAGCACTGTAGTGCACAGTACCACCTTAGCTCTGACAGTGACACTTCGAGGAGATGGATACGTACCTCGGATGCCTCAGGACAGAATCTAACGAAACCGACCCAATAATGTTCTCGTCAATGACTCGCTCCACAATACTGATTGATTGAAACGTAGCCACTGACGGGAATTCCTCATCGTCGCCGATTGGATTAGGGTGAATGCTGGCCAGATGAGATTTCAGCTGTTGATCTGAAGCAAAACCAACAACCGCCATGTGACAGCCCGCGTGAGGACATTCAAAAAGTCGCTGGTGCTTGTCCGAGTGCTGGTCTCGCGAATGAGCGGAGGTGAATCCTTCGTGGAAATGGACGCAGTAAGGTAGCTCGCATTTGAAAAGCCGGTCGCCGTAGAAGGATACTAGACTACTTTTCCCGTTTTCCGTGGAGGCCACCTCTTCAATGTTGCACCTCATGCGCAAGATGAAGGGGCCGAGCTTGAGACTTCCTTCCCTCCCTAACCCATAAGCCTTAGAAGTTGCCAGTTTTCGGATCTGCCCAATAGCGGGAAACCGCTGTAAGGCACGGAATCGACTGTTCGTGACGGTCGATCCCGTTCTAGTTCCGTCTCTCCAGTTTTGATTGACAAATCCCCCGAGGATATGGGTAAGGTGGTTGATATCCGCTTCAGTATACTCTTTGAAAAAACTGCAGCAGGCCTCCAGGTGGCCAAGCCAATGAACCGCAGCGTAGGGCAGAAACGAGTAGTGACCGTCCATGACATAGGATTCAATGTGGTGATCCGTCAAATTATCCTTGAAACAGTCGAACGACAGATAATGGATGCAGAGAAGAGTGAGTTTCAGCTCTTCACGAGCAACATTGATGAGTTTTTGCGCCGTCAAATGACTATTAGACGCCATACTATCAGCATCCAGATATCATCGACAGGGAAAGTGACATACTATTTTGCGGTTGTGTGAACAAGTTCCAGTTTACCATCCCGGACGTCCACTAGACATCCACATAGCTCCTTAATGTCATCGCGCAGCCGTCTGCCATCGAAGTCCACTGTTTTTCCAGCTAGATCAATGGATACCGCTCCCTGATCTCGTACATTTTGAGGGGTCGCTTCGCACACACTACCCATCCCAAGATGCACATCGCTTGCGTCTTCCGAGCCGGGATTGGATTATGACATATCCGGTTGACGATCCGGTCATATCTGCGCAGGTAACCTGTAATTCAGCTCCTGGATATCTGGTCAGGAATGAATCACTCACGCTTGTCCAAGACCATTCGGGAACACATCGGGCTCGAGCTCATGACGGAACGACACTTTTGTTGGCTGGGATTTCAATATCTCCATCACTAAATGAGCAAATAGAAACATTCCTATCAACTCGAATTAGAAAGCTCTGCAGAAAACCCTGAGAACAGGAGATTACCATTCGCCCGTTGTAGAATGATTTGAACAATGTCAGCAGATTCCGCCTCTGAGAGACCAAACTTCTGCTGCAGCTCAAGAATCCGCAAGGCTAGGTAAGACTGAAGAGCGTCGTCCACATCTGTAGGTTGTATCTCTTTTCGCAAGAATTTTGAAAGTGCTTTCTTAATGTCTAACTCGTTTGTGCTCACCACCATTGCTTTCATGGGCGATGTGTCGTCTGGGAGATGGGCCCCTCCAATTGTAGACTTCAACCACGCAAGGATTTTAGTCCTCTCTGGTTTCTCGCATTCGTCCAATCCGTCGATGATGATTTTGGTATTCCCCGAGTTTTTGAGTCCCTCACACAAAAGAGCTTCCAGGGTAGTTCCCCCCCTCAACGTAACCGCGCCACTTTCTACCTGGCGGTCATAGATGTACGGCAGAAGATCCTGGTTTTGCTGCAGCAGCTGAAGCAAGAAGGTTCGAGCCATCGAATGAAAAGTACTCTTGGCTGGCTCCCCGTACTTGCAGAAAAAGAAGCAGACCGAGACATCCTTTTGTTTCTGGGCACCTTCCACGATTGTCGATGCTAAAATCGTCTTTCCTAAAGAGATCCAAGTTCAATTAGTTCCATCAAGCCCAAGGAATAGCAATTCACATACCGGCTCCAGGAATTCCGTAGATCCACATGCCCGAATCCTTTGCTAAGTTGGAATTCTGCCATGCTTCGACGGTTCTTTCGGTGAGTATCCAGTCAGCAGTTCCCGGATACTGCCGCCGCACCTCTGCGAATCGGTCTTGGTCACTGTTTGTATCCACTGGGGCGAGTCATTCGACTACGGAAATCATGCGCCGCCTCCTTTCGTTGTCGCGGTGTTCGTTGAAGCGTTGCTCTGCCTGTTCACGCGCCATTTGAGCGTTTCCGATCTCCACCAGCGATACTTCAAACTCCATCAGATCTCTGTGGCGCTCGAGATTGCCAAGAATCTTTCGGAACCTGCTGTCGAAGTCCTTCCATAACGACACAAAAAAGATCCGCCATGCTGAG
>Ga0307508_10001514_pt1 | contig 25941 bp, 27 predicted proteins | sample 9_EM_MG_FD_203089 | JGI IMG/M metagenome (GOLD analysis project Ga0307508, IMG submission 203089) | Populus trichocarpa ectomycorrhiza microbial communities from riparian zone in the Pacific Northwest, United States - 9_EM | ecosystem: Host-associated > Plants > Roots > Unclassified | place... | reverse complement strand
AGTAGGGAGGTTGCCGTTGCCATCCCGCGCCGCGGGGTGGGGACGAGGATCCCCACGCGAGCCCGACGAGGATCGGCGTGAGGTTCAGAATCACCCCATTCGCGCATCGAACTCCCGGTGCGCTTTGAGTTTGACGAGGATGCAGCGATGAACACGCTGGACGCTCTAGACGCCCAGTCGCAGCGCACCGACATTCCTGACTTCCGGGCCGGCGACACCGTCAAGGTGCACGTCCGGGTCGTCGAAGGCAACCGCTCCCGCGTCCAGGTCTTCCAGGGCGTCGTGATCAGCCGCCAGGGCGGCGGCCTCCGGGAGACCTTCAAGGTCCGGAAGATCAGCTTCGGTGTCGGTGTCGAGCGGACGTACCCGATCCACAGCCCGCAACTCGACCGCGTCGAGGTCGTGACCCGTGGCGACGTGCGGCGCGCCAAGCTCTACTACCTCCGCGAGCTCCGTGGCAAGAAGGCCAAGATCAAGGAGCTTCGGGAGAAGCAGACCGTCTGATTTCCATCGATCCGGCGGCAGGCGGCAAGAGCGAACTACTCTTGCGTCTGTGCCGGATGAGGGAAGAACCACTGCGGTTGATGCCGCGCTGGTGAACCATTCCAGCACTACCGCCCGTAAGTCCCCGCGTAGGGATACTCGGGCGGTAGTGCTGTATCCGGGGCGGTTCGGCCGGTCGGCGGCGGGAGATGCGAAGCGTGGAACCGATGGAAGGCTATCGACCGTCCGCACGACGGAGGTCGATGATCCGGCGCAAGGAGATGCCCCTGTGGCAGGAGCTGCCGCTCCTGTTGGTGGTGGCCTTCTGCCTGGCTGTTCTGATCCGCACGTTCCTTGTCCAGGCGTTCTACATCCCCAGCGGGTCGATGGAGAAGACGCTTCTGGTCAAGGATCGGGTGCTGGTCAACAAGGTCGTTTACGACATGCGCGACCCGTTGCGCGGCGAGATCGTCGTGTTCCGGGGCACGGACAACTGGGCGCCCGAGGTCACCGAGCCGGTCAGCAACGCGTTCGGCGCCAAGCTCGGGCGGACCGTCGGCGATCTGGTCGGGGTGAGCCGTCCGGGTGAGCGTGACTTCATCAAGCGGGTCATCGGCCTGCCGGGTGACAAGGTGGCCTGCTGCGACGCCAAGGGCCGGATCACCGTCGACGGGGTCGGCATAGACGAGCCGTACATCGCTGACGGCTACAACTCCGACCTCGACCAGCCGCCCAATCCGACCCAGTGCACCAGCCGGCGGTTCAGTGAGATCACGATCCCGGCAGGTGAGATGTTTGTCATGGGCGACCATCGCAAGGTCTCCCAGGACGCCCGCTGCCAGGGCCCGGTCCCGATCAAGAACATCATCGGCCGAGCATTCGTGATCGTCTGGCCGAGCAGTCGTTTCACCAGCCTTTCTGTGCCAGACGTGTGGAAGACCTATGCCACCGACCATCCCAGCGCGTCGGCCGCGCACTCGCTGCCGGTGCGTCGGTCGAGTCCCACAACCGACGTGCTTGTCCTCCCGTTTCTGTTAAGTGCCGCGCTATCCGCGAGTTCCGGACTGCCGTTCGCGACACGGCGTCGTAGGCTCCCTTCGTGATTGACGAGCAGACCGCAAAGCGCCGCAACTCGTTCTGGCGCGAGCTTCCCATTCTTCTGGGTGTGGCGATCCTGGTGGCCGTGCTCGTGCGGGCCTTCGTGCTACAGACCTTCTACATCCCGTCCCCGTCGATGGAGCACACGCTCAACGTGCTGGACAGGGTGCTGGTCAACAAGCTCGTCTACGACTTCCGCGATCCCAAGCGCGGCGAGATCATCGTGTTCAAGGCGCCGAGCGAGTGGCAGTCCGGCGCCGAGGGTGAGGACTTCATCAAGCGCATCATCGGCGTCCCCGGCGACCGCGTGGTGTGTTGCGACGCCCAGCACCGCCTGACGATCAACGGGCAGTCCCTGGACGAGCCGTTCATCTACCGGGACGCCGACGGCACTCAGGACCCGGCCGCCGACCAGAACTTCGACATCACCGTGCCGGCGGGCCGGCTCTGGGTGATGGGCGACCACCGCTCCCAGTCCGGCGACTCCTTGGAGCACTACGAGGAGAGCAACAAGGACATCACCAAGGCGACGATCGAGGAGAGTTCGATCGTGGGCCGGGCCTTCACCGTCTTCTGGCCGCTCAGCCGGGCAACGTGGCTGTCGGTGCCGAAGGAGTTCGACAGCATCCCCGACGCCACACCCGCGAAGTAGCGGCCGTCCGGCCACCCGGTCGATAGATCCGTCCCCGGCGCAATAAGCTTGGTCGCGTGACCGGCATCAGCTCACCCGCGGCGGACGGCCGGGCCAACGCCGTCGTCGACCGCCGCGCCGGGCGGGTCCTGTTCGTCGACCGGGCCGGCAAGGCCCTGCCGCTCTTCCCTCGCGGCCTCGCCTCGCTGCTCCGGCGGCACGGCGTCGATGTGGTCGGGGACGGCCGTGCTCCCGTACCGGAAATGGGTCTTTGATGTTGGCGCCACCGCGCACGGTGATCCGCCGCGACGGCGGCCTCTTCGCGCTGGAGCGCGCGTTGCAGCGCCGCGGCTTCCGGCATGTGGCCGGCGCCGACGAGGCTGGCCGCGGCGCCTGCGCGGGACCGCTCGTCGCGGCCGCGGCCATCCTGCCCGAGGGCAAGCGGGGCGAGATCGACGAGCTCGCCGACTCCAAGCTGCTCACCCCGGCCGCTCGCGAGCGGGTCTACGAGCAGGTCGTGACCCGGGCGCTGGCCTGGTCCGTCATGATCATTCCGGCCACCGAGGTCGACTCGCGCGGGCTGCACGTCTGCAACCTCGCGGCGATGCGCCGCGCGCTCGCGTCGCTGCAGACCCGGCCGGAGTACGTGTTGACCGACGGTTTCCCGGTCGACGGGTTGGGCGTGCCCGGCCTGGCGGTGTGGAAGGGCGACCGGATCGCGGCGTGCGTCGCGGCGGCGAGCGTGCTAGCCAAGGTGACCCGGGACCGGATCATGGTGGAGCTCGACTCGCGGTTCCCCGGTTACGGGTTCGCGGTGCACAAGGGCTACATCACCGACGAGCACAGCGCGGCCCTGCTGCGGCACGGGCCCTGCGCCGAGCACCGGTTTTCGTATGTGAACGTGGCCGCCGCGTCGGGCCGTGGCAACCGGCCGCCGCGAGCCCGGCGGCCCGCCGTGGCGCCGGCGCCGGCGTCGCTGTTCGACCCGCCGCCGTCGTCGCCCGAGGTCGCGCCCACCTCGGCGGTGGTGTTTGATGCATCCCTGGCCGTGCCGCCGGTGCTTCCGGGCGCGGCTGAGGGTACCGTCGGCGTGGCGTCGGGCGAGCAGCCTCAGCCGTCGGCGTCGGTGGGGGAAGATGAGGCCATGGAGGGCGAGAAACGATGAGCGCAGAGGATCTCGAGAAGTACGAGACCGAGATGGAGCTGCAGCTCTACCGGGAGTACCGCGACATCGTCCGCCAGTTCTCCTACGTGGTGGAGACCGAGCGCCGGTTCTACCTGGCCAATCAGGTGGACCTGCACGTGCGTAACTCCGACGGCGAGGTGTATTTCGAGGTCGAGATGCACGACGCCTGGGTCTGGGACATGTACAGGCCGGCGAGGTTCGTCAAGAACGTCCGGGTGATGACCTTCAAGGACGTCAACGTCGAGGAGCTGGAGAAACCCGACATCTCCCTGCCCGACGACGCCGGCTTTGGCAGCTGACGAGGTTATCCACAGTGCGCCGCCGTCCACAGCGGCGGTCGCCCGGCTCCTGATTTTCCGGCAGCCTCGCGGGCATGCCGAACGTCGCGTTGTTGCCGGTGTTGCTACTCTTGTTCGTCCCGCCGCCGGTCTGCCCGGCTCGCGCGCCGATCCCGTCCCGGCCGGTCCTTCTCCTGGCCAGATCTTCCCGACCCTTCGGCTGGCCCGTGGCCCCGGCCCGAGTCGTGCGGCGCTTCGAGCCGCCGCCGCACCCTTGGCTGCCCGGGCACCGCGGTGTTGATCTCGCCGCGCCGCCGGCCGCGACGGTGCGAGCGGCCGGCGCCGGCACGGTCGTCTATGCGGGTCTGCTCGCCGGCCGGGGCGTCGTGAGCGTCGCGCACCCGGGCGGTCTGCGCACAACCTACGAGCCGGTGACCGCCACCGTGGCGGTCGGCGACGCCGTCGCGCCCGGCGCCGCGCTGGGCACGCTCGAGCCCGGCCATCCCGGCTGCCCCGAGGTCGCGTGCCTGCACTGGGGCCTGCGCCGCGGCGATCTCTACCTCGACCCGCTTGCCCTGCTCGGCCTCGGTCGGGTGCGCCTGTTGCCCCTGGCCGGCCCGCCGCCCTAGCCCGGCTGTCAGCTGCGGTAAGCGGCCAGGAGCTGGGGCAGGCGCTCGGCGAAACGGTCGTACTCGTCGGCGCGGTTGTAGACCTGGGCGCTCAACCGGAGCAGGCCGCGGCCGTTCCAGGTGTTCACCGCGGTCTCCACCGACAACTTGTCCGCGATGTATTGCCGCAACTCCCGCGCCTCCGGCTGGGTCGTGGCGAGCCCGGCCGGCAGCGGAACCACCCGCATCGCGACCTCAGGATCGGCCGGCTGGGGCAGATCGCCGGGCGCGAGGCCGAGCGCGGCGCCGACCACGCGCTGACCGTGGGCGACGAGCTGCGCGTTGTGCGCACGCACCGTGTCCCAGCCGAGGGTGCGTAGCGTGAAGAGGCCGGTCGGCGCCGCCAGCCAGGGGGTGTAGTCGATCGTGCCCTGAAACTCGACCGCAAGGGGAAAGCCCTGCTCCTGCTCCCACGAGACGATCAGCGGCTCGATCCGGCGACGCCAGGCCGCATCGACGGCCAGCAGCGCGGTGCCGCGCGGGGCGAAGGCCCACTTGTGCAGGTTGCCGACCCAGAAATCGGCGCCCAGCGCGCCCACGTCGACCGGGAGCATCCCCGGCACGTGCGCGGCGTCGACCAGGACCGGAATGCCGTGCTCGTGGGCGGCCGCGGCGATGTCGCGCACCGGAAAGAGGGTCGCCGTCGCCGACCCCAGATGGTCGATGATCAGCAGCTTGGTCTTGCCGGGCCGAAGCGCGGACCGCAGGCGGGAGACGAGCTCGGCGTCGGTCGCGCCCATCGGCATCGCCACGGTCCGGGCGGACGCCCCGGTCCTGCGGCACTGGCGACGCACGGCGAGGTCCACGGCGCCGTACCCGTGATTGGTGAGCAGGATCTCGTCGGCGGGTTCGAGGCGTACCGACTGCAGCACCAGCGAGACCGCGGCGGTCGTGTTGGGCACGAGGGCGCTGCCGTCCGGGTCGGCGCCGAGAAACCCGGCCAGGTGCCGCCGGGTGTGTATGACGCGGTCCAGCAGGCCATGGGCGTGGAAACGAAGCGGGTTCGCCTCGATCTCGTCGCGCAGGCGCTGCTGGCTCCGCTGCACTCCGATCGGCACCGCGCCGAAGGAACCGTGATTGAGATAGGAGACCGCGGGATCGAGGGAGAAGAGGAGGCGGGCGCCCGGGATGGCGGGTGGCGGGCTCACTTTTCGATCGTACGGGCTTGATCGGCGGGCTGGCCGTTCTTCCCGCCGCCTTTCCGGCCGGGTGACGGGGTCAGGCTCGGGGATGTGCCTGTTTGAAGGCGGCGCGGAGCCGCTCGGTGGACACATGGGTGTAGATCTGCGTGCTCGAGAGGGCGGCGTGCCCGAGCAGATCCTGCACCGCGCGCAGGTCCGCCCCGCCGTCGAGCAGGTGGGTGGCGGCCGAGTGGCGCAGGTCGTGCGGGCTCGTGTGCGGCAGGCCCGCGGCCAGCGCGGCGTCGCGGACGATCCGGCGGACCACGGTCTGCTGCAGCCGACCGCCCCTGACGCCGAGGAAGAGGGCGTCGCCGCCGGCCGCGGTGGCCAGCTCCGGCCGGCCGCGGCGCAGCCAGTCGTCTAGGGCGCGCTGGGCGGGCAGGCCATAAGGGACGGCCCGCTCCTTGGCGCCCTTGCCGAAGACCCGGACGACCCGCCGGGCCTCGTCCAGGTCGGCGCGGTCCAGCCCGCAGAGCTCGCTCACGCGTACGCCGGTGGCGTAGAGCAGCTCGAGGACGGCCCGGTCGCGTACGGCCTCGGGGTCGTGCCGGTTCGGGTCGCCCGTCACGAGGCTGGCCGCCTGGTCGGCGCGCAGCACGGTCGGCAACTCGCGATGAGCCCGCGGGCTGGCCAAATGGACGCCGGCGTCGGCAGCCGACAGGCCGACGCGATGGGCCCAGGCGGTGAAGGTGCGGGCGGCGGCGGCGCGGCGCGCCTGCGACGTGCGGGCGGCGCCCTGCCGCATCCTGGCGGCGAGCCAGGCCCGCAACACGGCGATGTCGAGGTCGGCCGGGGCGGCGCACCCTGCGCGGGCGGCGTGGTCCAGCAGGGAGACGACGTCGCCGAGATAGGCCCGTACGGTGTGGGCCGAGCGATTGTCGACGCGCGCGAGGTGCCGGCCGAACTCGTCGACCGCGTCGCGCATCGCGGCCGGGAGCCGTTCGTGCATGTCCCGGGTGTCCATCGTGTCAGCTTCTTCCCGTGTCGCTCGGGTTGCCGGCTTCGACCGTCGTTGTTCCGTGCGTCGTGGTCAAGCCGGCGCGCCGCTCGTAGAATGCGCCCACTATGGCGATGAATCCCAGACTCGCGGCGCTCGTCCTGCTGGGCCTTCTGGCGGGCTGCACGGCATCGGGCGGCGGGCAGGGCGGGTCGTCCTCATCCTCCCCGCTGCCGAGCGCCCACGCAGGCCTCGGCGCGCCACCGTCGCCGTCGGTGACCGAGGTGAGCGAGGCGACGTTCCGGACTCCTTCGAAGAACATCGCCTGCGCGCTGACGAGCACGTCGGTCCGCTGCGACATCGTCCGCAAGAGCTGGCAGCCGCCGGCCAAGCCGGCCGACTGCCAGCTCGACTGGGGTTCCGGAATGTTCATCGAGAACGGCCAGGCCAACTTCGTCTGCGCCGGCGACACGGTGATCGGGTCGGCGACCACGACGCTCGCGTACGGCAATGCCCTGCGCTCGGGTGTCCTGTTGTGCGACAGCGAGAGCTTCGCCCTGCGGTGCGTCGACGAGAAGACCGGTCACGGGTTCACCCTCGCGATCGCGCAGTACAGCCTCTTCTGAGCCCGGCGTTTCTGTCGTACCCCCGCCGTAACGTCTCCCGCATGACGCGGCAGGCAGGTCCTGGTTCGCGGGCCGCGAGACGTGGCCTGTGCCGACTATGGACGCGTCAGCTGGACTCGGTCGGCGGGGTGGACGGTCTCGACGCCATCCGCGCCGGTCACGACCAGGACGGGGACGCCCTCGCCCAGGCGGTATTTGCGGCGCTCGGCGTCGGTTGGCATGCGGGCGCTCGCGCGCTCGCCGCGGGCCAGCGGGATGAGCTCGGTGGGCTCGGGGACGCGGACGAAGGTACCGCGCGGCCGGTCGACCGTGACCAGTCCCTCGGTGCGCAACTGCCCGATGGCCTGGCGAACGGTGGTGCGGCTGATGCCGTATTCCTGCGCGAGGCGCAGCTCGCTGGGCAGCGGCTCGCCAGGGCCCAGCTCTCCCGACTCGATCTGGTTGCGGAGCAGGTCGGCCAGCTGGCGAAACACCGCGCGGTCCGCGGAAGGATCGATCATGCCAGACACTTTACGTGGCCACGATGCTCCATCGTATTGTACGTACATGGTCATGTCGGTATGATACTACTGCCGCACTGAGAAGGCCGAGCTTGATCGGGCGGCGAGGGCGGGCGGCGGTCGAAACCCGTGCGACGGACACGCAAGTGCCATCGTGCGGCGTGACCGTCGTCCGTTCCTTACGCGTGCCGGGTGCCGTGGCTGGTGGCCGACCCCACGGTCGCTCCTGCTCGTGGGCAGCGACAACTAGGGGCGCTGCCGTGGCGCGGCTGGGTCCGAGAAGGCCGGGTTGGCGCCGGCCGACCGCGCGGCAGCCGGCGAGCAACCCGGCCGGCCGGCGACAGCGGTCGGCGTCCAAAAGCGAGCGCGGTGTTCGACCGCTGCTGCCGTTTCCCCCTATAGCGGAGGCCACGAGGCGAGGGTGTCGCGCTCGACGTCGGTGGTCCTGGCCCGCGCCGGCCCGACGCGGCAAGCTCATTCGCCTGCCTAGTCGTTCCGCAAGTCGGCGACCCAGGCGAGGAAGCGTTCGTACAGGTCCATCGGGGGCGGCTCGCCGTGTGCGGTCAAGTCGTTGAGAGCGTCGTGCATCTGGGCAGACATGTAGATCGCCAGCACGGACGGAAAGTGGCGAAACTCCTGGATGAGAAGCGCCTTCGCCCTGGCGCACGGCCACGGCAGCCCGCAGGTACGACAGTCCCAGCCGGGGCGGCCGTTGAAGTGCTCGGTCTGCTGCGTCGTAGTCGTCAAAGCTGTCCCCCAATCGCCCGCCGGCGCCGGGCCGTGGTGTGGTCATCAAGTCGGTCGGCGCCCTGAGCCGCCCACCAGCTGCCGCTTCCCGCCCGCCTCCGGCACGGGTCCCGGCTGCCTCATCTCGCTTGGCTGTCCTGCCTTCGGTCCGGCTCTTCTCTCGTAGGACCCCGGGCCTCTTGACGGTTGACTGCTTGACGAACGACGGCTTCGCAGTGGCTGCTTGACGCTCCGGAGGGTGGTGACCTGACGGTTGGCGGCTTGCTGGATCGCCACCACCGTCGGTCGGCCACCGTCGGTGTGCCGGCCCAGCGGCGCCGCACCTGTTCAGAGGCCTTGTCCGTAGCTCCGGCAGCTTTTCGGCGTGCCCGCCGCCCCCTCGGTCCCCGGTTGAGAACGGGGCCATCGACAGAGCGCCTGGTCGCCTAGTCGTCCTCGCTGTCCCTTCGCATAGGAGGGCGAGGTCCGCGGCCGATCGATCGCCTGACAGTCGTCGCGTGGGCAGGTTGTCGCACGAGCTCGTTGGTCGCCGCACGCTCGGCGGGCGTGGCCGGCGGCCTTCGCCCGAGCGCGGGTGGTTCCGCGGCTCAGGGCTCGCCGACGAGTTCGGCGCCTGTCGCGTGCTTACCGCCTGCCACGAGCAGAACGGCCGCCGCGCATTTGCGCGTCCGGCCGTGGTGTGCAGCTTTCGGGGCTCCTGAGCAGATCGTCCGGAGGGGTCGCAGGAACAAGAGGTTCCCGTTGATGGCCGCCCAGGCGGCTGACTCCGTATCCGGGATTGGCTCAGACCTTGGTGTGTTGTGCTGCGGTGCTCGGTGAGCATGGTTGGTCAATGGGGGATCGCGCCCGGCTGGGCGTGTCGGTTTGGCGTTGGTGGCCCGTTGGCTTCCTCCCCGTGTTGCTCGGCAGGCCGTGCCTGCTTTCCGGCAGCCCGGCCGCGCTTCCAGGAAGACGGCCGGCGCTGCTCGGTGTGTGGCCCCGCCGGCCGTACACCCCTGCCCGCAGCCCGGCCGCGTTTCCAGGCAACAGGCCGGCGCTGCTCGGTGTGTGGCCCGGCCGGCCGTACGCCCATGCCTGCAGCCCGTGCGAGTTGCGCGCGCTCTTCGGCCGGTCGCGCGTGTCGTTGCGAGTGCCGCGCGATTTCTCCGGCTGGTTGCGCCCACCGCGAGCGCCGGCTGCGCCACCGTGGGCAGCGAGCGCGCCCTTGGGCACCGTGCGTGCTACGAAAACTCTCCCGCCCGCTGCGCGCTCGACGCCCCGAAAGTTGCTTGTGCGGCGCGCGCTGCGTTGGCTGCTGGGCGTGCTGTATTGGTGGCTGCGCGTGCTGCGCGTGCCGCGGCGCGTGCTGCGCTGGCTGCCGGGCGTGCTGCGGCGCATGCCGCGCCGGCTGCCGGGCGTGCTGCGTTCGTAGCTGTTTGAGCGGCGCGTCGTGCGTTGGTAGCCGTCCGAGCGGCGCGTGCTGCGTTGGCAGCCGCACGGGTGGCGTTGGCTGCGCTGGCTGCCGTGCTGACGGCCGCGGGAGTGGTGTTGGTCGCGCTGGTTGCTGGCCGCGCTGTGCTTGCTGTTGCTTGAGTGGCGCTTGCGGCGCTCGTCTCCAGGCAGGGTGCGGGCGTCCGGCCGCCCGGCTTTCGGGCGGAGACTCGATGGCCGGCCGGGCGCCGATCACCGGCGGGCGAGGTTGATGTGGTGGCAGGCCATTTGGGGTCGGCCGCCGGCCACCCCGTGCCTGGTCGGCGAGCTCACCTCCGTGGGGGCCTGGTGGCTGGTTCGGGCCGCGCCTCCTTCGTTGCTCGCGCGCGCCGTCGGCTTGCCGGCAAGCTTTGGGGCCCTCGTCGAACCGGTCCGTGTCGATGCGGGCCCGGCCGTGGCCCGGGCAGCCGTCGGGGCATGCAGGCCGTAGCCGCCCGCCGGCCGCAGAGGCGGCCGGACGGGCAGCGACACACAGCTCGGGTCGGATGAACGAGCGAACCTCGACGTCGGTGCCGAGGACCGATCGGCTGGGGCGTTGCTTCCCATCGGCGGCGTACTCGTGGCAGTGATGCAGCCGTGGGTCTCGTAGGGGCGTTTGATCTTGTCGAGCGTTGTCGGTCGGGGCCTCGACGCGCGGTCGTTCATGGCGGCGAACGACACGCCGTGGAAGACGGCATGGTCGGCTGTCGGTGGTGCTACTAGTGAGGTGGGGAACACGGCCCGGTCGGGACGCGCGGGGAAGGGCAACGGTGTTGCGGGGACTAGGCGGTCGATGCATGGTGCGGCCAGGCCGCAGGTGCATCGTTTCCAGAACGCTCGCCAATCACGTCGATGGGCAGGACCGAGCGGAACCGGCGAGATCGTCTTATGACGCCTAGTCATGGGGCCAGTATAAGTGACACGCGACTAGATGTCTTGTAACAAGTTGACTACTGACTAATAGTCCCACGCCTACGGTCGATCACGTGGCAGTGAAACCGATCCGGCTCATGGGCGCGCATGAGATTCGCATCCGTCTGGGTGGGGTCAGCAGGCAGCGTGCGTACCAGATAACCAGCCGCGCCGACTTCCCCAAGCCGCTCGCCGATCTGGCGCAGGGCAAGGTGTGGGCGGCCGACGATGTCGAGGTGTGGATGAAGGTCCATCGCCGCGACCTGGACGACTCCGAAGACTAGGCGGCACCGACTCCGGCGCGCCCCGCCCGAGGCGGGGCGCGCCTCAACCTCAGCGCGCCCACACGGCAGGTCCCCGGGCGTGCAGTGAGCCGCGGCAAGCACCGCCGTGGCCGGCCGTGGGCCCAATCCGGCCGCGGCTTCGACGACCCGGCGGGGATCGACACCTCCGCGGTGATCCTCGTCGCCGCGGGACGAGCGCGGCGGAGACGCCGACGGGGTGGCGGCTCCCACAGGCTGTTCTCATGGCCCGACGCTCAATCCCGGCGGGTCAGTGCGACGCCGCCGTCCCGGCGCTCGACCAGACCCGCCAGCTCCAGTAGCGACAACCGGCGTAACACGGTGCGCAACGCCAGGCCGGCCCGCGCCGCGAGGTTTTCGGGGTCGACGACGCCGCTGCTGGGAACGGCCTCCAGCACCAACGCCGACTCCTCGTCCAGCGAGTCCCGGCGGTGCTCCGGGCCGCGCGGCGCATCAGACAGGTACTCCCCGATGCGTCCGACCGCATCGAGCACCTGCGGCAGGCTCGTGACCAGCAGGGCGTCGGGGTGGGTCCGCAACAGCTCGTGGCAGCCGACGGACATGGCCGAGGTCACCGGGCCGGGCACCACCATCGCCGGTCGGTGCAGGGCGAGCACGCGGCTCATCGTCTGCGCTGCGCCGCTGCGGGCCGCGGCCTCGACCACGACCGTGCCCGCGGTCGCGGCGGCGATGACCCGGTTGCGGATCAGGAAGCGGTGCCGGAGCGGCTCGGCGCTGGGCGGCCACTCGCTGATCAGCAGGCCGCTGTCGGCGATCTGCTCGAACATCGCGGCGTTTCCGGCGGGGTACGGTCGGTCCACCCCGCAGGCGAGCACGGCGACCGTACGCCCGCCTGCCGCCAGCGCTGCCCGGTGAGCCGCGGCGTCGATTCCGAAAGCGCCGCCCGACACCACCGTCCACTCCTGCTCGGCCAGCCCGTACGCCAGGTCGGCCGTCACGTGGTTGCCGTAGCTGGTGGCCGCCCGCGCCCCCACGATCGCGACCGATCGCTCGAACGCCTCGTCGAGCCTCCACGGCCCGCGCACCCAGAAGCACAGTGGCGGGCGGATGTCCTGATTGACCCGCCCGGGGCCGTCGAGCTCCAGCGCCGCCAGGTCGTCGACCCGGGTGGGCCACTCGTCGTCGGCCGGGATCACGATGCGGGCCCCGAGCCGTTCCGCCCGGTGCAGCACGGCCGCGGCCAGCCGGCGGGGGTCGCCGCCGGCCATCTTGGCCAGCACCGCGGCGCGCAATGGACCGTTCGCAACGTCACCGCGCAGCAGCCGGTCGAGCGTCGCCGGCGCCCCCTGCTCCTGCACCAGCGACCAGACCGCCCGGTTGCCCGGCTCGGCGAGCGAGGTGAGGGCGACCCGGGCGGCCCGGTCCTCGTCGCTATCTTTCGCGGCTGTCATGGGCCTCTCCCATCCGCAGTTGGATCGCTTCCTGCACTTCCCCGCGGCCGGGCCGGTCGAGCCCGTCGAGGTCCGCGATGGTCCACGCGAGCCGCAGCACCCGGTCGAAGCCGCGCGCCGACAGCAGGCCCTGGTCGAGCGCCGACCGCAGCGCGGCCGTGTCGGCCACCGGCAACCGCCAGGGCGCGCGCCGCAGGTGCGGGCCGGGCACCTCGGCGTTGAGCCGCCACCCCTCGGCCGACCAGCGGCCCGCGGCGGCCGCCCGTGCCTTGGCCACCCGGGCTGCCACCTCGGCCGACGGGGACGTCGGGGCGGTCGCCGTGACGAGCTGGGCGGCGCGTAGCGGCTTGAGGAGGATCCGGATGTCGATCCGGTCGAGCAGCGGGCCGGAGAGGCGGGCCAGGTAGCGGCGCCGGACGGACGGCGGGCAGCTGCAGTACTGGTCGCCGGCCGGGTTGGCGCACGGGCACGGGTTGGCCGCGAGCACCAGCTGGACCCGGGCGGGGAACTCGGTGGTGCCGCGGGCTCGGGCCAGCACCACCCGCCCGCTCTCCAACGGCTGCCGTAGCGCCTGCAGGGTCGCGGTGGCGATCTCGGGCGCCTCGTCGAGGAAGAGAACGCCGCGGTGGGCCAGGGACAGGGCGCCGGGGCGGGCAAGGCCGGTGCCGCCGCCGACCAGGGCGGCGGAGCTGGCGCTGTGGTGCGGGGCCTGGAATGGGGGACGGCGGATCAGGTGGCCCTCGGCGGGGAGCAGCCCGGCGATGGAGTGCAGGGCGGTCACCTCGATCGCCTCGGGGTCGTCGAGCTCGGGCAGGATCGAGGGCAGGCGCTCGGCGAGCATCGTCTTGCCCGCGCCGGGCGGCCCGAAGAGGGCGAGATGGTGGCCGCCGGCGGCCGCGACCTCGAGGCCGTAACGGCCCAACTCCTGGCCGACCACGTCGGCGAGGTCGGGGCCGGGCTGCGGCGGCGCCGGATCGGCCGGTGGCGGGTCGAGGAGCGGCCCTGCGCCCCGGACGAAGTCGACGAGGCAGCGCAGCGAGTCGGTGGCGCGCACGGTCACGCCGGGAACCACGGTCGCCTCGCGGGCATTGCCGAACGGCACGATGACCCGGGTCAGCCCGGCTCGGACCGCGGCGGCGACCATCGGCAGGACGCCGCGGACCGGACGCACAGCGCCGTCGAGGCCGAGCTCGCCGAGCAGCACGACGCCGTCCAGCGGGGCGATCGGGAGCAGGCCGGCGCCGGCCAGAAGGGCGACGGCGATGGCGAGGTCGAACGCGCTGCCCTGCTTGGGTAGCGCGGCGGGCAGCAGATTGACCGTGATCCGGCGGTTGGGCCAGGCCAGGCCCGAGTTGACCACGGCGGCCCGGACGCGGTCGCGGGCCTCGTTGAGCGCGGTGTCGGGCAGGCCGGTCAGCACCACCGCGGGCAGGCCGGGGGACAGGTCGGCCTCGACCTCGACGACGTGGCCGGCGAGACCGACCAGGCCGACGCAGTGGACGCGGGCGTAGCTCATCAGAACGCCGCGCGGATGTGCGCGACCTGGGGCGCGCCGCGTCGCTGGGCCAGCACCTCGACCACGTCGAAGCGGATCTCCCGCGGCCGGACGCGTGCCTCGGCGAGCCAGTGGCATGCCAGCTTGCGGAGCCGGCGCACCTTGTCGTGGGTCACCGCGAGCGAGGGCGGGCCGAAGGAGTCGCCCCGCCGGGTCTTGACCTCGCAGAACACGACGTCGTCCCCGTCGCGCAGCACGATGTCGACCTCGCCGTCGGAGCAGCGCCAGTTCCGATCCAGCACGACCAGACCCTGTTCCTGCAGGTGCCGCGCCGCGACCCGCTCCCCGTACGCCCCGAGGGCCTGTCTCTGAGTCGTCATGGCATACGACGGTGCCGCAACGGCGGCCGCGGGATGCGCCGGCCTGTGGACGCAGCGCGACTGTGGAAATCCGTTGAGTAGCCCTTCCGGTGTGTTATGGGTCCAGCGGTGGCATCGAAGTCCGCGGTCACCTACGGTGCGAGATCGTGGATGGACACCGCTACGCAGACGACCCCGAACCGACCTGGTATTCCGGCCAGAGCCGATACGCCCGCGCCACCGATCCCGAGGTCTCGGGCACGCACTCCGTCGGTGGAAGCACCAGCGGCAACCTCTACGACTCCGGGATCCACGAGCGCCCCAGCGGCGCGTTCCGGCTGCCCGAGCAGCGACCGGCGGCCATGACCTACCCTCCGGCCGACCCGGTGACCTCGACCGGCAGTCACGCGCGCGGCGGCGAGCCGGAGGTCCGCGGCGGCTACGACTCGGTCCGGGTCCCGGTGCGCGGCCCGGAGTACCCCGCGGTCCGCCCGGCCGGCGCCGGCTCCGACCTGCTTGCCGCCGCCGGCGAGCCGACCGGCCTGGTCCCGCCGGTCTCCGCCGAGCGCGCCGAGCAGGGCCGGTCGGGGGAGAGCGTCTACCGCACCCGGCGGCCGGCGTCGTCCTTCGTCATCGCGACCGGGATGGCCGCGCTGATGATCCCGGTGCTTCGACTGTTGTTCTCGGCGACCTTCACCGGCACGCCGACGGCTCGCGCCATCGTTCCCGCCGTGCTGCTGACGATCGGCTTCGCGCTCACCGGCATCGGCCTGTTCGCGGTCTCGGGCGGTCGGCCGCTGGGTCGCGAGGCTTGGCTACGGCCGCCCGTCGCGTACCTCCCGGCGGGTCTGATCTTGCTCCTGGCGGCCGGCCTGGCCGTGGCCTGACAATCGCCCGAAGCGGACGAAAGGTCGAGCGCAAAGAGACACAAGGGTCTTATTGGGTACGCGAGGGCTACGCGCCCGGACATGCGGAGGGCGGCACGGGTCGCCGGGCTGCTTGGCGTATGCTGGTGTCTGGCGACCGCCTCGCGCGGTCGACCTCGCGCGCCCTCTGTCCGCCACCGAGCCATCCCCTGATGGCCACGACGGCAGCGGCGGCCCTCCCTGGTCTCGAGGCTCATCGGGTCCGACTGCGGCCGACGACCGGGCGCCAGGACGCCCACCGCCGGTGAGCGTGACAACCAGGGAAACCTAGGGAGCAACCCACCATGGCCGTCGTGACCATGCGCCAACTGCTGGAGAGTGGTGTCCACTTCGGGCACCAGACCCGGCGTTGGAACCCGAAGATGAAGCGCTTCATCTTCACCGAGCGCAATGGCATCTACATCATCGACCTGCGCCAGACCCTCGACTACATCGAGAAGGCGTACAGCTACGTGCGTGACACCGTCGCCGAGGGTGGCCACATCCTCTTCGTCGGCACCAAGAAGCAGGCGCAGGAAGCGATCGCCGAGCAGGCCACCCGCGTCGGCCAGCCGTACGTGAACCACCGCTGGCTCGGTGGCATGCTCACCAACTTCCAGACGGTGTACAAGCGGCTGCAGCGGATGAAGGAGCTCGAGGCTCTGGGCGACCTGACCGGCACCGCGCCCGGCTACACCAAGAAGGAAACCCTTCAGCTGTTCCGCGAGAAGACCAAGCTGACCAAGACGCTCGGTGGTCTGCGGGACATGACGAGGGTGCCTTCGGCGATCTGGGTCGTCGACACCAAGAAGGAGCACATCGCCGTCGACGAGGCCCGCAAGCTGGGCATCCCGGTCATCGCGGTGCTGGACACCAACTGCGACCCGGACGAGGTCGACTTCCCGATCCCGGGCAACGACGACGCGATCCGCTCGGCCGAGCTGCTGACCCGGGTCATCGCGACCGCCGTCGCCGACGGCCTGATCGCCCGCTCCGGCCGCCGCGGTGGCAACGCCGACGAGAAGCCCGAGCCCGGCACCGTCGCCGCCGGCGAGCCGCTGCCCGAGTGGGAGCGCGACCTGTACGAGGGCGCCGAGAAGAAGGCCGCCGACGTGCCGGTCGCCGACGTGCCGGTCGCCGAGGTGCCGGTCGCCGAGGTGCCGGTCGCCGAGCAGCCCGTCGCTGTCGCGGCCACCGCACCCGCCGAGTAATTCGGCTCAGTCGACCCAGGCGAGTTACGGCCGCCGCCCGCTTCGGCGGCGGCGGCCCCGCACTGACACCGAGAGCCCGAACTGACATCGAGAGAGAGTCATGGCTAACTACACCGCCGCGGATGTGAAGAAGCTCCGCGATCTGACCGGTGCCGGCATGATGGACTGCAAGAAGGCGCTCGAGGAGTCCGACGGCGACTTCGACAAGGCGGTCGAGTTCCTGCGCATCAAGGGCGCGAAGGACGTCGTCAAGCGAGCCGGCCGCACCGCCGCCAACGGCATCGTCAGCCACTCCGGCAAGGCGCTGCTCGAGCTCAACTGCGAGACCGACTTCGTCGCCAAGACCCCCGACTTCGTCGCGCTGGGCCAGCAGCTGGTCGAGTTCGGCGAGCAGCACAAGATCGCCGACGCCGCGGCGCTGTCGGTGGCGGTGCTCTCCGACGGCAAGTCGGTCGCGGACACCCTCCAGGAGTACTCCGCCAAGATCGGCGAGAAGATCGTCCTGAACCGCTTCGTCATCCTCGACGGCACCGTCGCGGTCTACCTGCACCGCAAGGCGCAGGACCTGCCGCCGCAGGTCGGCGTGCTGGTGGAGTACAACGGGAAGACCGACGAGGCCGGCGACGCGGACGCCCGGGGCATCGGCATGCAGATCGCCGCGATGCGCCCGAGGTACCTGACCCGCGCGGAGGTCCCGGCCGAGGTCGTCGAAACGGAGCGCCGCATCGCCGAGCAGACCGCCCGCGAGGAGGGCAAGCCGGAGCAGGCGCTGTCCAGGATCGTCGAGGGTCGGGTGAACTCCTTCTTCAAGGACTTCGTCCTGCTGGAGCAGGCCTCGGTGACCGACGGCAAGAAGACCGTCAAGCAGGTGGCGGACGAGGCCGGGCTGAACATCACCCGGTTCGTCCGTTTCGAGGTCGGCCAGCAGTAACGAAGTCACCTCGCAGTGAGGCACGGGAGGTCGGGAACGCAATTCTGCGCCCGGCCTCCTGGTCGCATAAGGTCTCTGCAGAGTACGAAGGAAGGCGGCTCGCATGACGATGGTGACCGAGCAGGCGGTAACGCTCGACGAGTCGGCCCGGCCGTCCGGGCGGCCCCGCCGTGTCGTGCTGAAACTCTCCGGCGAGGTCTTCGGCGGCGGCGCGGTCGGTGTCGACCCCGACGTCGTGCAGTCCATCGCCAAGCAGATCGCCACGGTCATCCGCCGCGGCATCCAGGTCGCGGTCGTCGTCGGCGGGGGAAACTTCTTCCGCGGGGCCGAGCTGCAGAAACGCGGCATGGACCGGAACCGCGCCGACTACATGGGCATGCTCGGCACGGTCATGAACTGCCTCGCCCTGCAGGACTTCCTCGAAAAGGAGGGCATCGAGACGCGGGTGCAGACCGCGATCACGATGGCCCAGGTCGCCGAGCCCTATATCCCGTTGCGCGCCATTCGCCATCTGGAGAAGGGCCGTGCCGTGATTTTCGGCGCCGGCGCCGGGATGCCGTACTTCTCCACCGACACGGTCACCGCCCAGCGCGCGCTGGAGATCCACGCCGACATCGTGCTGATGAGCAAGAACGGGGTCGACGGGGTCTACACGGCCGACCCCCGGGTCGATCCCGCCGCGCAGAAACTGGACCGGATCACGTTCCAGGAACTCCTGCAGCGCGGGTTGAAGGTGGCCGATCAGGCCGCGTTCAGCCTCTGCGAGGAGAACAAGCTTCCCATGCTCGTGTTCGGCGCCGAGGGCGACGACACGATCGTCCGGGCCGTCAGCGGCGAGAAGATCGGTACCTTGATCACCGCGTGAGTCGCGTCCGACCGCCCGTGAGGGCGTCCGGCCGACTGCCCGACCCACCGCCCCGAGCGGACCGAAGGCCTATCGTTCGTCCACGCACCACCCGAAACAGCAAGGAGGCGAGAAGAGCAGGTGATCGACGAAACCCTCTTCGAGGCCGAAGAAAAGATGGAGAGCGCGGTCGAGCACGCCAAGGAGGAGTTCGCCGCCATCCGGACGGGCCGCGCGACCCCCGCGATGTTCTCCAAGATCCTCGTGGACTACTACGGCGCGCCCACGCCGGTGACGCAGATGGCCTCGGTCGGCGTCCCGGAGCCGCGCATGGTGATCGTCAAGCCGTACGACGCCACCCAGCTCGGCCCGATCGAGCGGGCCATCCGCGACTCCGACCTCGGCGTGAACCCGAACAACGAGGGCACCCAGCTGCGCATCCACCTGCCGCAGATGACCGAGGAGCGCCGCCGCGAAATGATCAAGGTGGCGCGCGGCAAGGCCGAGGAGGGCCGGGTGGCGATCCGCAACGTCCGGCGCAAGGCCAAGGAGCAACTCGACCGCCTGGTCAAGGACGGCGAGGCCGGCGAGGACGACGGCCGCCGTGCGGAGAAGGAGCTCGACGACGTGACGCATCGGTATGTTTCGATCGTCGACGAGCTCGTCAAGCACAAGGAAGCCGAGCTGCTCGAGGTCTGATGTCATACCTCGATCCGCGTTCCGGGCAGACCTCCGGCGACGACACCAGCGTGCCGGCGCCGTACTACTACGGCGTCCCCGGTGACATTGGGGACCCGTACGCGGCTGATCGGCACGCCGGGGACCCGTACGCCGGGGATCCCTACGCCGGTGGCCCGGCCGGGCAGGGGTACGAGCCGGCGTGGCACGCGGATGAGCCGCCGGCGCAGGCCGCGCCCATCCAGCCCCAGTTCCTGGCGCCGGACCGGCAGGCGCCGGACCGGCAGGCGCCGGACGCTCAAGCGCCGGACGCTCAGGCGCCGGACCGGCAGGCGATCGCGCCCGATCCGAACGCCGAGCCGAGCAGGCGGGGGCCCGGCAAGCGCCGGGCCGGCGCCAAGGGCCGGCCGAAGGGCAACCGGGCCGGCCGCAACCTGCCAGCGGCGATCGCCGTCGGGGTCAGCCTCGTGCTGGTCGTCCTCGCCTCGCTGATGGTCTGGCCGCCGGCGTTCCTCGGCGTGATCGCGGTCGCCGGCAGCGCCGGCATCTGGGAGATGACGCGGGCACTGAAGGCCACCGGCGCCGACGCGCCGCTCGTCCCGCTGCTCGCCGGAGGCCTCCTGATCACCGGCCTGGCCTGGTACGACGGCCCGGACGCGCTGCTGCTCGGCCTTGCCGTGACGATTCTCGCGTCGGTGATCTGGCGCTTGGCCGACGGCGTCGCCGCCTTCCGCCGCGACCTGACCGCGAGCGTCCTCACCGCCGTCTACGTGCCGTTCCTGCTGAGTTTCGGCGTGCTGGTCCAGTTGCCCGACGCCTCGGGCAACGGCCGGTGGCGGGTCCTGTGCACACTGCTCGCCGTCGTGCTCTCCGACACCGGCGGGTATGCGTTCGGCGTCTTCCTCGGCCGGCACAAGATGGCGCCGACGATCAGCCCGGGCAAGACCTGGGAGGGCTTCGCCGGCTCGATCTGCGCCGCGGCGATCGGAAGCGCGCTGCTGCTTTACTTCCTGCTGGGTATTCCGGCCTATTGGGGCCTGCTCTTCGGCGCGGTGATCTCGATCGTGGCGGTCATCGGTGACCTGGCCGAGTCGATGCTCAAGCGCGATCTGGGCGTCAAGGACATGAGTAACCTGCTCCCGGGCCATGGCGGAGTGATGGACAGGCTCGACTCGATCCTGTTCGCGGTGCCCACGGCGTACCTGTTGTTCGCCCTGATCGCGGCGAACTAGCTATGCGTGGGCGAACGACCGGGCGTGGGAGACTGGATACGCCATGACGATTCTTCCGGTCATCCCGACCAGCCCCGACCAGCCCGACGCGGTCGCCACCCGCCGCCGGCCCACGATGCCCCCCCGGCACCTCGCAGACCTCGATCTCGCCGCCCGCAAGGCCGCCGTGATGACGCTGGGCGAGCCCGCGTTCCGCGCCAAGCAGATCTCCACCCACTATTTCGGCCGCCTCGTGCGTGACGCCGAGGCGATGACCGACCTGCCCGCGGCCTCGCGGGCCCGGCTCACCGGCGATCTGCTGCCCACGCTGCTCACCGGGGTCCGCGAGCTGGCCTGCGACGACGGCGCGACCCGCAAGACGTTGTGGCGCCTGCACGACGGCGCGCTCGTCGAGAGCGTGCTGATGGGATACCCCGACCGGATCACCGCGTGCATCTCCAGCCAGGCCGGATGCGGCATGGCCTGCCCGTTCTGCGCGACGGGCCAGCAGGGTCTCACCCGTAACCTCTCGATCGCCGAGATCGTCGACCAGGTGGTCTATCTGGCCGGCGTGGCCGCCTCCGGCGCGGTCACCGGTTCGCCGCCGCGGCTGTCCCGTGTGGTGTTCATGGGGATGGGCGAGCCGCTGGCCAACTACCCTAGGGTGATCGAGGCGATTCGCCGCCTGACTGCCCCGGCCCCCGAGGGACTGGGTCTCTCACAACGGCACATCACCGTCTCGACCGTGGGTCTCCTGCCCGCAATGCGTCGATTGATCACAGAAGACCTGTCCGTGACCCTTGCGCTGTCCCTGCACGCCCCCGATGATGATCTGCGCGATGAGCTTGTGCCTGTCAACCAGCGCTGGAAGGTGGCCGAGGTGCTCGATGCCGCGTTGGACTACGCGGCGCAGACCGGTCGTCGGATCTCGATCGAATACGCTCTGATCAGGGACGTTAACGATCAACCCTGGCGTGCCGACCTGCTCGGCAGGCTTCTGCACGGCAAGCTGGCGCATGTAAATCTCATCCCGTTGAACCCGACGCCGGGCAGCAAATGGGATGCGAGTCCGAAACCGGTCGAGCGCGAGTTCGTCCTACGCCTGCGTGCTGCAGGCGTGGCGACGACGGTCCGCGACACCCGGGGACGGGAGATCGATGGAGCGTGCGGCCAGTTGGCCGCGGGCGAGCTCACGGAGGCGAGCGCTGGGGGCGCCGCCGCCGACGCGGAGGTGGCACAGTGACTGGGCGCAGGGGTCCCAGCGAGCGGAGTGGGAGACGTTGTGAGTAGTCAGGGACAGCGTTTCCGGCGGCGCGCGTTGCGGCGGGGCTACAAGGTCGATGAGGTCGACACCTTCCTCGACCGGGTCGAGGCCACCCTGGCGGGCGAGTCGGTGGGCCCGCCGATCGGTGCGCAGGAGGTGCACGACGTCGTCTTCCGGGTGCGCTTCGGCGGCTACGACGAGTGGCAGGTCGACCTGCACCTCGACCGGGTCGAGCGGCAGCTGGCCGAGTTCGAGGACCGGTCCGGCCGGATCCCGGCGCCCGATCCGATGCGCGATTCGATGCGTGGCGGCCTCTCCGCCGGCATGACCGGCGGCGCGGGCGGCCAAGGCATGAGTGGCGGCGGCATGAGCGGCGGCGGCCGGATGGCGCCGCCGACCGAGCGGTTGCCGGCGCCGGTGCGCGACGACCGGATGGCGCCGCAGATGCCGCAGCGCCAGCAGATGTCCCAGCCGGACCCGTACGGGCGTTACGACGAGCCCTCCTCGCCGTACGGGCAGCCGCAGCAGCAGATGCCGCCGCTGCCGCAGCGCGGCCTGCCGTCCGGCTATGACACGGGCAGCTACGACCCCGGCGGCTACGACGGGTTCGAGGCGGGCCGACACGGTAAGACCGACATGACCGCCGAGATCCGTATGCCGCAACGCGAGCAGGACCCGCGTGGCTACGGCGGTCCGCCGATGAGCGGTCCGCCGATGAGCGGCCCCCCGATGAGCGGTCCGCCGATGTCGAACTCGCCGATGAGCGCGCCGCCGATCGGCGGCGGCTACGGACCGCAGCAGCCCCAACTGCCCCCGCCGATCGGCGAGCCGGGCGGCGAGCTGTACCGGGTCGACCAGCTGCGGCGGACCTTCCAGCCGCGCCGGTTCGGAAGCGGCTACGACCCGATGCAGGTGGACCGGCTCTTCGAGGGCATCCTGCAGGCGATGACCGGGCGCGGCCCTATGCCCGTGCCGGAGAACGAGCTCGACATGCTGCAGTTCGGGCTGGTTCCCGGTGGCTACTTCGAGGCCGAGGTCGACGCCGCGTTGCGCGAGGTCAAGGACCTCTTGCTCCGACGCCGGTAAGTCGTACGGGATCAGACGGAAAAGGCCCGCGAAAGCGGGCCTTTTGTCGCGGCGGCGGTTACTGGTCGTTGGCCTTCAGGCCGTTGCGGCGCAGCACCGCGTCGGCGATCACGGCGCCGACCAGCAGCAGCGCGACGATGACGAGGAAGAGCTTCTCCGTGTTTCCCTCCTGGTTGCCCCAGAAGAACATCAGAAGGATGAAGGCCGAGCCGAGCGCGCCCCGCCGGGCCCACTTGCGATTGCCCGGCTTGAGCTGGTCGGGAGCGTAGACCGGGTCCGATTCCGCAGACACGCCTGAAGTCCTTCCTCGGAGGCGATCATTAGGCGTCCAGTTTCGCACGGCGGCTCCGGGCGCGGACCACCAACCCGGACCCGGTACCTTCGATGCCGTCGGAGTGCACGACAGGCCGTCGGTCGACGGCGTGCCGTCGAGGTGTTGACCGAGGAGGACCTGCAGTGCGGATCACGGGCACCGGCCACGCGAGCATGCGGATCGACACGTCCGCGGGGAGCATTCTGTGCGACCCGTGGGTTAATCCGGCGTATTTCGCATCATGGTTCCCGTTTCCGGACAATTCGCTCCTGGATTGGGAGGCGCTCGGCGACGTCGACTACCTCTACGTGTCCCACCTGCACCGCGACCACTTCGACGCGGCGCACCTGAGGCGGTTCGTCACCAAAAAGGCGACCGTCCTCCTGCCGGAATACCCGACGAGCCAGCTCGAGGACGAGCTGCGCGATCTCGGCTTCACCAGTTTCCTCAAGACCAGGTCGAACGAGGTGCACGAGCTCGACGGCGGTCTGAGGGTGATGATCCAGGCGCTCACCAGCCCGACCGACGGCCCGATCGGCGACTCGTCGCTCTGGGTCGAGCACGACGGCGTGCGGCTGCTCAACCAGAACGACGCCCGACCGACGGAGCTGGGCGTCTTCGCCGAGCTGGGCCACGTGCACGCGCACCTGCTGCAGTTCTCCGGCGCCATCTGGTACCCGATGGTTTACGAGCTGCCGGAGTCGGCGAAGACCGCGTTCGGCAAGCAGAAGCGCGACCGCCAGTTCGACCGCACCTGGCGCTACATCGACAATCTCAAGGCCGACCACGTCTTCCCGATCGCCGGGCCGCCGTGCTTCCTCGACGACGACCTGTGGAAGTTCAACGACATCTTCGGCGACGAGGGCAACATCTTCCCCGACCAGTCGGTCTTCATGAGCGAGTACGCGAAGGTCGGCGGCGACAACGGCATCGTGCTGCTGCCGGGCAGCGTGACCGAGTTGACCGCGGGCGGCGCCACCACGACCCACCCGGTCGACGTCGACGAGTACTTCGCGAACAAGGTCGCACACCTGCAGGAGATGCGCGATCGTAAGGCCCCGGTCATCGCGGCGGAGAAGGCGTCCTGGCGGCACCCCGAGATCGACGTGCTCGGCGAGCTGAAGAAGCGTATCGAGCCGCTGCTCGAAGAGTCGATCTACCTGGCCAAGGGCGTCGGCGGCCCGGTCCGCTTCGACCTGGTCTCCTACGACGGCGACGAGGTCGAGTCGATCGTGGTGGACTTCCCGGGCAAGCAGGTGCGCCCCTCCGCCGACGAGAAGGTGCGCTACCGCTTCCGCACCCAGCGCGAGCTGATCGAGCACCTCATTTACATCGACGAGGGCGACTGGGTCAACTCGCTGTTCCTGTCCTGTCGCTTCTCCGCGGCCCGCATCGGGCAGTACAACGAATTCGTCTACGCCTTCTTCAAGTGCCTCTCCGAGGAGCGCTTGCAATACGCGGAAGGCTGGTACGACGAGCACGAGAAGACCGTCGAGGCCGAGGACACACAGCTGGGCGACTGGACCGTGCAGCGCCGGTGCCCGCACCTCAAGGCCGATCTCAGCCGGTTCGGCATCGTGGACGGCGGCGTCCTGACCTGCCAGCTGCACGGCTGGAAATTCGACCTCTCCACCGGAAAATGCCTGACCAGCGTGGGCCACCAGATCCGGGCGGAAAAGACAAAGTCCTAAAGGGCTCATGTCGTAGCTGGGTGGGTGGTGCGGACCGTCGCTCCCGCCGAGGCCGGGCGGGGGCCCAGCTGACGCCGGCCCGCGCCCTTCATTCTGCGTGAGTGGTAAAAGCTGCGGTCAGCGGCCGAGGTCTCGCAGGATGCGGTTGGCGGCGTTGTGGCCGGCGGCGCCGATGACGCTGCCGGCGGGGTGGGCGCCGGCCGAGCCCGCGTAAAGGCCGTCCAGGCCGGTGAAATACGGCATCCGCTCGTCGAAGGCGACCGTGTTGTCGACGTGGTGGATGTGCCCGCCGGTGATGCCGAAGTGTTCCTCGATGCCCGGCGGAGTGAGCGGCATCGTGTCGGCGACCAGAGCCCTTGTGCCGGGGGCGTACCGCTCGCAGATGTCCAGCAGCCGATCGACGTACCCGGGCAGTTCCGCCGCCCACGAGCTGCCGGCGATCTCGTACGGCACCGACTGCACGAACAGCGCCGAGGAGTGGTGGCCGGCCTCGTCGCGCAGCGACGGATCGACGGTGGTGTGCACGTACCACTCCAGGGTCGGCTCGGCGGGGAGCCTGCCCGCCTGCACCTCGGCCCACATCCCGCGCAGCGCGGCCATCGGCGAGTCCGCCTCGGCCAGGCCGGCCAGGCCCGCGGAGCCGGGCAGCAGGTGGATCGTCGACCCGAACGGGGACGCGCTGCCGTCCGGCAGGCAGGAGAACCGCGGCAGCCCGGTGAGCGCGAGATTGAGCTTCAGCGTCGTGCCGGTGCGCTTGACGGCGGCCATCCGGTCGGTGAGCCCGGCCGGCAGGGCGCCGGCGGAAACCAGGCCCATCAACCTGTACGGGTCGCAGCTGCCGAGCACGACCCGCGCCCGTACGCCGCGGCCGTCGGCCAGAACGACGCCGCTGGCGGCCCCGCCGTCGACCGTGACGGCGCTGACGGCCGCGTCGGTGAACAGCCGCGCACCGGCCTCGCGGGCGGCGTCGGCGAAGACGCGCGACACCGTGCCCATGCCGCCGCGGGCGATCATCCAGGTGCCGTCCGAGCCGGGCAGCCGGCACATGTTGTGCACCAGGAAGTTGTGGCCGGTGCCGGGGTCGTCCGGGCCGGCGTTCAGACCGCTCAACCCGTCGGTCACCACATACATGCTGGTCAGCAGCTCGCTTTTGAAGCCAAATCGGGCCAGGTAGTCGGCGACCGAGCCGCGTACCAGATCGATGAAGGTGCTTTGCAGCTGCGGCCGGATGTGGCGCTCGGCGACGTCCTCGACGGAGCCCGGCTCGTCGAGCCAGGCCGGCGCGAGATCGGCGCGCAGCGCGCTGATCTCGCAGGCCAGGGCCTCCTCCGCGGCGATGTCGCGCGGGGAGAAGAAGCGCTCCATCTGGGCCCGCGTGGCCTCGCGGTCGCTGCCGAACAACAGGTACGGCGAGCCGGCCGGCCCCGGGGTCGGCAGGAAATAGTGCGGGTCGCGGCGCAGCACCGGAACGTCGACGTCGAGGGTGCGCAGCAGCTCGGGCGGCATCAGGCCGAGCAGGTATGACCCGGTGGACTGGCCCAGC